>VMHT01074275.1_pt1 | contig 159575 bp, 145 predicted proteins | sample 4693611 | NCBI WGS metagenome assembly VMHT01 (sample SAMN12280063, study PRJNA550983) | marine metagenome | isolation source: seawater sampled from same location over 5 years 0.02-0.2 micron viral filtrate | place: USA: collected off the coast of southern California halfway between the port... ... | reverse complement strand
CCTTTGCAGACTGGATCAGGAGTTAAAGGAGCTCAAGAGACTTCGTGACGACATGAAAACTACAGTCCAGGTTTGGAGACAGATGCCTGATGGAGCCCCCAATGGCCATTCTGTCCAGGAATTGATTGAGAGGTGGAGCTAATTCCAGTCCTGGCCATTAATCGCTTGACCTTTGTGAAGCGCGCATCTTAACATCTCGAAAAATTTTTTAAATTCAATAACCTGAGTCACTCCACTTGCCAAACCCGATGATCCATAAAGCCATCATAAACCTGCTGTTGCTGATCATGGCAATGCAGCCGGTGCTGGCGCTCGGGCAATTTACCTCAGAATCAAGTGAGCCTTCCGCCCGGTCCAGTCAAATGGGGCCGATGGCTTGCGTAGACACAATGTTAGCCGGCACTACCGAACATTTAGCGCAGGAGATGTCTTGTGACAATATGGCGTCGGCGGACTGTCTCCTTGCTGCTCAACAGGGCAATTGCGGTACCGTACCTTCTGTACTAGTTCCTGAACGCACAAACCTCCCGGCACCGACGGCAACTGCGCCGGCGCAGCTTCATCCCCTCGACGGCTATCTCAGCGTTATCCTCGACACCTTTACACCTCGAGGCACTCCTTGGTGAAGTCATCAACAATGGTCAGGCACTTAATTCGCCGGCCGCATGCCAATGAGTCCATGACAAAATCCATGGACCACGTCTGGTTCGGAGCTTCCGGCAACACCAGCGGCTGACGCTCCATGGCGATACCTTTGCGGCGCTTGCGCTTTGGCACGGCCAGACCAGCCTCCCGATAAAGCCGGTAAACCTTTTTATGATTCACGTCGACGCCTTCCCGTCGCAACAGTTGATGAACCCGCCGATATCCAAATCGACGGCGCTCATGGGCCAGTTCCGTAATACGCTCGCTGAGCACACTGTCACCAGCCGCAACGGTGGAGCGGTAGTGAAACGAAGCGCGGGATAACCCGACGAGAAAACAGGCCCTGCGTTGTGAGATCGGCGTTTGCTCCTGCATCGCCCGCACGGCCTCGCGCTTGTTCTCGACGGTCAGTACTTTCGGTTGAGGGCCGCCTTCAGGGCTTCGTTGTCCAGAAGAGACTCAGCCAGCAGTTTCTTGAGCCTGGCGTTCTCATCTTCGACCGTCTTCAACCGGCGGGCTTCTGAAACCTCCAGGCCGCCAAACTTCTTGCGCCAGGTATAGAAGGTGGCGTCAGAAATGTTGTACTTGCGACACAACTCCTTCACCGCCAGGCCTGCTTCGGCTTCCTTCAAAATGCTGATGATCTGCTCGTCTGAAAATCGCTTTTTCATGTTCATCGTCCTCTGCTGTGATGAACATTACTAAGCTGGAAACGGTTAAGCTAGAGGGGAGCAGGTCAGTCCTACGACATTTAGCGCGATTCCTGAATCTTGAAGCGTTACAATGAGGACAAAATTGCCCGAAAAATAGCAAAAAGTGTCACTTTTACAATTCCACGTATAAACAGACACTTAAGTAAAAGTTACATGTTACTATAGGACTAAAACCATGACGGATCAAAGCAAGAGTTCCGAGAAGCCCTGGGGTGGCCGTTTCAGTGAGCCGACGGACGCTTTTGTGGAGCGGTTCACGGCTTCCGTGGCGTTTGACCAGCGACTTTACCACCATGATATTACCGGTTCCGTGGCCCATGCCACCATGCTGGCGGAAGTCGGCGTGCTGACTGACGAGGAGCGGGATGCCATCATCGAAGGTCTGGACGGAGTGCGCCAGGACATCGAGAAAGGCGAATTCCAGTGGTCGGTGAGCCTGGAAGATGTGCACATGAACATCGAGGCGCGCCTGACAGACCGGATCGGCATTACCGGCAAGAAGCTGCATACCGGGCGCAGCCGCAACGACCAGGTGGCCACCGATATCCGCCTCTGGCTGCGGGACGAGATTGATGTGATCGCCGCTGAACTGCAGCGCCTGCGCACCGGCCTGCTGGATCTGGCCGAGCGGGAAGCGGACACCATCATGCCGGGCTTCACCCACCTGCAGACCGCCCAGCCGGTTACCTTCGGTCATCACCTGCTGGCCTGGTACGAAATGCTGGTGCGTGACGCGGAGCGGCTGCAGGACTGCCGCAAGCGGGTCAATGTGATGCCCCTGGGGGCCGCGGCGCTGGCGGGCACCACCTATCCGATTGACCGGGCCATGACCGCCCGGCTGCTGGGCTTCGACCGGCCCACCGAGAACTCCCTGGACTCGGTCAGCGACCGGGACTTTGCCATCGAGTTCTGCAGCTTTGCTGCCCTGCTGATGACGCACCTGTCCCGCTTCAGTGAAGAGCTGGTGCTGTGGACCTCGGCGCAGTTTGATTTCATCGACCTGCCGGATCGCTTCTGCACCGGTTCATCCATCATGCCTCAGAAGAAAAACCCCGATGTGCCGGAACTGGTGCGTGGCAAGACCGGCCGGGTGAATGGCCACCTGATCAGCCTGCTGACTTTGATGAAGAGCCAGCCGCTGGCCTATAACAAGGATAATCAGGAAGACAAGGAACCGCTGTTCGATACCGTGGATACCGTCAAGGGCTGCCTGAAAGCCTATGCGGACATGGTGCCGGCGATCCGGTCGAAATCCGCCAACATGCGGGTGGCGGCCAAGAGCGGCTTTTCCACCGCGACGGATCTGGCGGATTATCTTGTCAAGAAAGGCGTGCCGTTCCGGGATGCCCATGAGATTGTCGGCAAATCGGTGGCGTTCGGTGTCGCCGAAGGCCGGGACCTGTCAGATATGACACTGGAAGAGCTGCGCCAGTTCTCCGATGTGATTGGCGAGGACGTGTTCGATGTACTGACCCTGGAAGGCTCCGTGCAGGCCCGGGATCACCTCGGGGGCACGGCTCCGGACCAGGTCCGGGCCGCTGTGGCCAGAGCCCGAAAGGTGGAAGGCTAACCGCCGATCCGGCCGGTCGCCAGATCTACGGCGGCCGGCTTCAGCGCGCTGAGGGGCTTGGGCCGGAACAGCCGGTAACCCTGACCGTAGTGGATGCCCAGGGTCCGTACGTGGCGCAGGGTGTCGTCGTTCTCGATAAAGGTGGCCACGGTTACCTTGCCTGCCGCCTCGGCAATCTTGTGCAAGGCCTCCACCATCACTTCCTGCACCGGGTCGTCCTCCAGGTGCTGCATCATGTTGCGATCCAGTTTGATGATATCCACCGGCAGTTTTGCCGCCAGGCTGTAACTCTCCACCGAGGCACCGGCACCATCCAGCGCCACACGGCAGCCCACATCATGCAGTGCCTCGCATAGCACCGTCACATCTTCCGGGTACTGGGTGGCGTGGGCCTCGCGGATCTCCATGCAGAACACCTCCGGGCTGTAGCTTGAGCCTTTGAGCTGCTCCGCCATGAATTCGGCAAAGGTGTCGTCCAGGGTGCTCGCCAGGGACAGGTTGAAACTGCAGTACTTGATGCGGGGCTCCAGCAACGGGTGCTGCTCCAGCCAGTCGAGGGTCTGGCGGATAATTTCCCGGTCCAGCCGCTTGGCCAGGTCGAAACGCTCCGCCACCGGCAGGAATTCTCCCGGCTGGATGCTAGGCTCGTCCTCGTTCTGGCCGGGAATGCGGGCCAGAATCTCGATATGGTCGCCCCAGGTGACGCTGGTGACCGGTTTCATGGACTGGAACTCCAGCAGTACCTTGTGGTTATCCAGGGCATAGCGGATCTGTTCCAGCAACAACCCGGCATCGCCTTCCACGGTGCTGCCGATAATGGCATGGGCGGTGTGGTACCGGTCCCGGCCGGCAATCTTGGCGGTGTGGCACAGGTCCGCAGCCTGTACCAGCAACTGGTCCGGCTCCTGATCCGACTCCCCGTCCAGAATCAGCAGGCCGCCGGTGGCGGTGGTGTGCAGCTCGTGCCCCTGCCATTCCAGGCGGTAGTCACGGATATGCTGGATCAGCTCGCCGGCAATCTGTCTGGCCCGGGGCTCAGGGCAGTTTTCCATCAGCAGCACGAAGGTGTCGCCAGACAGTCGTGCCAGCGCATCCCGCTGTCGTACCTTGATGCCCAGGCTGCCCGCCAGCCCCCGCAGATAGCGGTCGCCGGCGCTGTTGCCTGCTTCCTCGTTGAACTTGTCGAAATCATCCAGGTCCAGGTACAGCAGGCTGCCCACCAGCGACTTGCGGCGTTTCTGCTTGAGAATGCGGCCCAGCCGGGCAAGAAACTCCCGCCGGTTCAGCAGGCCGGTGACCGGGTCATGGCGGATGCGGTACTCGCTGCTGCCGGCGGGTGTCCGGACGCTGGTGTCCCGGGCCACGCGCACCGCGCCAAAGGTTTCGCCCTGGCTGTTGACCAGCCGCCGGTAGTGCATTTCATACACCGGCAGTTCCGGATTGATCTGGGCCAGGGGCATCTCCACCACGAAACTGTCCCGCTCGAAGGCCCGGTGCCACAGTCGCTCCATCATGCGGCGTTCATTGGGATGGTTCTCCAGCAGCCGGGCCAGGTTGTCCCCCGGTTTCGGGTAATGATCGAACAGTTTCTGGAACTGCCGGGCAAACGCCTTGTTGCCCTTCAGCAGATTCAGCTCGCAATCCACCGCGGCGATCAGATCAGTGCTGGCGGAGGTAACGGCATCCAACATGTTGAGGGCATTCTGCAGGCTTTGCTCCCGCTCCCGCTGGGCGGTGAGGTTCACCAGTGTGCCGCTCAGCTTGCGGATGCGCCCCTCGTGGTAAATGGCCTGGCCGGTCAGCTTCATGCGGCTGGGACGCTGCCGGGCGGTGAGCATGTCCAGCACAATGCTGAACGGCTTGCCGGTGCGGATGCAGCGGCGCATCAGCGCCCGTATCCGCCCCTGCCGGGACTGGGCATAGAACAGCGCCTGGTCCGGCGTGATTTGCGCACCGGGGCGAAGTTCCAGCAACTGGTACAGGCCATTACTCCAGGTCACTTCGTTGTTCTGGATGTCCAGATCCCAGAAGCCTACCCCGGCGCTGGCCTCGGTGAGTCGTACCAGTTGGGTCTCCAGTGGCAGGTTATCCCGTACCCGGATAAAGGCGGTGGCAGCCTGGTCCGAATCACTGACGCTGGAACGCAGGGTCAGTCGTGCGGTGAAAAAGTAGCGGTCCTTGTGGCGCAGGGTGATCAGTACCTTCTCGCCATTCTCAATGCGGTGACGGTTGGCGGGGGTAAAGGGATCATCCTCGTGGGCGGCCAGAATAGTGCGTACCGGCCGGCCTTCCAGTTCCTGCGCCTCGTAGCCCAGTACCGGCTCGCAGTGGGAGTCCACATGGATGATGTTATCGCTGTCGTCAATGCGGATGAGCGTCTGGCGCTCCTGCGCCTGGGGATTGTCGGAGCGATAGCGACTTACGAAGAATTCTTTCACGTCTGGTTGCCTCTGGCGGACACTCCGGGCCGGAGCCTGCGGCCGCTTTTATTTTTGTACCGGTTCTGCAACGATGCCATCATGATACTGATAATAAGGCCGGAAAGAACCTCCCCGGAGAGACTGTGTCACCCCAGAGCCCACCCATTGTCCTTGATTACGATGAGGGAATCGACCGCAAGACCCTGAAGCGGCTGACCGATCGTTTTCTGGAGGTAAACCGGCAACGCTGGTTGCGCGCCCGATCCGCGCTGACCTACCGGCAACAGGCAATTCTGGACCTTCTGCCCCTGGTGTTTCATCTCAACCATCCCGGATTGCCGGGCTACTCTGACAACAACTGTCCTTGCGGTATTGCCTGCTATGAGCCGGATGAGGCGGCACTGCAGGCTGCCCGCCGTCAGGCCCGCACCTTCCGCTATCGCCAGGACCGCAAGCGCCAGCCGGCCCTGGAGGCGCTGTTCCTGATGGGCAGTCCCGGCTCCCTGGGGCATTCGGTCACCAGCGATCTGGATGTATGGCTGTGCCATCAGCCGGGGCTGGATGCCGGTCAGGTGCGGGCGCTGGAGCGCAAGGCATCGGGGCTGGCGGAGTGGGCCGGATCGCTGGGGGTGGAGCTGCATGTTTTCGTGTTTTCCGCCCAGGACTGGCGGGCCGGCCGGCAGAGCGCGGAAGTAGCGGGTGAGAACTGCGGCAGCGCCCAGCACTATCTGTTGCTGGACGAATTCTACCGTACCTCTGTGCATCTGGCGGGTGCCTGTCCCCTGTGGTGGCTGATCCCCGCAGCCAACGAAAACCGCTACCGGGAGTTTGCGGATTATCTGCTGCAGTGCCGGTTCATCCGTGCCGGAGATTACGTGGATTTCGGGCCGGTACCCTCGGTGCCGCCGGAGGAGTTCCTCGGTGCGGGGGTCTGGCAGCTTTACAAGGGCATAGAAACGCCCTGGAAGTCCCTGCTCAAACTGATGCTGATCGAGTGTTATGCCCGCAACCGGGATGAACCCCTGCTGTCGGCACGGTTTAAGGAGGCGGTGTTTGCCGGGCGCACCCATCCGGATGAGCTGGATCCCTACCTGTTGTTGTATCGCCGCCTTGAAGCCTGGCTGAGGGCATCGGGCGCGGAAGACCGGCTCGATCTGGTACGCCAGAGCCTGTATCTGAAAGCCGGACTGCCCCTGACCCGGGTGTCCGATAGCAGCAACTGGCGCAGCGCCATGCTGGCAGCCCTGGTAGAGGAATGGGGCTGGCCTGTCAGTCGCCGTCGCTGGCTGGATGACCGGGGGCACTGGCGGGCGGAGGACGTGCTGGCCCTGCGTCGCAGTGTGGTGGGTGAGCTGACCCACAGCTATCGGCTGCTGGCCCGGCTCGCCCGGGAGCATGGCCGGGCGGCCGCGATCAGCGAGCGGGATATGAACCTGTTGGGCCGCAAACTCTACGCCGCCTTTCAGCGTAAGGCGGGCAAGGTTGAGCAGATCAATCCAGGGCTCGCGCCGTCACTGGCGGAAGAGAATCTCAGTTTTGTCCAGGACCCGGAGCCGGACGGTGGCGGCGAGGGCCAAGGCTGGCTGATGTTCCGGGACATGGAAAGCGCCGGCCGCCCGGGTCATCAGCCCCCGATCCGGCGGGCAGGGCACCTGATGGAACTGGTGCTCTGGAGTTACCTGAATGGTTTGCTGACCCGTGGCACCCGGTTGAATGTGCGCAGCGTTGACGGATCGGTCAGCCCCGCGGACCTGTCGGTGATACAGGACACCTTGCAGCACTATATTCCGGTACCCCTGTCCCCCGCACCCCGGGAAACCCTGGCCCGTGCCGTGCGGCCCCGGGCCTGCCTGTTGTTTATCAATGCCGGCGTGGATCCCCAGTCCGCCCTGGAGGGCCTGGGCCGGCATCGCCTGTCCGGTTACCAGCGGGCACTGGGCATGGGTAGCGGTCAGGAAAACCTGGTGGCAACCATCGACCAGGTGACCCTGAACAGCTGGCACGAGGTCAGTCTGCAGCACTACGCTGCCGGAGATACACTGGTGCAGTGCCTGAAAAATCTGCTGGCTGCGGTAGCGATTGCGCCGGGGGAGATGCCGGCGCTGGAAGTGTTGTGCCAGACCCCCGGACACGGCAGCACCATTGCCCGCAGGATAGAAGGGCTGGTGCGCGATCTGCTGTCCCGTTTCTTCGCCGGCGGCCGTGGCCCCCACCCGCTGCGTTACATCCTGGGGTTGGGTGGTCGCTACTATGTATTGCAGTTCCGGGGTCGGGAACCGGAATTTGTGGCGCTGGAAAACCTCGCAGCCCTGGAAGAATACCTGTTGCGACCGGTGACCCGCTTCGCCCCGATGGTTTTCGAGGCAGGCACCCTGTCTGACGATCCCTGTTTGCGGGTAGTCTGCGAGCGGGCCGAGCCGGAAAGTATTCAGATCTTCTGCCGGGAGGATGGGCGCACGCTTCGCCTGTGGGTGGTAGACGAACATGGAGCGGTGGTTGGCTGGCAGTGCCGGGGCGGTAACCGGGACAACGTATTGCGGCCGTTGGTGCAGTTCCTGGAAAACCTGGCAGAGCGCCGCCAGCTGCGCAACGATCTGGGCGTGACAGAACCCGAGATCCTTCTGTTCGAGCTGGTGGAGCGTGAAGGCCTGTGGCTGGCAGAACGCCGCCCGTTGCCGGACGGCCGGTTGCCGGTCACCTGGATGGAAGTGCAGGCGGTTGGTGTGCGAAATGCCAGTGGCGGCCTGGGCTTCGACATCTACTGCGACGACCGGGAGTTCACCCTGCAGGCTTGGGGTGAACAACTGATCTCGGCGGTTGCCGATCATATCCGTTCCTGCCGGCGCAGCAGCGAACCCTATCCGGTGTATCTCACCGACCTGCATTTGCCCCATGACCTGGAACCGTCGGTCTATCAGCAGGATATTCCCACCGCCCGCTACCTGGCCTATCGGGCGCAGCTGGAACAGGCCCTCAATCGCCGATCCTGAGTGGCCTTGCGGTTGTCCGGAAACCGGAACGGCCCGTTACTTTCCCTTCCCCTTCTCAGGTATACTGCCGGTAAATGTTTTTCGGGGAAGGTCATGGTTCCGATACGATGGACAACGGCCCTGTTGTTGATGCTGGGCGGCCTGCTGATGCTGCAGGGATGTGGCCAGAAAGGGCCACTCTACCGCGAGGCTCCGGTGGAAGAATCGCCGGCAGTAGCCGGTGCCTCCGATGCCGTTGGTGACCAGAGCGAGACAGACCGGCGTAACCGCTGACCGACCCCCGCAGATTTCAGGATACACATGGACAATTTTACTTATCGCGACGGCGAGCTGTACGCCGAGAACGTCGCTCTCTCCCGTATTGCCGGCGAATATGGCACGCCGGTGTATGTCTATTCCCGTGCGGCACTGGAGCAACGCTACCTGGCCTATGACCGGGCGCTGGAAGGCATGCCCCACCTGGTGTGTTATGCGGTCAAGGCCAACAGCAACCTGGCCGTGCTGAATGTGCTGGCCCGGCTGGGTGCCGGTTTCGACATTGTGTCTGCCGGCGAGCTGGAGCGGGTGCTCCGGGCCGGAGGTGATCCCTCACGGGTGGTGTTCTCCGGCGTGGGCAAACAGGCTGCGGAAATGCGCCGGGCCCTGGAAGTGGGCGTGCGCTGTTTCAATGTGGAATCGGATGCCGAGCTGGACCGCCTGAACCAGGTGGCCGGCGAGCTGGGTGTGCGGGCTCCGGTTTCCCTGCGGGTCAATCCGGACGTGGATGCCGGTACCCATCCTTATATTTCCACCGGTCTGAAAGAAAACAAGTTCGGTGTCGACATTGCCGATGCCCCGCGTATCTACGCCCGAGCCGCGGCGATGGAACACCTGGACGTGGTGGGTGTGGACTGCCACATCGGTTCCCAGCTGACCACCGTGAATCCGTTTCTGGATGCCCTGGACCGGGTGCTGTCCCTCGTGGACGGACTGGCGGAAAACGGTATCCATCTGCGCCATCTGGATCTGGGTGGCGGCCTGGGCGTGACCTACGACCAGGAGCAGCCACCGTCGCCGGAGGCATATGTGGCCGCGGTGCGTGATCGCATGGGTGACCGCCAACTGGAGCTGGTGCTGGAGCCGGGCCGCTCCATTGCCGCCAACGCCGGTGTAATGCTGACCCGGGTGGAATTCCTCAAGTGCACCGATCAGCACAACTTTGCCATTGTGGATGCGGCCATGAATGACATGATCCGCCCCGCGCTTTACAGCGCCTGGCAGGCGATTGTGCCGGTGAGCAGCCAGTCGGCTGCGGCGGAAAAATCCTGGGACATTGTCGGCCCGGTCTGTGAAACCGGCGATTTCCTGGGCAAGGCCCGGACCCTGGCCCTGCAGCCCGGGGATCTGCTGGCGGTCCGTTCTGCGGGAGCCTATGGTTTTGTCATGAGCTCCAACTACAACACTCGCTGCCGGCCCCCGGAAGTCATGGTGGATGGTGAACAGGTTCATCTGGCGCGCCGTCGGGAAACGCTCGAGGACCTGTTGGGGCCCGAAGCGTGCCTGCCGGAATGAGTGAGGAGGCAGTCGTGGGCCAGAATCGCCGTCGCCAGGGACCAAAGCTCCATTTCACCAAGATGCACGGTCTGGGCAATGACTTCATGGTGGTGGATGCCATCAGTCAGCCATTCCGCCTGCGCCCGGAGATGATCCGCAAGTTGTCTGACCGTAACTTTGGTATCGGTTTTGACCAGTTGCTGGTGGTTGAGCCGCCCGGTCTGCCGGACGTGGATTTTCGTTATCGCATCTTTAACAGCGATGGTTCGGAAGTCGAGCAGTGCGGCAACGGTGCCCGTTGTTTCGCCCGGTTTGTGCGGGACCGGCAACTGACCAACAAGCGCGTGATCCGGGTTCAGACCGCCGGAGGCGTGATCGAACTGCGGGTCGAGCGTAACGGTCGGGTGACCGTCGATATGGGCGTACCGGAACTGAACCCCCCGGCCATTCCGTTCGCCGCAGACAGTCGCAAGACCGTCTACACTGTGGAAGTGGATGGGCAGACGGTGGAGCTGACCGCTGTTTCCATGGGGAACCCCCACGGCGTACTGCTGGTGGACGATGTGAAAACCGCACCGGTGGAGACCCTGGGCCCGTTACTGGAGAAACACCCGCGTTTTCCGTCCCGGGCCAATATCGGCTTTCTGGAAATTCGCGACCGGGGCCACGCCCGCCTGCGGGTCTTTGAGCGGGGGGCGGGGGAAACCCTGGCCTGTGGCAGCGGAGCCTGTGCGGCGGTGGTTGCCGGCCGCCTGCGGGGCTTGCTGGACGAACGGGTGGAAGTGGAACTGGACGGCGGCAGCCTGGCCATTGAATGGCCGGGGGAAGGGGCCGCTGTTATGATGGAGGGACCGGCCGCCACGGTGTTCGAGGGTGAGCTCCGTTTGCCCGCAGAGCCCGGTCAACAGCGCCGTCGCCGGTCCGGCCGGCAGCAGGACAACAGGAATCATCACCGGGGCCAGCGTTCACGCTGACGTTGTCCCGCAGTCAGGAGAGCAGCATGACAGATTCAACGGCCCAGACTGACAAGAAGGCCGACACGCTCACCGCCAGTGACGTTGCAGAATACCTGCGTCAGCACCCCGACTTTTTCGTGGAACAGGACGAGCTCCTGCGTGAGCTGACCCTGCCCCACGACAGCGGCAGCGCTATTTCCCTGGTGGAACGTCAGGTCCATCTGTTCCGTGAACAGCGGGATACCCTGCGCCGTGAACTGGTGGAACTGGTGTCCATCGCCCGGCACAACGATCGCCTGTTCGAGAAGAGCAAGCGGTTGCTGATGCAGGTGATCGAAGCCCGCAACCTCAGTGACATGGCATCGGTGATTGATGACAGCATCCGCGGCGATTTCGGCCTGGATGCCGCCTCGGTCATCCTGTTCACCGATGAGCCGGTTGCCGATGGCAGCCACGGGGCGCTGCATGTGGTGTCGCCGGATCAGGCCGAGAGCCGCCTGGGTAACCTGCTGGAGGGTGACCGTGCCGTGTGTGGCCAGTTCCGGGAAAGTGAGCGTGAATTCCTGTTTCCATCCCGGGAAGAGCCGATTGCCTCGGTGGCGCTGGTGCCATTGAGACAGAAGGGCCTGATTGGCGTATTTGCCGTGGGCAGTTGCCAGCCGGGTTATTTTGACCAGAGCATGGGCTCGCTGTTTCTCAGCTACATCAGCGATACCCTGAGCCGCCTGCTGCCGCCCATGGTTCAGCGCCATGTTGAGCAATCGCCAGTACGGGGGGTGGCTGCGGAGTCGTCCTGATGTCCGGAGAAAATCCCAGCGGGGAAGCCCTGCGGGGGTGTGTGGATGCGTTCATCCGGCATCTGGCGGATGAAAAGCGGCACTCCCCGCGCACCTGTGACAGTTACCAGCGGGACCTGCTCTCGCTGCTCCGCTGGCTGGAGCAAAACACGATTGATGACTGGCCGGCGCTGACCCATCACCACCTGCGCCGCTACGTCGCGCATCTCAGTAGCCGCAAACTCAGCGGTCGCAGCATTGCCCGCCACCTTTCTGCTATTCGTCGTTTTTACCGCTACCTGTTACGGGAAGGCCTGGCAAAGGATAATCCTGCCCTGGATATCCGCGCGCCCCGTTCCCCCAAACGCTTGCCCAGGGTGGCCGATGTGGACCAGATCGGCGCACTGCTGGATCCGGATCCGGATGATCCTCTGGAGATCCGGGACCTGGCCATGTTCGAGCTGATGTATTCCTCCGGGCTGCGGCTGTCCGAGCTGGCCGGGCTGGATCTGGATGCCCTGGATCACCGGGGCGGCGAGGTCCGGGTTCTGGGTAAGGGCGGCAAGGAGCGCCTGTTGCCGGTCGGCCGGGCAGCACTGGAGGCGGTCACCGGCTGGTTGCAGGTACGTCCGGCACTGGTCGGAGAGGGCCAGCCGGCACTGTTCGTCAGCCGCCAGGGTAACCGGCTCAGTCATCGCAGTATCCAGCAACGGCTGCGTCGCTGGGGGCTGAAGCGTGGTGCCGACCAGAAACTCCATCCCCACATGCTGCGCCATTCCTTTGCCAGCCACCTGCTGGAGTCCAGCGGCGATCTGCGTGCTGTGCAGGAACTGCTGGGCCATGCGGACATCGCCACCACCCAGGTCTATACTCATCTGGACTTCCAGCACCTGGCGAAGGTCTATGATCAGAGCCATCCCAGGGCCAGACGCAGACACAACGCCACCCCCGGCGGGAGAGAGGAATGACCGAGGACACGTCCTGGAAAGACAAGTACCTGAGAGAGCTGGAGGATGCGGAGCAGCGAGCAAAGGCCTGGGAAGAGCGAATCCATGCCCTTGAGCGGATGCTGGTGCGCACCTGTCTGGCGGCCGAAGGACAGGACAGCAAACTCGATGATGCGCTGGCAGAGGTGCGGGCGCTGGTGCGGCAGGAAAACGCCGGCGGCTCCGGCTGGCAGAAACTGCAGGACCGGATTGACCGGCGCATCAGTCATCTCGATGAATTGCGTGAGAAAGGTGAGCGGGAGCACAAGCGCAGCCTGTTCGGTCGCCTGCTGGGCCGTGACGAGCCGGACACTGCCACTGAAACGCCGGAAGACCCGGTTCCGGAGCTGCAACCCGGCTCGGTGGATCTGGATACCGGCGAAGAGGATTGCACAGACCAGCGTCTGCGGATTGCCCGCCGGGTGGGGAAGAGTTTGTGGTGCTGTTGCCGGATACCTCGTTGCAGGATGCCGCCGGTGTGCTGAACGAAGTCCGGGAGCATATTGCCACGCTGCCGTTTCACTTCCGTACCGAACCGGTGTCGGTCACCTTTTCGGCCGGGGTGACGGAGTTTGCGGATGACGAGGGGCTCGAAGAGGCATTCGAGCGTGCCGACCAGGCGCTCTATAAAGCCAAGGATGCCGGCCGGAATCAGGTGGTGGTTGCCGGCGGCTGACAGCCCGCCGGCGCGGATTTCGGGGTCAGTGGCGCAGCATGGCATCCAGTTCGTCGATGATTTCCGCCCAGTCGGAGTCTTCTTCCAGTCCTTCTTCAAGAAAATGAGACTGGCTTTCAGACCAGAAAGGCGCATCCTGCAACGCAATCTCCCGGGGCAGCGGCGAATGTTGCGAGACAAACTTCTCGATGCTGGCATTGTCGGAGGGCATGCCCAGCTGCTCGAACAGGGTGTTGAGACTGTGTTTGCTGGTATCCATAGGACAGAACTCCGCGGTTGGTTTCAGGTATTTATCACAGAACTATGACTGATTACTGTTATATGGGCGGGCAGGCGAAATTGCAAACCGGCGCTGCCACGGCCCGTCGACAGGGTGGTTCAGAGGCGTATTGGTAATGATGGGTTCAGGTAAGTGGTGCAGTTTGTGGTTTGTCCTCTGGCTGGCAGTTACGCCGGTGCTGGCGGACCCGCCGGTGGAGTCACCGGCTCCGGTGCTGGGGGTGGAGGATCTCGCCTGGCTTGAGGAACAGGATACGCTGCGGGTCGGCCTGCAGGCAGGCCGTATGCCGCTGGCATTCGAGACCGCCGATGGCAACCTGGCGGGCACCTGGATTGATTACCTTCAGTTGCTGGAGGGCAAGCTGGGTGTGGACGTGCAACTGGTGCCTGGCGAGGCGGAAGCGCTTGGCAGGCTGCTTGAGATCGGGGAAATTGATGCCCGGATCACCACCCGGCTGGAGGGCCAGAGCCGGGATGAAGGAGGGCTTCGAACTGACCCGGTGATGACGATGGTTTACGGCGTGTTCGTTGATCAGGGCAATGCGGGCATCCGCAACCTGACGGACCTGGAACAGAGCCGTATTGCCATTATCAGCGATGATTCCAATCAGTTCAGTCTGCTCAACCCGGTTAACCGTTTTACCCCGGTGCCGGCTACCGGTGTCAGCGAGGCTGTCAGCATGGTGTTGTCCGGGAAGGCGGATGCCTTTGTGGCTCCGGTTCCGGTTGTCTCCGATTATCTGCAGTCTGCCATGATCAATGGCCTGGGACTGGCCCTGCTACTGGAGCAGCGACCGGTAGAGGTGAACCTGGAAGTGCCCCGGTCCAACCCGCAATGGCATCGCATTCTGCAGCAGGCGGTTAAGTCGATTTCCCATATCGAGCACCGGGCCCTGCGCAACCGCTGGTTGCAGTCGCCCTTGCCGGACACCCGCGACCAGACCGTCATCGAGTTTACCAGCAGCGAGCAGAACTGGCTTGCTGACCACCCGGAAATCCGGGTGGCGCTGCGTGGCGACTGGCCGCCTTTCGAGTTTACCGGTAATGGGGGGCAGCCTTCGGGCCTGGTTCCGGACCTCCTGTCCAGACTGGAAAAGAATCTTGGCAGTAGCTTTTCCCGCACCGTGGTGGAAGACTGGCGCACCGTTTCCGAGCGGCTGCGTAACGGTGAAGTGGACGTACTGCCTGCGGTTACCCGTACCCCCCAGCGGGAAAGCGATTTCCTGTTCACCCGGCCCTACCTGACGGTGCCGATGGCACTGGTGATCCGCGACGAGGGCCGTTTCGTGGGGGACCTTCGTGAGCTCAAGGAGGAGCGGGTCGGGGTGGTCAGCGGCCATGCCAGCCATGACTACCTGCTGATTAACCATCCGGACCTCAATCTGTACCCGGTGGCCACCGCCGAGGAGGGCCTGCTGGCCCTGTCCAATGACGAGCTGGACGTAATGGTTACCCATATTCCCGGGGTCAGCTACACGGTGGCCCGGCTGGGCTTGTCCAATCTCAGAATCACCAGCATTACCCCGTATCAGTTTGAATTCCGCATGGCGGTCCGCAAAGACAGCCCGGAACTGTTGCGGATACTCAATAAGGGCCTGGCGAGCCTGTCCAGCGAGGATACCGAGAATATCTACAACCGCTGGATCCACATCGACGTGGAGCAGACCACGGATTACACGGTGGTGCGGCGGGTGATCCTGACGGCGCTGATCGTGGTGCTGATCTTCCTGTACTGGAACCGGAAGCTCTCCCGGGAAGTGGACGAACGTATCCGCTCGGAGAATGCCCTGCGCCGCAGTGAGGATGACCTGCGGGCGGCCAAGCTGGAGGCCGAACGCCTGGCCAGCGAAGCGGAAGCCGCCAACCGGGCAAAGAGCGAGTTCCTGGCCAATATGTCCCATGAGATCCGCACGCCGATGAACGCAGTGATCGGTTATGCGGACCTGCTCAGCAGCAGTGTGACCGATCCCCAGCAACGCAATTACCTGGATGCGATCCGTGCCGGCAGTCGCAGCCTGCTGATGCTGATCAACGACATTCTAGATCTGTCCCGTATCGAGGCGGGCAAGATGCGGCTGGATTACTCTCCGGTATCAGTGCGCCGTCTGCTGGACGACGTGCGGCATATCTTCGATCTGCGCGCCCGGGAGCAGGGTATTTCCCTGGAGGTCAGTGTGGAGTCCCGTATGCCGGTGTCGATGCTGCTGGATGAAACCCGGCTGCGACAGGTGTTGTTTAACCTGGTGGGGAATGCCATCAAGTTCACCCATGAGGGTGAGGTGTCGGTGCGGGCGGTGGCAATGCCATTGCGGGATGACGACCGCCAGGAAGAGGCCGAGCAATCCTGCTGCTACCGGCTGGAAATCACCGTTGCGGATACCGGCATTGGTATTGCCGAGGATCAGCGGGAGCAGATCTTCGAGGCCTTCGAGCAGCAGGAAGGGCAGAGCAGCCGACGATACGGCGGGACCGGCCTGGGCCTGGCGATCAGTCGCAAGCTGGTGCAGATGATGGGCGGCGAGCTGATCCTGCAAAGCGAGGTCGGCAAGGGGTCGGTGTTTACCGTGTGCCTGCCCCGGGTCGAGGCGACGGTAGAGCAGGCGGAGGAAACCGGCGATCCTGAGGAATCCGAACGCCTGCTGGTGGAAACCCTCAGTCTGCAGGAGCGGGACTGGCTCAGGGAGCAGTTGTCGCGGGACTTCGGTGACGAATGGGAAGGTGTGCGGGAAAGCGGCGATCCGGAACAGATGCGTGATTTTGCCCGCCGGGTGCTGGACTGGGGCCAGCGGCACCGGTCGCGGGCGGTCACCCTTTACGGGGAAAAACTGCTGGGGGATGTGGAGTCATTCAACCTGGACGCGGTTAACGCATCCCTGGAAGCATTTCCCCGGTTGCTGACCGGCAGGGAGTCATAAGCCCGTCTGGCGGGCTTACAGACAGTCGTACTGGGACTGACGGTTGAAGGCGACCGACACCATGTCATAGCCCTCGGCGGTCAGGTCCCGGATCAGGTTCCGGTTGCCCAGCAGAGCCATGCAGACCTTGTGTACACTGGCCTGAAGTTGTTCATCGGCGGGTGCCTGGTCGAACCGGTAATCCACAATCAGATACTTGCGCTCGGCATTGGCGTTTTCCGGGATGTCCTGCCGTTCGACACTGTCGTAGCCGATGTAAGTGGCCTGTTCGCCGTTCAGCAGATCGCTGAGAATCAGGTCCAGATTTTCCGCGCTGGCCGGAGTGGCTGCCAGCAAAAGACTCATTGCAGCAATTTTCAGCAAACTGGATCTGGCCATGGTGGTCACCGTCCTGGCGGTTCGTAACAAAATGTAATCAACTGTTAAGAACCATTATTGCAGAGGCGAAGCCCGCCCGTAGTGCGGTCTGGCGAGATTTTTCAATTGTTTGCGTTTGTGGGGCCGGATTGCGACATTTCTCGCATTCGGCGGATCGTCTATGATGGAAGAAAACGTGCGCAGGGGAGAATGAGCGATGTTCCAGCTGGTTTTCAGGGGAGAGTGTGCCGAAGGCACCGATGAGCAGACCGCCCGGCAGAATGCCCGGGCCTTGTTCAAGGCTACCGTTGAACAGGTAGACAAGATGTTCAGCGGTCAACCGGTGGTGATACGCAACCGGCTGGAAGAAGACCAGGCGGAGAAGTACCGTGCCGTGCTGCGTAAACACGGCATGATTGCCTATGTGCAGCCGATGGGTGGGGCAACCCCTGAGCCCCGCAAAGCGGAGGCCGGCAAGGCACCACCGCAATCGCCGGCAAAGCCTGCCCCGGCCCCTGCTGCCGCCCCGGAACCAAAGGCCGAACCTGCGCAGGCCAGCGAATCACCCGGTCAGCCGGCACCTGCTGGCAAGGCTCCGGAAGTGGAGCCCGGTGACCGGCTGCCGGTGGCTGGAGAAAAAGTCGACAGCATTCTGGCCGGCAGTGGCCTGACCCTGGATCCGGTGGGGGTGACCCTGGAGGAGCACAGGGAGGTTGAAGCCCCGATGTTCCAGCACCTGGATGAATGGAGCCTGGCTCCCGCGGGGAGTGATCTTGGTGTCAAACGGGAAACCCCGCCACCGGTGGTGCCGGATGTGTCCCATCTGTCTCTTGCGGACGACGACAGCCGCGGCTCCGATGCCTGAGCGGCAAATCCGGGTCCTGCCGGGCTTGCCCCTTTTACTGGTTCTGCTGTTACTGGCCTGCCCGCTCCCGGCTTTGAGCTCGGAGCGTCCCGTGGTGGGACTGGCTCTGAGCGGTGGCGGGGCGAAGGGCATGGCCCATGTGGGTGTTCTGAGGGTACTGGAAGAAATGCGCGTGCCGGTGGATGTGATTGCGGGCACCAGCGCCGGTGCCGCCGTGGCCGCACTCTATGCCTCCGGTATGCCGGTGGACGAGATAGAACAGCGGTTTATCGAAATGGACTGGGTGTCCAGCTTCCGTGACGATCCTGGCCGCTCCTACAAGCCCGTGCGCCGTAAATCCATGGACTGGCGTTATCCCGTTACTCCGGGGCTGGGAGTAAGCGCAGACGGCATTGAGCTGGGCGGGGGCCTGGTATCCGGCCAGAACCTGGGATTCATTCTGAACGAGCTGACCCGCGATGCGGCCCTGATTGAAGACTTTGATGACCTCCCGATTCCCTTCCGTGCCGTTGCCACCGACCTGGAAACGGGAGAGGAAATTGTCATCGGCAAGGGAAGCCTGGCAGAAGCGATCCGGGCCAGTATGAGTATTCCCGGGGTCTATGCGCCGGTGAGCAAGGATGGGCGGCTGCTGATTGATGGCGGTGTGGCGAACAATCTGCCGGTCAGTGTGGTCCGCAACATGGGAGCGGACATCGTGATTGCGGTGGATATCACCGATCCGCTGATGGACAAGGATGAATTGCAGCAGGCCCTGTCGGTGATGGGGCAGCTGACCACCCTGCTGACCCGTCGTAATACCGAAACACAGCTGGCGATGCTGACGGACCGGGATATTATCCTGCGGCCGGATCTGGGGGAGCTGGGCTCGGCGGATTTCTACCAGGCACCCATGCTGTTCGAGCTGGGGGCCACAGAAACGCGCAACCAGGCGGTGCGCCTGCGCCGACTGGCGGTGGACGAAATGGAATGGGGCCACTGGCAGGCTAACCGCACCCTGCCGGGGGCAGAGAGGCGGAAGGTTTCCAGAATTAAGATCAGCGGTGATTCCGAACTGTCGCCGGAATTCCTCCGCTCCCGTATCCGCCAGCCGGTGGGTGAACCGCTGGATGCCGATACGCTGGAGGAAGATCTCAAGCGCATCTATGGCCTGGGCTACTATGAAAGTGCTTCCTACAGCCTGCGCCGGGATGGCGATGCGGCACTGCTGGATATCCACGTGCGCCAGAAAAGCTGGGGGCCGAATTATCTGGCCTTCGGTCTTGCCTATGAAGACAACTTTGACAGCGATACCCGCTTCAATGTGGCTTCTGCCCTGCGTATGACGGAGCTGAATAATCTGGGTGCAGAGTGGACTACAGGGCTGCAGCTGGGCACTCACCCGTGGATTCGCAGTCAGTGGTTCCAGCCGGTCAGTTACGGGTTTGATCGTTTCGTAGTAGCCGGCGTGGAGTACCGGGAGGAGTCTTTCAGCGCATTCGATGACAATGGTGAACGAATTGCCGAGGTGGATGTCAGCTACCGCCAGGCGGACCTGGCCGTCGGCTTCGATATGGGGGTCAATAATGAAGTCCGGCTGGGTTACCGGCGTGGTTATGCACGGATCGACCAGGCACTTGGCGCGTCACTGATTGACCGTGATGCCATTGAGCGTGGCGGCATGAATCTGGAGCTGGTGCATGATTCCCTGGATAGCCCCTTCCTGCCGAGGAACGGCCATTTCGCCGGTTTACGGCTGGAGGCCGAACGACCGGAGCTGGGGGCTGATCGCAAATATGACCGGGTGACAACGCTGCTTATTGGCACTGGTCAGTGGCAGCGCACCGGTGTGGTGGGATTGCTCTATGCCAGTTCCGTGACCCGTGGCGATGCGGGTATCGAGAACTCACGGCAGTTGGGCGGCTTTCGTCAGCTATCCGCCTACAGTACCGGCGAAGTGGCCGGAAACGATGCACTGCTGGCATCGGTCATGGGCATTCAGGAATTCGGCAGCCCTTACGTGCCGTGGTTTGTCGGGGCCGGGTTCGAGACCGGCAATGCCTGGGACTCTATAGGCGATGCCCGCTGGAATGACCTGTTGCGTTCCTGGAGCCTGTTTGCCGGTGTGGATACCTTCCTGGGGCCGGTCCAGCTGGCGGCGGCCTACAACAACGAGGATGACTGGGGAGCCTACCTCAATATCGGCTTCTCATTCACCCGCCTGTTCAACTGAGGCTTCCTGGCGGCTGATAATATCCACTACCTGCTGGCTCTGGCTGGCCACAAAGCCCTGCCACACTTCAATCATGCGTTCTTCGTCCCGCACCGCCAGCGCCTCGATGGATTCCCGGATGTGTTCCAGGTTCTCCTCGATCACGCGGTTGCCGCCGTGCTGATAGGCGACAAAGGCGCAGCGCTTGGCTGACGGCCACAGGTCGTTGATGGCGGAAACAATAAAGTAGTTATCCGCGTAGGCCAGTGAGGCCTGGGTGTATTCCACCCCCAGCTCCAGAAACGAAGCCAGATCGTTCTTCTGATAGCTGGCCTTCATCCGTTCATAGAGGGATTCCAGCTTTTGCATATCCTCCGGTTGCCAGTGCCGGATCAGCTTGCGGCCGGTGTGAGTCAGGTACAGTTCCATGATCTCGTAAAGGCTGCGAACGAAGAACGTATCCAGAGTGGTGACAAACGATCCCTTGCGGGGCAGGTTCCGCACCAGATGGCGTTTTTCCAGTAGCAGAAGGCCCTCGCGTATGGAGCCGTGGCTGACATCCAGTTGACGCGCCATGGTGCCTTCATAAATACGCTCACCAGATTTGAGCTGACCAAAAGCGATCAGGTTCTCAATGTGCCTGGCGACCTGTTCCGTCAGGGTTTCTCTTGGCTTGAATGGAATCATAGAGTGTTGTGGCTGGTTTCCAGCTTGTTATTTGAAGTTTGCATACTCTCATATAACGACCACCGCGAACATGCCCTTTGTTTCTGTTCGCCCTGTTCAGAGAAGCGGGGCTGCGAGCCGAACCCCCCGGCAGCATAGCCGGAAGAGCAGCCTGCGATTCCTGTAATCATCGGCGGTCATCAGGCGGCACTGCCGCAAATCTTCCTCCAGCATGGCCCGGACATCCGACACGAAAGGTGCAGAGCGCGAGATGGCGGTGATCTCGAAATTCAGCCGCATCGACCGGTTGTCCAGGTTGGCAGTACCCACGGCGGCGTAGCGGTCATCCACCAGCACCACCTTCTGGTGCATGAAGCCCGGTTGGTAGCGGTAGATGCCGATACCTGCCTGGCTGGCCTGCACCAGATAGGAATACGCAGCCAGCCGGATCAGTGGCTGGTCGGTTTTCTCCGGTATCAGGATTTTTACATCAACGCCCCGCAGTGCCGCAAGCTGCAGGGCATTGACCACCTGGAAATCCGGGACGAAATAGGGGGAGGCAATCCAGATCCGCTCCCGCGCATTGTTGATGCAGTTGAGGAAAAACAGGGTGCAGGTCTCGTAGGTATCTGCCGGCCCGGTCGGGAGAATCAGCACGTCCTGGTTGCCGTTCCGGGCGGGCCGGGGCGACCAGTCCAGATCCGGGAAGTCGCCGCTGGCCCAGTTCCAGTCTTCCACCCAGGCCAGTTGCAGGCCGGTCACCGCCGGGCCGCTGATGCGGCAGTGGGTGTCCCGCCAGGGCTCCTGATCCATGGCCGTGCCCAGGTATTCATCCCCCAGGTTGATACCACCCACATAGCCCGTGTGGCCGTCACAAATCAGCAATTTCCGGTGATTGCGGAAATTGATCTGGAAACGCCGGCGGCGCATGTTGCCGTCCCCGAACGCGGCCACGTGGGCTCCGGCGGCGGCCAGCTCGTTCAGGTAGCGTCGCGAAATTCCGGCACTGCCGATGTCGTCATACAGGAACCAGACTTCGACCCCCTGTTGCAGCTTGCGCTTGAGGATCTGCTTGATACGCTGGCCCACCCGGTCCGAGCGCACGATGTAGAACTCCAGCAGTATGTAGCGCTGTGCGTCTTCCATGGCCTCGAACAGGGCCTCGAAGGTGGCTTCGCCATCCCGCAATAGGGTGCAGTGGTTACCGCTGGTGAATGGCTGGCGGCCCAGTTTGCTCAGCACCTGCAGTTCCTGGCTGAAATCCGGGTCGCTGGACAGGTCCACGGTATCGGCCTCTTGTTCGTAGCGGTCCAGCAGGGAGCTCAGAGCCTTGTCTCCGATCCGGCGGGCGCGCACGTAGCCGGAGAAGCGGTTGCGACCGAACAGCAGGAACAGGGGAACCACCAGATAAGGCATGGCCAGCAGCCCGACAATCCAGGCAATGGCACCCTGGGCGGTACGATAGGTCAGCAGGATGCGGAATACGCCGTAGAAAGCCAGCAGGTAGAACAGGGCAATGGTCAGGGGAATCAGGGGCAGATCAGTCATCCGCGTCCTCCTGATGAGTCAGATGTTGCGCCCGGTAGTGGGCGGGTGACAGGCCGGTCCAGCGTTTGAAGGCACGGCTGAAGGCGCTGAGCTCGGAAAACCCCAGCAAAAAGGCGATTTCCCCCAGAGCATAACGATCGGAGGCCACGTATCTCAGCGCCTTGTCCCGGCGGATTTCTTCGACCAGTTCGTGAAAACTGACCCCTTCCTTGCGTAACCGCCGATAGAGTGTCTGGCGACTCATGTGGCATTTGCGGGCCAGGGTATCGGCATCAATCCGCTCCGTGGACATCTGGCGGGAGATCATGCGCCGCAGCTTGCGGCTGAACGACTTGCGGGACTGAAGCCGGGAAAACAACCCGCGCACCTGGCGCAGCACCGCGGAATAGACGTAGGGATTGCGTCGGGGAATCGGGTGGCTCATGTGCCGGCAGTGGAAGGCCAGCCGGGTGGCCTCGCAGCCGAACTCCACCGGACCGCCAAGCAGTTTGCTGTACTCATCGGCGTAGGCCGGCTGGGGGTGGGCAATCTGGATCCACTCCGCCTGCAGGCCGGGATGGATGAAGTGTCGGGTGCGGCTGATCACCGAAGCCAGGGTGCGGTCCATATCCTGACGGGAGTAGTGACCCGGTGAATCCGGAACCCAACTGAGGATCTCCAGATCCCCCTGTTGTTCCAGGGTCAGGGTGACCGATTCGTTGATCAGCCTGTGGAAGCGCACATACTGGGTGACCGCCTCCCCCAGGGTGTCGCAGTTGAAGAATACATGCCCTACCAGCCCCATGCGTTCCGGATCCGCAATGCGCCCGGCATGCAGGCCGATTGCCGGGTCACCGGTCACCTGCTCGGCGTAATCCCACAGGCGGTAATGATGGTCGGCGGGCACCCGCCGGTCCGGGTCTTCCAGTTGTGCCAGGGGAAGACCCAGCAACTGCTCCACCCGGGCCCGGTCGAGGAAGCCGGATTTTTCCAGATAATGCACCAGTGCCAGGGTGCTGGACGCGGCTACGCCGGGGCCGTCGTTCCAGTTGTCGGGTTGGCTGGTTTCCACGTTGGCTCTACTCGCAGGTTAACGATCATTCATGGGTACTGATACAAAATGTCAAATCATTGGGTCAACCGGTCAACAGTCTGCCCGCTCTCTAACGTTAGCATTTGCATGCAGAGTTAGTAATGCCGTGATCGGTAACAGGAGGTGCAGTATGAGAGATGAAATTTTTGTTCCCCACAACAAAACAGAACGCGAGAACTGTATGGCACTTGCGGAGTACCTGAACAGCATTTTCTACTGCTGATCCGGCGCACCGGAAGGGCCTTCGGGCCTACCTGACAGACTCGTACAACCGGGCAATGCCCGGTTTTTTTGTGCCCGGGGTGGGGCAGACCGGCCGGATGTCAGCCCCGGCGATCAATGGTAATGTAGCGGCTGCTGACACAGACGGGTAGCGGAGATGTACATGAGTGTCGAACTGAATGGCCGGATCACCGGAGAGGGCAGGCCCCTGATCCTGCTGCACGGACTGTTCGGGTCCGCGGATAATCTCGGGGCGGTTGCCCGGGGTCTGGAAGACGGCTGGCAGATCCACGCACTGGACCTGCGTAACCATGGTGGTTCGCCCCATACCGATACCATGAACTACCCTTCCATGGCAGAGGATGTACTGGCCTATATGGATCGTCAGGGCCTGGACAAGGCCGCAGTGCTGGGCCATTCCATGGGCGGCAAGGTGGCCATGCAACTGGCCCTGACCGCCGGGGAGCGTATCGAACGCATTATTGTTGCCGACATCGCGCCCGTCACCTATAAGCCCCGGCACGATGCCATCCTGGAGGGGCTCACCTCGGTGGATCTGCAGGCGGTCAAGTCCCGCAAGGATGCCGACGGCCAGCTGGCGGAGCAGGTAGAAATGCCCGCCGTCCGGCAGTTTCTGCTGAAAAATCTGGAACGGGTGCCCAAAGAGGAACAACAGGAAGGGCAGCCGGTGTTCCGCTGGCGGCTGAACCTGCCGGTGATTGAGCGCTGTTACGGTAACCTGGCCGCAGCACCGGAGGGCGAGAGCTACAGCGGGCCGGTGCTGTTTCTCAAGGGGGCCGACTCCGCCTACATCCAGGAAAAACACCGGGAAACGATCAACGCCCTGTTTCCTGCTGCGCAGGTGAAGATTATTCAGGGTACCGGCCACTGGCTGCATGCGGAGAAGACCGAGACCTTTGTGGCGTTGTGCCGGCGTTTCCTGCAGGATTGAGATTTATTACAAACCCACCGGGATCAGACAGGTTGTCCGAATGAAGTGGTTGCTCGTTGCTTTACTGGTGATGTTTCTGGCGCTGGGAGGCTTTCTGCTCTCGCCGTCGCCGATCGACAGCCAGGCCTGGCAGGCACCGGAACCGCCGGCACTGGAGGGCCCGCTGGCCCCCAATACCCTGCTGAGACAGGCCGACCTGCTGGCGAAGGGACAGGTGAGCGGCCCGGAAGATGTCGCGCTGGATGAACAGGGCCGGGTTTACGCCGGCACCCTGGACGGCAAGCTGGTGCGGATTGGCGACAGCGGCCAGGTGGAAACCCTGGCCGAGACCGGTGGCCGGCCCCTGGGTATGACGTTTGACCAGTACGGCCGGTTGCTGGTGGCCGATGCGCAGCGGGGCCTGCTTTCTGTGGATGTGGACGGTGCCGTCCGGGTACTGACTCGGGAGGCCCGGGGACAGCCTTTCGGGTTTACCGACGATGTCAGCATCGCCCCGGACGGGCGGGTCTATTTCACCGATGCCAGCACCCGTTTCGGTTATCAGGATTACATGCTTGATCTGCTGGATATGCGCCCCAGCGGCCGGCTGTTGCGCTGGACACCCCACCGGGGTCGGGCGGAAGTGCTGGTGAACAATCTCAATTTTGCCAACGGCGTGTCGGTTGCACCGGATGGCAGCTACCTGCTGGTCAGCGAGACCTGGAAGTACCGCATACTCAAGTACCACATTCTGGGCCCGCAAGCCGGCGAGGTTGAGGTGTTCGCTGATAACCTGCCGGGGTTCCCGGACAACCTGGATATTGATGAGCAGGAACGGGTCTGGGTGGCGTTCCCGCTGCTGCGGGATAACCGCATAGACACCATGCATGCCTGGCCCTGGCTGAAAGATCTGGTGGCAAAGCTGCCGGATTTCCTGCGGCCACAGCCAAAGCCCTACGGCTTTGTGGCGGTGCTGGACCGTGACGGGCGTTTTCTGGCCAGCCTGCATGATCCTGGCGGCCGGCATTTGCAGGAGCTGACCTCGGTAACCCCCCGTGACGGATTCCTGTATTTCGGCTCGCTCCACAATGACCGGATCGGGCGCTTGCCCGTAACAGCCGTTCCCGGCCTGAATGAGGTAACTGATGAATTCTGATGGAATCGAGTGGGATCTGCCGGATCCCTTTACCGTGGAAATCACCGTCGACGAGAGTGACACCGACCGCCTGGGCCATGCCAATAACGTGGTCTATGTGCGGTGGCTGGAGGATGTCAGCTGGGCTCATATCGACACCCTGGGAATGACCTGGGACCTCCATGAACAGACCGGCAAGGCCATGGCCATTACCCATACGCAAATCGATTATCTCGCCTCGGCGAATGCCGGCGACCGCCTGTTGCTGGGCACCTGGCTGACGGACTGTGATAACCGCCTGCAGTCAGCCCGACAGTTCCAGCTGGTGCGGGTGCGGGACGGGCGAACCCTGGTGCGGGCCTTCTCCACCCATGCCTGCGTCAACATGAAAACCCAGCGCCCGGCCCGCATGCCGGCGGAATTCGCTGAATGCCTGGGCGGTGCCCTGGTGCCGGGCGGGCGCACTCTGGGCAGCCGGTAAGCGGGAACTCTGCTAGTCTGAACAGAACACCAAACCACAGTCACAGGGAGCATCCCATGAGACAGGTCCGGTACGAGAGCTTTGGTGAAGTTGAGGTTCTGGAGCTGGTGGAGGCGGAACAACCGGCTCCCGGCGCTAATGAGGTATTGATCCGGGTAGCCGGAGCCGGCCTGAATCCCATTGACTGGAAGACCCGCAAGGGGCTGGGCTTTGCCGCCCGGCAGATCGAGAACCGGCTGCCCTTTGTGCCCGGATTCGAAGTGGCCGGTGTGGTGGAACAGGTGGGTGAGGATGTCAGTGAAATGATGCCCGGTGACCGGGTGATGGGGCTGGTGGGCTTCCCGGCCGGCGGCGGGGGGTATGCAGACTATGCCCGGGCCCGTGCGGAGGATCTTGCCATTGTTCCCGAGGAACTGGATCTGGTCAGCGCCGGAGCGGTGCCGCTGGCGGCGCTGACCGCCTGGCAGGCCCTGTTCGAGGTGGCAGAGCTGGAAGCCGGACAGAAAGTGCTGATTCTGGCCGGTGCCGGTGGGGTGGGTCACTTTGCGGTGCAGTTTGCCCTGGAACGGGGTGCCCATGTGATTGCCACCGCGTCTGACCGGAACCGGGATTTTCTTGCGGAACTGGGAGTACACGAGGTCATCGACTATCACACCACCGACGTGGCGGAAGAGTGTTACGGGCTGGATCTGGTGCTGGACCTGGTCGGTGGAGAAACCGGCAAACATGCCCTGAAAACCCTGGGTGACCAGGGGGTCATGGTGACCGTGCCCACCGTGACTGCGGACGAGATCATCAGCCACGCGGAAAACCTGGGGCTCAAGGCCCACGGTATGACCATGCGTCCGGATGCCTACCAGCTGGACGACATCGCCGAGCTGATCGAGGATGGCGATGTGCGGGTGCACATTGACCAGGCTTTCCCCCTTGAGCAGGCGGGCGAGGCGCACCGGTTACTGGAAGGCGGCCATGTCAGGGGCAAACTGGTGCTCGATTGCAGCACCTGATGTTGCCCCCGAGGGCTGGTCAGGCTTTTCTGTCTTTTTCTTTTTCTTTTTCTTTTTCTTTCTCGTCGGAGGAGCCCTTGTCAGCGGGGGTGTCCTTCGCGGATTCTTTGCGTTCTTTCGGTGCCGCCGGAGGCACCAGGCTGATCAGGGTCCATTCTTCTTCCGGCTCGGGTACCTCTTCGGAGGTTACCGGCTCTATGTGACCCTTGCTGTCGATGGTGAACAGCAGAATGGCCTGCCGTTCGTGCTGGCGGACAAAGTCCTCGTAGGTGAAGTTCTCGCTCAGGTGGGTGGTCTTCACCCGGTAGCCCTGACTGGCCAGGCTGGCCAGCTTGGCATAGCTGATATCGCCGAACAGACCGCGGGTCTGTTGGATTTTCTCCGCCGTCTGGTGCCTGGCCTTCTGGTCCTGGTCCTTGTCCGACAGGCTGTACACGCTGCCCTTACCGAACCAGTCCAGGAAGTGATAGGTGGCCAGTGAGTTCATGTGCTTGTAGGGGGATATGATCAGCAGGTTGCCGATACCGGTCAGGTCCAGATGGGTACTGGCATGTTCGGACACCGGGTTGCCGAAATAGACCGTGAGGTTTTCCATCCGCGACTGGCGCACGTTTTCCCAGTTGGTATCCGTGAGGGTGACGGGCACCTCGAGTTTCTGCAGTGTCAGGGCAATCTGCCGTGCCACCGGATTGGCTCCCAGGATCAGGTAGCCATAGCTGGGCGGCTCTGCCACGTTCAACAGTTTGGCCACCGGCCGGGCGGTCAGGCTCTGGATGGTGACCGTGGCGATAATCAGCACAAACACCATGGGCACCAGGGTGCCGGCGTTCTCGTAGCCGAGATTCTGCAACTGGAAGGCAAACAGGGCAGAAACCGCGGCCGCCACAATCCCCCGGGGAGCCACCCAGCTAAGGAACAGCTTGTCCCGCCAGTTCAGGTTGGTGCCGATGGCGGACAGGAAAATACTCACCGGCCGGGCCACCAGCATCAGAATGCCCAGCACAATGGCCAGCCCCCAGCCCAGTTCGGCAATCGCCGCAAACTCCACACGGGCCGCGAGGATGATAAACAGGGCCGAGATCAGCAGTACGCTGAGGGATTCCTTGAATTCGATGATGCTGTCCACCGGCACCTGTTTCATGTTCGCCATCCAGATGCCCATCACCGTCACCGTCAGCAGACCGGACTCGTGTGCAATCTCATTGGACAGGGCGTAGACACCCAGCATGAAGGTGAGGGTGCCGGCGTTATGCAGGTATTGGGGAAGCAGGTGTTTGCGCAGGGCCACGCCGTTCATCCAGCCCGCCAGAGCACCGATAACAAAACCCACCAGCAGGGTCTTGCCGAAGATGCCCAGGGAATGGCTGAACACATTGCCCTGGCCCCAGGACACAATACCCTCGAATACCAATACCGCCAGCAGTGCACCGACCGGGTCGATGATGATCCCTTCCCAGCGAAGGATGTTGGCCAGCCGGGCATCCGGGCGCACCGAGCGCAGCAGCGGTGCGATCACCGTCGGGCCGGTCACTATGGAAATGGCACCGAACAGCAGTGCCACTTCCCATGGCACGTTGAGTAGCCAGCGGGCCGCCAGAGTGCCGATCAGACAGGTCACAATGGATCCGACCGGGATCAGGTTGCGGACCATCTTGCCGTGGCCCTTGATCTCGTCGTAGCGCAGGGTCAGGCTGCCCTCGAACAGAATGATCGCAACGGCCAGGGATATAAACGGAAACAGCAGGTCGCCGAACAGGGCTTCCGGTTGCAGCCAGCCAAGCATGGGACCGGCTGCAATGCCGCCGGCCAGCAGAAACAGGATGGCGGGCATACGAACCCGCCAGGCCAGCCATTGGCATGCGAGGGACAGGACACCAATGCTGGCGAGAGACAGAACGATGCTGACAGACATAGACGATTCAGTTTCCTTGCGAAAGTTTCCGGACCAGCCGGTCAAGCAGGCGGGCCGAGGCGGTAAAGCCGAAAGTGGCGGTTACCGGGCTGGCGGCACCAAAGCCCGAGGCGCAATCCAGCCGCACCGGCCCCTGATCCGAAGGTTTCTGCAGGCAGACGCTGCCGTCACCGGCCGGATACTTGAGCTGTTCCAGCGAGTATACGGCCTCAATGCCAAAGCGTCTTTTCGGATTGCGGGAAAAATTGTACTCCCGGCGCAACAGGTTGCGTACCTTGGCCAGCAGCGGGTCCTGGGTGGTACGGGACAGGTCCGCCACCCGGATCTGTGTGGGGTCGGTCTGCCCACCAGCTCCGCCGGCGCATACCAGGGGTATTTTCTGGCGCTTGCAGTGGGCAATCAGGGCCGCCTTGGGCTTCACACTGTCGATGGCATCGACAACGCCATCCACATCGCCGGTAATCAGCTCGGCAACATTTTTTGTGGTGAGAAAACCGAAATGGACCCGAATGTCCGCATGGGGGTTGATCGCGCGCAGTCGCTCGGCCATGGCATCGGTCTTGGTGCGACCGTAGGCCCCGTCCAGGGCATGCAGCTGGCGGTTGGTGTTGGACACACACACATCGTCCATATCCACCAGGGTGATGGTGCCAATGCCGGAGCGGGCCAGAGACTCCGCCGCCCAGGAACCCACGCCACCCAGGCCAACGACCACCAGATGACTGGCCCGGAAAGCCTGCAGCGCGGCCCGGCCGTACAGCCGCTCGATGCCACCAAAACGGAACTCGTAATCGTCGGTTTTTTCAGGGTCAGATGCCATGGGTAATCCCCGGTAGGGCAAGGGTACAACGGTAAACAGGCGCAGATTGTACCGCAGCTCCGGCGCTCCCCACCATGCAGAGCGGGCATAAAAAAGGCGGATCCGTGGGGATCCGCCTGGTTGGTTTCTGGTTAGCGCCAGGGTATTAGTCCATTACGGTCAGCATCACCAGACCCAGTTCGTCCGGGTCGCCATTGGTGGGTGCCCAGCGAAGGGCAAACAGACCGAGGCTGGCATCTTCATTGAAGAAGCCGTCGAGGGTTGTCATGCCTTCGGTGCTGTCGATAGTGATGGTGGTGGCTCCGTTGTTGCCGATCGAAGCTGTCACGGGAGCTGCGTCCACTGTGTCCGTGGTGACCGATACCTGACCTGCAAGGCCGCTCCTCTCAACTTCCAGGAATCCACCATCAATGGTGCCGGCGGTTTCACTGGTCATGGACAGGAAGGTATTGAACTTGCTGCTGGAGAGCAGGAACCGTTCCTGGGAATCCAGCTTCATCGAGATCAGCTGCATCCGGAACCGCTTGTCGGTCACGCTGGGTGCGGTGGTTGGCAGTTTGGTCATCAGGGTCAGGTCAACCATCGAAGAGGCTCCGGATTGGGCTACATCCATGCTTTCCCCTTCACCCCCGTACACGGCAATAAAGTCCATGGTGTCGTTGATAAACCCGTCTGCTTCTGTGCCGTCAATGTTTGTGATGTCGCCATCGGCGGAGATCACGATGGACCCACTGCTGGCCGTATCTGCCATGGACTCGTACAACGGGCCGCTAGCGGTCTGGCTGATGCGGTGACCATGGTCGGCCGTTATCTCAGAGTAATTAAAGGTACCATCGCCACCAAAAGTCAGAGTGTTGACCTCAGTTTCAAGACTAATGTCTGCGGTAGTGAGTTCTGAGCCGATGTACACCCTGCCAAAGGTGCCGTCCAGATTGCTGTCCGTGAAATTGAGCGGCTGCCGGGCAAAGAACTCCATGGAGCGGGAGATTTCGTCACCGAGCTTGGTATCGGGATCCAGGGCATCAAGTTTGCCATCACTATCCGTGTCGACGAGTCCATAGCGAACGGCTGCTTCGTTCGGCTGAACGATGAAGAGTCCCTTATCCGCTACCTGTACCAGGTTGTAGGTAATTGCAGGCCAGCGCCAGCCTTCTTCATCGCCAATCTCTTCCTCGAATTCGCCTTCAATCGCGAGGATGCCGGACTGGGTCAGTTTGCCGTTAAAGGTGTCGTCGACGTTCTCCATTTCGACTTCGTGGTTCAGCCAGACCGCATTGCCTACAGACAGGCCGTAATAACTTCCGTACACATCCTCCTCGTCACCCAGCGTGATGTTGACGATGCCCTCTCCGCCATCGTTGAAACTGAAAGTGGAGGCCCACAGGCTGTGGGCGTAGGTGCCGCTATCGTTGTTGTCCTGGTCATACAGCTCCAGTGCAAAAGCCACACTGCGGTACTCGCCTTCTATGGCACCTGCATCGCCCTTGCCGCCAGCGGCTACCGCGACTTCATTCTCCACGAACTCGCCGACTTCCTGCTCCAGAATGCCGAACATCTCGCTCAGATTCTGCCCGGCAGTCATGTCGAACTGCTCAACCTTGCCGTTCAGATTGACCACGTCGGTCACCTGGAGCTGATCCAGGTCCGCGCCGGTTTCGATGAACTTACGCAGTACAAACTCGGACACCGGGGAAATATCCACATCCTGCTCCACCACCTGGGCCCGCAGAGACTGATTATTGGTGCCGGTAATACGCACGATCAGGTTGCCCGCCAGGTTAACCCCCTGGGGCAGGGTCAGTTTGTAGTCGCCGGTGATAGACGTTGTGGTGCTTGCCAGTACGTCGCCCACCTGATTGCCATCGTCATCGACGCGGATCAGTTCCACATCGGCTCCCTTGATCGGATCAAGTCCCAGGACCGCAGCGGCGGCAGGGGAAATGAAAAATTCCGCAGCAATCTCGAACAGGTTGCGGGTTTCGAAATGGGCAACCTGGCCACCGGGGGCTGTCGCAGTGCCGGACACTGTCTCGCTGCTGCTTCCGCCTCCGTCACTGCTACTGCAGCCCGCAAGGGCTACGGTTGATGAAATGGCAGTTGCCAGGGTGAGTTTTCTGAAACTGGACATAACAACTCCTTGATCAATCAGTGCGCCGTGACCGGCATCTTCGGATAAGCCTCGTCTGGAGGGTAAGTGAAGTTTTAGCTCAGCCGCCGGATCCTGGCCCCACCCGTTTGGGGGAGATGTGGCGGGTGTTTTGTAGGAGAAATGTAAAGACCAGTCTGTAGAAAGTTTGTACACGGTGGGCTAGGTTTAAGAGGTATCCGTTAAAGAGGTAAGGCAGTTGAACCCGGTCAGTCAGAGCAGTGTGCTGTCACCGGAAATCCACGAGCTGATTGCTCTGATCTATGAATCTGTGACCGATCAGCAGGGTTTCTTTCCGTTTCTCCGACGATTTATCGAGGTTTTTCAGGGGCACAGCGCCTCATTTTCGATCTACAACATCAGAACCAGTACCCTGGTGGGAACCTGGACGGTCAATATCCCTGATGAGGCTCTGGCATTCTATTCAGAGCACGTATCCCACCGCGATGTATTGGTGGAGACAGCCCTTCAGGTAAAGCGGGATGGTGAGTTGCGCTTTATTGCCAGCAATCTGGACCTGGGGCCGGACAGTGACCGCCTGAGGGAAGAGACCCGTGCCGGGGAATGGCTGGAAAGCTACGGTGCCACTGAGGCAGCCGGTGCGATTGCGTATCATGACGGCTCCTATCTCAATTTTTTCGGTATACAGCGCAATCATCATCAGCCCGAGTTTACCCGGCATGAGTTGCGGGTGTTTGACCAGTTCCTGCCCCATATCAACCGCGCTGTGGATTTGTATACCCGCCTGAGCCACCAGTCTTCGAAGCCTGTTGCGGAGCGGCTTGCCCTGGAAAGAGTCAATCGGGGCATTCTGGTGTGCGATGCGGCATTCCGGGTGGTGTTCAGTAATGCCATGGCGGATGACATTCTTGCCCGGGATGCAGGTTTGAGGCTGGATGCGGAACGCACCCTGATTGCCCGAGGAGCCGGACGGATCAAGCAGTTTGCGATTTTGCTGGCTGGCGCGGTGGAGGATTCGATCAGTGACCGGGACGGGCCGGACAGAATCCTTCAGTTGCACCACGGTAAACAGCGGCTGACCGTGGCGATCACTCCATTGCTGGGGGATGGAGGCGACGGCTCCAGCGGAAAAGGTGCGCTGATTACGCTCCATGACTGGAACATTCAGCCGGAATTCAATCCGGAGCTTTTCCGCGATGCCTTCAATCTGACTGAGGCCGAGTCACAGGTGGCGCTGCAGCTGATGGAAGGGCTCAGTCTGAAGGAGATTGCGGATCTTTCCGGTCGTTCCCGGGAAACGGTCAAATATCATCTCAACAGCCTGTTCCGCAAAACCGGCACCCGCCGGCAAGGGGCGTTGATTTGCCTGCTGTCCCGCTTTGGCCAGCCAGGCTGATAGCAGCCACAAAAATGGCAACCATAAAAAAAGCCGCGCAAGGCGCGGCTTCAAGCAAGGCCGACTCAGCGGGGAGTCGGACGGACTAGTTCAGAGACACTAATCAACGGGGGCTATTCTGGCTCAGCCAGCCCTTGCCGGGTTTGTTCTAAAGAGATGAAAACTGGTTATTTTCGGTGATCGGTAGGCTCTGGCCCCGACAGACAAGGAAAGTTGCCTGCCGGGGCTTCCGGAATCAGCGGATGAAGGGGTTGAGCAGCCGGGTAAAGGTGCCGGTCAGTTTTACCGGCGCACTCAGTACCGACAGGGTGATGCAGTCCTCGCAACCGACGGCCACGGGTTTGTGGTCATCCTGATCGTTCAGTACCACGAAGTCCCATTGGTTAAACACGCCTTTCTGGTCCGCAAAGGCACCCTGCAGCACTATGGTGGTTTCCTCACCCCGGTGGGTGTGGGACGGTGCCTTACCGCCGGCTGCCAGCTTCTGCAGGACCACCTGCTCGGTCTGGCCGGGGAACTTCTCGCTGATATCCAGCACGCTCACATCCCCCAGTTGCCGCTTCCAGGGCAGATCGTCCAGACCGCCGCCCAGCAGTTTCTGCAGCGGATCCCGGTGCAGCGCGGGGCGCACCATGCGCGGCTCGGGATCTTCGTCGAGTCGGGCCAGAATGGAGTCAAACATGTTTTCGGACACGTCTACCTTGGGCTGATGCTCCATCATTACGGCACCCAGGCTGTCCAGGGTGTCCACACGGCTTCGGCAGTGCGAGCACTGGTCAAGGTGCAGACGTATGCACAGGGCATGGGGCTCGGTCAGGTTGCCGGCGCTGTATTCCATCAGGCTGATGTTGTCCGGATGATGCCGTGTCATTGGTTCTGATCCTGCAAAATAACTTTAAGCTTGTTCAGTGCCAGGCGGACCCGGCTTTTGACGGTGCCAAGCGGTATGTTGAGTTCGTCCGCCACCATCTGGTGAGATTTATTCTCCATATAAACCTTGGCGATTACCGTGACCTGCTCTTCAGGCAGATGGGACAGGGATTCACGGATGCGCCGTTCGGACATCAGGCGGTGCAGCGAGGTAACCGGCTCGTCTTCCTGCTCGCCCGGGATCTGCCACAGATCTTCCGTTTCAACCGCGATCTCGGCGCTGGTGCGGCGCATTTTCCGCAGCATGTCGATACGCTGGTTCCGGGCAATGGTGAAGATCCAGGTGGAGGCGGCCGCCTTGCGCCAGTCGTACAGGGAGGAACGCCGCCAGATGGAGACGAACACTTCCTGTACCAGCTCGTCCGCATGGCTGGCGAGCCCGTTGGACAGGGCGTAGTACTTGATCTGCGGGCCAAAGTGCTGGAATAGCTGGTGATAGGCCTCACGATCCTGGTGTTTGCCAACACGGTTCAGAAGCTGGCTCCAGGGATCTTTACGGCGTTCACCGTTTGCGGGCTTCTGATCCAGTGTCGACACCGGACGCTCCTTGACTGTGGTATGGCTTGAAGCGGCTTGCTCAATCATTGTATGCACTCGTCACCGGTTTGTCAGTACAGGCTTTTACGCCCGCTTCTGACCGGCGGATCACCGGGTGCATGAAAATTTATTCCTCCAGATAGGTGTACCCGTCCAGGCCGGCGTTCAACTCGTCCAGGAACTGTTGCTGGCGTTCCGCCGGCAGATTGTTCGCCGCCAATTTCTGCCGGTAGGCGTGCCGCAGTTGTTCCGGCTGGAAGTTCACGTATTGCAGGGTTCTGGCTACCGTGTCCCCGGTAAAGGTGCCGGTGATGGCGAAGTGGCCGTCTTCGGCCAGTTTTACATCCACTGAATGGGTGTCACCGAACAGGTTGTGCATGTCCCCCAGGATTTCCTGGTAGGCACCGGTCATGAAAAAGCCCAGCACCAGCGGTTCGCCCGGCAGGTCTTCCGGCAGCGGCAGGGTGGTTTCCAGCCCCTGGCCATCCACATAGTGGTCAATCCGGCCGTCCGAGTCACAGGTGATGTCCTGAATCACGCCTCTCCGGGTCAGGGGCCGGTTCAGGCCGCTGACCGGCACCACCGGGAAGATCTGGTCAATGCCCCAGATATCCGGCAGGGACTGGAACAGGGAGAAGTTGACGAACAGCTTCTCGGCCAGCTTCTCGTTCAGCTCGTCGATGATTTCCCGGTGGGCGCGGTTCTGGTTGTTGAGCTGTTGCAGCAGCAACCGGCAGGCCTGGCTATACAGGCGCTCGGCGCTGGCGCGATCCTGCAGCCCCAGCAGTCCATGGGCAAACTGGGCGTTCACGTCGGACATGGCGTGCAGAATGTCGTGGTAGATTTCCACCCGGGAGCGCACGGCGGGCTGTTCCTGCAGCCCCTGTAGTGCCACCCACAGATCCTGCAGCGGGGCGGGGCTGTCCGCGTCCGGAGCCGAAGACGGGCGGTCGTCCACTACCTCCCGGTCGATCACGTTGGTGACCAGCACCGCGTGGTGCGCGGTCAGGGCGCGACCGGATTCGCTGATCAGGTGAGGGTGGGGCACGCCGGCACGGTCACACTCTGCCTGCAGGGTGTGGATCACGTTCCAGGCGTACTCGTTCATGCTGTAGTTCATGGAGCAACTGCTGCGGGAGCGCGTGCCCTCGTAGTCCACGCCCAGGCCGCCGCCGATATCCACCGTATCAATCGGTGCCCCCATGGAGCGCAGTTCAGTGTAGAACCGTGCGCATTCCTTGAGGCCGGTCTGAATGTCACGGATATTGGCGATCTGGGAGCCGAGGTGGAAATGCAGTAACTGCAGCGAGTCCAGGCAATCATTGTTGCTGAGTGTCCTGACCACCTCGATGACCTGGCTGGCGGACAGACCGAACTTGGACTTTTCCCCGCCGGTATTCTGCCAGTTGCCCTTGCCGATGGTGGACAGCCGGGCCCGCACGCCGATCAGGGGTTGCACGCCCAGCTTGCCGGATTCCTCCAGAATCAGCGGCAGCTCGGACTGTTTCTCCACCACGATAAAGACCCGGTGACCCAGCAACTGGCCGATCAGTGCCAGGCGGATATATTCCCGGTCCTTGTAACCGTTGCAGACGATCACCGAGCCTTCGCCCCGGGACAGGGCCAGCACGGCCATCAGCTCCGGTTTGCTGCCCGCCTCGAGGCCGATCTGGCCTTGGCTGGCGGCGGGCTCTGCGGCCAGCAATTCTTCCACTACCCGGCGCTGCTGGTTCACCTTGATGGGATACACCGCCGTGTAACGGCCCCGGTAACCCTGATCCGCAGCGACCTGATTGAAGGCGTTGCACAGGCGGTTGGCCCGGTCGTGGAGGATGTCGGTAAAGCGCAGCAAAACCGGCAGCTGGATGCCCTGGCCGGTGAGATGCCTTATCAGCTCCGGCAGATTGATATGCTGGCTTTCAGGCCTGCGGTCGGGGCTGATCAGCAGATCCCCCTGGTCGCTCACATCAATGTAGCCGTCTCCCCAGTGGCGGATGTTGTAGACCTCGTGGGCGTTATCGGCAGACATGTCAGTCATTGGCAGGGTCCTGTGGTTGTGGCGTTATGGCCGGCTTTCAGCGCCATTGTAGGGGTTAGTGGCAACGGCGCAAGCACAGGGTTGGCAAAGCCGCTTTAGCTGATCGCCCGTGCCGCCTACAATAGCCCAATGAACAATCCGCTCACCGAGCAATGCTGGAGATAATTGATGACCGATCTCAACCAAGGCTGGTTTACCGAGGTGTTCCAGGACGAGGGAACCGCCTTTTCTCTGAAGGTGAAAAAGAAGCTCCATGAAGAGCAAACCCAGTTCCAGTCTCTGGAAATCTGGGAGACAGACACCTTCGGCAATCTGATGGTGTTGGATGGCTGCGTGATGCTCACCAGCCGGGACAACTTCCTGTACCACGAGATGATGACCCATCCGGCCCTGTTCACCCACCGGGATCCGAAAAAGGTGGTGATCATCGGCGGTGGTGACTGCGGTACCCTGAAAGAAGTGCTCAAGCACCCGGGCGTGGAAGAAGCCTGGCAGGTGGAGATCGACGAGCGGGTTACCCGTTTGTCGGAACAGTATTTCCCGGAATTGTGCGAATCCAACACCGACCCCCGGGCCAATTTCTTCTTCGGCGACGGGGTGCAGTGGATACGGGACGTGGCTCCGGGCAGCCTGGATGTGATCATTATCGACAGCACGGATCCGGTGGGCCCGGCCGAGGGTCTGTTCGCCCTGGATTTCTACCGTGATGCCATGCTGGCACTGCGTGAGGGGGGCATTATCGTGCAGCAGAGCGAATCCCCGCTGCTGCATACCAATACCATTATCAAGGGTATTCATGACGACATGCGCGAGGCCGGTTTCCGCCATGTGCGGACCCTGCCGTTCCCGCAGCCGGTCTATCCCACCGGCTGGTGGAGTTGCACCCTGGCCAGCAAGGAGAAGCCGGTGATCTACTTCCGCGAAGAGGATGCCGACAAGCGTCCCTTCGTGACCCGTTATTACAACGCGGATATACATCGGGGCGCGCTGGCCATGCCCCAGTTCATGGTCAATACACTGGAAGATGAGGTGATCCCGGACGAGGGGTAACCTGCGTTGATGTCGTATTTCGAAGGGGCTGCCGGTCAGCCCTTTTTTCGTGTCTGCAGCTCCCGCCACCACGGCTGTTTTGTGAAGTTTTTGTGTCAGCCCCTTGTGTGACAGCTTCTTCAATAATCTGTAACCCCGCTGTCACCTTCCGTTTCTAGTCTCACCCCAAAGAAATCAAACGCTCGGTCCGGAGTCCGGCGCAATGCCGTCTCCTGTCAGGGATTTGCCGATCTGAAAACCAAATCATAGGTGTGAGATGAGAGTACCCTTGCTAGCACGCTGGAGTGCGTTGGTCCTGCTTGCGTTCACCCAGAACGCTCTGGCCGGCGACCTGCTGATGTATGTGTTCCGGGATGGTCAGCCGCAGCAGTCGGTGGATGTCTCGGTGGATGAGGCAGCCGGCGTGACCAATGCCTCCGGCGCGGTGGAACTGACCATTGATGCCGGTCAGCACCGGGTCACCCTGAGCCGCGAAGGCGAACTGTTGCACGCCTTCCGTTTCTCCACGGCCTCCGGCCAGGATGCGGACATTACCGTGCGCCTGCCCCTTGCCGAGGGCGACGAGCCGCAAGTGGCGGTGGAAACCTACGATGCCCGGGAAACCGGCCCGCTGGAGGAGGTGGTAGCGGTTGCCAGTTATGTGCCGGACACCGCGCTGGAGCAGCAACGCTCTGCCGATTCGGTGCTGGACGTGATTGGTCGTGAACAGTTGGCGCGTTTTGGAGACAGCAACGCGGCGGATGCGGTCAAACGCTCGGCCGGTGTCAACGTGGCCGATGGCAAGTTTGTGTTCATCCGGGGGCTGGGTGGCCGCTACAACACCACCACCCTGAACGGAGCCTCCCTGCCCAGCACCGACCCCAGTCGCCGCACCACGCCGCTGGACCTCTTCCCCTCCGGTGTGCTGGACAGCGTGGAAGTGCAGAAAGGCTTCACACCGGACCTGCCGGGTGACAGTTCAGCCGGCAGCGTGCGGCTGACCACCCGTGCCATCCCCGATGAGGATTTCGCCAAAATTTCCGGCTCCCTGGGCTGGAACAGCCGGATTACCGGTGATGACGTGCTGACGGATCCGGCGGACGGCGACTACGACCTGTTCGGCTTCGATGACGGAACCCGGAAAATGCCGGCCCTGGTGAAAGGCCTGACCGCCTTCGGCCGTGTGGATGTGGACGAGTACAACGACTACTCACCGGCGCTGGTGGAGCTGATGGGGCAGTCTTTCGAACACACCCTGGTGCCGGATGAAGAAACCGCCCTGCCCAACGGCAGCCTGGGCCTGAGCGGCGGCAAGCGCTTCACCCGTGGCGATAACGTGTACGGCATCTATGCCACCGCCAGCTACAAGAACAGCTGGTCAGTACGGGATGAGGGCGAGCAGAACAATTATGGTGCCGCCAGCAGTGGGGCCCTTACCCAGCGGGATGATTTCGAGTTCTTCGAGGCGACGCAGAATATCGACCTGGGCGGCATGCTTGCCTTCGGTGCGGAGCTGGGGCTGGATCACACCCTGGAAGCCACCTCATTGCTGAGTCGCAAGACGGAAAACAGTGTACGGGTGACCGAAGGGCTGGACGGCGAGAACAATGACCAGGTCCGCAACACCGTCATTGATTACGAAGAACGTCAGTTCTTCTCCCAGCAGCTTTCCGGTGAGCACTTCTTCGCTGACGCGGGCGATCTTGAGGCTGACTGGCAATACACCTTCTCACGTGCCGAGCGGTATGCGCCGGATCGTCGCTCCCTGCAGGAGAATGACGATGAATCCCGCGTTGAAGGACAACTGGTTTACAACCCCGCCAATTTCGAGCGCCGCTACGACGAGCTGACCGACAACAATCATGACCTGGCGGCCAATCTCAAGCTCCCCCTGGTCAACAATGCCGACCTGTCCGCTGACCTGAAAGCGGGCGTTCAGCTGATCCGCCGGGAGCGGGATGCCAAGTCCGCGCTGTTCACCTACCAGTGGCAGGGCAGCATTACCGACGAGCGCGATCTGATCAACCAGGATCCGCTCCCCGATGCCAATGAAGTCTACTCCGACGAAAACATCGACCAGGACCGCTACGAACTGCGCAATCTGACCAACCCCACGGATCGCTACGATGCGGATTTTGATCTAAATGCCGCTTACCTGATGGCCGATGCAGACATCGGTGGCAGTTTCCGGATTATCGGTGGTGCCCGGGTTGAACAGGCGGAGCAGACCGTCAACACCTTCGATAACACTGGCTCTGCAGTACCTGCCGGCTTTGATGAAACCGATGTGATGCCAAGCCTGAACGGTACCTGGTTTGTCACGCCGGACATGCAGCTGCGCGCCAGCTACAGCCGCACTGTGTCCCGGCCGGATTTCAAGGAAATGGCCAATGCCCTGTATTTCGATCCGGTCTTCGACTTCGCCGTGGTGGGTAATCCTGACCTGGAAATATCCGACGTGGATAACTTCGATCTGCGCTGGGAGTACTACTTCTCCTCAACGGAAACCCTGATGGTGGGCGTGTTCTACAAGGACATCGCCAGCCCGATCGAGCGCATTCTGGTGCCCAGCGGCGGTTCCGGTGGCGGTGTCCGCACCTTTGATAACGCCAGATCCGGTGAGATCCAGGGCATCGAAGTGGACGTTCGCCGGGAGTTCGCCCTGGACGACACCTATAACCAGAGCATCTTTGTCCAGAGCAATGCGGCCCTGATTGATTCCGAAGTCACCCTCGATACCCGCGGCAATCTGCAGGACAACAAACGCAAGCTGCAGGGGCAGGCGGACTACACCTTCAACCTCGCGGTGGGCTACGACCACCTGAACAGCGGCCAGAAAGTCACGCTGCTGTTCAATCGTAACGGCGACAGCATCGAGGATGCCGGCCGGGGCAACCTGCCGGATGTGATCGAGGAGCCGGTTAACCAGGTGGATCTGAGTTACGAAAAAGCCTTCAGCAACGAGCTGGTGGTGACCCTCAAAGCCGAGAACCTGCTGGATGCCGAGAAAGAGTACACCCAGGGCAACCGCACCTACTTCAAGTACAAGCCAGGCATGACACTCAAGCTGGGTGCTGACTGGACCTTCTGAGTAACCCGAAAACAAACCCGAAAGACAGCCGCGCTGTCGATGTAAAAGTGAGGAAAACATGAAACAGAAACAACTGGTAACCGCAATGGCTCTGGCCAGCTCCCTGGCCCTGCTGGCTGGCTGTGACAGTGGTGATGATGTCAGCGTCAACCTGGGTAGTGACTCAAGCAGCGATGGCGGCAATGGCGGCTCCGGCAGCGGTGTAACTGCACCGGAGAACTGCCCGACCGGCACCTCCGGCGCGGTTGATACCGATGCCGGCGCGGTCTGTGTGCTGGAAGGCCGGATCGAGCAGAATGTAACCCTGAGCAGCGACTACAACTACCTGCTGGACGGCGAGGTGGTGATCGGTAATGGCGATGCTGAACTGACCGGTTCCGCCACTCCGGATGAATACACGCTGACCATCGAAGCCGGCACCGAGGTGTTTGGCGAGAACGACAGCTACCTGGTCATTACCCGTGGCTCGAAGATCAATGCTGCAGGTACCGCCGAGAATCCCATCACCTTCAGCTCTGTTGATGAAGGCTACGAGGGAGCCGGTGAATGGGGTGGTGTGGTGCTGATGGGCTTCGCCCAGACCAACGCCGACGATGGTAGCGGTAACGTACTGGCGGAAGCCGTGGGCGAAACCGAAGCCCGCTACTACGGCGGATCGGATAATGACGACAACAGCGGCATCATGCAGTATGTCCGCATCACTGAAGGTGGCTATGAGGTCAAGACTGACGAGGAAATCAACGGTCTGACCCTGTTCGGTGTGGGTCGTGGCACCACCCTCGACCATATTCAGGTTAACAGCAACCAGGATGACGGCATCGAATTCTTCGGTGGCACGGCACGGGTCAGCCACCTGGTTCTGACCGGTAACCTCGACGACAGCATCGACTGGGACCTGGGCTTCCAGGGCAACATCCAGTACGCGCTGGTGACCAAGGTCGCGGAGAGTGGCTATGGCATGGAAACCGACAACGATGGCAGCGACTTCGACAAGATGCCCCGTTCACGTCCCACCCTGGCCAACGTGACCATCGTGGGTGCTGCTGGCGCGGATGCCGGAGCCAAGCACCGTGAAGGCACCGGGGCTTTTGTCCACAATTCCATCTACACCGGTGATGACGAGTGTCTGGATGTGGATGATCAGAGCAGTGAAATCACCAACAGTGAACTGGTCTACAACAACGTCATTTTCAACTGCGCGGCCAATACCAGTGATGACGATGACGATGGTGCCGGCAATGAATACGCCGATACCGTTGCGGGCTCAAATGGTGTCTCCCAGACGGATCCAATGCTGGATGCCAACTACAAGCCTGCTTCCACCGATGCCCAGCTGGGCTCTGCGGTGGACTTTCAGAACCAACCGGTCACCGGCAACACGGCCACGGACTTCCTGGAAAACACTGACTACCTGGGTGCCGTGGATCCGGATGACTCTGCACCGTTCTGGTATGAAGGCTGGACCCTGGAAGGCGCTCTCTAAGGCACTCTCTAAGGCGTTCTCAATGCCGCTCGCTGAATAACCGGTTGTATAGCAACCGGTTTCCCTCCCGGCGGGCTTCCCGGCCTGCCGGAAATGGCCCGCCCTTTGGCGGGCCGTTTCGTTTCAGCTTCTTCACATTACTGCAATAAAGCCCTGCCATCCTTGGGGCCATTCAAATACAGGCCGGGATTTGCCCGGTATTGGTGAGAAACACAGGAGTTCCCATGATCAGAGCAACAGCTCACCGGTCGTCGCTTGCGCGCAGGCCGGGACTGACCGCCGTGATATCCGGTGTCCTCTGCGGCAGCCTGCTGGCATCGTTGCCCGCAGCAGCCCGGGACGGCCAGCTGGACAAGCTGGTGGATGCCGGGGTCGAGCGTCAGCAAACCAACAAGGTCTTCCAGCAGCGTATCGACCAGTTGGATGAAGACATCCAGGCCAAGGTCCGGAACTACCGGGACATCAACAAAGAAATCGAGGGCCTCGAAGTATATCTGGCGCAGCTGGAGCAACAAGTGGCCAGCCAGAATACGGAAATGGCGGACCTGGAGGGATCGATCGAGCAGGTCACCATGATCGAGCGACAGATCACCCCGCTGATGCTGAAGATGATCAAGGGGCTGGACCGATTCGTTGCCCTTGACCTTCCGTTCCTTGAGGAAAACCGAGAGAAACGTGTGACCCGACTGGAAAACATGATGGGCCGGTCCGATGTGTCGGTGGCGGAGAAGTTCCGCAACGTATTGCAGGCCTACCAGACTGAAATCGAATACGGGCGGACGATTGAGGCCTATCGGGGGCCCCTGGCCACAGGCGAGCGGGAGCGGGAAGTGGATTTCCTGCGGGTAGGCCGCATTGCGGTGCTCTACCAGACCCTCGACGGGCGGGAAACCGGTCTCTGGAACCGCCAGACCGAAAGCTGGGAAACCCTGCCCGCAACCTATGCAAGTCAGGTGGATGAAGGACTGCGTATTGCCCGGGAGCAAGCCGCGCCCAGCCTCCTGAGGCTGCCCCTGAACACACCACAGGAGAGTCTCTGATGAACCGTATTGCCAGGACTCTGGGCCTGCTGGCCATGCTTGCCCTGACCTTCGGGCACGCCCACGCCCAGGACAACCGACAGACATCCCTCACTGAACTGCTGCAGCTGGTGGAGCAGGGGCTGGTGCAGGATGCATCGGTGCAACGCGAGCGGATAGAGCAGTTCATTGCCCAGCGGGATCAGCAGGAACAGCGCCTGCAGGAACGTCGTGACCGGCTCACCGCTCTGGAAAACCAGACCGAAGTGCTGGAGACCCGTTTCGACGAGAATGAAACAGCGATTGCCGAACTGGAACAGCGGCTGGAAGAACGGCTGGGCACATTGAAGGAGTTGTTCGGTGTGCTCCAGCAGAATGCCGGAGATTTCCGAAATGTGGTGCAGAGTTCTCCGACCAGTTCCCAGTATGAGGGCCGACTGGCCTTTCTGGACGGCCTGATAGACAAGGCCGGTTCCTCATCAAGACTGCCGGGTATCAGTGAGCTGGAGCAACTCTGGTTCGAGATGCAGCGGGAAATGATTGCCTCGGGCGAGATCGCTGCCTACGACTCGCAAGTGGTAGCCGAAAACGGCGAGCAGACCACCATGCCGGTACTTCGGGTGGGCACCTTTAATGTGGTGAACAGCGACAACGGTCGATATCTCAACTGGGATTCAAGCCGCACCCAGCTGGTCGAATTACCGCGCCAGCCGGGGGATCGCTATACCTCCACCGCCAGTGAATTCGCTGAAGCCGCTCCGGGTGAGATCGCCAACTTCTGGGTGGATCCGTCCGGCGGTTCACTGCTGTCTCTATTGATCCAGTCGCCGGAACTGAAAGACCGGATCGAGCAGGGCGGTATCGTCGGCTACATCATTCTCGGCCTGGGTGCCTTTGCCCTGCTGCTGGCCCTGGAACGCCTGGTCTCACTGGGTGTGGTGGGGCTGAAAGTCAGTCGCCAGGCTCGCAGCGAGCAGCCGGATGCCGGTAACCCGCTGGGCCGGGTGATGCAGGCATTCGAGTCCAACAAGGACAAGGACCTGGAAACCCTGGAGCTGAAGCTTGGCGAGAGCATCGCCCGGGAAACGCCGAAACTGACCCGCTTCCTGCCGCTGCTGAAAATCATTGCTGTAGTGGCCCCCCTGCTGGGTCTGTTAGGCACCGTGACCGGCATGATCAATACCTTCCAGGCCATCACCCTGTTTGGTACCGGCGATCCCAAGCTCATGGCCGGCGGTATTTCCCAGGCGTTGGTAACGACGGTAATGGGGCTGACTGTGGCCATCCCGACGGTGCTGCTGCATACCCTGGTTAACGGGCGCAGCAAACGGCTACTGCAGATTCTGGAGGAACGCTCCATCGGCATTATCGCCCGCCGTCAGGAGCAGGCAGGTGACCCCAAACCACAGCGCAGCCGGCGAACCGCCCCGGTTCCCGAGCCGGCCTGAGCCGGCAGGAGGTAGACCGAAATGGTTCCAGTCCAGCTGTTTGAAGCCTGGGAGCAGATCCTGCAGTTCCTGGAGCGTGGCGGTGATGTACTGCTCGCCATCCTGCTGGTGATCCTGTTCATGTGGGTGCTGATTATCGAACGCACCCTGTATTTCAGCCTTGGTCACAGGCGTACCGCCGGTGATGTGCTGCGGGAATGGGAGTCACGTGCGGAGCGGCAATCCTGGTCGGCGCATCAGATTCGTCAGGATCTTGTGGCGGATGCCTCCATGGAACTGCGTCGCTCTCTGGGCCTGATCAAGTCCCTGGTGGCGGTGTGTCCGTTACTGGGATTGCTCGGCACCGTTACCGGCATGATCGAGGTATTCGATGTGATGGCGGTGATGGGAACCGGAAGCGCCCGGGCCATGGCATCCGGTATTTCCAAAGCCACCATTCCCACCATGGCCGGCATGGTGGGTGCCCTGACCGGTGTGTTCGCCATCACCGTGCTGCAACGCAACGCCCGACTCAAGGCGGTGCGCCTTGAAGACAAACTGACTTTCGATCATTGAGATTCAACCATGCGTAGACCATTCAGATCATTTGCGGGTGCGGAAGCTGAAGAAGAGGATGGTATCGACGTAACACCCATGCTCGACGTGGTGTTCATCATGCTCATCTTCTTTATCGTGACTGCCTCGTTCGTCAAGGAATCCGGCATCGACGTGAACCGGCCGGATGCCCAGACCGCCCAGCCGAAAGAGCGGGCCAATATCCTGGTGGGTATCGGTCCGGAGGGCGACATCTGGATCAACCGCCGGAATGTGGAAATCGGTGCGGTGCGGGCCAACATCGAGCGGCTGCACGCCGAGAATCCGAAAGGCTCGGTGGTCATCCAGGCCGACCAGCTGGCGGATACCAAATACCTGGTGTCTGTCATGGATGCGGCGCGCCAGGCCGGGGTCTATAACGTGTCGATCGCCGCTCAGGAGCCATGATGACTGCTATCCAGACATCCGGTCGCTATGGGCTGTCACTGGCCGGAGCCGCCGTGGTCACCTTCGCCGTGTTCTTCGGGATGCAGCAGTTGATTGCCACGGGCAAGGGCGCTCTTGGCGAAGACGGCGAGCGCTACGTTGTGGACTTTGTCCGGGTGCAGGAACAGGAGCAGGTCCGTGAGAAACAGCGTGAACTGCCTGAGCCACCCCAAAAGCCGGAAGAACCGCCAAAGCCGGACATGCCCCGGCCCAGTCAGGCACAGAACCAGATGGCAGGGGAGGCCCTGAACATCGGGCCGGTGGCGATGAATACCGACCTGAATCTGGAGGCGGGCATTGCCGGTGGTGGCAACAGCGATTACCTGCCCATTGTGAAAGTGCAGCCGGTTTATCCGCGTCGGGCTCTGCGCCGGGGCATCGAAGGCTATGTGGTGGTGGAATTCACTGTCACCAGCAAGGGCACGGTGCGCAGTCCCCGGGTCGTCGAGGCGGAGCCTCCGGAGCTGTTCAATGAAGCAGCCATGGAAGCCGCACTCAAGTTCAAGTACCGGCCCAAGACCATCAACGGCGAAGCAGTGGAGGTGGCCGGAGTTCGCAACATCATCCGCTTCCAGATCGCCAAAGACAGGAGATAATGCCGATGCGCCGTATCCGGAAAACCAGGCTGTCGCTGGCTATCGCCGGCGGCTTGTTACTTGCCAGTGGCCTGCCCGTGGAGAGGGCAGGGTATAGCTCAGGTGACAGAACCGTAGAGAGCTCCGTGCTGGCGTGGCTGTCCGCGGCAGGTAGCGTGCAGGCGGCGGAAAGTAATACCCGTCGTGCAGCCTCGATGCGCCAGAATATCTATCAGCGATTCAGCCGCATAAGAGAGATGGCGGATGAGGGCAGTATCGCCCCGGCCCGCACTGCGATTGAAGACATGCAGGCCAACGTGGATTTGAACAGCTATGAGCAGGCCATGCTGTGGAACCTCTCTGCCTGGTTGCATTACGAGCAGAAGGACTACGACCAGGCCGCCGGGGATTACCAGCGGTTGCTGGAACAGCCCGAACTGCCGCTGTCACTGCAACAGGATACCCTGTATAGCCTCACCAAACTGCGCATGGTGCTGGAACAGTATGATCGTGCGCTGGAATCCCTCGAACAATGGATGGCGATGCTGGACGATCCGGGGGCCGATGCCTGGCTGATGAAAGGGCAGATCCTCTATCAGAATGAATCCTACCGGGATTCGCTGGAAGCCCTGGATCAGGCAATCCGCGAACAGCAGTCGGCGGGTAAAGCCGTACCGGAGAACTGGTACCTGCTGCAGCGGGCCGGATACTACCAGCTCGAAGATTACCAGGGACTCAAGACAGTGCTGGAAACCCTGGCCAGTGAATATCCCTCCCGTGAATATCTGGTGCAGCTTGCGTCGGTCTATGGTCAGCTGGACATGAGCGATCAGCAACTGGCCATGCTGGAAGCGGCCCACGAGAAAGGCTATCTGGACACCGAATCCCGCTTGATGAATCTCGCGCAACTGCTGCTCGCCGCCGACAACCCCTACAAGGCCGCACGGGTGGTCAGCGAAGGGCTGGACGCTGGCACCATCAAACCTGCGGCTTCCAACCTGAGCCAGCTGGGTGACAGCTGGTTGCTGGCCCGGGAACACAAAAAGGCGCTGGAGGCACTGGAGCAGGCCGCGGACGTGTCGGAAGACGGTGAGATTCACTTCCGCATGGCCCAGATTGCCGTCGATCGTGGCTGGTGGCCCGAGGCCCAGAGCTACGCCGCCGAGGCGATCAGGCGCGGCGGTTTTGACCGGATCGGGGCAGCTCATCTGGTGCGGGGCCTGGCCCGCTTCAACCAGGATCAGTTGGCGGAAGCATTGGCCTCCTTTGCCGAGGCGAAACAGCACCAGGACAGCCGTGCCGCAGCGGAGCAGTGGCAGACCTATGTTCGCACCGAGCAGGAGCGCCGGGCGAAGCTGAAGGCTGCAGCTGCCGGTGAGGGTGGCAGTGCGTCCAGCAGTTGAAGACATGATCCGGAAATTGTCATCTGTATGAACGCAAAAAAGGGGGTGCCAACCGGCACCCCCTTTCTCTTTGGAGATCTGTCGCGGTTTACTGCTTGCCGCTGACAAACTCCGGATAGGCTTCCATGCCACACTCGGACAGGTCCACGCCCTCGTACTCGTCTTCTTCGTTTACCCGAATACCCATCACTGCCTTGAGGATACCCCAGACAATCAGGCTGGCCACGAAGACCCAGACGAAGATGGTGATAGCGCCGATGATCTGGCCGCTGAAAGTGGCATCACCGTTGGTAACCGGCACCAGCAGCAGACCCAGCAGGCCGCACACACCGTGGGCAGAGATGGCACCCACCGGATCGTCAATGCGCAGCTTGTCCAGGGTGACGATACTCAGTACTACCAGTACGCCGCCCAGGGCACCCCAGATGGTGGCAGTCAGCGCAGTCGGAGTGGAAGGCTCGGCGGTGATGACCACCAGGCCGGCAATGGCACCGTTCAGCAGCATGGTCAGGTCAGCCTTGCCGAACATCAGTCGGGCGGTGATCAGGGCGGCTACTGCACCACCGGCAGCGGCGGTGTTGGTGTTCAGGAACACCATGGCCACAGCGTTGGCACTGGCAATGTCGCCCAGCTTCAGCACCGAACCACCGTTGAAACCGAACCAGCCCATCCAGAGGATCAGGGTACCCAGTGCGGCCAGCGGCATGTTGGCACCCGGGAAGGCGCGGATCTCGCCATTCGGACCGTACTTGCCTTTACGGGCACCCAGCAGGAGCACCCCGGCCAGAGCCGCAGCCGCACCGGCCATGTGCACAATGCCGGAACCGGCGAAGTCACTGAAGCCCAGGTCACCCAGGTTATACATGCCGAACACATCGGCACCGCCCCAGGTCCAGGAGCCTTCCAGCGGGTAGATAACACCGGTCATGACCACGGCGAAGGCCAGGAAGGCCCAGAGCTTCATACGCTCTGCTACCGCACCGGACACGATGGACATGGCAGTGGCGACGAACACCACCTGGAAGAAGAAATCGGAAGCGCCGGAGTAGATGGAACCACCCTCGAAGCCGTCCTCGCGAGCGGCAAAGTCGCCCAGAACGCCGCCGACATCCACATCAGCGATGCCGCTGAGGAAGATACCGCCGCCGTACATGATGGCGTAGCCACACACCAGATACATGATGCAGGAAATCGCAAACAGGGAAACGTTCTTGGTGAGAATTTCAGTGGTGTTCTTGGCGCGTACCAGACCGGATTCGAGCATTGCGAAACCGGCGGCCATCCACATGACTAATGCGCCGCAGACAAGAAAATAAAACGTATCTATAGCATACTGCAGGTGAAAGATATTGCTTTCCATGGGAAGCCCTCCGCACAAGGCTCTTCAGGTTATAGGTTTTGCGTTGGCTGTTTTCGGGTCAGGCCCGTCAGACCGCCTCTTCGCCGGTCTCGCCGGTACGAATCCGGATAGCCTGCTCCAGGGTGGTGACGAAGATCTTGCCGTCGCCGATCTTGCCGGTATTGGCCGCCTTGCTGATGGCCTCGATAACCTGGTCCAGCAGGCTGTCGCCGATAGCGACTTCAACCTTGACCTTGGGGAGGAAGTCCACCACGTATTCCGCGCCCCGGTAGAGCTCGGTGTGACCTTTCTGCCGTCCGAAGCCTTTTACTTCGGTAACGGTTACGCCTTGAACGCCAATCTCGGATAGTGCCTCACGGACATCATCCAACTTGAAAGGCTTGATGATCGCTGTCACAAGTTTCATTGCTTTCTCCTTGGTAAAGCCGTCCCAACAGTGAGGGCGCAAGGCCGTTTGTTGAGTTCGGGATGCTGCCACCTCGCACATCAATTGTGCGGATTGCGTACAAGGCTTTTAGCATCGTGTGTGCCAACGCAAAAATAATCTTATTAAACAGTATGTTGTAGATATAGTGTTCCAAAATGGAACGTCTGGGCGCACCATTGTAGCGCAGCGCGCACAGAAATGAACCAGAATGGCGCGCAGCCATTCGCCCGCCGGACCGACCGGCTCCGGGACGTGCCCTGATTCATCGGTCAGTATGGCACTGGCCGGTCTGTGTTACACTTTTCAGCCATAAATTTCCGGCCATTGGCCGCACGAATGTCAGTGAGGTATCAGGTGAAAGGACCGCAGGATTTCTTGTCACAGTTGCAGGGTCAGTTTGGCCAGTTTGCCCCGGATATGGCGCGGGCTGCCCGGGAAGATTTTGAGGCCCAGGCCCGTGCTGCGGCACTGACGGTGATGTCTCGTCTCGAGCTGGTCACCCGGGATGAATTTGATGCCCAGCAGGCAGTGCTGGCGAAAACCCGGGAAAAGGTTGAAGCGCTGGAAAAGCGTGTCGACGAGCTGGAAAAGAAACTGACCGAACAGAACTGATTCACCGGCCGGGCAGGGAGTCAGCCCGGCGCAAAGCCACGGAAGGTTAGCATGTTTGCCATAGTCCATACCCGCGCCTGTATTGGCGTGTCCGCACCGGAAGTTACCGTAGAAGTGCATCTGTCCGGCGGTTTGCCGGCCCTGTCCATTGTCGGACTGCCGGAAACCGGTGTCCGGGAAAGCAAGGAGCGGGTGCGCAGCGCCCTGCTCAACGCCGGATTCGAGTTTCCCGCCCGCAGAATTACCATCAACCTTGCCCCTGCCGATCTGCCCAAAGAGGGTGGTCGATTCGACCTGCCCATCGCCCTGGGCATACTGGCGGCCTCCGGCCAGATTCCTGCTGAACGGTTGGCGGATTGTGAGGTTCTGGGGGAGCTGTCGCTGGACGGCCGGCTGCGCCCGCTCAAGGGCGTGATACCGGCGGTGCTGGCGGCACGGGAGGCAGGCCGGCGGTTGTTGATTCCTTCTGCCAACGCAGAGGAGGCAGCGCTGGCCAGTGATGGCGATGTGCTTGCCGCCGCGACGTTGCTGCAAACCTGTGAGTATTTCTGTGAGCGCGGTGCGCTGGATATTGTCGCCGCCGGTGAAGAGCCGGATCGGGTGGCCGATGGGCCGGATCTGGTGGATGTCAGGGGCCAGCATGTGCCCCGCCGGGCGCTGGAGGTGGCCGCTGCCGGAGGCCACAACCTGTTGATGTTCGGACCACCGGGTACCGGCAAGAGCATGCTCGCCAGTCGCCTGCCCGGTATTTTGCCTCCCCTGTCTACGGAAGCTGCCCTGGAAGTGGCCTCTGTGCACTCTGTAGCCGGAATGCTCAGTGGTGAGCAGGGCTGGCGCAGGCCGCCCTATCGTGCGCCGCACCACACCGCATCAGCCGCGGCGCTGGTGGGTGGTGGCAGCAATCCCCGGCCCGGGGAAATCTCCCTGGCGCACCGGGGCGTACTGTTCATGGACGAGCTGCCGGAATTTGACCGCAAGGTGCTGGAAGTCCTTCGGGAGCCGATGGAATCCGGTGAAGTATCCATCAGCCGCGCCGCAAGGCAGGTTACCTATCCGGCCCGGTTCCAGGTGGTGGGGGCCATGAACCCTTGCCCTTGTGGATACTCCGGTCATCCGTCCATTGACTGCCAGTGCAGCCCGCAACAGGTGGCCCGCTACCGTTCGAAAATTTCCGGCCCCTTGCTGGACCGGTTCGATCTGCATGTCGAGGTGCCTGTGCAAAGTGGCGATGTGTTACTGCGAACCCAGCCGGATGGAGAATCCAGCGAGGTGGTCCGGGAGCGGGTGGCACAGGCAAGACAACGCCAGATGGCCCGGGGCCAGATCAACGCCCTGCTGGCGGGCAACGCCTTGCGGGATGCTACCCGGCTGGATGAAAAGGGAGAGCAATTGCTGTCCTCTGCGATGGACCGTCTGGGCCTGTCTGCCCGGGCGCTTCACCGGATATTACGGGTGGCCCGCACCCTGGCGGATCTGGATGGCTGTGACGACCTGTCCCAGTCCCATCTGGTAGAGGCCCTGGGCTACCGGAAACTGGACCGCAAACAGTCGGTACAAACCGCCACCGCAGGGTGAAGCCGGGCGGCATCTGGTAGACTCTTTGTTATAGTAATGATGCTTTCAGACAATGAGGAAAACCGATGACTGACCAGAAAAGCGACTCGCCCGTTACCACCCGTCGCGGGGTCCGCAGTTTTGTGTTGCGTCAGGGCCGCATGACCGAAGGGCAGAAGAAAGCCTTTGATCGGAGCTGGCCGGTCTACGGGCTGACCCGTGAGCAGGGCATGATCGACCCCCGCCAGATCTTCGGACGGGATGCCATGCTGAACCTGGAAATTGGCTTCGGCATGGGGCACTCCCTGGCGGAGATGGCAGAAGCGGCCCCGGAGCAGGATTTTATCGGCGTTGAAGTTCACCAGCCGGGTGTCGGTGCCTTGCTCAAGGAAATCGAAGAGCGCGGCCTGGAGAATGTGCGGATCTACAATATCGATGCCAATGATGTGATCGACCTGTGCCTGCCGGATGCCTGTCTGGACCGTGTGATGGTGTTTTTTCCGGATCCCTGGCACAAAAAGCGTCACCACAAGCGGCGCCTGATCCAGCCGGAATTTATCCAGCGGATCCGCCACAAGCTGCGGGTTGGCGGTGTGCTGCACCTGGCCACAGACTGGGAAAACTACGCCGAGCACATGATGGAAGTAATGAGTGATTCCGAAGGCTTTGCCAACTCAATGGAGCCCGGCCAGTACTCCCCCAAACCCGACTACCGGCCGGTGACCAAGTTCGAGAAACGTGGCGAGGACCGTGGCCACGGGGTCTGGGACCTGCTGTTCCACCGAACCAACTGAGTGAAGCCAGGCCTCCTCAGGCGTGAGGGGCCTGCTCCGGGTCTTCCGGAGTCAGGGGATGACGGCGGGAGGCCCGGATAATGACCAGTCCCGCAGCACCGGTCACCAGACCGGTGAATTTGATCAGCGCACACAGGGTAGCGGACAGGCTGAGCATGTCGGTCGGCTGCCTGAGATTGCCCAGTAACAAACCGTTCTCCGCCACGTCGGCCAGCGCAGCGACAATAAAGAGGGTTTTTACCCAGCGGGCCGTGGTTCGCTCCCTGATGCCCGGCCGGTCACGGGTCAGGTGATTGGTCAGCAGAACCAGCGCCGCCAGATAGACTGCGATGAACCCATAATCGAACACCAGTGATGCGACAGCCCAGGGCAGCAGGCTTTCTCCCCAGCTGTTCAGGATTGCCGCCGACTGGTCTGCCGTACCGGCAAACTGCAGGCTGATAATGCCCTGAGGGGCGGGTTCGCTGTGCAGCGGCTGGTTGATGAGTAGCATGAATGCCAGCATCGCCGCCGCTGCCACCAGGCTCCAGCGGAGCCTTCCGGGCAATTCGTTCAGAAGTTTGCCGGGGGACATTACAGAAATTGCTCCAGTACCGTATTCAGGTAGCGCTGGCCCAGCTCGGTGGCTTGCAGCCGGTCCGGCACCAGCAACTTTTTATTTCTCAGTTGTACAAGTTTTACCCTAACTGACTCGATGGGTAAACCGGTACGCCGGAAAAACAGTGACTCCTCTACTCCGTCGGTCAGGCGCAGCGCATTCATCATGAACTCCAGGGGCAGCTCGTCCTCTGCAATCTCCTTGCGCCCGGCGGTGCGGGTGCCGATGCGTTGCAGATAGGCCTCCGGCTGACGGGTTTTCCAGTAACGGGTAATCGAGCCGTCGCGCCCTGTGATTTTTCCGTGACCGCCGGCCCCGAGCGCCAGGTAATCCCCGAAGGTCCAGTAATTCAGGTTATGGCGGGACTCCTGTCCCGGCAGGCTCCAGGCGGATACCTCGTAGCGGTTCATGCCATGGCCGGTCAGCAGGGCTGCACCGCGATCCTGGATTTCCGCCAGGTCGTCGTCCTCCGGCAGATCCGGCGGGCGGCTGTAGAATTCGGTGTTGGGTTCCAGGGTCAGCTGATACCAGGACAGGTGCGGTGGCTGCCAGGCCAGGGCGGCCTTCAGGTCGGCGAGGGCATCTTCCGGATCCTGACCGGGCAGGCCGTGCATCAGGTCGAGGTTGAAATTGTCGAAGCCGGCCTTGCGGGCCGCTTCGATGGCCCGGTGGGCTGCCCCGGAATCGTGAATGCGTCCGAGGGCTTTCAGGTGCTGGTCATTGAAACTCTGTATGCCGAGAGACAACCGGTTGATGCCGGCGGCCCGGAAAGCCTCGAAGCGGCCCTGTTCGAGGGTGCCAGGGTTGGCTTCCAGGGTAATTTCCGCGTCCTGCAGAAAGCCTAGGCGGGTTTGCAGGGCATCCAGTAGTTGCTGATAGAAATCCCCGGACATCAGCGATGGGGTGCCGCCGCCGATGAAAATGGTTGCGATGGGCCGGTCACCGGCCAGGTCCAGATCCTGTTCCAGGTCTTCCAGCAGGGCGCTCAGGTAGGCCTGCTCAGGCAGGGTGCCTTCTGCCGCGTGGCTGTTGAAGTCGCAGTAGGGGCACTTGCGGACACACCAGGGCACGTGGATGTAAAGGCTGAGGGGCGGCAGCTCCGTACTGGCAGGGTCAGGCATCGTGCTTGCCGTATGTGTCCGGCCCTTGCAGGCTGGCCATCAGGCCACGGAGCGCCCGGCCCCGGTGGCTGATGCGGCTCTTCTCTTCCCGGCTCAGCTCTGCAGCACTGCAGTTATGCTCCGGGGCAAGAAACACCGGGTCGTAACCGAATCCGCCTTCTCCCCGGGGCTGTTCCAGAATACGGCCTTCCCAGCGGCCGTGACTGATGACCGGTACCGGGTCTTCCGCGTGGCGCAGGAACACCAGTACACAGTGGAACTGGGCCGTTCGCCGGGCTTCGGGCACATCACGCAGCCGTTCCAGCAATAACTGAACGTTGTCTGCATCGCTGGCGTTGGCTCCGGCAAAGCGCGCAGAACGCACGCCGGGATCGCCCCCCAGCCAGTCCACTGCCAGTCCGGAATCATCGGCAAGGGCCGGCAGGCCGGTTTCACGGGCTGCATGGCGTGCCTTCAGCAGGGCATTCTCGATAAAGGTAACCGCCGGCTCTTCTGCTTCTCCTACCCCCAGCTCTCCCTGGCCAACAGGCATGAAGCCCAATGGCGCGAGCAGGTCGTGGAATTCGGCAATCTTGCCCTTGTTGTTGCTGGCAATCACCAGTCGTGAGAGGTCTCTGGTCATATCAGTCATTGAACAGGGTATGGGAGAAACGCAGGGCCAGTTCTTTGTTGGTTCCGGTCGGCCGGGCGGTGATATTGAACGTCATCAGCTCCCCGGTGCCGTACTGGTACTGGGCAATAAAGTACACCGCATCGCCTTCGGAAATGCGGCGGAAGCCAAGCTGGCGGACCTGCTGGATGTCGTTATTCACCTGACCTTCCACCTGGCCGGACAGCGGCTTCATGGTGTTCTCGCCGGTTTCCTCCATGATGGAAATGCTGACCACCCCGATGCCGCGGCTGCGTTGCAGGTTATTGGCCTGCGCCACTTCCGGGCTCAGGAAGGTGCTGGGGAAAACGCTGTACAGCACCCGGTGGTCGCCAAAATCCTTGGAGCCGGCCATGGCGTTCAGGCTCAGCAGGCCGAGCATGGCGGTCAGCATGACCCGCAGGAATCGTTGTCTGATCATGTCAGTGCTCCTTTCGTGCGATACGGTAAATGGCAATTTCGCCAAGCATGTTGGGCCACATACGGGCCAGCCAGCTGTTCTGATGCTGGCCATCCACCACACGGCGACTGCGGATCTGGATGCCTTTCTGACGGCACAGTGCCTCAAAGTCCTTGAAGGTACAAAGCCGGATATTGGGAGTGTTGTACCACTTGTAGGGCAGCGCATCGGACTCCGGCATGCGGCCGCTCAGGGTCAGGCCCCAGCGCAGCCGCCAGTGGGCGAAGTTGGGGAAGGTCACGATGCCTTCGGAGCCAACCCGCAGCATTTCCTCAATCACCATGTCCGGGCGGCGCACGGCCTGCAGGGCCTGGGTCATCAGCACCACGTCAAAACTCTGGTCTTCGAAGTTGCCCAGTCCCTGGGTATCCAGGTTCTGCTCGATCACGTTCACGCCGCGTCCCATGCAGGTGGTGATATGGTCCGGGTTGATTTCCAGGCCGAACCCGGTGGCCTGGCGGTTCTCCTGCAGGTAGTGCAGCAGGGTGCCGTCACCGCAGCCCAGGTCGAGCACATGGGCTTCCGGCCTGATCCACGTCTGGATGATGTCGAGATCCGGTCTCATGCACCTACCTCCCTTGCAACACGGTCCATGTAGGCGGTGAATGCCTCGGTGTACCTGGGAGTCGGGATCAGGAAGGCATCGTGGCCCCAGGGCGCATCAATCTCCGCGTAGCTGACCGGCTTGCGGGCCGCGATCATGGCATTCACCATCTCCTCGGAGCGGGCCGGCGCAAAGCGCCAGTCGGTACTGAAAGACAGCACCAGGAACTGGCATTTTGCAGGAGCCAGGGCTTTGGCCAGGTCGCCGCCGTACTCGTGGGCCGGGTCAAAATAGTCCAGCGCCCGGGTCATCAGCAGGTAGGTGTTGGCATCGAAGGATTCCGAGAACCGCTCCCCCTGGTAACGCAAGTAGCTTTCCACCTGGAATTCCGCATCGTAGCCGAACTTATAGGCCTGATCCCGCAGTTCCCGGCCGAACTTCTCGCCCATGGAGGCATCGGACAGGTAGGTGATGTGTCCCACCATGCGGGCCAGCATCAGGCCCCGGCGGGGCAGGGTGTCGTGATCGTAGTAACGGCCATCGTGAAATTCGCTGTCCGAGGTGATGGCGCGGCGGGCCACTTCGTTGAAGGCGATGTTCTGGGCTGTCAGCCGGGGGGTGGCGGCAATCACTACCGAGTGCCGGAGCCGTTCAGGGTAATCCATGCTCCACTGCATGGCCTGCATGCCACCAAGCGATCCCCCGACTACGGCAGCCCATTGATCGATGCCGAGGCGATCGGCCAGCAGGGCCTGGGTGCGCACCCAGTCGCCGACGGTAACCACCGGGAAATCCGGGCCGTAGGGTTTGCCCGTGGCCGGGTCAGTGCTGGCCGGCCCGGTGCTGCCGTGACAGCCACCGATATTGTTCGGACAGACCACGAAAAAGCGGTTGGTGTCGATCGGTTTGCCGGGGCCGATGCAGCTGTCCCACCAGCCGGGTTTGCGGTCTTCCATGCCGTGGTAACCGGCAGCATGGTGATGACCGCTGAGGGCGTGGCAGATCAATACGGCGTTGCTGGCATCGCTGTTCAGTTCGCCGTAGGTTTCGTACACCAGCTGGTAGTGATCGAGGGTCTGCCCGCAATCGAGAGTCACGGGGGAGTCGAAGGTCTGTGTCTGGGGGGTGACGATCCCCACAGAATCCTTGGGCAGGGTTTCCGGCATGGGCGTGGGTCTTTCCTGATCGGGTCGTAGCCCGCCAGTCTAATGCCCCCTGCCGGACCCTGCAACCGCGGTTATTGCAGGGCTCCGGATATGTTGACCACCTTTTGCTGGATCAGGGTGGGGGCCGGTTTGCGGATCTGCCTGGCAATGGCATCGGACAACTCCAGCTGGCGCCTGAGATCGCTGATGCTGTTGTCCAGCCGGGAACGTTCGGCGCGGCTGTCCTTGTCATTGCGCACCATGTCCCGCAGGCGGCGGATCTGGTGCTCCAGCAGCTGCTTCTGCTCCAGGGAATACTGCATGATTGGCAGCAGCGCCTCGGAGGGCCAGCGGTCCACGTCTTCACGGACCCGACGGTGCAGGGTGCGGGCTTCACCAACCATTACGTTAAAGAAGCGCCGCACCAGCAAAGACTGCTCGGTGAGCAGGTTCTTGGGGCTGATGCGGAAGCGCCCGGCCTTCTTGCGCAGCTCGCGGATGGCGATGACGTGGCGGCCGGCCCGCAGGGGAATCGGTTCCAGGTGGCGGGCGCGGGTGTCCTCGTTATAACGACGGTAGATGGCATTGACCATCTTCTCCGCCAACTGACCTTCGCTCATCAGGTTGTTGAGGTCGTTCTCCAGCAACTCGAAGAACCGGTCCATGCTGCGGTTCATGCCGGCGGTGGTCCAGCTACCCGCCATCTGTTTGCGAACCCGCTGGGCGTGCTCCTCGAACCGGTCCTCGCTGACCAGGTTTCTGAGGATGTCCCCCTGGGAATCCATCAGCCGCCGGCTGGAGCGCAGGGTGATCAGCTTCTTGTAGTAGAAGTCGTAGTCTTTCTGGGCCCGTTCAGCGAGTTTGCGCAGGGCGGCTTTGTCGACGGTGTTGCCGGAACAGGCCTTGCGCTCGTCCTGCAGCGATTCCAGGCGGGTCTGCATGGTGGCCTGGCTGTTCTGCAGCATGCCCAGCATGTCGTTGATCAGGCTCTGGGTGATCAGCTGTTCCTTGTGGATCAGGATGCGGTCAATAATCAGCTGTTCCAGATGGCCCAGATTGGAGCGTTCGTACAGGGCTTCGTCCTGTTTCACACGGGCGGTCAGGCCCTGCTTGGCGGAGAGGGGGATGACATCCTTTTCGCGGATGCCCAGATGGTCGGCGGTGTAGCCGATCACATTGTCCACCGCCTTGCGGGTATGTTCCTCTCCCTGCAGGTCGTCCCACAGTACGTCGATCTTGTTCAGCACCGCAAAACGGCCGGCCCGGTGGTCGGCGTTGTGGGTGTCGATGTATTCCTTCCAGATGGTCATGTCACTGGCGGTGACACCGGTATCCGCGCTGAGCAGGAAAATCACCGCATGGGCTGCGGGCAGCATGCTGATGGTCAGTTCCGGCTCGGAGCCCAGGGCGTTCAGGCCCGGGGTATCCAGAATCCGCAGGCCCCGCTCGAACAGCGGGTGGCGGATGCTGATCTGGGCATTACGCCAGGCCGGCACCAGCACGTGGTCCGGATTGCTGCGGTCGTGTTCCAGGTTGCCTTCCTCGAAGCCCAGAGCGCGGGCCTCGGCGGGGGTAACGCTCTTGATGCGGGCCACTTCGGCCAGCACTTCGCGCATCACATCGGGGTTGGATTCGTCCAGCTCGTAACGGATCCACCGGTCCGGTTGCCGGCGAAGTTCCTGCAGGGATTCTTCTTCAGTGCGGGTCTCGATGGGCAGCAACAGAAGGTAGTTGGCATTCTCGGTACGGTCGAAGAACAGCTCGGTGGGGCACATGGTGGTGCGCCCCGCCTGGGAAGGCAGCATGCGCTGACCGAACTCCGAGAAGAACAGGGCATTGATCAGCTCGGTCTTGCCCCGGGAATACTCACCCACAAAGGCAATGGTCAGCTCGTCCTCTATCAGCAGTTCCAGCCCGTGGCGGATACGCTGGCTGACATCGTCGGTGAACAGGTTGTTGTCCTGCAACCACAAGCGGTAGCGACTGATCTGGCGGATCAGTTCCTTCTTCCAGTTGTGATAAGCCTCAACCTGTTGAGACAGACTCCCTTGTGTATGCATCTCCGGACCCTTCTGTCTTTATTTTATTGCCGGCTGCCGGTGCCCGGCGTACTTCAGCCCGCAACCAGTGGGCTGCGGGCACAGTTATGCGTCAACTATAGCGAAACGTGACGAATTAAATTGTAACCAGTTGTATTTTCCGGAACTGGTCTACATTCCCAGGCCGATGGCCCCAAGACCCGCCGACATCTTCATGTGGTTAATCACCACCGAGATCACATTCAGAAGCAGGAATACGATGATCGGCGAGAGATCCAGGCCGCCCATGGAGGGCATGATGTTACGCACCGGGCGCATAACCGGCTCGGTAAGCTGGGCAACCAGCTGAATCGCAGGATGATGACTGGTCGGCGCAATCCAGCTGACCACCACCACGGCAATCACCGACCAGAAATAGATCTTCACGATCAGGTCGAGAATGTTCAGTACCGACCAGGTCAGCAGGGTCAGCGGGTTGATGGCAGGAATGCCGCCATTGAGGGCAATCAGGATCAGGAAAAAGGTGAGGGCCTGGATCAGGATGGCCAGCACCAGCGAGGCACCATCAATACCACCCCAGCCGGGGATGATCTTGCGCAGCGGCCGCAGTGGTGCGTTGGTGGCCTTGACCACGAACTGGGTAATCGGGTTGTAGAAGTCTGCCCTGGCCAGTTGCAGCAAAAAGCGCAGCAACACCACGGTCATATAGAAGGTGGAGGCAATGAGCAGAACGGTAATGACAATTTCAGCCAGCATGAAGCCGTGTCTCCATTGGGTCGGTGTGGTCGTCGGTTATTTGCCGGACAATTCTTTTGCCAGTTCGCCGGAGCGGCGGAAGGCAGATTGATAGGCCTTTTTTACCAGATCCCGCAGGCCGCCGTCTTCAAAACAGTGGATCGCCTGCTCGGTGGTGCCGCCGGGGGACATCACATTGCGCTTGAGTTGCGCCGGATCGTGCTCGCTTTTGCCGGCCATTTCTGCCGCACCGGCCATGGTCTGGATCGCCAGCTGGCGGGCGGTGCCTGCGTCCATGCCGGCTTCGGTGGCGGCTTCTTCCAGCGCCTCGAGCATCAGGAAGAAGTAGGCCGGTCCGCTGCCGGACAGGGCCGTCACCGCATGCAGCATGGTTTCGTCATCCACCCACTGGGCAATGCCGATACTGCTGAATACCGATTCCGTATCCGCCTTCTGTTGCTCGCTGACCCGGTCGTTGGCGTAGAGTCCGGCGGCTCCCTTGCCTACCAGGGAGGGCGTGTTGGGCATCACCCGCACCAGCGGCATGCCACCACCGAGCCATTCGTCCAGGGTATCGGACTCCAGCCCCGCAGCGATGGACACCAGCAGCGGGCGGGTGTTCTGCACGACCGGGGCAATATCCTGGCAAACCTGCTTCATCACCTGGGGTTTGACCGCCAGTACAATCATGTCCCCTTGCTGGGCGCAGTGGCGGTTATCGGTGGTTACGCTGACTCCGAAGCGGTTGCGGAGGTTCTGCAGGTGCTGGTCGTCCGGCGCGCTGACCCAGATGCGGTCGGCCTTGAAGCCGTTGTCCAGCATGCCGCCAATAATGGCGCTGGCCATATTGCCGGCACCGATAAACGAAATGGTCGGTGATGTGCTCAACGTCTTGCTCCAGTGTCAGTTAAATCATTTGGATTGAGATGATAACAGGTCAGGGGCGTTTCAGCTCTTTGCCGGCCGCTCGCCGAATATATCCGTGCCGACCCGCACGATGGTTGCCCCTTCTTCAATCGCCGCCTCCAAGTCGCCGGACATGCCCATGGACAGGGTGTCCAGATCGGAGGTATTCGTCAGTCGGGAGCGGCAGGCCTCGAGCAACTCCTCCATTCTGCGGAAACTGCTCCGGCGTTCCCCGTCGGTGGCCCGGGGGTCGGGAATGGCCATCAGGCCACGGAGAGTCAGGCCCGGCAGTGCCGCAATGGACCCCGCCAATTCTGCTACATCGTCCGGCAGGCAGCCGGATTTGCTGTCCTCCCGGTCGATATTCACCTGGATGCAGATGTTCAGGGGCGGCAGCGATTCGTCCCTTTGCTCGCTCAGGCGCCGGGCAATCTTGAGCCGGTCAACGCTGTGCACCCACTGGAAGGACGAGGCGATTTGCCGGGTCTTGTTGGACTGGATGGGGCCGATAAAGTGCCACTCCAGATCGGTGAGATCCTCCAGTTCCGCCATCTTGTCCAGCGCTTCCTGCAGGTAGTTTTCACCGAAAGCCCGCTGGCCGGCCTGCCGGGCCTCCCGAAGCTCCGCGGCGGTACGGGTCTTGCTCACCGCCAGCAGCTGCACGCTGTCCGATGCCCGCCCGGCGGTCATTGTTGCTTTTTGTATGCGTCGGGTTACGCTCCCGATGTTGTCTGCTATGCTGCTCATAGTACCTGTCTGATCATTCCGGCGTTGGCTTACGTTAACCGCAGGTCACTGAATTGCCAAGTGATCCCCGGTAACATCCGGGCCGGATAAAGCGTTACTGGAAAAAAAGAAAAACCTTCCGGGGAAATCTATGGATATTACTGAACTGCTTGCCTTCTCGGCCAAACAGGGTGCGTCGGACCTCCACCTCTCCGCCGGCCTCCCGCCCATGATTCGTGTTGACGGTGATGTGCGTCGTATCAACCTGCCTCCGATGGAACACAAGGAGGTTCACGGGCTGATCTACGACATCATGAACGACAAGCAGCGCAAGGACTACGAAGAATTCCTCGAGACCGACTTCTCTTTCGAAGTCCCGGGGGTCGCCCGCTTCCGTGTTAACGCCTTCAATCAGGGGCGTGGTGCCGGTGCCGTGTTCCGGACCATCCCCTCCAAGGTGCTTACCATGGAAGATCTGGGCATGGGCCAGGTTTTCAAGGATATTTCCTCCGTGCCCCGTGGTCTGGTTCTGGTCACCGGGCCGACCGGTTCCGGTAAGTCCACCACCCTGGCGGCGATGATTGATTACATCAACGACACCCGCTACGAGCATATCCTTACCATCGAGGACCCCGTCGAATTCGTGCACGAATCCAAGAAATGCCTGGTGAACCAGCGGGAAGTCCACCGGGACACCCTGGGCTTCAACGAAGCACTGCGCTCGGCCCTGCGGGAAGACCCCGACATCATTCTGGTGGGCGAATTGCGGGACCTGGAAACCATCCGCCTGGCACTGACTGCGGCGGAAACCGGTCACCTGGTATTCGGCACCCTGCACACCACCTCCGCGGCCAAGACCATTGACCGGGTGGTAGACGTATTCCCGGCGGAAGAAAAATCCATGGTGCGCTCCATGCTGTCGGAATCGTTGCAGGCGGTAATCTCCCAGACACTGATGAAAAAAATGGGCGGCGGCCGGATTGCCGCCCACGAAATCATGATCGGCACCTCTGCCATCCGGAACCTGATCCGGGAAGACAAGATTGCCCAGATGTACTCCTCCATCCAGACCGGTGGTTCGCTGGGCATGCAGACCCTGGACCAGTGCCTCGAGCGGTTGTTGCAGAAGGGCCTGATTTCCCGTGAAGCGGCGCGGGCCAAAGCGAAGATGCCGGATAACTTCTGATAGTCAGACAATGGAGTCGGAGCAAGGCGGGGGGAGGCTTTTCAGGACACGCGGTAAATACGTCCCTGTACGCTCGACCAAAACATCCCTGTTTTGGACGGTCCTGAAAAGCCTCCCCCCGCCTCGCTCCCCGGACCTACGGGTGGCTTCCGACAGAAATTGATAGGTGAGACCATGGAATTCGAAAAACTGTTACGGCTGATGGTGGAAAAAGGCGGTTCCGACCTGTTTATTACCGCAGGTGTGCCCCCCAGCATGAAAGTGAACGGCAAGGTCCACCCGGTCACCAAGAACGCCCTGACACCGGAACAGACCCGGGAATTCGTCTACGGTGCCATGAACGAAAAACAGCGCGCCGAGTTTGAGGATACCCACGAGTGTAACTTCGCCATCAGTGCCCGGGGCATCGGCCGTTTCCGGGTGAGTGCCTTCTTCCAGCGTAACCTGTGCGGCATGGTGCTGCGGCGCATCGAGGTGAAGATTCCGCAACTGGATGACCTGGCGTTGCCGGAGGTTATCAAGGACCTGGCCATGACCAAGCGGGGTCTGATCATGTTTGTGGGGGCGACCGGTACCGGTAAGTCCACCTCACTGGCGGCGATGATCGGTCACCGTAACCGGAACAGTCGCGGCCATATCATTTCCATCGAGGATCCGATCGAATTCGTGCACCAGCACCAGGGCTGTATCGTCACCCAGCGTGAAGTGGGCATCGACACCGAGAGCTTTGAGGTGGCACTGAAAAACACCCTGCGACAGGCTCCGGATGTGATCCTGATCGGTGAGGTGCGAACCCGTCAGACCATGGAGTACTCGGTACAGTTCGCGGAAACCGGTCACCTGTGTCTGGCCACTCTGCACGCCAACAACGCCAACCAGGCGCTGGATCGGATTATCCAGTTCTTCCCGCCGGAGCAGCACAACCAGATCTGGATGGACCTGTCCCTCAATCTCAAGGCCATTGTGGCCCAGCAACTGGTACCCACGCCGGACGGCAATGGCCGCAAGGCGGTAATCGAGGTGCTGATCAACAGCCCGCTGGCGGCGGATATCATCCGTAAGGGTGAGGTGCACAAGCTCAAGGAACTGATGAGCAAATCCACCGAATCCGGCATGCAGACCTTTGACCAGGCGCTTTACCAGCTCTATTCCGAGGGCTCCATCACCTACGAGGATGCCCTTGCCCACGCGGATTCTGCCAACGATCTGCGTCTGTTGATCAAGCTGGGTGCGGATGCCGAGGGAGCCAGCAAGCTGTCTTCCAGTGTCGACAAGCTGACTATTCAGGACGACTGACCGGCAACCGTTGCCCGAAGCTGTAAAAGCGGGCAGTAGCTGTAACAGGCTGCTGCCCGTTTTTGTTTTGCGTGACGAGTATCACGAATGCAATCAGTAGTTTTGGCATTTGAGGCCGATGCCTCGTCCTGCTTATACTCCGCACGCGACCCCAATAGGAGAGATTTATGACAATGCAGAAGCATCCCCTGCAGTCCGCAGTACGCGCCGCCACCGTAGCCCTGATCGGCTTCCCGGCGGCAGCCATGGCGGGCGGTTTCGCCCTGAACGAACAAAGTGCCAGCGCCATGGGCGTAGCCAACGCCGGTGCTGCAGCCAACCCGGAGAATGCCACTACCGTGCTGTTCAACCCGGCGGGCATGAGCCAGCTGTCCGGCACCAACCTGTCGTTTGGTGCGGCGGTGCTGGATATTGATGCGGAGGCGAAAGAAGGTGCGCGCGCCACGCGCAAGAATGGTCAGCCGTTCAGCGACGGTCGCGGCGGTGATATTGCCGACCCGGCGGTTTTACCCAATCTTTACATGACCCACGAAGTGAGTGACTCGGTAGATGTGGGTTTTGGTATCCATGCACCTTACGGCCTGGCCGCTGACTACGATGACGATTTCACCGGCCGATACTTTGCCGATGAGACCGAGCTGACAGTAATTGCATTTTCGCCGAGCGTTTCTGTCAGCAATGGCGAGGGTTTGTCCATGGGTGCGGGCATCAACGTTATGTACGCCGAGGGCAAGCTGACCAAGTTCCAGGATTACAGTGATGTGGAAGCGGGCTTGCAACAGATCAATCCTGCGGCTTCGCTTGAGGACGGTTACGCCGATATCGAAGGTGATGATATCGCCGTGAATTTCCGAGTGGGTTTCCTGTACGAGCTGTCCAGCGCGACTCAGTTCGGTCTGACGCTGCAGACCGGGACCGAATTCGATCTCGATGGTGATGCCGATGTGTCTAATCTGCCGGTGCTCCAGCGAACCGGAAACCCTGCACTACCTGTGGTTCCAACCGGAGCGCAAGCCAACCAGGCAGAGAAAGTAACTGTTCCTCTGGCGATACCAGAGAGTGCCACTTTTGGTGTCCGGCACCAGTTGACGGATACCGTGACATTGCTTGCCGGCGCTACCTACGCCAAATGGAGCCGGTTTGAGGAGCTGGATATCGTCAGCCGCGAGGGCGGCCAGGGCCCAATTTCGTCAACTCAGGGTAGTGAGGTCATCACTCATGTTACCGAAGAGTGGAAAAATACCTGGCAGTTCAACGTGGGCGGCATCTGGCAGGCCAATGAGCAGTGGGCTTTCAAGGCAGGCTATGCGTTTGATGAGTCTCCGGTGAACGATAACTTCGTAACGGCACGAATTCCGTCCGAGGATCGTCACTGGCTGACACTGGGTGCCCAGTGGAAAGATGCGCAGAGCGGTTGGGCTGTTGATGCGGCGGTAGGAACGCTCATCTTTGATGGTGATGCAGAAGTAGATGAGTTCAACTACGATCACAACAATCCGTCCCAGGTGGCCACGCTGGCAACCGGACAGCAGGATCCGAGCAACTACCAGGCCGAATACGACCTCAGCGCCTGGAGCGCCGGCATTCAGGTCAGCAAGGCATTCTGATTACGCCCAACTAGCCTGAAACCGGAAGCCCCGCAGACATCTGCGGGGCTTTTTGGTTTCAGTGGGCCTGATCCCAGTTATCGCCCACACCTGCATCCACAATCAGTGGCACATCCAGGCTGGCAGCGGCGGACATGCGCTCGGTCAGTCCCTGGCGAACCTTCTCCAGCGCATCCTCCTTTACCTCGACAATCAGTTCATCGTGCACCTGCATGATCATGCGGGCGGTGTCCGGGTAGTCCCGGCGCAGCCACTCATCTACCTCAATCATCGCCAGTTTGATGATGTCTGCCGCGGTGCCCTGCATGGGGGCATTGATCGCGGTGCGCTCGGCGGCCTGGGCCAGCTGGCGGTTGCGGGAGCCGATTTCCGGCAGGTACAGGCGACGGCCGTAGAGGGTTTCCACATAGCCGTCGTCGTGGGCCTGTTTGCGGATATTGTCCATGTAGCGCAGCACGCCCGGGTACTTCTCGAAATAGCGGTCGATGTATTCCTGGGCCTGGTTGCGCCCCACATCCAGTTGCCGGCCCAGGCCGAACGCGGACATGCCGTAGATCAAACCGAAGTTGATGGCCTTGGCACTGCGACGCTGGTCAGAGCTGACTTCATCCAGTGCCACCCCGAACACCTCGGAAGCGGTGGCCTTGTGGATGTCCTCGCCATTTTCGAAGGCTTTCAGCAGGCCCTTGTCACCGGACAGGTGGGCCATGATGCGCAGCTCGATCTGGGAATAATCCGCTGCGATCAGTTTGTACCCCTCGGGAGCCACAAACGCCTGGCGAATGCGGCGGCCCTGCTCGGTGCGGATCGGAATGTTCTGCAGATTGGGCTCCGAAGACGACAGCCGTCCGGTGGCGGTCACCGCCTGGTGATAGGACGTGTGGATGCGGCCGGTACGGGGATGGATGAGCTCGGGCAGCGTGTCCGTATAGGTGGACTTGAGCTTGCTCAGGCTGCGGTGTTCCAGGATCAGGTGGGGTAGTCTGTGCTCGTGGGCCAGCTCCTGCAGCACCGGCTCCGCAGTGGATGGCGCGCCTTTGGGGGTTTTCTTGATGACCGGCAGCCCCATCTTCTCGTAGAAAATACCCTGCAGTTGCTTGGGAGAGCCCAGATTGAATTTCTCGCCGGCTTCTTCGTGGGCTTCCTTCTCCAGCTCCGCCATGCGCACCGCCAGTTCCTGGCTGTGATTGCGCAGGGTGGAGGCATTGATCATTGCCCCCCGTTGCTCCATCCGGGACAGCACCGGCACCAGGGGCAGATCAATCTTCTCGTACACTTCCTGCAGCCGGCCGGTCTCGGCCAGCCGCGGGCGCAATTCCTGGTGCAGGCGCAGGGTGATGTCTGCATCCTCACAGGCGTAGGGGCCGGCGATATCCAGGGATATCTGGTCGAAGGTCAGTTGCTTGGCACCCTTGCCGGCGATGGACTCGAAACTGGTGGTCTGCTCGTCCAGGTAGAGTTTTGCCAGGCTGTCCATGTCGTGCCGGCCAGACACCGAATTCAGCACGTAGGACTCCAGCATGGTGTCCTCGGCGATGCCTTCCAGGCTGATGCCGTGGTTGGCCAGCACGTTCTTGTCGTACTTCAGGTTCTGGCCCATCTTGGCGGTGTCAGAGTCTTCCAGTAACGGGCGTAGCTGCTCCAGCACCTTGTCCCGGTCCAGCTGTTCGGGGGCATCCATATAGTCGTGGCCGAGGGGCACATAGGCAGCCTCCCCCGGCTCGATGGCGAAGGATACGCCGACTACTTCGGCATCCATGTATCGCAGGCTGGTGGTTTCGGTGTCAAAGGCAAAATGCTCGGCCCTGCCCAGCCGGTCGATCCATTCGTCCAGTTCCGTCTGGTCAGTAACGATGCTGTAGTTGCGCTCGACCTTTTTGCGGGGCGTTTCCTGTGCCGGCTCGTCACTGTCACCGCTTTCCAGTTCGGCAATCCAGGTGCGGAATTCATACTCCCGGAACAGTTCCAGCAGGGCATCGTCATTCTGTTTGCGCAGGTCCAGATCTTCCAGTCCGAAATCCAGATCCACATCGGTGCGGATGGTGGCCAGATCCCGGCTCAGGGGCAGGGTGTCCAGCGCCTCCCGCAGGTACTCGCCGATCTTGCCTTTGACCTGATCCGCGTTCGCCATAACAGCGTCCAGGTCGCCATGTTCGGAGAGCCATTTCACGGCGGTTTTCGGGCCGCATTTGTTGACCCCGGGAATGTTGTCCACCTTGTCGCCGACCAGTGCGAGGTAGTCGATGATCTGCTCCGGCTTTACGCCGAATTTCTCCACCACGCCGTCCCGGTCCATGGCGGTTTCGGTCATGGTGTTGATCAGGGTGACATGGTCGCTGACCAGTTGGGCCATATCCTTGTCGCCGGTGGAAATCACCACATCGATGCCCTTGCTGGTGGCTTCGTGAGCCAGGGTGCCGATCACGTCGTCCGCCTCCACCTCGTCGACGATCAGCAGCGGCAGGCCCATGGCCCTTACAATCTCGTGGATCGGCTGGATCTGCACCGCCAGGTCTTCCGGCATGGGCGGGCGGTTGGCCTTGTAGTCTTCGTACATCTCGTGGCGGAAGGTTTTGCCCTTGGCATCAAACACCACCACCATTTTTGATCCGGGGTAGTCCTGCTCCAGCCTGCGCAGCATGCTGACCACGCCCTTGATGGCACCGGTGGGGTGGTTCTTGCTGGTGGTCAGTGGGGGCAGGGCGTGGTAAGCCCGAAACAGGTAGGACGAGCCGTCCACGAGGACGACCGGGGGTGTTTTCTGCTGGCTCATGTCAAACAGTTCCGGATTGTCATTGAAGCGTTTTCCGGCCTGTGCAATGCTCAGGCCATGGATGGACAAAAGGGTACCATGAAAATGAACCGAATCGTTTTCCCCGCGCTGGCTCTGGGGCTGGTTGCATGGCCTGCAGTGGCCCAGGAGCAGTCAGAAGGGACGGGTGTGCAGGCACCGGAAGAACCGGTCGTGATTTCCGATTACCAGCCGCCGGCCAGTGATGAGCAGATTGTGATTCGCGGTGGGGAGGATGCCACCTATTACGAGTACCGGGCCAACGGCCAGCTCACCGAAATCAAGGTGGTGCCGGAGGTCGGGCAACCCTACTATCTGGTGCCCGCCGATGGCGGTGGCTGGATCCGGGAAGACCGGTCCGAGATGCTGGTGCCCAGCTGGGTCTTATTCAAATGGTGAGTCTGGAAGGGATCGCTGTAATGAAATGACGAAAGCCCCTCGCAAGGGGCTTTCGTTCAAGGGCATTCAGATTATGTCGACCGACACCGGGTCAGAGCGCCGGCTTTCCAGGCCTTCGGTATCCACCGTGGTAATGGAGAACTCATAGGCACCGGGGTCGAAGTCTTCCAGGGGAAGCCGGGTTCCCGAGTCGCTTTTCACGAACAAGGTCTGGAATTCTTCCTGGTGGCGCAGGCGGTAATAAAGCTGATAACCGCGAATTTCGCCGTCCGCCAGGGACGAGCCGTCTTCCCGGGTGAGCGGTGCGGACCATTCCAGTACGGGTGGTTCCACCGGTAGCTCGGGCTCTTCAACGGATTTCTCGACACTTTCTTCGGGTGCCGGTTCCGTAACGGCAACCTGCTCCTGACCTGCGGTGTCGTCACCGCTGACGGGTGTGCCTGCAACCGGTTGTTCTTCCACCACAGATACCGGGGATCCATCCACGCCGGTGGTGCCGTCGCCGGATTGTGAGGGTTGCGCCGCCGGAGCGCCAATGGTCTTGCGTACCGAGTTGACGGCTGAATCCAGGCGCTCTTCTGCCACTATGGGGGCATCGTCAAACGCGGCCGGGGAGGAGCCAAGGTCTTCCTGGCAACCGGAAAGAATGAGCGCGGCCGCCACTAATGCAGACTGGGCAGCAGCGGGCCGTAGCCGGGCCTGTAGAGTCCTGATCATGGTTATCCTCTGCACTGGATGCTGGCTGTCTCTGCAGCCTTCGGGATCGCCGGGTGCTGGCGATCCGTCGTCACGTGTTATTGCCAGAATAATGCGGGGAGTCTGGCTAAGTAGTTCCACGTATTATGCGAATTCTGTTCGATTCCTCAAGTTACCAATCGGCAAAGTGACGATTGGCCCGCAATGACAGCGTGATATGGCCGCAAATCGACGTTTAGTATGAACATTCTAATTTTAACCTCTATCGTCCGTGGTAACCCTCGTTGAGGAACGTTCTGCTGGAAAACTCAAATCCGGTCAATCAAGGAAATAAGGAGAGTTATCATGGGTAAACTCAAGACTTATCAGGAACAGCTTCAGGAAATCGTAGAAAAGGGCATCAACGCGGCTGAAGAGCAGCAGAAGAAGCTGGCTTCCAAGCCGTTCGAGTATGCCGAGAAGCTGGAAAGCGAAGCCCGCGAATACAGTGTGAAAACACTGCGTGAGCGTTATAACGGCTACAGCGACAACCTGTTCGACCAGCTGCGCAGTCTGAACACCCGTTTCGGCAGCTTTGCCGCTGATCTGGTTGCCAAGCTGGAAAAAGAAGCAGCGGAAGGCGCTGATGCGGTTGCCGACGCGGCTGACGATGTGGCTGAGACTGCCGAGTCTGCCAAGAAGTCTGTTTCCGGCACCACTGCCAAGAAGAAGCCTGCAGCCCGCAAGAGCACTGCCAGCAAGTCTTCCAGTGCCAAGAAGGCCTCTGCTACTGCCTGATCTCCCGGCAGCTACAGAGCGCTAGAGAAAAACCACCCGGCCACAGGCCCGGGTGGTTTTTTATTGCCCGTTATTTGTATCGGCGGCCTCGCCCTGGTCGCGGGTCAGGGGCAGGGTGCGCTCCTTGTCGGTGATTTTTTCAAGACGACGGATGTCTTTGAGGAATTCCTGGCGGGCCGCGTCGATATCGGATTGCTGTGCGGCAATTTCCGCTTCCAGTTCACCGATCTGGTCTTCCAGTCTGCCGATCTTCTGCAGCACGCCCTGAGGCACTTCGCGGCCCTGGCGCTCCATGTCTGCGGCCCGGGACTGCTCATTCTGCAACTGGCTTTCCAGCACGGAAATGTTGCCCTGTTTGAGCTGGATGAGGCTTTCCAGTTCCTCGATCTTGCGATGCATCGCCTTGACCGCGCTGTCCGGGCTGCTGAAGCGTTTCAACAGCATGGCATCCTGCTTGCGTTGTGCTTCCCGGCGCTTTTCTTCCCGCTTACGGGCTTCCCGGGCAGCAATTTCCTCTTCGGTCAGGGCGGGGGCAACCTCCCGGATCACCCGGCCCTGCTGGTTGAGGATCTGGTAACCGCGTTTGACCGCATCCTGCGGTACGGTGTTGCTGATCACCATCTGCCCGTTTTCGTCAGTGTAGCGATAGGTGTTGGCATGGGCTGCGCTGCTGCCGAGGATCGTGGCCAATACGGCTGCGGCCAGTGATAAACGCTTAGGGTGTTGCATACGGTCAGACTCCGTAACGCTCCCGGTACTCCGCCACGCGGCTTGCGTGGTCGGCAAAGTCAGGCTTGCTCTGCAGGTAGTCCAGAACCTGGTCCAGCTTTATAATGCTGGCTACCGGAATTCCGAACTCTGCTTCGACCTCCTGGATGGCAGACAGTTCCCCGGCTCCGCGTTCCTGCCTGTCCATGGCCACAAGTACGCCTGCCGGTGTGCCGCCGGCTTCACGGATGATGCCGATCGACTCGCGGATTGCTGTGCCTGCCGTAATAACATCATCGACGATAAGCACCTTTCCCGCTAGTGGCGCACCCACAATGTTGCCGCCTTCACCGTGATCTTTCTTTTCCTTGCGGTTGAAGGCAAAGGGCTTGCTGATACCCTGCTCGGCCAGCGCGATTGCGGTCACCGTTGCCAAGGGAATGCCCTTATAGGCAGGCCCGAAAAGCATGTCATAATTCAGCCTGCTCTGTTGTACGGCGGCGGCATAAGCCTTGCTTAAATGAAGCAGGTCCTCTCCGGTGTTGAACAATCCGGCATTGAAAAAGTAGGGACTGGTGCGCCCGGACTTGAGGGTGAATTCGCCAAAACGCAGTACATCGCGGCGCATGGCAAATTCGATGAAATCTCTCTGGTAGTCGTGCATGGCAAGGCTTCTGGAGGGTCTGGTTCTTTTAAAAACGTGTAAAACCGGTATCATACACACAAACCGAATCAGGGAACACGTATGCGGGTAGTATCAATCAGCGTCAATGGTCTGGAACAGGCGGTTGAGCAAGGTTTTTTTGAGTGGCTGGCCAGGCAGGACGCTGATGTTGTCTGCGTTCAGGATCACCGCATGCGCGCCTACGAAATCGAGGATCGAAATCTGATCCCCGAGGGCTATGAGGCCTATTTCATTGATGGCGAGAATAACGAGGACGGCGGTGTGGGTATCTACACACGGCATTTCCCCAAGGCCATCATGTACGGTTTTGCCAATGCCCAGGCCGACCGTGAAGGCCGCTTTCTGCAGGCGGACTTCGACAAGGTCAGCGTGGCCACGGTGCTGGCACCCTGCGCCCTCGGCCGTGAAGACGAGCTGATCAGTGAAGAGAACGACCTGACCGTGCTCGACCACAAGGACGAGTTCATGGATGCCTTCGGCCTGCATATGCAGAAAACCCTGCGCAAGCGCCGCCAGTTTATTTTCTGCGCCAACCTGCAGACGGCCCACCATGTAACCGATGCCAGTCCCCGATACCACAAACTGGATGCGTCCGGCTTTTTGCCCCATGAAAGGGCATGGCTGGACCGGTTGTTTGATGAAATGGGCTGTATTGATGCGTTCCGCGAGATTAACAAGCAGGGTAACCAGTTTACCTGGTGGCCGGAGTGGGCTGCGGGCTGGCGCAAGAATGCCGGTATCCGGGTGGATTACCAGTTGCTGACTCCGGGTATTCGCAAGACCATTCTGGATGGCTGGATTGATGGCGGCACGCGGTTTTCGGATCATGCGCCGGTTGTTATGGATTACGACATTGAGATTGGTGTCTGACCCTCTAGTCGCTCAGGACTGCGGGTTTTGGTGCCGGCGCGTCCGGGGAGGGTAGGCTTTCCCGGACACGCCACGAGCACTTCCCTGTGGGCTCGGCTCCGGCCATCCCTGGCCGGAGACGGTCCGGGAAAGCCTACCCTCCCCGAACACGCTCCGACTTCATTGCCATTCTCAGATTAGTTGCGCTCTAAAGCGTCTTTCTGGATCTCAAAAAGCTTTTCAATCGCCGGTTTGGCCAGGCCCAGCATGCTGTCCAGTTCGCCCTGGTCGAAGGGTGCGCCTTCCGCGGTGCCCTGGATTTCGATGAAGCCACCCTGGTCGGTCATGACCACGTTCAGGTCGGTTTCCGCTTCGGAGTCTTCCGGGTAGTCCAGGTCGGCGACGGGCTGGCCTTTGTAGATGCCTACCGAGAGAGCGGCGACCATTTGTTTCAGGGGTGACTTTTTCAGTCGGCCTTCTTTTACCAGGTGATTCAGTGCATCCACCAGAGCCACGCAGCCGCCGGTGATGGAGGCGGTGCGGGTGCCGCCGTCGGCCTGGATGACATCGCAGTCGATGACGATGGTGTGCTCGCCCAGCGCTTCCATGTCTACCGCAGCACGGAGTGAACGGCCGATCAGGCGCTGGATTTCTACGGTGCGGCCGCCCTGTTTGCCGCGGGCGGCTTCACGGCCCATGCGGCTGCCGGTGGAGCGGGGTAGCATGCCGTATTCGGCGGTGATCCAGCCACGGCCTTCGCCGCGCAGGAAGGGGGGTACCTTGTTCTCCACCGAGGCGGTGCAGATGACTTTGGTATCACCGAATTCCACCAGTACCGAACCCTCGGCGTGGCGGGTGAAGTTGCGGGTGATGCGGATATCTCTGGGTTGTTCGGGCGTTCTGCCGCTTGGTCGCATATCGTTGTCCTGATTGTGTTCGTGAATGTGGGGGCGTTGTGATCAGCCCCTTTGCAGACGAGGTGGCGGAGTATAACACGCTGCACCGGGGCCCCGGTTGGTGGTTTTGTTCTGCAGCCTGTTAAACTGCGGTAAATCGCATGAATCACCGGAGATACCATGATCCGCAGCATGACCGCTTTTGCACGTGAGGATGTCCAGGCCGAGTGGGGCACCCTGACGTGCGAGATTCGCACCGTCAATCATCGTTATCTGGAGCCTTCTTTCCGGCTGCCGGATGCCCTGCGGGAACTGGAGAACAGCTTCCGGGAAATCCTCCGGGGCAAGCTCGGGCGTGGCAAGGTGGATATCACCATGCGCCTGCAGTCCAAGGACAGCGAGGTGCGCCCGTTCGAGATCAATGACGAGCTGGTGCACGCGGTCAACGATGCCGCCAATCATGTCAATCGCATCCTGGATAACCCCGCCCATATCAGCGCCCTGGATATCATGAACTGGCCCGGGGTGATGAGTGTGCCGGAAAAGGACTACGGCCCCGCGAAAGAGGCCGCCAGCGAGCTGTTCCGCCGCACTCTGGATGAGCTGGTGGCAGTGCGCGAAGGGGAGGGCAAGCGCCTCAAGCCGCTGTTTGACGAGCGCCTCGTCACCATGGAGGAACTGGTCGGCCAGGTGCGGGAGCTGATGCCGGACCTGCTCAAGGCCCAGGAAGATACTCTGCGCCAGCGTTTCGAGAAGGCAAGGGTGGAGCTGGACCCGGACCGTGTCTCCCAGGAAATGGTCATCGTCGCCCAGAAAAGCGATGTGGCCGAAGAACTGGACCGCCTGGATGCCCATATCCGCGAAGTGCGCGAAACCCTCACTGCCGACAAGCCCATTGGCCGCCGTCTGGATTTCCTGATGCAGGAGCTCAACCGCGAAGCCAACACCCTCAGTAGCAAATCCATCGATGCCCGCGTCACCCGCGCCGCGGTGGACCTGAAGGTGCTGATTGAGCAGATGCGGGAGCAGGTGCAGAATATTGAGTGATGTTCTTGGGGGTTCGACGTTGTTCTTGATGGCATTATAAATCAAATGGTTATGTAATTTTGACGCTTATAATGTTCGTGTAAGTTCTGCCAAGTTTGGGTGGTGATGGGTAGTAGATTGGGGAGTATTTTCTCGCTATATTGTATCGGCGAGATTGTACTCCCCAATTTTTTTAAGGCAGGAAAGTGGGCAAGCTACACGACAAGACCGTCAAGAAACTGATCAAAGAGAAGCCATCCGTGCGGCATGCCGATGGCAATGGTCTCTACCTCATGACCCCGAAGCGCGGCGATGCCTACTGGATGCTGCGCTATACCACCCCAGCTACCAAGCTCCGGCGCGAATACACCATCGGCAAGGTGGACGACTGGTCATTGGCCGACGCCCGTGATGAGGCGGCGAAGCTGAGGTTGGCGATCAAGCGTGAGGGTGCTGACCCGGTTCAGGAGCGGCAGAAGGTCAACCAAAACCCCTTCAAAACGCTCAATGACCTGTACGCGGACTACTACGAGCTTCGCAAACGAGAAATCGCGTCCCACCATAAAGAGAAGAGCCTGTACGAGCGTGAGGTCGCCTGGCGCATCGGAAAGGTGGAACTTGAAAAGATCCGACCAGTGGATATCAGTGAAATCCTGCGGGACGTGGCCACTGGCTATGACGACAATAAGCCCCGCCCAACCCTATCAAATGATTTGATGCGCCTGCTGAGGAACCTGTTTGATCATGGCATCAAACTGGACGTCACCAGGTTCAATCCAGCCTCGCCATTCCGTCCCAGGGACGCCGGCGGGGAGGAGAAGGCCGCCAACTACCCAATGAATGAAGACGAAGTCACCGAGTTCTTCACCAAACTCCGGGTGATTCCGGCGCAGTTCAGCCGTGAAAACTACCTGGCCTGTGCTTTGTTGATTGCGACCTGTACGAGAAAAATGGAGCTGCTGGCAGCGCCTTGGTCGGAATTCGATCTGGAGAACCGTATCTGGTACCTGCCCGAGGAAAGGACCAAAAAGAGAAGGGCCATCGATATCCCGTTGGCGGAGCCCGCCGTGGAATGGCTGAATGAGCTGAAGGTACGTTCCTGCGGTAGTGAGTGGGTATTTCCAGCTCGCAGGATCAGTAAAAAGGCACGGACTCCGCATGTGTGTGAAAACACGCTGAACCATGCGCTCAAAAAGCTCTTTGAGAAAAAACTCTTCTCATTCGACAAGCGCCGCGTCCACGATCTGCGTGGCACGGCCAGGACGAAGCTGGGGGAGCTTGGCTTTGATGACAATCTAGCCCAGCGCTGCCTGAATCAGTTACCCGGCAACCGTACGGACCGGGTGTATAACCAACATGGGTATTTTGAGGAACGGAGGGCCGCCCACGAGACGCTCTGTGAATGGTTAGCGCCCATCGTGAGAGGTGAGGTCAGTTCTGGAGAGTAAAGGGGCCACTCAGGCCCCTTGCTGTTCAATCCAGGCTAGCAGATCCGATAACCGCCACGCCACCGAGTTGCAGCCCAGCCTTAGCCGCGCCGGAGCAACTTTCTTTCGTTCCAGCGACCACCATTGAGTTCGGCTGACGCCGGTAATCGCACGACGATCCCGCTCCCGGACCAGTCGTTCACACTGTCCTGAACGAGCCAGCAGCTTGGTGCGCATCTCCTCCGAAGGCGGACTGAAAGTTTTGTCACTCATTCTCCGTTACCTCCGAATTTTCACTGGGAAGAGTGGGAAACTGGGATAGCCCATCAAGATCTGATAAGGAATTCAGATAGCTCCTGATGCGATCCGGCCATAAGGCGAAAAACCTTTCAAATCTGCCATTTACTTTGACTCTCAGGGTGCCCCGGCTCCTTTCATTAGTTTCCAACAGGTCTTTCTGGATCAGGAATTCAATTTCACGCATATACCGAGTAGGAAGCCCGAAAAACTGCAAGAAGTTGGCTTTCCTAACAAGTAGCTGCTTTTCACCATCCACCATTCTCTTGAATCCCTCGTAGGGTGGCTCCGCTCTGCCCTTCTCGATTGGGGCGAAGCTATGTCTCCGCGACCTCATATATTCATTGAGCTTCAACAGGATCCGGTACTCTTCCTTGTTGAATATGTGTCCTCTCGACTTTATCCAGGCGTCGGCCACTTGATGCACTGCTTGTTCAGATTCTTCCTCGGTCCAGGGCAGCAAATAGTTTCTACAGGCCAATCCAAGGGCCGTAGAGATTAACGCGAACCGCCGCATCACTCGGACAACTTGCGATGCCATCAAGGGTGTGGTCCATTGATCGGTTAGCCTCTTTACCTCCCCCTTTGCGTATATCGAGAGCTCATCCCCCCGCTCTGTTAAACATTCTATCCATGCGCGAAACAGTGTGCCGTAATAGTGCCGTGTCGCACTTTTCAGGGCGTCAACCAGCTCCTGAGCGCTGCAAAATTCGTGGAGCTCGTCAAATGCTCCGTAACGACCGAAAACCGGTATTTCGACGAGACGTGTCTCTTGCCCTGCTTTCACCTCCTTTCCCAGCCTTTGAAAAACCTCAGACAGCCAAATTTCGCCTGTACTGAGCACGAGAGTGCGCCAACAGGCTTGTCCAGCGAGCTCGCCCGTGATGGTCGCCCTCAATTTACTTGTGCCATTTACAATCTGATAGATCGCTGTATCCACGTCCTCAGGCCGTGCCAGGCCGATTTCGTCAAGGGCGAGTAGTATGTCGTTGTGTTCCGCTGAAGCAGCAGATAGGCCATTTGAAGTGGAGGCCCAACTCCGCACAAAGCTTGGAGAGCTATAGATGCTGGCTGCTATTTGAAGAAGCGTCGACTTGCCACCGCTGGAGTTACCAACGATGTGCTTGGCACCATTCTCGATTTCTGCGTGTTTGAGTAGGGGGGCAGCCAAGGCAACTCCAACACTGAAAATCGCAAGAGGGTTACCCCGGCATAGCCTTCCGACGTTGGCTTGCCACTCTTCAAGTGTCCCACTTTCCTGAAGAACGGGCGAGGCCGCTAGCTGTCCAACGAAGTGATGTTTTTCATCTGCCTCCCCGATTGTCCAGCCGCTGGTCGCAAATATCGACCCATGCCACCCAGCTCTATCAACTGTTGTTGCAGGCTGTGCCTTCGCCATTTCCTCCAGGAGGTATCGTTGCAACCTAGACCAACTTGTATTCGTTGGTTCCAGAGGGTATCCGGTATCCGCCAACAACTCTCTCACCTGACGTGAGTTTTCCCCATTAAGAATTCGGGCATAGACAACTTCTTGAAGCATGACGCCATCCATATTCTTCCACTGGAGTAGCGCACCATGACCGCGCCTCTTGTCTACAAGTCGGGTTCTGGCAATAACCTCTATCCACCCGCCAACCCTCTGCCACTCTTCAGAGCTGTAGCAGTACAGCCCTGAGTCTCTCAATTGATATTTCATTCGCGCCTCCGTCACAGCCGGTCTAGCCAGTCACGAACATCCTGAATCCGGAACCTGACGGCCCTTCCTTGCGGGCTTGGCTTTATGGGGGCAGGGAAACGACCGGCTTTCACGTACCGTCGAAGCGTGGCTTGCGAAAGCTGGGTGACGGCACAAACCTCTTCATAGGTGAGCAAACGCTCGTTCGTCTCGTTGAAATACTGTCGTTGCATAATCCACTCCTGATTCGTTGTTTAACGGTCAGGAGTGATTATGAATAGTCCTGAATTCACACCAGAACCGTGGAGTTGGCCAATTTGGGCGCAAAGAGAAAAAGATATTAAAACGCTGAATTTAAAGGATAAATTTTAGGGTTTAGGCGCTTTCTATGTGGCGGCCATCGGTTTTTGGATAAATTCTGGCGAAAATGTGAACAGTCTCCGCTAGCCGCCATCATCACGGCATCATTTTATGAAGCGGTAACTCCCGCTGACTTTCACATGTGAAAGTCAATGCTGGACGTGATCAAAACAGCCTCTCAAAAAGCCTTGTCGAGACCCTGTTATTTCACGGGACGTGCCTGCATCACACCGGTGCTCCAAAAGGTCTCTTCCAAGCCCCTTGTAAGTACCCCGAGGAAGTAACGCCACTGTATACCGGTGTTGTCACTGAGGTGGTAAGCCAGGGTCCCAAATAAATAATGGAACGCGGACCCTTCAGCCCATGCGAGCTATTTCATGGAGTGTGGGAGCGCAGCGGCAAAGTCCCAAATCAGGTAGTTACGTGGACAGGAATTGGAAAGGTCCCATGGCTTGAAGGAAGGAGTCTGCCTCCAACTCTGTCTTTTCGTCCGAAAAAGGCAAAAGCGCATGGCAGCTTCAAGCACTCAGTTGCTTACGATTGTTGGCAAATCCATAGCGAGGAGCCAGCCATGAGCAAACGAATGACTCACCAGGAAATCTGCGCAGAGTGGGAGTCGGTCAGCCGAGCCCAAAATGTGGACCATCGTCGCGGCACCGAAGCCGCCATCAGGCAGTGCCGGCAATTTCTGGCCGCGATTCAGCAACAAGCAGACGTGGAGCAAGCCAGGTATCGCTATCTAGCGCAGCGGCTCTGTGATCACTTCTGGTCCCACAACGTCGCGCATCGTACCGACCAGACACCCGGCTATCCCGGGCACTTCGGCTGCCGCGTCCGACTCCGGAAAAGAAAGCTGGAGTTGTCCTGGTACTACAATCGCTTTGTACCGAAGAAGGGTAGTGAAGGCCGCTCGGTGTTCAGTGAGTACATCCGCAAAGAAGGTCGGTTCCGCTATCACAAACCGGCCTTCACGCGGGCACAGGATTGGGAGAAACCGCTCATCATGGAAACTGAGGACGGTTTTGAAATGTTGCGAAGGCTCAATGCCAACCAGGCGGAGCTTTGTCGAATCGTGCGGAAAAGCGAGCGCCTCCTGAAAGATGTGGAGGAGCACCTCGGTGGGCTGGCGACCAGCGGGAGTTCAAGCCCCTCCAACGAGGAGGGATGAGGGCTGTTGGCGGTAAAAGGCATGCCGCTCACACCGCAGGTGTTGATTGCGTGGGGCTATTGATGGGATCGCCCAGATTTCAGGTGGCTATATATGCCGTTCTTTGCTGGTCTATCCGGGTCAAATCGGTTGAATGCAGCGTGGTACCTCTATATATTGATCAGTCAATGTAGTGTAGGGCTGTTCCGCCCACGAGACCGTGCCGCCTCAGATAAGGTGGCAACACCATCGCCCATAGGAAGCGAAAACATGGCCGAGATGGAAGATCGCTGGTTATCCGTAGACGAAATAGGCAAGCACCTCGGTGTCAGCAATGACACCGTGTACCGCTGGATCGACAAGCACGCAATGCCCGCCCACCGTATGGGGCGATTTTGGAAGTTCAAAAAAGTCGAAGTGGATGAGTGGGTCAAGGGCGGTGGCGCCGCCGAGACGAGCAAGGGTGAGCGTTCCGAATGACCCAAGGCCGGTATCGCATCTCCTTCACGTCCGGCAGCCTGTATCACCGCGAATCGGTGAAGCTGGCCGAGCTGTACCTGTCGCTCCGTGACTGGGATGAGGTGCGGTCTCAGGCTCTGCATGACAACCTGCTACAGGCCAGAACGGAAAGCACGACAAAGCGTACCTGTAGAGAGGCGATTGCACGTCTGAAGACGTTGACCGAAAGCGAACTGACTTTCCTGGCCGAGGCAAACCAACAGGACCAGGCTCACCTTCTGTGGGTTGCCGTGTGCCGCCTGTACCGCTTTATCGCGGACTTTGCGGTGGAAGTGCTGCACGAACGGTTTGTCGCGATGAAGCTGGATCTCAGTTTTGAGGATTTCGATGCCTTCTATAACCGTAAATCGGAATGGCATGACGAACTGGATAAGGCCAGCGCCTCAACGCGCGATAAATTGCGGCAGGTCCTGTTCAGAATGCTGCGGGAGGCAGGGTTGTTAGCTAAGGACAAAACCATAAACGCAGTTCTGCTAAGCCCCAGGCTGGTTGAGTTACTGCGTCAGAACAATCCTGACGAGTTTTTCTACTTCCCAGTCTATGAATCCGATATCAGGGGGATGTCAGCTTGAAAAAGGACATTGCCAAAATGCCGATGCAGGAGCGACTACAGCACCTGTTTAGCGTGGTTTCCGGCCAGCGGTTCCTGAACAAACAGGGACTGGGTAATGAAGTGCCTTTCTTCATCTGCCCCTACCGGCCTGAAGAAGCGGTCGAGATGGAGCGTCTTCAGCGGCAGTTGGTTAACCGGCTGGAGCAGGCGGGCATCCGGATCCTGAGTATCAATCTGTACGACCTGGCCGTCGATATTTTGAAAGAAAGAGACATCTGGGAGCAGGTGTTGGAGCTCGAGCCCACGGTCTCAAAGGATCAGCTGAAAGAACTGCTACAGGGAGTGCTGGACCCGGAAGCCCATTTGGTGCCCGCTATTGCGGCAAAACTCCAGTCCGTTGAGTTTGACGTGCTGTTTCTCTCAGGGGTGGGCGAGGTTTTCCCCTACATACGCTCCCATAATGTGCTCAACAACTTACAGAGCACCGCCAAAGACCAGCCAACGGTGATGTTCTTCCCGGGCTCCTATACCCACTCGCTGGAAAACGGGGCATCGCTGGATCTGTTCGGCAGGTTGCATGACAACAAGTACTACCGTGCGTTCAACATCTTTCATTACGAAGCCTGAGCGGACGATACGATTCGAGGCGTAATCATTAAGGGAAAGTGCTATGACATTGAAGAACATTTTTCTAAAACCCGTTGATCGCCCCATTGAAGGCGTTATCAAAGCCGACGATGAAGCCAGTCTTCGCCTCGAAATTGAAGAATACGTACTGACCAACGAAGTCGAGAAACGCCTCGAAGAGTTCCTGGACGCCTACAATAACTACGAAGGGGCGAACGGGGTCTGGGTATCCGGCTTCTTCGGCTCAGGTAAGTCGCACCTCCTCAAGATGCTGGCCCTTCTGCTTGAAAACCGGGAGATGGACGGTGCTACGACACTAGATCTGTTCCTTCCCAAGTGCAGTGAGAATGAAATTCTCCGGGGCGGCGCTGAAGCGAGCTGTCGCAATTCCGGCGAAGAGCATTCTGTTCAACATCGACCAGAAAGCCGATGTCATCAGCAAAACCCAAATCGATGCGCTTCTGGCCGTGTTCGTTAAAGTCTTCGACGAAATGTGCGGCTACTACGGCAAACAAGGGCACATTGCCCAGTTTGAGCGCGATCTGGACGGCCGTGGCCTGTACGAACAATTCAAAGCCGAGTACGAGACCATCCATACTCCTCACCCAAATCGATAACCTCGACCGCAAGGGGGGTCACCATGCCGTCGGAGACCAACCAGACCTGCGGCGTTTCTCCTCTCTCATCAAGGGCACCCAGCGGTACACGATGGCTGGCCGTGGTTTGTTTCTGCATCAGCCGGACACTCACCACTGAACCAAGCGTTAAAGACGAAGGGTAGGGCCCCTCCAGGCTGTATCGGGCACGCCAGCTCCGGCTTCTGGCGTCGGCAGCCCCGGCAATCTCTCTCAGATTCACCGCAAGCTGTTCGCCATTGGGTAAAGGAACATAACCTTGCCGGGGCGGGTTGCTGCCCTGAGGTAAAAAGACCTCGACTTCCAGGGATTGATCTTCAGCCAGAACGGCAAGGGTTTGACCGACACCCACAACCTGGCCGGGCTCAACGATTACCTCCGTGATCACGCCTGCATTGGCGGCTTTTAGTTCCGCATATCCCAGAGCATTCTGAGCCTGCTGATTTCGTGCAGAAGCCGTTTCCACCTGGCTGCGTGCTTCACGCTCCGCCAGTTCAAGGCGTTGCAGGGTTTGTTCGCTGACAAACTGACGTCCTACCAGTTCCTGCTGTCGCTGGAGCTCATTAGTGGCAATGGCCAGGGCCGCTTCTGCACGCCTCAGATCTGCGGCGGCCCCCTCCGCGGTTGCGATAAGGTCTCGTGAATCGAGTTTGAACAGTAAGTCGCCTTTTTCCACGCGCTGACCGGGATCGATGAAACGTTGTTGAATCCGGCCGGCGATCTGAAAGGCCTGGGGAACTTCGTGGCGGCCTCGCAGGGTTCCTGAAAACCTCTGAGATGTTGGACCTGCCTCCTTCAATTCCACTGTTTTTACCCAGGGAACAGGGGGGCGGGCCTCTGGAGGCGTTTCCGCGGACTGCTGACAACCTGACAGAATGAGCAGCGAGATAAACAGGGTCAGCAGAAAGCGCATGGCAGATGTCTCGATCGGCAAGATTAAGGTGTGGATATCAGTTCTCGCGGCATCCAGTTAAAGCTAGTTGCAGGATGGCATCGCGAACGGTGTCCTTCTGTTCCATAGGCAGAAAATGGGTCGTGCCTTCAAGAATCCTTATGTCAGCCGAAGGCAGCAGGGCCTTCAGGCGTTTTTGTGCCTTTGGTGAGAAGGTTGACCCGCGTTCCGCCGCCAGTGCTATAACCGGGCACCGCAACTGACGAATACCGGGCCAGGGGTTGTGTTCGGTATGGGCAAAGGTGGTGCTCTCCCACTCGGGCGCACACGCCAATTGAACTTGGTCACCCTGCGGCACGAAGGCGTGTTGGACGTAGGCGTTCAGCCATGCTTCGGGCCAGGTCTTGAAGCCACCGCGGCCACGATAGTTTTCTAGCGCAGCAGCGTGCGACTGGAATACTCTGCGCCGACGTGCGGCTCCTGCGGCCAGTGACAACCGTTGTGACTGACGTAACAGCTTCGTCAACCACAACTTCAGACCCTGCATCGGGTCCATGATCACCGGTTCCGCCAGAATCAGACCCAGCACTTTATCAGGCCGCCGGGCAGCGGCCATGATGCTGGTGGTGGCACCGATGGAATGGCCGGCAAGCCAGACCGGTTCGTCCAGGCATTCCAGCAGAGCGATCAGGTCGCGATAATAGGTTTCCCAGCCCCGGAATGTCGACAGGTTGGCTGCACCAACGCTGGCCCCGTGTCCTCGCATGTCCCAGGCCAGGACATTGACGTCCGTGGCGAGCTCGTCAAGCAGTGGATGGTACAGGCGGCCATGGAAACCCGTGGCATGGGCCCAGTGCAGTGTGGGTCGCGCTTTGGATTGCGGCCAGCGCCACAGTGCGATATCGGCGCCATCCGTCGCCCGGAATTCGTCGCGTTCAGGTGTGTTGTGCTTAATGTCCATGACGGTCTTCTTGTTGGGCGGCCATTGTCGGGAGCAATAACTGAACCTGACCAGTGGCGATCGGTTTTTTATCATCGCCTTGCCAGCAGGTCACCTGGACCAGGCTGGTGCGCCTGCCTTGCCGAATAATGTCGGCCCTGGCGAACGTCGATCGGGCCTTCGCGGAGCGGAGGTAATTGATGTGGCTGTCGAGAATGCGCGGGCAACGTGTCTCTGCATCCTGGCTTTGCGCAGCCACCCGCGCGGTGAGTTCGATCAGGGCTCCAAGCACGCCGCCATGGAGGGCTGGTAGCATGAAGTTGCCAATCAGCGCTTCACGACACGGCAAATGAACCAATACGCCTACATCACCGCGCTGAACCTCAAGCCCGAGGTGCTGTGCATAGGGAATGCGCTCCAGAAGAGCCTGCCAGTCAGCACATTCTTTCGCACTTTCCGCAGTGCCTGAGATTTGTGGGGCCGAATCGCCAGTCGTGCTCATGCGCTCTCCTTTCCTGGTCCACCTGCATGCAATTGCTGTCCCTGGGTGTTACGCATGAAGGTGGCGTTTGCCGTCGCTAGTAACTCGCGATTTCCCTCGCTAAGGATGTCACAATGAATAAACGCGACATCGTCCGATAAATGACGACAGGTGGCCACCGCTGACAGGGCCCGGTCGCCGATGGCAGGCCGCAAATAATCCATGCGCAGATCCAGAGTGGCAATGGGCATCAACTCCAGGGCACCCGCGAATACCGCCAAGCCTCCGGCGGAGTCTGCCAGCGAGTAAAGTACGCTGGTGCAGATTTCTTTTGTATCCTTATGGGCGAACATCCATGACTGCGGGGTTAGCCGCATACAGACCTGGCCCTGGTCTACCGAGACAACTTGCATGCCCAGATCCCTGCCGTGAGGAACCTGTTCGGTGAACTGCCACGCCGTCGTCACAGCGTCACTGTGCTGAAGTTTGTTCAGATCGTTCATCAGATCCGCCCAGTCTGACATGCATTTCGCGCAGGGGCGGAAGTGTAGAGGACCAGTGGATTGTCATAGGTCATTGCCATGGCGTTCTCTTGTGAGTAGCATTGTTTCCAAAGTTTGGTTGGTCAACCAACCAAAAGTCAACACTTTGTTAATCCAAATGGCACGGCACCGGTGTAATGGCGTACGATCAGTGAAACGAATCGAATGATGGCTGCTCTGATGATTAATAAACGGGATTGCTCAGGAGGTGTTTAAGCCATGGTTGACAGACAGATTACCCCTGCAAGCAAACTAGGCGATCAGGGTAATGTTTTGTCTAACGCCGCCCGGCTGTTTCGTGAGAAAGGTTTTGAAAGGACATCTCTTAAGGAGATTGCAGAAGCCTGTAAGATGCTGCCCGGAAGTCTGTATTATCGTTACAGCAGCAAGGAAGCGCTGCTCGTTGAGCTGATGCGTCGGGGAGTAGACCTGGTTACAACAGAGGTTGAAACCGCGTACGCCAGCTCGGACGATCCCGTGGAACGATTGCGTCTTTGTATCAACGCACATTTGCACGCCCTGCTGGTTGATTCGGATACGGTTTACGTACTTTTGTTTGAGTGGCGTTCACTGAGCGCGGAGGCCCGCGGGGACATCATCGCTTTGCGTGACCAGTATGAATCCCTTTGGGCCGAGATCATCGAAACGATGATTGAGCAAGGCGTGATTCGGAAGGATGTCAATGCTCGCCTGCTTCGCCTAATCGGCCTCGGGGCGCTCAACTGGGTCGCAACCTGGTTTGATCCGAAAGGTGTCTATACACTCGACGGCATTGGTGATTTTGTCTGGAACGTCATCATGGATGGTGTAATCAGGAAAAGTGTACGAACATAGGCACTGGCTCCCCAAGCGTAATTAGCGCCGGTTTATGTTTGTTAATCACGTGTATAGATGGTGTGTGATCTGACGTTTAGCCTGAATTGCTCAGGTGGCTGGCCAAACCAGCGTTTGAAGGCGCGTCTGAAATTGGCACTGTCGTGATAATTCATCAACGCAGCAATGGCCTCGATTGACAGTTCGCTGTCACGCAGGTACAGCGCTGCCTGCTGAGACAGAATCTCGTCACGGATTTTTCGAAAATTGCTGCCTTCATAGCTGAGTTTACGCGACAGGGTGCGTTTGCTGATGAACAGAGAGGCAGCCGCTTCCTCTTCATTGAGCGTTCCCGGCGGCCGGGACAACATCATCTTCTTCAGCCGGGTCTGGTAGCTTGGCTTATCGGACTGAAGTTGCGCAAGCATGGCTTCACACTGTCGCATGGCCAGATGATAGTTTTCATGATTGGCAGAGGCGTTTGGTTCCCGACACAAGGCCATCGGCAAGCTGAGTTTTAATTGGCTGCAATCAAAGTGAATCTGCCCGGACAAAAAGTCCGAATACGTTGCGTGATACTCGGGTTTCGGATGGGCAAAGCATACTTCAGCCTCGCGCAAAGGGCGGCCAACCATGAACTCGCCGAATTCGAAAAGTGCCTTGACCATCGCATCCGACAGGCAACGCTGTATGTCATCGTCTAATGGCCCCAGGTACTGCAGAATACATTCCAAACGCTCACCGACTTGCTGCAAGTGCAACTGGATGAAGCTCGCGCGCGTGGGCAGGAATGTCCGAATCGCGTGTAGAGCAGTGAGGAGGTCGGGGCTGCTGTAAGCCACGAACCCCATTGCTCCGTGGGTTGCCGGAGTCATTCGTTTACCCAGCCTTAACCCAAATTCTGGCTGGCCGGACAGATCCATTGCATTACGCAGGATCTGTATCTGCTGAGCCACAGTAAGCAGTCCGTCCTCGCTCAAAAATTGCGTCACCCCAAGTCCAGTGCCCCGCAGCAGACGCGGAAGTTGTCTGGCTGTCAGATTCAGCTCACGTGCAACTAGCCGTGAGTAATTCGATGGAATATCCGGACCGGGACTTTGCAACTCCTCCATTTTCTTCCGCGCCACCATCATTGATACCCCCCTTCCTAAAGTTTCGCCATTTTGTCTTCAAATGACCCCTGCTTGTCAAGAAATGACCTGAAAAATATGCTGGCAGACAGGCAATATCTGTCAATCATCAATGCTGGTAGGAGAACAACATTGGGCAAAGTTACGTTTATCGAACATGATCAAACTGAACATATCGCAGAATTCAAAGCTGGTTCCTCGGTAATGCAAATCGCTGTTGATAGCGCCATTCCCGGTATCGACGGGGATTGTGGGGGGGAGTGCGCCTGCGGTACCTGCCACGTTATCGTCACGAACGAATGGTTCAGCAAGACAGGCACGCCTGGCAATGAGGAAGAACAAATGCTGTCAATGACACCGGAGCGGGCGAGCACTTCGCGCCTGGGCTGCCAGGTGGTACTGACTGATGAAATGGACGGCATGACCGTGCATTTACCCGAGTTCCAGATGTGAACACAGGAGGACGCATGCCAACACTGCCCAGAACATTTGACGACATTCAGTCCCGACTGATTAACGCCACCTCCAGGGTGGTGCCGATGCAGAGGCAAATTCAGGGACTGAAATTCTTAATGAGCGCCAAGAGGAAGACCTTCGGCCCACGCCGACCGATGCCCGAATTCGTTGAAACACCCATCCCGGACGTTAACACGCTGGCCCTTGAGGACATCGATGTCAGCAATCCGTTTTTATACCGGCAGGGTCAGTGGCGCGCCTATTTCAAACGGTTGCGTGATGAGGCGCCGGTCCATTACCAGAAGAGCAGCCCTTTCGGCCCCTTCTGGTCGGTAACTCGGTTTGAAGACATCCTGTTCGTGGATAAGAGTCACGACCTGTTTTCCGCCGAGCCGCAAATCATTCTCGGTGACCCTCCGGAGGGGCTGTCGGTGGAAATGTTCATAGCGATGGATCCGCCGAAACACGATGTGCAGCGCAGCTCGGTGCAGGGAGTAGTGGCACCGAAAAACCTGAAGGAGATGGAGGGGCTGATCCGATCACGCACCGGCGATGTGCTTGACAGCCTGCCTCTGGACAAGCCCTTTAACTGGGTACCTGCTGTTTCCAAGGAACTCACAGGCCGCATGCTGGCGACGCTTCTGGATTTTCCTTACGAGGAACGCCACAAGCTGGTTGAGTGGTCGGACAGAATGGCAGGTGCAGCATCGGCCACCGGCGGGGAGTTTGCCGATGAAAATGCCATGTTTGACGACGCGGCAGACATGGCCCGGTCTTTCTCCAGGCTTTGGCGGGACAAGGAGGCGCGCCGCGCAGCAGGCGAGGAGCCCGGTTTCGATTTGATCAGCCTGTTACAGAGCAACAAAGAAACGAAAGACCTGATCAATCGGCCGATGGAGTTTATCGGTAATTTGACGCTGCTCATAGTCGGCGGCAACGATACGACGCGCAACTCGATGAGTGGTGGCCTGGTGGCCATGAACGAATTCCCCAGGGAATTTGAAAAATTGAAGGCAAAACCGGAGTTGATTCCGAACATGGTGTCGGAAATCATCCGCTGGCAAACGCCGCTGGCCTATATGCGCCGAATCGCCAAGCAGGATGTCGAACTGGGCGGCCAGACCATCAAGAAGGGTGATCGAGTTGTCATGTGGTACGCGTCGGGTAACCGGGACGAGCGCAAATTTGACAACCCCGATCAGTTCATCATTGATCGCAAGGACGCACGAAACCACATGTCGTTCGGCTATGGGGTTCACCGTTGCATGGGCAACCGTCTGGCTGAACTGCAACTGCGCATCCTCTGGGAAGAAATACTCAAGCGTTTTGACAACATCGAAGTCGTCGAAGAGCCCGAGCGGGTGCAGTCCAACTTCGTGCGGGGCTATTCCAGGTTGATGGTCAAACTGACACCGAACAGTTAATTAACCGATTGACCAGGATGGCATCCGAACGTGTGGAGAGTCCAATCCCAGGGCACAGCGAAAGAGATAGCCTATGGTAAGCAAACGTAAAGAGAGGACGGTCATTGTTGGCGGTGGGCACGCAGCAGGTGCCCTCCTGACAGCCTTACTCCAAAAAAAATATCAACATGAGGTCGTTCTGGTGGGGAATGAACCTCATCCGCCCTACCATCGACCGCCGCTGTCCAAGAATTACCTGACAGGAGACGTTGATCAGGAGTCGCTGTACCTGAAACCGCGCTCGGTATACGAGAACGCAGGCCATCAGTTGCGGCTCGGTGTGCGCGTCGAACAAATTGATCGGGACAGTAGCACCATCAGCTTGTCGGATCAGAGCAGGCTGCAATACGATCGACTGGTCCTGGCCACCGGGTCACACCTTCGACACCTGAACGCGCCCGGGGCTGACTTAAATGGCATTCATTACCTGCACGACATAGCTGATTCAGAGGTACTGCGTGAACAGTTAGTTGCTGGAAAGCGCCTGGTCGTCGTGGGTGGTGGTTACATCGGCCTTGAGGTGGCGGCCAGTGCCAACAAAAAAGGTGTTAATGTCACGGTGCTAGAAGCCGCCGAACGTCTTATGCAGCGCGTTACGGGCCCGGAAATATCAGCGTTCCTTTACGACAAACACCGTGGCGCCGGCGTGGACGTACGTCTGAACACAGCGGTAACCGGCTTCGAAGCGGGCGATCAGGGGCATGTGGCTGGCGTGACGTTGGGGGACGGAAGCACCGTACCGGCCGACATCGTCCTTGTGTCGATCGGCATTATCCCGGAAACCGCTCTGGCTAAGGACGCCGGCCTGCCCTGTGATAACGGTATTATTGTTGACGAATTTACCCGTACCGAGGACCCCGCCATCTTGGCGATCGGTGACTGCACCCGGCACCGGAATCTTTTCTTCGAGAAGATGCAACGACTCGAGTCTGTCGCCAATGCTGTCGATCAGGCTCGTACAGCCGCGGCAACCCTGATGGGTGAGGAGAAACCCTATGATAGCGTCCCATGGTTCTGGTCAAACCAGTACGATGTTCGCCTGCAGATGGTAGGATTGTCACAAAATCATGATCAGCGAGTGGTTCGAGGCACCCCCGAGGATAAAGGATTTGCCGTGTTCTATCTCCGCGAAGGCTGTGTTATTGCTGTTGACGCGGTCAACCTGCCCCTTGCTTTTTTGGTAGGCAAGACACTCGTTCAACAACGCAGAACGATCAACCCGGAACTACTAGAGGATCCGGATACTGAACTGAAATCTTTGGTGAACGGAAGGCTCCAGAGTTGAAGGCAATATGTTGTGTGGCAACCGAAGCAGCCAGTCACCGGAGTGAGCCAATAAATATGAACTTGATCCTCTTAACAATAAAAGATTGTGACTTTGCGCGACCGCTATGGGTTGAGGTGTATATCACTGAATCTTGGTTAAATCACACCAAGCACTTAATGTTTTCGGCCTCTTCTGTTGGAAGTGTCACTGTTGAAGCCGTTGGAAAGTGGCATCCAAGAACGGGCTGCTCAGGGTTCAAACTGCAGGCAGTCTGTAAGTCAAACAGAGTGAGATTCAGGCTTTTTGGAGATGTAAATGGGAGGCGGGTTCTGACATCCGGTATTGATATCGGGACACTTGACCAATTGAATCAAAGGTATGGCGCTAATGAAACAGTTTTTTATAGCAAGGACGTACCAGTGCTGATGGCAATCTATTACTCAACTAAACGGTTAGAGGTTTTTAAATAACGTTTGCTGGCTGCATTCAGCAACCTTTTGATCGGTGAAAAATATCTGCTGGCGTAGGCCTGAAGTTTGGGAATTCTCGAACATATGATGAAAGAAATGATTTGGGTCACTTAGGGAGACTCTGAATAAGTCCCCAAAATCAGCGATAATACGGCCGTCGTCAACCGCATAGGATCGTTGCCACCATGGATCAGATCACCTTCTCCGAAGCCGAGTACCAGACCAAAAAGCGCAAAACCCGCCGCGAGATCTTTCTGGAACGGATGGACAAGCTGATTCCGTGGAAGCAGCTGGAAAAGAAGGTAGCCCGTTATTACCCCAAGGGCCAGAACGGACGGCCTCCCTATCCTTTGTCTGCCATGCTGCGCGTTCACTGCATGCAGTTGTTCTATAACCTCAGCGATCCGGCCATGGAAGATGCATTGTACGAGATCGAATCCATGCGCCAGTTCGCTGGCCTGAAGCTCGATCGTCTGCCAGACGAAACAACGATCCTTAAGTTCCGTCATTTTCTGGAGCAGCATGGTCTCGGCAAGGTGCTGTTCAAAGAGGTGAACAAGCACCTGGAGAAAAACGGCCTGATGCTGCGTGAAGGCAGCATTGTTGATGCCACCATCATCTCTGCGTCCAGCTCCACAAAGAACAGTTCTGGCAAACGCGATCCGGAGATGCACCAAACCCGAAAGGGCAACGAATGGCAGTTCGGCATGAAGATGCACATTGGCGTCGACGACACACTGGGCCTTATCCATAGCATCGACACCACTGCTGCCAATGTCCATGACATTGTGCCTTCCGGCAAACTGCTGCACGGTGAAGAGCGCCGAGTCTTTGGTGATGCCGGCTACCTCGGCATACAAAAGCGAGGCGAGCACAAGCACCGTAAAAATGTGTCTTGGTTCATCGCCAAGCGCCCGGGTTCACGGAAGACCCTGAATGCTGACAAGCTGAAAGCCGAGAAAATCAAAGCCAGCATCCCCTCAAAAGTGGAACATCCGTTCCGGTACATCAAGCAGGTGTTCGGCTACAACAAGGTTCGCTATCGCGGCCTGTCGAAAAACACCAACCGGCTGCACTTGTTGGCCGCGTTCAGTAATCTGTTAATCGGTGAAAAATACCTGCTGGCATAGGGCCAGTGTGCCTATTTTCCGCCAAAATGGCGGGAAACGGGCAGAAAACATACAAATAAATGGAGAGTTGCGTCTGAATTTTCCGTTTTCTGCTGGCTCAAACGGATGCTGGTGAAAATCGACGGTTATTCAGACCTTCCTTAGCTTTCTGTAATTGGCGAGTACAATGTATGCGCCGCGAACATGATCAGTCTTTGTTCGTCATGGCATCGAACACGTTTTTGTGGCTAACTGAGACCAACGTTTTATTAACGTACTGGAAGACCGATTTGCCGATGGAGATTCTTGATAACCTGCTTCATCGATACCCCCTTCGATTTCGCAGTGTGGCAAGCCCCAATATCCTAGACACCTGACAGCTTTGTGAAGTACTGCTTTTCTAAGTCCATCGGCAACAAGCCTCCATTGTTGCCGTGCCGGCTGCGGCTTCGGATGGACGAAGCATATTTCGGCCTCATGCAAGGGGCGACCAACTATAAACTCGCCGAATTCGAAAAGTGCCTTGGCCATCGCATCCGACAGGCACCGCTGTATTTCATCGTCCAGTAGCTCCTAATCCAGAATACATTCCAGACGCTCGTCAACTTGTTGTAAATGCAGTTGAATGAAACTTGCGCGCGTGGGCAGGAATGTGTGAATCGCGTGCAAAGCAGTGAGAAGGTCGGGGCTGCTGTAAGCCACGAACCCCATCGCTCCGTGAGTTGCCGGGGTTAGCCGCTTGCCGAGCCGTAACCCTAATTCCGGCTGGCCGGACCGCTCCAGAGCGTTGCGCTGAATCCGCACTTGCTGCGCAGCCGTAAGCAAGCTGTCCCCGGTCAGAAATTGCGCAATTTCAAGTCCAGCAGACGCGACAGTTGTTTGGCGGTTAAATCCTGCTCAAGGGCAATTGGCCGTGAATAATTCGATGGAATGTCCCATCCGGGTTTCTGCATACCACCCATCTTCTGCGTCGCCATCATTGATCTTCGCCGTCATGAGTTACCGTCATGTTGTCTTTAAATGACCTCGACCATTGAATTCAGGCTGAGCGGGATCTTTGTAGACCCACATCTGAAGCTGTAGCCTACGCACGAATCATAGCAATTAGGCTGACCCATATCATTTTGTCGACAAATAAATCTCCGGGCGAGATTCCCAGTTTCCCTATTATCCCAGTTTATAATCATGGGTAGTAACTACGCGGACTGCTCAGAGATAGAGTTTCTATACATGGGTAGTAAAATGGGTAGTATTGAGCTGCGATGGCTGCGAAAATACACCAAGTAACTGGTTATAAATGCTTTTTAATTTTTATTCGTCGAGCAGGTGCAGAATCTGGAATAGCGTCCGGCAGGATGCGACCCGGGGGCAAACCCCGTATAATTCCGCCTTTTCCGGATTCACTCCGGTCAGTCCAATCAGTACGGGAGTCTTTCCGCCATGAGCCAGTCTGCCGAGCAGGGCACTCTTTATGTGATTTCTGCGCCGTCCGGTGCCGGGAAAACCAGTCTGGTCGCCGCCATGCTGGAGCAGGATTCACGCCTGGGGGTGTCCGTGTCCCACACCACGCGGCCGATGCGTGAAGGCGAGCAGGACGGGGTCAATTACCACTTCGTGAGTCGTGAGGACTTTGAGGCGATGATTGGCCGGGGCGACTTTCTCGAGCACGCGGATGTTTTCGGCAATTACTATGGCACCTCCCAGGTGTGGGTGCGGGAGACTCTGGCCAAAGGCGAGGATGTCATCCTGGAAATTGACTGGCAGGGGGCGGAGCAGGTGCGTCGTCTGATGCCGGAATGCGTCAGCATTTTTATCGTGCCGCCGTCACCGGAGGTGCTGCGGGAGCGGCTGACTGGCCGTGGTACCGATGCGCCGGAGGTGGTGGAGCGTCGTCTGGAGGAAGCCCGGGACGAGTGCAGTCACGCTGCCGAGTTTGATTACCTGGTGGTGAATGATGATTTTGCCGAGGCGCTGGCCGACCTGCTGGCCATCGTGCGCAGCGAGCGGCTGCGTTTTGTGACGCAGAACCGGCGTTACGGCTCCCTCTTGTCGCGCCTGTCCAGTTGAGTTTCGGCAAAGTCACGAGCCGCAAATGGCTGTATACAAATTGAACCGGCCGCAGTAAACTACGCGGTCTGCTCAAACACTGTTTTTTAAAGTCGGGGAAGTTATGGCACGAGTTACCGTTGAAGATTGTCTGGAAAACGTTGATAACCGCTTTCAGCTCGTGATGCTGGCCACCAAGCGTGCGCGCCAGATTGCCACCAAAGGCTCAGAGCCCATGGTGCCGGAAGAGAACGACAAGCCGACCGTTCTGGCACTGCGTGAGATTGCCGAAGGCAAGACCACCCGTGATCTGCTGAGCGAAGAAGAAGAGGATTAATCCTCTGCAGCGGTTCGCAGAATTTGCGATACCACTGCAAACAGCACCCAGATGCTGTTGAAAAGCATTGAAAAGTGCCCCGCCGGTTTATATTCTGACTGTATAGGGGACATCGGAAGGACCCGGATGCCATGCATTCGGGTTTTTTTGTCTCTGACATCCGAATAATCCGGAGGCGCGGTGACAACAGAGGCCACAGTCGAAAACCTGACGGGACAGCTCAGTACCTATCTCGACGAAAATCGCATCAACCAGGTGCGAAGGGCCTACTATTATGCCGAGCAGGCCCATGAGGGCCAGATGCGCAAAAGCGGCGACCGTTATATTACCCACCCTCTTGCCGTCGCCCGGATTCTTGCCGAAATGAAGCTGGACCATCAGAGCCTGATGGCCGCCATGCTCCACGATGTCATCGAAGATACCGGTATTCCCAAGGATGCCTTGTCAGAGCAGTTCGGCGAATCCGTCGCAGAGCTGGTGGACGGTGTCAGCAAGCTGACCCAGATTGAATTCCGCTCCCGGGCGGAAGCCCAGGCGGAAAACTTCCAGAAAATGACCCTGGCCATGGCCCGTGATATCCGGGTGATTCTGGTGAAACTGGCGGACCGGCTGCACAACATGCGCACCCTCGGCCCCATGCCCTACGAGAAACGCCAGCGCATTGCCACGGAAACCCTGGATATCTACGCCCCCATTGCCAATCGCCTGGGCATGCACGCCATCTGCACGGAGCTGGAAGACCTCGGCTTCAAGTCCCTGTACCCGATGCGTTCCAAATACATCTCCAAGGCGGTCAAGAAGCTGCGGGGCAGCCACCGGGATGTGATTGATGACATCCGCCACAAGCTGGAGGACAAACTGCGGGAGCGGGGTCTGCCGGGGCGGATTCAGGGGCGCGAGAAGCACCTGAACAGCATCTACAACAAGATGAAGTACAAGCAGAAGTCCTTCCATGAAATCATGGATGTGTATGCTTTCCGCATCATCACCGAGACAGAGGACGACTGCTACCGCATTCTGGGGGCCGTACACAGCCTCTACAAGCCGCTGCCGGGCCGGTTCAAGGATTACATCGCCATGCCCAAGGCCAACGGCTACCAGTCGTTGCACACCACGCTGTTCGGCATGCACGTCAATATCGAGATCCAGATCCGCACCGAGGAAATGGAGCAGATCGCCAACAATGGCATCGCCGCTCACTGGATGTACAAGAACGACGCAGACCCGGTAACCAGCGATCATCAGTCCCGGGTGGATCGTTGGGTGCAGGGCCTGATGGAAATGCGGGAGCGGGCGGATGACTCCCTGGAGTTCATCGAGCACGTCAAGGTGGACCTGTTCCCCGACGAGATTTACGTATTCACCCCCAAGGGCAAGATCATGGAGCTGCCCCGGGGCGCGACACCGGTTGATTTTGCCTATGCGATCCATACGGACATCGGCAATGCCTGCGTGGCCTGCCGTATCAACCGCAACCTGGGTTCTCTGAGCCAGCCCCTGCAAAGCGGCCAGACGGTGGAGGTGATCACCGCCCCCGGGGCCCGGCCCAACCCGGCCTGGCTCAGTTTTGTGACCACTGGCAAGGCACGCAGCAGCATTCGCCATACCCTGAAGCATCTGCAGCGCACGGAATCCCTGGAACTGGGCAAAACACTGCTGAAAAAATCCCTCAAGGGTTTTGATACCCGCCTGTCGGACCTCACCGAGGGCCAGATCAATGCCGTGGTCAAACACAATCAGGTAACCAGTTTTGATGACCTGATTGCGGATATCGGCCTCGGCAACCGCATGGCGTACCTGATCGCCCGGCAACTGGTCAGCGGCACCCAGGCACCGGAGGATGCGCCGGCACAGGCGATTGATACCAGCACGCAAGCGGAGGATCAGCGCAGCCCGGTCACGATCCGTGGCACCGAAGGCTTGCTGGTCAGCTTCGCCAGTTGCTGCAAACCCATTCCCGGTGATCCGGTGGTGGGTGTGATGGATTCCGGCAAGGGCATGGTGATCCATTCGGATACCTGCTCGCGGCTGCCGGATGACAAGGAAGGCCGTGCCAATCTCACCCATCTCAAATGGGCCAAGGATATTACCGACGAGTTTTCTGTGGAGTTGCGGGTGGAGTTCGAACGCCAGCGCGGTGTGATCGCCGAAATGGCCAACGCCGTGGCCATGGCCGACGGCAACATTGAACGAATCAACGTGGACGAGCAGAACGCCCGCTTCGGCGTGGTCAGCCTCGTGGTGCACGTTAACGGTCGCCGCCATCTGGCGCGGGTGATGCGGCGGGTCAAGAACATCCGTGCAGTCACTCACATCCACCGGGTGCGGTACTGAGAGATCGTCTCTGGCAGTTGACAGCCCGTTGCCCGAGGGTGGAGGATTGGCGTTTTGGCAAAGAAGGACCCCGAGGGTATGACCAACAAATCCGTAATTCAGACTGAAAACGCGCCCCAGGCGATCGGTACCTATTCCCAGGCGGTCAAAGCCGGCGACACGGTTTACCTGTCCGGCCAGATCCCGCTGGATCCGGAAACCATGGAAGTGGTGCCGGGGGATTTCGCCGCCAAGACCCGCCGCGTGTTCGAAAACCTCAAGGCAGTCTGTGAAGCGGCCGGTGGTGAACTCAAGGACATCGTCAAACTCAATATCTACATGACGGACCTGGCCAACTTCGGCACCGTCAACGAGATTATGGCGACCTATTTTGAAGAGCCTTATCCTGCCCGGGCGGCGGTCGGTGTAGCGGCACTGCCCAAGGACGTGCCCGTGGAAATGGAAGCGGTGATGGTGCTGAGCTGATCAGCCCCGCTCCGTAGTCAGGAAAGCGGCCCGGGTGGCCGCTTTCTTCGTTTCAGGTGGCGCAAAAAGCCGCCGGGTCAGTCGGTATCCCGGATAATGGCCAGGTAGCCCGCCTTGTAGTCCGGATACTCAAAGCGGAAGCCGGTGTCCAGCAGTCGCTGGTTGCTGCAGCGTTTGCTGCCCGCCCGTCCGCCGGTGCGGGCATCCGCCACCGGAGGCTGGCAGTCCACCTGTTCCTGTACCCAGCCGACGGCTTCGTCCAGCCGCACCGGTTCGCAGTCGCTGGCCAGATAGCAGTTATCCAGTGGCTTTGCGTCCAGGGCCATGCGGCTCAGGTGTGCGATGACCCGGGCGGCATCTGCCTCGTGGATACGGTTGCTGTATGGGCCGGGTGTGCGGGGGTTCATTTCCCCTTTCTGTACGGCCTCCAGGAAACGCTTGCGGGTGTGGCCGTAGATGCCACTGAAACGAACGACGGTGGCGGGAAAACCGCTTTGCAGCGCCAGTTGCTCGCCCGCCAGAACCTGTTCGCCACTGAAACGGGCGGGCTCGGTGGTACTGGTCTCGTCTACCCATTCGTCGTTGTTCTGGGCGTACACGCTGGTACTGCTGATATAGAACAGACGCTTGAGTGATTGCCCCCGGAGCGCTTCAATCAGATTGGCTAACCCGTTCACGTAGGCATCCCGGTAGCCCTGCTCGTCATACCGGGACGGTGCCAGGCAGTAAATCACAATGTCCAGGTTGTCCGGCAGCACCTTCCTGATTTGCTCCGGGTCGGTCAGGTCCGCGCCCAGGCCCTCGACACCCTCCGGCACCTTGTCCGGATTGCGCCTGAGCCCGAATACTTTTGCCTCTTCGCAGAGTATCCGGGCCATGTCGCCCCCCAGCTTTCCGCAACCGGCCACCAGGATTCGCGGCATTTCCTCGTGCTTGGTGATTGCCATAGACAATATCAATCCTTATGCTTTGATTCATAAATCTGTTGAACCCAGACCCGAACTTTCTGACCGGAGCTCACCATGACGCTGACCGAGTTACGATACGTCGTCACCCTCGCGCGGGAAAAGCATTTTGGCCGTGCCGCAGAGCGCTGCCATGTCAGCCAGCCGACCCTGAGTGTGGCGGTCAAAAAGCTTGAGGAGGAACTGGGCATCCCCCTGTTCGAGCGCAGCAAGAGCAGCATCCGCGTGACCGAGACAGGTCAGCGTATCATTGAACAGGCGCAGCGGGTACTGGATCAGGTAGGTCAGATCCGCGACATGGCCCAGGACGGCAAGAATCAGCTCAACAGCCCCCTGAAAGTCGGTGCCATCTACACCATCGGGCCTTATCTGTTCCCGCACCTGCTGCCCCAGTTGCGCCGGGCGGCACCGGAGATGCCCCTTTATATCGAAGAGAACTATACCGCCAGCCTGCGTCAGAAACTGCGCCATTCCGAACTGGATGCCATCATCATCGCGCTGCCGTTCGAAGAGCCGGAGGTGGTCACCCTGCCGTTGTACGACGAGCCGTTTGTGGTGCTGTTGCCGGCGGGCCATCCGTTGACCAAAGAAGACAAGCTGACACCGGAGCAGCTTGCCAGGGAGCAACTGTTGTTGCTGGGCCCCGGCCACTGCTTCCGGGACCAGGTGCTGGAATCCTGTCCGCCGCTGGTGGAAGCAGTGACCCGGCAAAGCACTACCGACAAACCGGCACTGGTGACCGAGGGCAGTTCCCTGGAAACCATCCGCCACATGGTTGCCTCCGGGCTGGGTATTACCGTGTTGCCCCTGTCGGCGGCCACGGCCATGCAATACAACGAGGATATTCTGGCGGTACGGCCGTTTGCAGCACCGGTGCCATATCGCACCGTCGCGCTGGCCTGGCGGGTGACCTTTCCGCGTCCCAAAGCGATCGATATGTTGTCCCTGGCCGCCAGTCAGTGCCGGGTGATCGAGAAAGCCCAGGAAGAACCGGCCGTCGCCAGCGCAGGCTGACCGCGGCATGACCTCCCTGGACGACATCCCGGTTACGCAGCTCAAGGGCGTTGGCCAGGCGCTGGCGGACAAGCTGGCGCGGCTGGAAATCCGTTCCCTGCAGGATCTGCTGTTTCACCTGCCGCACCGGTATGAAGACCGCACCCGGATCATCCCCATCGGCAGTCTGCGGATCGGCGATGTGGGTGTGGTGGAAGGCGAAGTGATGAAGGCGGACCTGGTGATGGGCCGCCGCCGCAGCCTGCAGGTGACCCTGAAGGATGCCAGCGGTTTCCTGGTGATGCGCTTCTTCCACTTCAATGCCGCCCAGAAGAACCAGCTGACCGAGGGCCGCAGGGTACGCTGCTTTGGTGAAGTTCGCCCCGGGCGGGCCGGGTTCGAGTTCTATCACCCGGAGTACCAGGTGGACCCGCCCCCCATGCCTACCGGCGAGAAAGCCACTCTGACTCCCATCTACCCGCTTACTGAAGGCATCCAGCAGCCCCGGGTTCGAGGGCTGTGCAAACAGGCATTGGGTTATCTGCATCGGTATCCGATCAGGGAGTGGCTGCCGCAATCGCTGCTGGCGGACTATCAGTTACCCGGTATCAGCGAAGCGGTGGAACTGGTCCATGCACCCCCGGCCAGTGCGCCGGTGCACCAGTTGATGGAGGGCAAGCATCCGGCCCAGCAGCGGCTGGTGATGGAAGAATTACTGGCCCACCAGCTCAGTTTGCTCAAGGTGCGCCAGCAGATCCAGGCCCGGGAATCATTGCCCTTGCTGCCCACCGGCGACCTGGCGGAACGCTTCCTGGATCAACTGCCATTCCGGCTCACCGGTGCCCAGCAGCATGTGATGACCGACATTCGCCAGGACCTCAGCCAGTCCGTGCCCATGTTGCGGCTGGTGCAGGGGGATGTGGGGTCCGGTAAAACGGTGGTCGCGGCCCTGGCCGCCCTGCAGGCGATTTCTGCCGGCACCCAGGTGGGATTGATGGCACCCACCGAGATTCTTGCCGAGCAACACTATCAGAACTTTGTGAACTGGCTGGAGCCACTGGGTATCCGCGTGGCGTGGTTGTCCGGCAAGGTGAAAGGGCGGCAGCGACAGGAAGTACTGGCGGAAGTGGCGGACGGCAGGGCCAATATCGTGATAGGTACCCACGCGCTGTTCCAGGACGATGTGGCGTTCGAGCGGCTGGCACTGGTGATTGTCGACGAACAGCACCGCTTTGGCGTACACCAGCGCCTGGCCCTGCGTGAAAAAGGTGTCGGCGGTCGCCTGGCACCCCACCAGCTGATTATGACGGCGACACCCATTCCCCGGACCCTGGCCATGAGCGCCTATGCGGATCTGGATACATCGGTGATTGATGAACTGCCACCCGGCCGCAAGCCGATTGAAACCATCGCCATCCCGGACAGTCGCCGGGATGAAGTGATCGAGCGGGTTCGCAAGGCCTGCGAGGAAGGTCGCCAGGCCTACTGGGTGTGCACCCTGATCGAAGAATCCGAAGCCCTGCAGTGCCAGGCAGCGGAAGTTACCGCCGCGGAGCTGGCGGAGCGTTTACCGGGCCTGAGAGTCGGGCTGGTGCACGGCCGACTCAAGGCGGCCGAAAAGGCCGGGATGATGGAGCGGTTCAAGACCGGCGAACTGGATCTGCTGGTGGCCACCACCGTCATTGAAGTGGGTGTGGATGTGCCCAACGCCTCGCTGATCATCATCGAGAACCCGGAACGGCTCGGTCTGGCGCAGTTGCACCAGCTACGCGGCCGGGTCGGCCGGGGGGAAGCGGCCAGTTTCTGTGTGCTGATGTATCATCCGCCCCTGTCGATGAATGGCAAGGCCCGGCTGCAGGCCCTGCGTGAAAGCCAGGACGGCTTCGTGATCGCCGAGAAAGACCTGGAAATCCGCGGCCCGGGGGAAGTGCTGGGTACCCGCCAGACCGGTATGATGCAGTTCCGACTGGCGGAGTTCGAGCGGGACAAGGGCTGGATTGAACCCATCCGGGAAATGGCACCGGCACTGATGGACAATACCCCGCTGGTGGACGGGCTGATCCGCCGCTGGCTGGGGGAAAGGATACGCTACGGCGATGTGTAACCCCCCGTAGCGGCGAGTCAACTATACTTGAGATCGACAACCAAACCATGCAACACAGTCAGGGGAACATTATGGATATTCCTGTAGCGGTCCGGCAGGCACTGGGAGAGAACGCAGCCGGCGTATCCGTGCGGGATTCGGTATCCACAGACCCGCAAACCCGGGTCCGGATGGTGCTACTAAGCGATGCGCAGGGGCAGGTACAGGTGATTGTGCGCGCCGGTGACCTGCTGGATATTGCCCAACTGAACCAGGCCACCGGACGGGATTTGCGCATCATGCACCGCCGGGAGCAGGCCAGGGTACGGCAACGTACCGGGCTGGTAAGCTTGCCGGCGCTACCTTCACTGACAGGCTGGCCGGCAGTCGTCGATAAACGGGTGGATCAGCTGGAATCCGTGGCGCTCGTGCTGGAGCATGGCGATAAATCGCTGGTGATGCCCGGTGAGGATTTCCGTGCCCTGACCGAAAAAGCCGAACGCGCCGAATTTTCCGTACTGGTGAAGAGCATCTCCGTTAACCTGGACCACCCGGAGAAAGACCGGGAGCAGGTCAACAAGGCTCTGGAACAGTTCACGGGTCTGCGCATCCGACAGCGGCTGGACGATACCCTGGAATTGCCGCCCCTGCCGGAAACCGCCCAGCGGATCATCCACCTGCGGGTCAATCCCAACGCCGTTATGGGGGACCTGGTGGATATTGTTGAGAGCGACCCCAGCCTGGCTGCCCAGGTGGTCAGCTGGGCTTCGTCCTCCTTCTATGCGGCAGCAGGCCAGGTGAAATCGGTACACGATGCGGTATCCCGCGTGCTGGGCTTTGACCTGGTGATGAACCTGGCCATGGGCCTGGCACTGGGCCGCGCCCTGAAGCAACCAACCGATCATCCGGATGGTTACGTGGATTACTGGCAGCAGGCGATCTGGCAGGCCCAGTCTGCCGGTGTACTGGCCAGCATGATGCCCCGTGGCGAGCGGCCTATATTTGGCTTGGCGTACCTGTCCGGATTGCTGCATAACTTTGGTTATCTGGTGCTGGCCCAGGTATTCCCACCCCATTTCAAGCTGGTTTGTCGTTTTCTGGAAGTGAACCCGCAGATGGATTCCTCGGTGATCGAGCAACATCTGCTGGGCGTGACCCGTGAGCAGATCGCCGCGGAACTGATGTACAACTGGGGTATGCCGGACGAAGTGACGGCAGCCATACGCCACCAGAAAAACCCCGCCTCGGACGTGGAGCATAACGTGTATGCCAAGCTCTTGTGGCTGGGACGACAGCTGCTGACCAGTCGGGGCGTGGCATTGGGCACCAACGAGCCGATTCCGGACAACCTGTTTGAAGAGCTGGGCCTGGACCGCCAGGCAGTAGAAGAGCAGTTTGACGAACTGGTCGAGAACAAGGCCGCCATCATGGCAATGGCCGGGATGATGAATCCTGCCTGATTACCGCGATTCCCCGCATTGACCTATAAAAAAGCCGGCCCACTGGGCCGGCAAGCTCACCCGCTTGTTGCAGATCAGACCAGATCCCCTGGTCACAGCGCCGAGGAGGAACAACGAACCACTCATGACTACGGGTATTACTCAGGAATGCCTGTATTAAATCTAGTCAATGTCCCGAAAATGAAAAGTGCCGGAAATAAAGTGAGAGGCGCGTCACATTTCGACGTTTAACGAAGTGTCTGATTTGTAAGGCAGTGAGCAGGGGAACGCCGGGAAGATCGTTACAAAAAATAACAAAATTGCCTTTCTCAACCACTCAAAGGTGGGCGGAAAAGTCATACTCCCGAATGGCCGTGGCCGCCCGGCGGATCGCATCCCGGAATTCCTTTTCCACCGCAAAACGTTCCTCGTCCATTTTCTCCACAAAACGCTTGTCGGTCTTTTTGCGGGCCCGGTGGGTGGGCATATGGCTTATGCGGTCATGCACGTCCAGAAAGACCGAGTAGGGTGACCGTTGCAGCAGCTCGGGCGCGACGTGATCCAGCAGGCCCTTAAGGCGCAGACAGGCTTCCGAGTATTCCACCTGATCTTCTTCCACTGCCATGGCAATCACCCGGATGCTTTCTACCATCTTCTCCCGCCGCTCAGCCATGAAGGCCTCATTCTTGCGGCGGGTGGTGTTGTGATCGCGCAATGTCCGGCTCTGGCGGGTAATGAAAGCGGCCAGAACAACGATGGCGATCAGCCCTGCAATAATCAGGGTCCACTGTAACCACTGGGGCACGGGCAGTTTCCTCTTTTCCGGTCAGGCGCGTTTGCGGGTGTCTTTTGGCTGGTACACCTTAACACTCACAGACTGACCATTCAGCACCGACGTGCCACTCAGTTCGTCGACCTGCTGGTCTTGCAGCACATCGTTCAGGCTGGCACCGGCATGGTGGCTGGCCACGCTCTGCTGGATGCCTTCCCGGCCATGACCCCAGCCATGGGGTGCAGAGACCACACCGGGCATGATGTCTTCGGTGATTTCCACCGGCAGCACAATGGATCCGGCAGCGGAACTGACCAGTGCCTGGTCGTCGTCCCCGAGGCCACAGCGACCGGCATCGTCCGGGTGAATCATCAGGGTGCAGCGGTTTTTGCCTTTCACCAGTCGCCGGCTGTTGTGCATCCAGGAGTTGTTGCTGCGTACATGGCGACGACCAATCATCTGCAGGGTGCCTGCCTCGGGCTCTGCCTCCAACAGTCGATGCAGGCGCGGCAGGTCGTCCAGATACAGCCGGGGAGCCAGATGTATTTTCCGGTCGCGGGTGAACAATCGGTCCGGCATGCAGGGGCGCAGCGGACCCAGATCCACACCGGACGGGTTTTCCTTCAGGGACTTGAGGGACAACCCCTTGGGCAACGACTGCCATTGCCGGTTAAGGCCGCTGAGGCCTGCCAGTTCCTTGATCGGGTGGCCCTGGGGAAGAATGTCCCGGATCAGATCAATGGCGGGTTGGGCGAGTGGTCGCAGTGGTCCGCCGCCGGTGCCGTAGGGGCCGCTACGCAACATCATATCCAGCAACGGATCCGGTCCCAGCTTGCGGAACGCGCGCCAGCCCAGTTCCGCCTGCAGGGGCAGTCGCCCGCCATTGCGTTTGCGTTCCAGCCGGTGCGCCAGGGCCAGCAGAATCTGCCAGTCGTGGCGACTGTCCGGGCCGGCATCAAACAGGGGCGGGCTGTATTTGGCCGTGTTGCGCACCCCGAACATACTGAAAATCAGATCGTAGTGGCTGCGCTCCAGTGCGGCAGTCGGCGGTAGAATGACATCGGCATGGCGGGTGGTCTCGTTCAGGTAGTAATCCACCGATACCATGAAATCCAGGCCGTCCAATGCCTCATCGAGCCGGCCTCCGTTGGGGCTGGAAAGCACCGGGTTGCCCGCCACCGTCACAAAGCCGCGCACCTGTCCCTCGCCGGGAGTCAACATCTCATCCGCCATGGTGCTGGAAGGATATTCCCCGGCAAACTCCGGCAGGCCGCGCACACGGCTGTGCCGCTTGGCAAAATGCCCCTGCTGGCCGGACAGCCCGCCCAGGGCAATCAGATCAATCGCCGGTTGGGTAAACATCATGCCGCCGGTGCAGTCCAGCTTGCCGGTGATAATGTTCAGACAATAGGCCAGCCAGGTGGCGATTCCACCGAATGCCTGGGTGCTGGTGCCCATGCGTGAGTAGAGCGCCGCCCGGGGCGTTCCGGCCAGCTGTCGAGCCAGGTCGCGGATCGTTTCCGGGTCCATGCCCGTGTGGGCGCTGACTTTCTCCGGCGAGAAGGGCAGGGCCGCCAGCTTCAGCAGATCCATATCCCGGATCCAGTGACTGGCCTGGCCTGGATCAGCCAGATCCTCATCAAACAGGGTATGCACCATGGCCATCAGCATCAGCGCATCCGTGCCGGGACGGATGAAATGGAATTCGTCCGCCAGCCGGCCGGTTTCCGTGCGGCGCGGGTCGATCACCACCATCCTGCCGCCCCGCTTCTGCAGGGCCTTGAGCCGGCCCCGGAAATCCGGCACCGTCATCAGGCTGCCGTTGGAAGCCATCGGATTGCCGCCGATGCAGATGAACAGGTCAGTATGGTCGATATCCGGAATCGGAAACAGAATCTGGTGGCCGAACATCTTCAGGCTGGCCAGCATGTGCGGCAATTGATCGTTGGAGGTGGCGGAAAAACGGTTCTGGGTGCCCAGCGCCCGGAGAAACGGCATGGTAGCCACCAGGGAGCCGTGATTATGCACATTGGGGTTGCCGAGATAGACACCCAGACTGTTGCGGCCGTGCTTGCTGCGGATGTTATGCAGCCGGTCTGCCACCAGATCCAGCGCCTCTTCCCATTCCATCTCATGCCAGCGGTCACCCACCCGGCGCATCGGCTTGCGCAGCCGGTCCGGGTCGTCGTGCAGATCCTGCAGGGCCACTGCCTTGGGGCAGATGTGCCCCTTGCTCAGGGGGTCGTTGTCATCCCCCCGGATACTGCTGATAGCCCGGTCCCGGACATCGATCGCCACGCCACACATGGCTTCACACAGGTGACAGGTGCGGTAATGGGTGCCGTTTTCCATGCTGCTCTCCACCGGATGCCGGTTGTTCTACTGTTGTTATTTGCGAGGATTGTCAGATTAGCAGGAAAGGGTGGAGAGGGGGAAACGCTGTGGGCATGGATGAAATGAAAAGGGCCAGCCTGTGGGCTGGCCCTCCTGCTGGCTCACTCGTTCGAGGGAGCAGACTTCATCGGATTGGAAAGGAAGTTCAGGTAAAGACCATTGACTGGAATAACCAGAGGAATCTCCAGCTCAACGGCACCCAGTGCCAGGGCATCCACGGTGATTTCGCCGGGTGCCTGGTCGTTTAGCTGTGTGATGTTCATGCGTCCGTCGTCAAAGAATTCCACATTTCCCGTCAGATCAAGTGTGAAGGGATAGCTGAACAGGTTGTGCTCGAGCCCGATGGGATCGCCGTTGGCGGTGCTGGTTGCGGCCAGCATCGGGGCATCCAGCAGGAGTTCCGCTTCTGTCTTGAATACTGGTTCTCCGGCATCGTTCTGGATGATGATGCCGGGAATAGGTTTGTTCCTGGCGCAACCGGTTTCGCATTGTGGATCGTCTTTCGCGTAGCGCATTCTCAGGACCTGTGGCCCGGTTGACGACGCAGCTTCAAGCACAAAGGTTCCACCGGGGGTCAGCTCGACGTAAACATCAATAGAGCTGGTCACCAGTAACGATGGGTAGAGCAGTACTTTCACTCCGGGCTTCTGGGTTTCGGGGTCCGTCGCAGGACCGATGACCTCGGTGTTCAGTCCCATCGTCTGGTAGATGAATTTTTCCTCGGGACAGTCGGGAAGGTCGATTCGTTCCCTGAGTGGGCTGGTTTCTGCCGTTGGACAGCCGACCCTGGTTCTGTACTCCTCACCATTGCTGTAGCTCACGCCGTCCCGCGAGATCAGTTTTGCCGCATTGGCTGTGGGTTGGTAATCCGACTGCTCTCCCGGGACCAGGTCATGGGTAAATGGTTCGAGGCAGTCACTGGCCCCCAGGGACTGGCTGTACTCATCATCTGTTTCACTGTAAACGTAGCAATCCACTGCAAAGTTGGAGTTGGCATCCCTTACCGGAAGGTTGCGGAGCGGGTTCAGCACTGAGCGGCGGGACTCTGCGCCCAGGAAGTAAATGGTGAGATCCTCACCACCGATATCGGCGGTGTTCAGCAGAAGGTCGGTCTGCAGCGCAAGTCCGTTTTCCCCGCAGATAAAGCCGGGGTTGGAGCCATCAACGGCGCAGATACCTGCTTGTCCGTCTGCAATTGTGGCATCGGTTACCTCGGTGCCGCCTTGTTCCGAGATCAGTGTATAGCGGTACAGCTGCTCCGGTTCCCAGGGCTCGGAGGGCACAAACCGCACGCTCTGTTTATCTTTGATCAGTTCGCCCTCGACCGGGGTACCTTCGCCGGGCGCAATACTGGTTGCACTTTCAGCCGGCACTGATTCGACGAGGAACGTTTGTGCGTTCAGGGAGTCGGGATTCATCGACTGGGAGAAGACAATCGTGATTGGACGGTCTGCAGGCAGTTCCATCACTGGCAGCTCGTCTCTTGGCTGGTTATTTCTGGCCTCCTGCTCCAGATTGGTCAGAGTCGCTTTGCGAGAGAGCAGGTCAATACAGAAGCCGTGGGAAGGCGGCGTGGCAGTGAGATCAAGTTCTTCCGTGGTGCATGGAAAGCCGGGGTAGCTGGTCAGTACGAAAGGTGAAGCCGGCATCAGTAGTCCGGATTCATCTTCGTCGGTCGCTGGCAGGGCGAAGGCCAGTTGCTGCCCGGCCACACCATTCCCCACCAGGTCCGTTACCGCACTGCCAATACCCACGGAGTACTCCACGCCATGCTCCAGACCACCGGTCGGGTTGAGGGCGACACTGGTGCCATCGATGCTGAGGTTCAGGTTGCCGTTGGCATGGCTGTAGGTGGTGCCGTTGGCGGTGAGGGTGATGCCTTCACGTACCGAGTCGCGGTCCAGGGGTTCATCGAAGTTGAGGATCACCGGGTCGCCGGGGCGCTGCATTTGCTGGCGGTTTCCGAGTGGATCATCTGCCGGGCCGGGCATCCAGCTCACCAGTTCCGGGCCGGTGGTGTCCGCCTCGCGGTTGGCAACGGAATCGAACTGCACATCGGCGTTGGTGTCGGCCTCAATGCGGAAAGCGATGGTGGCCTCCGTGTCCTCCAGGCCCAGCAGGCGGGGTTCCACAATGCCGATGGCATCGATGGTGAGCAGACCGTCCCGTACCTGGGCGATACCGGTCAGCTCCAGCCCCATGATGTCCTGGGAAAGCGCTGCATTGGGCATGGCTTCCTCGGTGTTCATGGCAATATCCATCCACAGCCGCACATGGCGGGGGGCAGAGGCGGAATTGCTGTAGGGGTTGGGTAACAGGTAACCGCTGGCATCGGATAGCATGGTGACTTTGATGTCGCCGGTGGTCTGGGTTTCACCGGTTGCCTCGTTAATCACCGGCACCAGGCCGTTAATCCGGATATCCAGGCTGCTGCTGGCCAGCTTGCTGTTGCGTGGTATCCGCAAGGGTACGCCGAACTCGTTGTCGTTATCCGGAGCATAGGCCACCTGGGCAAACAGGTCGGCGGTCTGCTGGGAAGGGCCCGCATCACCCTGCAATACGGATTCCAGGGTAATGCCGTTGATGATCTGGCCATTCAGCAAGGAACGCTCAGCCTGCGCTTCACTCTGGCCGGCGTTCAGGCCGGAGTCCACAATCTGTTGGTACAGGGTGACGTGGGGGGCGCTTTCTTCAGGCGTGAAACTGGCGGAGTAATCCAGATTTCCGCCGGAGCGCCCTGGCAGATTCTCGATCTGCAGGGTATAGGTCTGTTCGTAATCCAGCAGGTCGCCGTCCATGCCGCAGCCTGCCGGCGTATCCGCAATGCAGGGATCCACAGTGATGGCCCGGTCCTTCACCAGCACCGTGGCCGGAACCGGCTCACCATTGCTGTCCAGTAGTTCAATAGTGCCGCCCATTGCCTGCCAGTCCGGGTGCACCGGCCGGGTCAGTTGCAGCCGGAAGGTGGAGAAATCTGCCGGCAGGAACGCCGTATCCGGCGCGGGAATCTGCCGTATAACCGCGAAATCGTCCGCCAGGTTCTCGGCCTGCAGACTGCCGGTCAGCGCCGCTCGAGTGCTGAACTGGATGCCCTGGTCACCAATGGCATTGGGTGTGGGGATGGCCCGTGAGCCGGCGGCCAGATTGCCGTCAAAGGTGACGGTGTAGTTCGCGCCGGGCTCCAGTTGCCCGGCAGGAGTCAGCTTGAGGCTGCGCCCTTCATCGATCCGGGTAATGGAAAAGTCCACGGACTGCTCGCCGTTCATGACACGAATTTTTTCCGCCAGGGCCTCGTTACTGTCCGTGATGGCATGTGAAAAACGCAGCACCAGATCGGCACGGGTGCTGACTTCCGACTGTCCATCAGCCGGATAACTGTAGACCACCGAGCCGTTCACGGTTGTGCCGGGCGGGTCGATCAGTGTTTGTGCGTCGTTGTCATTGCCGCCGCTGCAGGCTGTTAGTGCAAGGGCGGGTAACAATATCAGTGATTGACTGAACTTCATGGTCACACCTCGCCTCAGAACTTGAATGTTACGGAACCGTTGAGCACGTCAACGCTGCCCTTGGTGCTCACTTCAACCCCGTCGTTGGTGGCATCCGGGTCCGAGGTGCTGATGGTGAAATCCCGCTCCATCAGATGCTGGTACTGATAGGCGATACCCAGTTGGATGGGATAGCTGAAAAAGCTCGGATTCTCGATATCCATGGTGAAGCCCAGGCCGGCAACAATCTTGTCGTTATCGAAATAGTTCACGTCCAGGGTGCTGTCGCTATCCAGCGCCGATTCCTGCCAGGCCACACCTGCGATGAAGCCGAGGGAGCCCAGCTGATACTGGGCGGCCAGGCGAGGCACGATAATATCCTTGAACTCGATGTTGGCTTGGTCGCGGATACTGTCATCCCTGAACTCTTCTTCCAGATCGGTCCAGTTCTGTTGTTCCACGGTCAGCGCCACCCGCCAGTTGCGGCTTTGGTACTGAAACGCGAGGCTGAGAATGGAAGGCTGGAAAGAGTCCAGAGTGGAAATGGTGAATTCCAGTGGGTCACCCGGGGGCAACAGCCCGGGAATGCTGGTATTGGCATACACCTTGGTGCGTGTGGAGGAGGTGGCGCGATAGGCGACCGCCGTTTCAAACCCGTCCAGCCAGCAACTGCGGCCCGGGCAGAAGGTTTCTTCCCAGTCCAGATTGGCACTCAGGATAGAGCGAATGGACGGCTTAGCCTCGACCGAGAGTTTTTCATACTGGGTCTGGCCACTGAGGGACGTGGTGGTGGTCAGCGCAGCTTCGTTGTGCAGGGTGATCCGGGTGGCAAAACCACCGCTCAGGCCGCGCCAGAGCTGTGTCCCGCCGCCGATGTTGAGGAATAGTGGTTGGCGGTCATACTGGAAAAACTGGCCCTGGCTGGAGGTTTCGGAGTTGAAGGACAGCAGCTCGCGGCTGAACTTCTCGATACCCGCCATCACACCGATATACACTGGATGATCAAACCGGGTCAGTGCCATGGCATCGGCCTTGAAGCCCGCCAGTACATGTTGGGTGGGGCTGTCTGACAGTACGTCACCATTGCGGTCCGGGCCGGTGGCTTCCAGTTCATGCCGGCCATGGAAGATGCCGCCGGTCAGTTCCGCTCGGGGATCCTTCACCAGGTAGGCCGGGTTGTAGTAGGTGGCGGCCACATTCGGGTTGAACATGGAAAAACCCTGGGCGGAACCCACATCCAGCGGCATCAGCCCGTAAGTGTCGGCGATGTTGCCCTGGCTGGCCTGGGCAGAAAACGAGAAGCCGGCTGTGGCAACGGCAAGGGTGATGGCCTTCAGTGAAGGGCGGGAAGAGGGTGCTGGCATGAGTGACTCCGGAGTTGATTCCATTCGAAACACAAGCGCGTGGTGGTCGCGCGGAATGTGAAAGAGTGTAAAACGGAGATCAATCCAGAACGCTGGCCTGGGTCACAGGGTGCGGATGACAGATGGTTAAGATTAGGAAAAATGTGAGGTTTTTGGGGAAAATTGATGGGAAATCGAGCAATTTCGGCCAATATTCACTGAGTGTCGGGGGTGGCCTGTGACCATCCCCTGAACCCTGTTCCGAGATTTACGGATTGCCGGAGCAGGGATAAGCATTGCTGAGAGCTTCGAAGATACCCGCCTGAGCCGGCAGATCCTTCAACTTCGGCTTGTTGCGAATATAAGTGACGCTTTTTTCCACAAGCGCTGTGGCGTGGAGCTTGCCGGGCAGACAGATGAAATTGGCTTTCAGGGCGTTTTGCTTGATCAGCATCTTCCCTACCAGATTGGCGCCGTTCAGTACGCCCCCGGTAAAACCGGTACAGCTGCCGGCATCCAGGGCCTTGTCTATGCTCTGCTGAGCCGACCCGGCCATTGAGCCGATCTTCTCAGGCGAGCATTTCTCGACATACTCTCCGCCACTCAGAGCCATGGCAGTTTGACTGAAGAGAAACAGCAGAGCGACGGGCAAGGCTCTATAAACACGAATCATGGGCTTCCTCCTGAAACATCCGGAAAGCCCCCGCCCATCGGGCGGAGGCTGGCGGGGTCAGTTTGCCCGCTTTACCCGGCGGCGTACAGCCAGACCGGCAAGGCCGGCACCGAGCAGAAACACCGTGGAAGGTTCCGGAACTGGGTTTGGCTCGTCAACCATGGCGGTGATCGGGGTCTGGGACATGCTGACCTGGCCGGCAGCGGCAAAGGTCAGGCCGGTCACGAAGGCACCACCGTCAGTGGGATCCACGTTCAGGTCCTCTTCGATGCCCAGTACGCGGAAGAAATCCACGCCGTCAGTGCCAAAGCTGAATACTTCACCGGCGTTAAGCGCGGTCAGCAGGGTCAGGTCGCCGTTCTGGTCGTAGGTCCAGATCTCGTACTCGTCGTCACCAAATCCTTCCGGCAGCAGCACAGAGGTGAAGTTCGGGCCGCTGGAAACCTCGAAGTCGTAACCGATAGCCACTTCCGGATCCACGAACACGGTTTCATCCGCTTCAACACCGAAGTCAAAGGTAAAGGAACCGTCCACAACCACCGGCATTAACGGGTTTTCCGGTGTTTCACCCGGTGTTGAACCGTTGCGGATAGCAAACGACCAGAAGCCGGGCTCTCCGCCTTCCACGTTGGTGGTGTTTTGCAGGTTCAGGACATTCTCGGTGCGGGAGCCGGGCAGGGTGAAGAAGTCTTCGAGGTTGCCGGCATCAAAACCGGCCTGGGCCTGAGTTTCCCCAAGACCATCAGTGCCACCGGAGGCATCACCGGTTGTCCATTCCAGGCGGTCGTAGCGGAACTCGATGTCGAAGTCGCCGTTGTCACCCTGCTTGCGAAGGGCCAGCTGAAAGTTGTTGGTCTTCTCGGCGTTGTTGGCGTAATAGCCTACATCGTTCCAGGTGACGACCACCGTGTCCTGATTGGGAGTGCCAACGTACACATTGCCGCAGCCTTCACACCGTGTATCCACGTCGCCCCAGAAGGGCGCGATCATCGGCTGTGAGGAGGTGGGGAACGGCTCGGGAGTGTAAGCGCTAACCCCGTCGTTAAAGGAAACGCTACCATTGTTATTGACAAAAAAGCTGTCGAACCGGTTGCCGTAGAAGTTGAGTTCGAACGGCAGATCCAGTTCGTTGGAGAAACCGTCGTCATTCGACGGAAGTGCCAGCTCACCGTAGACACTGTCCGTGCCTTCGAACTCAAGCAGTGGCACGGCCTGAGCCGCGGGCGCGGCCAATGCCGCCAGACTGCCTGTGATTGCCATGGCGCGTAGCAGCGCCGGTACTTGAGTGCTCATCGGAGTGCTCCTTTCCTGATGGTTTGGTTGTGGCAATTGTCCTGATCTTGCCGGCGGGCCGCTAAGCAATTTCCGGGCCTTTTATGACAAAACTTTATTGTGTCAGTGGCTTGCTGTTTCTGATCGGTATGGTGAGTTCGAGGATGTGTAAAGTGGACTGACGGTTGTTAGTGGGTGAAACACAAGAGGCCAGTCCTAGGACTGGCCTCTTGTGTTTATTACTGTTGGGTATATGGCGATATATAGTTCAGGAACAGATCACCGGCCGGTATTGTGAGTCGCATATCGGTGTCGGGAGAACCCCCGGCTATCAATTCCGCGATATCGCGTATAACGGCAACGTCAGCAAGCAGTGTCCCCCTGACCTGGACATCAAGGTTGATGGGGTTAACGGTTTTCAGGGAGATCTGCATCCTGCCATCATCGAGGAAGGTCACAGGTCCCTTTACGGTGACATCGTTCAGCGGGTAACTGCGCAGGTTATGATCCATGCCTGAAGTGAGCGGTAGCTCTGCATCCAGGTAAGGAGCATCCAGATACAGATCCAGCGTGGTTTCGAAAGTCAGTTCGCCTGACTCGTTGCTATATATCAGGCCGGGTATGGGCTGATCGCGCTGGTCGCCATTCTCCTCGTAACGCATTCTCAAGAACATCGGACCTGTTGGTATTTTCTGGTCCGCCTCATAATTCCTTACCAGAGGGTACAATATGGGGTTGTCCCAAAAGGTTGTATCGTAAACGGACGCGTATACCCAAGTATTCAGTCCTGACGCGGCGATTAATGAAGGTAAGATGTTGACGGGGATTTGCCCGGCCTCATTGGCTGTCCCAGTAACTTCAACATCCAACATGGCTGTTTTATAGATAAACTTCTTGTCATTGCATTGTTGATCGACTCTGCAGCCAACCTGAGCATCGCTAACCAGACCGCTGGACACTTGCGGATTACCGCTTTGATCCTGTGCAACCAGAACGCGGGCTGAGTTTGGTAGTACCTCGTAAGGCTCTGAGGTGACACCTTGCTCCGGAGAGGCAACGCTTAATGAGGCGTTAACATCTGCTGTTGGCAGATTGCGAAGCGGCGTAAGCACTCTGTCTGAATTCGATGGGCCAGCCTTAAAGTAATTGACTATGTCGGGGCCACCACCGGTTCTTGTTGGCGCAGAGGCCAGTGACTGAGACAGGAACTGTGATTGAAGCCTGAGGTTTGCCTGGGAGCGGATATTCGATGAGAGCGTATACTTGAAATAGTCTCCCCGGTCCCACCCATTTAATGGTGTAACTGTCAACTGTTGCTGGGTCGTGCTGATCGAATAGTCACTAAAAGCTTCCCAACTGCCTGTTTCGCCATTGAATTTTTCGATAACGAAGGTGTCGCCTGCGCTAATAGTGGATGTGTCCATTTGCTGGGAGAAACGGGCGATGATTGGCCGATCGCTCGGATGGCTGGTTATCGGCAGTTGATCGTCAGAGCTTTTCCCACCAATGCAGCGTCCTTGATGGTTCTGAGTCGTTGGATCAGCTACCGCAGTGTTTTTCGCGCAGGGGTATCCCGGAAGCGAAGTGACAAGAAGCGGAGCCTGTTGAGAGGGAACGCTTTGGTTGGTTGCAGGTAGCGACCAGGAGACGGTTGTTTCGGTCAGATTGTTGCCGGAGAGGTCTTTGATGGAGCTGGCCAGCGTCACCGAGTACTCGTCGCCTCTTTGCCAGGGGGTTGTGGGTCGGACCACAAGTGAGCTGCCGTCCAGAATTAGTTGCGTATCAATCAGCGTGTCGCCTGATGCTCGGATACTAACCGCTTCTGGGCTGACCGTGCTTGGAAGCACTGGCTCATTAAAATAAAAAATAACGGGGTCTTCGGGTAGTAGTTTATCTTGGTGTGATTCTCCCGGGGCCCAGCTCTTTATGAACGGTGCTATGTTATCCGCCACAGTTGCCTGATCAGGCGCATCTGCTGAACTTCTGAAGCCTTCCAGCTTGAACGAGATCAGGCCTGTCGCCTGGTCAACGCCCATGACATCGGGTTCGATCACGCCTACTGCCTCAATGTTCAGCAGACCGTCCACTACCATGGCCGTGCCCACCAGCTGCACGTGCATCAGTTCCTGGCCGAGCGCGCTGTTGGCAATGGTGTTTTCCGTGTTGAGTGCCATATCGATATACAGCTCAACAGTGCGGGGTGCGCCGGAATAGTCAGTGAACGGGTTCCCGCTCAGGAAGCCATTGGCATCGGACAGGAAGCGGACATAAACCTCTTCGGATTCAAAGCCGGCAGGTACCGCACCTGCTACTTTTACCTGGACCGATTCGCTGGTCATCAGAGCGCCGCGACCAATGCTGAGCGGAACGTTCTGATCGTTGGCCTCAAATTGTGGAATATACGCCAACTCGGCGAAGACGGTACCGGTGGCTGTGGTCGGGTTGTCCGGCCCCAGCAAAGTGGAGGCAAGATTGACCGAGTTGAGGCCGGCTTTGGTAATTGAATGCTCACCTTCTTGCTTCTGGGCCTGCTGGGCCATGATCTGACGCTTGCCGGTCGGCGATGTGGATTTCACCGGCGTGAAGCTCCATTCAGAGAGCTCGTTTGCTGTGAGGCTGCTGCCGAGCAGCGCGCTTTTCACCCCGTCTGTCAACGTGAGGGTATATTCTTCACCTACTGACAGGTAATCATCCGGATCGACGGTGATACGATGATGTTTTACATACACTTCTGCGGGCACCAGCTCACCCTCGGAGTCTCTAAGGCTGATGGTGTCACCATAAACCAGGCTGGACTCGTCGACCGGTTCCGTCAGTTGGATGCGCGGTACGGTGAAATCGGTGATCGGGTACTGATCGCCCCCCACCGGGATCACGCGAGCAACCTGAAAACCCTCGCCCTCTGTCCGGCCCAGCATGGGGCCGTCGGTGCCCGGCGCTGTGCGGAATACGATACCGTCATCAGTAAGATTAATGGCTGTCCCGCCGACTTCCAGACCCTCCGCCTGAAGGGAGTAGGTGGTGCCGTGATCGAGTTCGCCGACGGCAGTGACGGCAATACCCTTGTTCTCCGAAGTCAGCATGACAGTGCTGATGTCGACAGTATTACCGTGCTCGTCCGTCAGTGTTAACTTGTCTGCCAGTTCCTCTTCCGGTGTGGTGACTGCTTTGGTGAAACGCAGGTACATCGGACTGGATGCCGGAACCGTGGTGGCAAACTGGTGTGAGCCGTCGGTCCTTGTCTGGGCATCTGCCGGGTAAGAGTAGGTCAGGCTGCGTGGCGTATTATCAGGCCGATCGATAGTCTGTTCGTCCCCGCCGCATCCGGTAAGGATGCCCGCTATGCTGAGTGCCAGAATTGCTTTTTTCATGGTGCACCTCTCAGAACTTCAGGGTCAGGGAGCCGCTGATCACATGAATTTCACCGTCAGCTTTGACGGCTTCTTCGTTGCCGCTGAAATCCACAACGGTGAAATCGCGCTCTTGCAGTTGCTGGTACTGGTAGCCGATATCCAGACGGACCGGATGCGCCAGCCAGCGGGTGCGCTTGTACTCGGCGCTGATGCCGATACCGGCAATGATCTTGTCGGTATCCAGGTAATTTACCTCAGGATTACGCGTGGATTTGAGAGGGGATTCCTCCCAGGCGACACCCCCTCGCAGGGCAAAGCTTTCAGACAACTGGTACTCACCACCCAGCCGCGGTACGAGGATGTCGTTAAACTCGATGCGATTGCCTGCCGCAACGTCTCCCTGATCCTTGATGGTGTCCCGGGCGAACTCGTCTTCAAGCTCAGACCAGTTCTGCTGTTCGATGCTGCCACCCACGCGCCAGCCGTTGCCCCGGTATTGTGTGCCGATAATCAGGGTTTCAGGCTGGAAGGAATCAATTGTGGTTACCGCAAGGCTAAGCCCGGGCTCTTCAATTGTCTGGTCAACAACAATGTTGGAATCGACGGTGGTCGAAGCGGCAGACTTGGCGCGGTAGGCGATCGCCGTTTCCCAGCCATCCAGAAAGCAATCGCTGTCAGGGCAGAATGTAGAGCCGTAGTCAATCGTGGTACTCAGAATTGACTTGAGAGACGGCTCTGCGTTGACCGAAAGCTGCTCCTGCGAGGTTTCTCCTGCCAGGGTAGATTGCGCATTGAGTTCTGCTTTTGCTTCCAGGGTGATGCGTACAGATGCACCCGCAGTGATACCGCGCCAGATAGGCGTGGCACCACCGATATTCAAAAACAACGGCTCTTTCTGGTATTGCAGGAACTGGCCGTCCTCAGTGGTTTCGGAACTGAAGGCCAGCATTTCCTTGCCATACTTCTCTACGCCGGCCACGAAACCGAGATAGAGGGGATGGTCAAAGCGGGTCAGAGATCCCAGGTTGGTTTTCATGCCGATCAGGACGTGCTGGCTGGGAGAGTTGGCAAGTACATCTCCATCACGCATGGCACTGGCGGCGCGCAATTCCTGCTCCGCATGCAAAATACCGGAGGTCAACTCACCCCGCTCGTCCCGGGTCAGGGCAGAGGGGTTGTAATAGGTGGCGGACACCTGGTCGTTGAACATGGACAGCGCCTGGGCGGTGGCCACGTCCACAGGCATTACGCCGTAGCTGGTGCCGATGTTGCCCATGCTGGCGCTGGCTGTGGATGCAAGCCCCGCGCTGGCGGCGGCAATGGCGAGTGTCAGGTTTCGTACGGTGGGGCGGGAGTTACTACCCATACAACGTTCTCCGTTTGTCTTTATTTTCGGCGGGCCGCTGGTTTTCAGCTGGCGGTCAATGTATTGAACTGAGCTTCACATCTTATGCTGCTTGTCTTATCGGGACTTTGGCTCTTTTGACACAGGTCAAAGTCGAATTGACCACTTTTTTTACAGTTTCGCCCCAAACTATACCCAGCGCATGGTCATTTGAGGCAGCCTGTGTGGCTTTTTTGTTAACTGTGTCACCCGTTTGTAATGCCTCGTTAATAGATTGTGTCAGCAAACTGTACATGTCTTGAGTGGTGGAGTTTGTAACTTGCTGAAAGTATAGCTAACACGCTTATGGCCCGATCCTTGCTGAGGTTTTCCCAATGATCGAGTTCTGGCGATGTAAGCCAAAGGAGTTGCAGTATGAAAACAGTAAAAGGATTTTGGCAGTCAGTGGCCGCTGCCGGTGTAATGGTGATGGCAGCCTCTGCCCAGGCCGGCGAAATTCGGTATGACACATGGTCTACCAATGAAGGCATCTCCGGAAACTACCAGTTGACGGTGAATGACGACGGTGGGCGATTCAATTTTGATCTGACCGTTGATCCATGGAATGCCGAAGCCTTTGGGTTGTTTGTGGATTTCGGTGACCAGAGTGCGACAGGTGAGATCGATCTGCAGGGCGACTCTACTGTGACCGGTGCCTGGTCAAACCTGGACAAAGACAAGTGCGGCGGAAACGGTTGCAATGTGAATGGCCTGTCCAATCACTATACGTCCGATTTTGATGGTGATTGGGGCCTGGTGTTCCGCTTTGGCGAGCCGGGGTTTGAGGGCCTTCAGTCATTCAGCTGGTCGACCGCAATGATGGGTGTCGGCCTGGACGATTTCGGCCTGGTGGCCGTGCGTGCCCAGAACCTCTGCAGCGGTGATAACACACTGGACGACGGCGATAACGGCTGTGGCGACAGCGACAAGTCGTTCGGGTTCAGCTCCCCGATCCCGGTCACGGAGCCCGGTATGCTGGGCCTGATGGGCTTGGGTCTGGTGATGCTTGGGATGCGCCGGCGCAAGGCTGGCTGATTAACTGACGTATTTGCACGAAGTCAGAAGCCGTCGCTCTAAGGGGTGGCGGCTTTTTTGATCTGATGGTCGTGGGCGGATCCGGCGCAGATGCTATGTTACTGGTCGGCTGTCCAGCTGAAGGTGCTAGAATGCCAAAGGGTCACCTATGCATTTCTCGAAAATGCTTGCGAGAGGGGCGTAGTCACACAGCACGGCGGCTTCGTTCGCCTTAACCCATCTCTCTGGATCTATCCCATTCCAGGAAATCGCGAATCCAGCGTTCACTATCATGTGCTCGAAGAGAATCCTCTGGGCCCTTCCGTTGCCCTCTCTGAAAGGGTGAATCATATTTATGTCGCCGTAGTATTCTGCAGACTTCTGAACCAATTCATCCCTTGGTAGCGAGGTGAGGTGGTTTTCCTCTTTCAGGCGGCAGAAGATCTTGTCTGATTCTTTTTCTATTCGTCGGACAGTGCAGAACCGGGTATCTGCTTTTGATATATCAACCGTTCTCAATTCACCAGCCCAAGAGTAAATCTCCTGGAAAAGCATTCGATGAATGGCTTGGAGGTATTTCAGATCGTAAGGCGGAGGGCTGAACTCGATGGTATCGGCATTAACATTTGAGATGTCGCGTTCTGCCTCGTGCAGGAGCGGACCATCCTTGATGTCTAAAAGATTGATTAAAACATCTGAGTTTTCGTAGCAGTAGCTGTCGTTGCCGACACCATATTTATCAAGCACACTTCATGGCCAGTTTTTTGTATTTCTGGATTAGTGTGGATTTATTGGATTCTGAGGGAGATTCACTGACCTGAAACCCCTCGAGGCGCATGCTGGCCCGATAATTTGCCATCCGGGTTGTTCTGACGTGTGCTGCTTTCTGCTCGTCTGAAGGCATTCTGTTGTCTGTGTTGCGAGCCATAGGATAGTGCCCCATATAGGTCAGCTAAATTCGACCGGTTTCAGCATGAACATGTATCCAAAGAAACTTTAACCAGTCGTTTATTATTATATCAGCTCTTCCAAGTCTTACCATTAAGGGTATATCGACAAGCCCAAGCGATAGAAATCCGTGATTTCTGGCCGGAATAGTCCGATGAGGTCCAGCGCGAGTGAAAGGAGTGGTGGGCCCAGCTGGGCGAAGCAGGATAAAGCGGAAGCGCAGCTTTCGCCCTGCGAAGCGACAGAAATCTGTGATTTCTGGCTGGAATAGTCCGATGAGGTCCAGCGCGAGTGAAAGGAGTGGTGGGCCCAGCTGGACTCGAACCAGCGACCAAGGGATTATGAGTCCCCTGCTCTAACCAACTGAGCTATAGGCCCTTTTTCTTGAGGTGTTCCGCGGGGAGCGGAGCGGCGGCCATTATACCGGTGAGGCCGGCCGCTCGCTACTGTTGTTGCGGTATCAGCCGTTACCCTGGTCGTCGATGAAGCCGCGCAGGTGATCGGAGCGGGAAGGGTGGCGCAGTTTGCGCAGGGCCTTGGCTTCGATCTGACGGATACGCTCACGGGTCACGTCGAACTGCTTACCGACTTCCTCAAGGGTGTGGTCGGTGTTCATTTCGATACCGAAGCGCATGCGCAGCACCTTGGATTCGCGAGCGGTCAGACCGGCCAGCACGGAGCGGGTGGCTTCGCGCAGGCCTTCAGCGGTGGCGGAATCCACCGGCGACAGGGCCTGGATATCTTCGATGAAGTCCCCCAGATGGCTGTCTTCGTCGTCGCCGATCGGGGTTTCCATGGAGATCGGTTCCTTGGCGATCTTCAGCACCTTGCGGATCTTGTCTTCCGGCATTTCCATGCGCTCGCCCAGCTCTTCCGGTGTGGGCTCGCGACCCATTTCCTGCAGCATCTGGCGGGAAATACGGTTGAGCTTGTTGATCGTTTCGATCATGTGCACCGGAATCCGGATGGTGCGGGCCTGGTCCGCGATAGAGCGGGTAATGGCCTGCCGGATCCACCAGGTGGCGTAGGTGGAGAACTTGTAGCCACGACGGTATTCAAACTTGTCCACCGCTTTCATCAGGCCGATGTTGCCTTCCTGGATCAGGTCCAGGAACTGCAGGCCGCGGTTGGTGTACTTCTTGGCGATGGAAATAACCAGACGCAGGTTGGCCTCAACCATTTCTTTCTTGGCACGGCGGGCCTTGGCTTCACCGATGGAGACGCGACGGTTGATTTCCTTGATGTCGGCGACATCCAGATCCACGTCGGTCTGTACGTTCTGGATGCGCTTCTGCATCCGCACGATTTCGTCAAGGCGCTCGCCGACGGCTGCCGCGTAAGGCTTCTTGCTCTTGGCGATGGAGGGAGCCCAGTCCAGATCGGTTTCGCTGCCCGGGAAGGTTTTGATGAAATCCTTGCGCGGCATTTTGCACTCGCGCACGCAGATTTTCATGATGGCCCGCTCGTTCTCGCGCACCATGTCGTTGGTGGAGCGTACCAGGTTGACCAGTTCCTCGAAGGCCTTGTTGGCCAGCTTGAACGGCGCGAACACCTGGCCCAGCTCGTTCAGGGCTTCCTGGGTGCGCTTGTCGCCACGGCCATGCTTGTCCAGCGCCTTCTGGGCGGCTTCCCGCTTCTCCCGCAGCAGCTCGAAGCGCAGGCGGGTTTCTTCGGGATCCGGGCCGTTATCGGTTTCTTCTTCTTCGTCATCGTCGTCGTCAGCGTTGCTGTCAGACGCGGTATCCGCAGAGGTGTCTTCCTCCATGAACGGCTCAGCACCGTCCGGGTCCAGGAAGCCGGTCACGATGTCGCTGATGCGGCCTTCGTTCTCGATGATGCGGTCATAGGCATCAATCACGGTGCCGGTAATGCCCGGGAAGTGGGCAACGGCTGCCATGACATCACGGATGCCTTCTTCGATGCGCTTGGCGATGACTATTTCGCCTTCGCGGGTCAGCAGTTCCACGGTGCCCATTTCGCGCATGTACATGCGGACCGGGTCGGTGGTGCGGCCTGCGTCGGATTCCACGGCTGCCAGAGCGGCAGCTGCTTCGGCAGCGGCCGCCTCGTCGGCGGTGGAGTCGCCGTCGGTCATCAGCAGTTCATCGGCATCCGGGGCGGTTTCCATTACCTGGATGCCCATGTCGTTGATCATGCGGATGATGTCTTCGACCTGATCCGGATCAGCGATATCTTCGGGCAGGTGGTCGTTTACCTCGGCGTAAGTCAGGTAACCTTGTTCCTTGCCTCGTGCAATGAGGTCTTTCAAACGTGATTTCTGCGAATTGCCTGACATAGACACCCTGTGAACTCGCTTTTCAAAAGGAAAAAAGTTAAACAGCCATTATAGCTGTCGCCTGGTAACACTGCCACCGATGACATTTGTTTAGATGGTGATCAGTGCTTCAAGTTTCAAGTTTGGCCCGCAAAATCATTGTTCGGAGCGGCCGCCCATTGCTTTCAGTTCCCGCCGTTCCTCTTCCGAGAGATCGGACAGGTTTTTCTTGCTGCCCAGCAGTGAAGCCATTCGCTGTTTGCGGGTGGCCTCCCGGTCCGGGGTCATCAGTTCCCGGGCGCTGGCCAGGATGTGCTCCCGGGCAGGTATGTGTTCAATGCCGTCGAACAGGTTGTAGAACCGTGTTCTGGCCTGTGGGTCTGTCGCCAGCCGGTAAACCACCGCGCGGCGGTCGCCCAGGCCGTTCTCCAGCATCCAGCGGGCAAAGCCAGCCGCCTGCGGCAGTTGGCGGTCGCTGCGCGCCCGCTCGCTGATTTCCTCTGCCATGTCCGGTGCTTCCAGCAGCGCCAGGCACAGCAGGTTGTCCCGGCTCAGGCGCACATCCACCCGTTCTTCGCGGATCCGCTCCCGGCGACCCTGCCAGGGCTTGTTGCCATCCTGTTTGCCGCCTGACTGCCATTCCCGGCGCTTGTTGCCGCACAGGCGCAGCATTTCATGCCACATGGCATCCCGCAGTGTGCTGCGGGGCATGCGGTTGAGCAGTGGCTCGCAGCGGGCCCGCAGTTCGCCGCGGTTTTCCGGCAGCGACAGGTCCAGCCCTTCGGACTGCCGGTCGAACAGGAAGCGTGACAGCGGCGTGGCCCCGTCAATTCGCTTCTGGAAAGCCGCCGGGCCTTCCTTGCGGACCAGTGTGTCCGGGTCTTCGCCTTCCGGCAGCATCAGGAACTGCAGGTGAAGGCCGTCGCTGAGCAGTTCCAGTACATTTTCCAGGGCGCGGTCCGCCGCCCGGTAACCGGCGGTATCGCCGTCAAAACAGAACACCAGGTGCCTGGCCTGGCGTAGCAGACTGCTCAGGCTGTCCTGGTTGGTGGCGGTGCCCATGCAGGCCACAGCGTAGTGAATGCCATGCTGTGCCAGGGCAATCACATCCATATAACCTTCCACCACCAGCAGGCGATCCACCTGCCGCAGTGCCTGCCGGGCTTCGTACAGGCCGTAGATTTCCCGGCTCTTGTGGAAGACATCCGACTCCGGCGAGTTGATGTACTTGGCCTTGTCGTCCCCCAGGGTGCGCCCGCCGAAGGCCACGGTTTTGCCCCGGGTGTTGCGGATCGGAAACATGACCCGGTTGCGGAACAGGTCCCTGGGCCGCCCGTAACGGTTGGAAACGGTGCCGGTTTCCACCAGTGATCGCTGGGTCTCCGGGTCGGCTGCATCCATCAGTGCAGTGCCGGTGCCCGGCGCGTAGCCAAGCTGGTAAAGCTGTATGATCTGTTCGTTCAGGCCCCGTTGCGTCAGATAATCCCGCGCCAGGCTGCCCTGTGGTGATGTCAGGGCGCTCTGGTAAAAGCGGTTGGCAAAATCCAGCGCATCGGTCAGGGTGCGGGCCTGGCGCATCTCCTGCTTGGCGGACTCGTCGTAGGGCACTTCCATCCCTGTCCGCCTGGCCAGCTCTTCTACTGCCTCGGTGAAGCCCAGGCCCTCGTACTCGCGAACAAAGCTGATGGCATCGCCATGGGCTCCGCAGCCAAAACAGTGGTAAAAGCCCTTGTCTGGCCGAACGTTGAACGACGGGGTTTTTTCATCATGGAAAGGGCAGCGGGCTTTGTAGTTACCGCCGGCCTTCTTGAGTGTGACGCGGGATCCGATCAGCTCCGCCAGGTCAATGCGATCCAGCAGGTCGTCAATAAAGCGTTGCGGAATCAGGCCACTCATGATGTCTCCGGTCCGGAGCGTGCGCTTGGATCAGCTACAGCCAAAAATGCCGCCGAGGCCAGGCCCCGGCGGCATCTTCGAGTTATTGCCACGGGTGTGTAAGCGAACTTGAAAGGCGCTTACCGGCCGTGGCGATACCCTTGTCTGTCGTGCGTCAGAACTCAGTACAGACGCTCGAACTTGCGCTGTTCCCGCTGAAGCTTCTTGAGATGACGCTTGACGGCAGCAGCGGCTTTGCGCTTGCGAACAGCAGTCGGCTTCTCGTAGTGCTCGCGGCGACGCACTTCAGACAGAACGCCTGCTTTTTCACAGGAACGCTTGAAGCGACGCAGTGCTACGTCAAATGGTTCATTCTCTTTCACTTTAACAGCTGGCATTCGAAAATCACCTACCTGAATTAATCGGTTTCTGTTTTGTCAGGCCGCTGTGTCTGGCCTGCGCGACACCTGGTCAGATTGGCTAAAACTCGACCAGTGCATATTGAGGGCGGCAATAATAACGCCCGGCTCGGGTCAGGTCAATGTTTGTTCTGTGAAACTGCCGGTTGGTTTCGGGTTTCTGCTAAAATGGCCCGCCTTAAAAACACAGCCCGATTCTGGTGCCCCTGATTATGCTGATTCTCGGAATAGAAACCTCCTGTGACGAAACCGGTGTGGCCCTGTATGACAGCGGTGCCGGGTTGCTGGCCCACGCACTGTTCAGCCAGACCGACATGCACGCCGATTACGGTGGCGTGGTGCCGGAGCTGGCCTCCCGGGACCATGTGCGCAAGCTGCTGCCCCTGTGTGATCAGGTGCTGGACAAGGCCGGTCGCCAGCGGTCGGATATCGACGGCATTGCCTACACTGCCGGTCCGGGCCTGATCGGTGCCCTGATGGTGGGTGGTTCTGTGGCCCACGCGCTGGGTTTTGCTCTGGGTGTGCCGGTGCTGGGCGTGCATCACATGGAAGGCCACCTGCTGGCACCGATGCTGGAGTCCGCGCCGCCGGCGTTTCCGTTTGTGGCGCTGCTGGTTTCCGGCGGGCATACCCAGTTAGTGCTGGTCAACGGCATCGGTGAGTATGAAATGCTCGGCGAGTCGGTGGACGACGCTGCCGGTGAAGCCTTTGATAAAACCGCCAAAATGCTGGGGCTGGACTATCCGGGCGGTCCCCGGGTAGCAGCGCTGGCAGAGCAGGGGCGCGAGGGGATCTATCGTTTTCCCCGCCCGATGACCGACCGGCCCGGGCTGGATTTCAGCTTCAGCGGGCTGAAGACCTATACCCTGAATACGGTGAATGACGCGAAGGATTCCGGCCAGTGGGACGATCAGGTGCGGGCGGATATTGCTCTGGCCTTTGAGGCGGCTGTAGTGGACACCCTCACCATCAAGTGTCGCCGGGCCTTGCAGCAGACCGACTGCAAGCGCCTGGTGATTGCCGGTGGGGTCAGCGCCAACAAGCGCCTGCGGGCATCCCTCGAGGCGATGACCGGCAAGCTCGGTGCCGGGGTTTTCTATGCGCGGCCGGAATTCTGCACCGACAACGGTGCCATGATCGCCTATGCCGGCTGCCAGCGCATGCAGGCCGGTCAGCGGGACGGTGAGCGCATTGTGGCGGTGCCACGCTGGCCGATGAATACATTGCCGCCGGTCAGTGAGCCGAGGCAGGACGGGCTGGTTGAGCTGCCATGAGTGTGCCGGGTATGTCGGATAGTGTGATTATCGAGGGGCTGGTGGTCGAGACAGTGATCGGTGTCTACGACTGGGAGCGTAACATCACCCAGCGCCTGGAGCTGGATCTGGAGATGGGCTGGGACAATCGCCGGGCCGCCGGGTCGGATCAGGTGGACGATGCGCTGGACTATGCCAAAGTCAGTGAGGCGATAACCGGGCTGTTGCAGCAGCTTCAGCCCCAGCTTCTGGAAACGGCCGCCGAGGCGGTCGCCGGTCTGTTGCAGGAGCAGTTCCGGGTGCCCTGGTTGTCCCTGACCCTGCGCAAGCCCGGTGCGGTAGCCTCCGCCCGTTCTGTCGGGGTTCGCCTGAATAGGGGGAATGGCCATGCCTGAGAATCGGGTCTACATCAGCATTGGCAGCAATATTGACCGGGAACGCCACGTCACGGCAGCCCTGGATGCGCTGGCTGACTGGTTTGGTGAGTTGCTGATCTCTCCGGTGTATGAGAGCGAGGCTGTCGGCTTTGACGGCGATAACTTCTACAACCTGGTGGTCGGGGTCGACACGGACTGGTCGGTTGCAGAACTGTCCCGCCACTTCAAGCAGCTCGAGGCGGACAATGGCCGCCGCCGGGATGTGCCGAAATTCAGTGGGCGTACGCTGGATCTGGATATCCTCACCTGGGGCGAGGTCACTGGAGAGAAGGATGGGGTGACATTACCCCGCGCGGAAATCATGACCAATGCCTTTGTGCTGCGCCCGTTGGCGGACATTGCCCCGGCGGAGTGCCACCCGGCCTGTGGCCGGACCTACGGGGATCTCTGGCAGGGCTATCAGGCAGACCAGAAACTCTGGCCGGTGGATTTCCACTGGCAGGGCCGGCAGATCTCCCGCGCTCAGTCCGCCTGAGCGGCCTGGCGGAACAGATCAATCAGCCCGTCGGTGGAGCTGTCTCCACTGTTGGCGGGCTGGCCATCCTCCAGCTGCCGGAGAATACCCTTACCCAGCTGTTTGCCCAGTTCCACACCCCACTGGTCGAAGGAATCCAGCCCCCAGATCACACCCTGAACAAAGGTGCGGTGCTCGTAAAGGGCAATCAGGGCACCAAGCGTGCGGGGGGTGACCTGGTCCATGAGCAGCAGGTTGTTGGGCTGGTTGCCGGGGATCACCTTGTGGGGTGCCAGCTCATTGATTTGTTCTTCTGATTTGCCTTCCTCTGCCAGCTCCTGCCGGGCCTCATCCAGGGTCTTGCCCCGCATCATGGCCCGACTCTGGCTCAGACAGTTGGCAAACAGCGTGGCATGGTGGCTGCCCACCGGGTTGTGGGAGCGTAGCGGAATAATAAAGTCGCAGGGGATCAGCCGGGTTCCCTGATGGATCAGCTGGTGATAGGCGTGCTGGCCGTTGGCACCCACGCCACCCCAGATGATCGGGCCGGTGGGGTAATTCACCGGCTCGCCATCCTCGGTCACCCGTTTGCCGTTGCTCTCCATGTCCAGTTGCTGCAGATGGTCCGGCAGGCTGGCCAGATAGTGATCGTAGGGCAATATCGCGTGGCTTTCGGCATTCCAGAAGTTGTTGTACCAGATGCCCAGCATGGCCATGACCACCGGCAGGTTCTGCTCCAGCGGGGCGGTGCGGAAATGCTCGTCCAGCTCATGGGCTCCGGCCAGCAGGGCGCGGAAATTGTCCATGCCCACGCTCAGGGCAATCGGCAAGCCGATGGCGGACCACAGCGAGTAGCGCCCACCCACCCAGTCCCACATGGGGAACAGGTTGTTTTCATCCAGGCCGAAGTCCGTCGCCGCCGACCGGTTGGTGGTGACGGCCACAAAGTGATCGGCAATCGCCGACTCGTTGCCGCCGTTTTTCAGGAACCAGTCCCGTGCGACCCCGGCATTGGCCAGGGTTTCCTGGGTGCCGAACGACTTGGACTGGATCAGGAACAGAGTGGTTTCCGGCTTTACCTTGCGCAACACCTCGCTGACATCGCTGCCGTCGATGTTGGCCACAAAATGGCTGCGCAGGCCGTTATGGAAGGGTGTCAGGGCTTCTGTGACCAGCTTCGGCCCCAGGTAGGAGCCGCCGATACCAATGCTGACCACGTCGGTGAAGGCCTGCCCGCTGAAGCCCTTGTGCCTGCCGCTGTGGATGTCCGCCACAAAGGCTTCCATCCGATCCAGGGTCTGTCGTACCTCGGGCAGAATATCCTTGCCGTTGATGACAAGCGAAGCGGACGGATCAGTGTTGCGCAGGGCGACGTGCAGGGCGGGGCGGGCTTCGGTACGGTTGATCGCATCGCCCCGGAACATGGCTTCGATACGCTCGGGCAGCGCACAATGGCGAGCCAGGGCCATCAGTTTGTCCGGGGTATTCCGGTTGATGCGATTCTTCGAGTAGTCCAGGGTCAGGCCGGCTGCTTTCAGCAGGAAATGCGGGAAACGCTCGGTATCCGCTTCGAACAAGGCCCGCATGGGCGTGTCCTGCAAATCCTTCTGATGCTGCTCAAGCGCCAGCCATGGCTGACTGCGGGTGATGTCCGGGCGTTGCTCAGGCATATCGAATCCCTTCGTAGATTTCCGGCTGTTACAGGCTGACGGACACGTTGTCGATCAGCCGGGTGGTGCCCAGAAATGCCGCAACCAGAATGGTCAGTTCCCGGTCCTCCGGGGCAGCCGGCTTCAGCGTGTGGCTGTTGACGATATTGAGATAGTCCGGGCGTAAGCCGGCTTCGCTCAACATGGTCTGCCCCTGGCGTTCAAGTGCAGCAAAATCCGGGTTGTCTTTCCCTTCTTTTGACTGCAACTTGCGGGCCAGCGTCTGCAGTGTTTTGTAGACCGCGGGAGCCTGTTTTCTTTCTTCCGTTGTCAGGTAGCCGTTACGGGAACTGCGGGCCAGCCCGTCTTTCTCACGGGAGGTGGGAACACCGATGACTTCCACCGGCATCTTCAGGTCCCGGGTCATCTTGCGGATCACCGCCAGTTGCTGGAAGTCTTTTTCGCCAAATACCGCCACATCCGGCTGCACCATGTTGAACAGCATGGTGACCACGGTGGATACGCCGTCAAAATGGCCGGGCCGGCTGGCACCGCAGTGGCCCTCGCTGACACCGGGTACCGATACGCGGGTCTGTTGGGCCAGGCCTTCCGGGTATATTTCATTGTTGGACGGTGCAAATACCAGGGTGTTGCCGGCACCTTCCAGCTTTTCCTGATCTTCCGGCAGGGTGCGGGGGTAGGTGTCCAGATCCTCGGTGGCCCCGAACTGCATGGGGTTCACGAAAATGCTGGTGACCACCACATCCGCTGCCTCGGTGGCCTTGCGCACCAGTGACAGATGCCCCTCATGCAGGTTGCCCATGGTGGGCACCAGGCCGATGCGTTTACCCTGGCGGCGGTATTCCCGCAGCATGGCGCGCAGTTCTTTCAGTGTGTGGACGGTTCTCATGCCTTGAACGTATGCTCCTCGGCGGGGAATGAGCGATCCTTGACGGCTTTGACATAGGCCTCGAAGGCACCGCGAATGGATCCGGCATCAGCCAGGAAGTTTTTCACGAAGCGGGGCTTGCGGCCCGGGGTGGCATCCAGCATGTCGTGCATGACCAATACCTGACCATCCGTATCAGAACCTGCACCAATACCGATCACCGGTGCACGCACCGCCTGGGTGATGCGTGCGGCCAATGGCGCGGGCACGCATTCCAGCAGAATGACATCAGCGCCGGCGGCGACCAGTTCGCTGGCGTGCTCAATCATCAGCTCTGCGTGTTTCTCATCCCGGCCCTGTACCTTGTAGCCGCCGAATTTGTTGACGAACTGTGGTGTCAGGCCAAGATGGGCGCAGACCGGAACGCCACGCTCGCTGAGCAGTGAGATGGTCTCGCCCATCCAGTCAGTGCCTTCCAGCTTGACCATGTGGGCCCCGGCACGCATCAGCTCGGCAGCATTCTCCATGGCGACTTCCGGGGTGCTGTAACTCATGAAGGGCATGTCCGCCATAATCAGCGAGCCCTGGTTGCCGGCGGCCACGCATTCCACGTGATACGCGATTTGCTCCATGGTGACCGGCAGGGTGCTGTCGTTGCCCTGCAGAACCATACCGAGGGAATCCCCGATCAGAATGACATCCACGCCCGCCTCGGACATGACCCGGGCAAAGGTGGCATCGTAAGCGGTCAGTGCGGAAAAGGCTTCGCCTTTTTCCTTGTACTCCCTGAGGGTGTTGATGGTCACAGCCATAGGATTTCTGCCTTCTCGGTGGGTGCTCGGATGGTTTTCCGCTTGAGAACCAGTGTTAAGGGTAATGCCGGGTTCAGGATGAGGCAATAGCGCCGGCTATCACTGGTCCTGGACCGGTGGCGGCCCGGGGTTGGGTGCCGGTTCCAGTCGCTGTAGCTGATTGTCCGGGCATTGGACCAGCAGCTCCGTCAGCCGACGGCCATCCGGCAGGGTCAGTTGCGGCTCCAGATCCAGCAGCGGTCGCAGCACGAAATCCCGGTTGGGCAACTCCGGATGGGGTACCTGCAGACGTGGGAGGTCTATGACGCGGTCGCCGAACAGCAGCATGTCCAGGTCCAGCGTGCGAGGCCCCCAGTGCTGCAGGCGTTCACGCCCGTGGGCCTGTTCGATGGCCTGCAACTGGTCCAGCAGGTCCAGAGGATCCAGCGATGTCTGCAGCCAGACGCAACCATTGATGAAATCCGGCTGGTCCTGGGGGCCGACGGGTTTGCTGCGGTAGAAAGGTGACTGCGCCACCAGCTGGGTGTCCGGCAGGGCGGCCAGTTCGGCAATGGCACCGGCCAGCTGGGCCACCGGGTTTTCCAGATTGGAGCCCAGGCCAATGAAGGCATCGGTCAATGCCATGGCTCAGTCCTTGTTGGCCGGCTTCTTGCGGCGGCGTTTCTTGCGCGGCGCACTGCTGCTGCCCAGCGCATTGATCATGCGGGTCTGCTCCCGCTCGTCGGCGCTCTGGAAATCGGTCCACCACTGGCCCAGGCCCGGTTCTATCTCACCGGATTCTTCCCTTAACAACAGGAAGTCGTAGGCGGCCCGGAAGCGGGGGTGAGACAGGGTGACAAAGGCCCGTTTGCCCTGGCGGCGGGGCAGACGCATCTGCAGTTCCCAGATCTCTTTCATGGGGCCGGAGAAGCGCTTGGGAATGGCGGTGGCCTGTACCTGGCGGCCGATCACCCTGGCGATGGACTGGTGCAGGGCTTGCTGTACCGGCTCGCCATTGTCCTGCCTGCGCCGCCACTCGGCCTGCAGTGCCGGCCAGAGCATGGCGGCAAACATGAAGTGGGGGCTGACAGACTTGCCCTGGGCAATGCGCTTGTCGGTGTTCTGCAGGGCCTTGCGGATCAGCAGATCCGGTTCGCCCTGTTTGATGGCCCGCACGGTCTCGGGGAACAGCGGTGCCAGCAGGTTGTATTCCTGCAGCAGGTCATAGGTAACCTCGCCGTAGCCGGCAGAAAGCAGCTTCAGGACTTCGTCGAACAGCCGCGCCGGAGGAATATGGGTCAGCAGCGGAGCCAGCTCGCGGATCGGGGCTTCGGTTTCCGGCTCGATGGTGAAGCCGAGCTTGGCGGCAAACCTTACCGCCCGCAGCATGCGTACCGGGTCTTCCCGATAACGGGTTTCCGGGTCGCCAATCAGCCGCATCTGGCGGTTGCGCAGATCCTCGATGCCGTTGGCAAAGTCGATCACGGTAAAGTCGCGGATGCAGTAATAGAGGGCGTTAACGGTAAAGTCCCGGCGCAGGGCATCTTCTTCAAGCGAGCCGTACACGTTGTCCCGCAGCAGCAGGCCGTGTTCGCTGGTGCGGCGATCGTCGTCGTCCTCGTCGTCATCACTGTCGGCGGCATTGCCCCGGAAGGTGGTCACTTCAATCACTTCCCGGCCGAACAGCACGTGCACGATACGAAAGCGCCGGCCAATCAGCCGGGAGTTGCGGAACAACTCGTGCACTTCCTCCGGCGTGGCGTTGGTGGCGATGTCGAAATCCTTGGGCTTGCCGCCCAGCAGCACGTCACGTACGCCGCCACCTACCAGGTAGGCTTCATAGCCAGCATTGTTCAGCCGCCCCAGTACCTTTCTGGCCGGGTCGCTGAGCAGGCTGCGGGAGACATTGTGCTGATCCCTGGGTATGTCCCGGCGCTCGAACTGGCGGGGCTTCTTTTTTCCGTTACCGGGGATGTAGGACAACAGTTTTTTAAGCATCGATATCCGTATTCAGAATTTGGCAAAGGCGAGAGTTTAACGGTTTGAGCGTCATTTGCACATGTCTGCGGGGCAGGGACGGGACCGTGTGGCCATTTGAGGGCGCTTCTGTGGTGCTCCGGCGCGGGGAGGAGGGTTTCCCTGCCCCGGAAAATCAAAAGGCGGATCCGTTTTCACGAATCCGCCCTGAAAGCTTCGACGATCTGCGTTGTTCTTGTTTTTGTCGGGATTATTCTGTTTTTTCTACCCCACTGTGTTTCCCCAAACCCGGGGAAAAAGCTATGCAAACGGAAAGCTTTGAATACAGAGAGCGGTCAGGACACAGGGCGGGTCATCGGGTAAATGCAGTGTCGCCTGGAAGACGATTCTTTTGCTCTACATCTACAACCCGCACGTGTCAGGGGACCACTAAAAAGCACAGTACCCAAAACACTCAGTTCGCTCGCCTTCTATTCTTGTTTTTGTTGCTGAAGGCTTCGTGCAGCTTTTTGTTCTTGTTGTTGGCGCTGCGTGTCACGCTTTTTGTTTTTGTTGCGCACCATAAAGAGTGCAGGGCATGTGCCAGTTTTTGTAAACTCTTTATTAACAGTGAGTTAGAGAAAAGTGGGTAGTGGGAAACCCTTATTCTTAGACCAAAGTGTTACTAAGGGCGCGGTCTTAGTTTCATGCGTGTTACCGTGAGGAACACCGGGTAACAAATGGGACATGGGTCACAGGATGCCGGTAACACAGGTCATGTTACCGGCGGACGGGGGCATCAGTTGCCGGAGCTTTTCTTGCGCGGAATACCCAGGCGCTGGCGGCGTTCCCAAAGGGACTTGCGGCTGATGCCCAGCTTCTGGGCCAGTTCCGTTTCACTCATCCGGTCCTGGTTCTCCAGCACAAAATGCTGGAAGTAATCTTCCAGGGAAAGATCGCTGGCGGAGTCTGCGGTGCGGGCGGACGGTACTTGCTCGTTGTCACCCTCCACCAGCGACTCGGGAATCTCCCCGTCACTGCCTTCACTTTCCAGGTCCAGCATCCACGGGGTGATCAGGTCGCCGTCGCAGAGGATGGTGGCCCGCTCAATGGCGTTTTCCAGTTCCCGCACGTTACCCGGCCAGCGGTGTTTCTCCAGTGCGCGCATGGCCTCCGGGGAAAGATTCAGATCCGGTTTGCCGAGTTTTTCGCCCTGGCGGACCAGGAAGCGACGGGCCAGCCCCAGAATATCGCTTTGCCGTTCCCGCAGGGGCGGAATACGGACCTGCATGACGTTAAGCCGGTAGTACAGGTCTTCCCGGAACTCGCCGGTGCGGGTCATGGCTTTGAGGTTGCGGTGGGTGGCGGCGATCATCCGCACATCTACCTTCTGGCTCTGGGTGGAGCCGACCCGGCGGATTTCGCCTTCCTGCAGCACCCGCAACAGGCGGGCCTGGGCTTCGGCCGGCAGTTCGCCAATCTCGTCCAGGAACAGGCTGCCCCCGTCGGCGGCTTCAATCAGACCGGTGCGGGCAGAAACCGCGCCGGTAAAGGAGCCTTTCTCGTGGCCGAAAAGTTCCGATTCGATCAGGCTTTCGGGAATCGCGGCGCAGTTGACGGAAATCAGCGGCCTGGCTGCCCGGGGGCTCATCAGGTGCAGGGCGCGGGCGGCTAGTTCCTTACCGGTGCCGGATTCCCCCTGGATCAATACGGTGGTTTCTGTGGGGGCCACCTTGCGGATCAGTGTGAATACCCGCTCCATGGCATCGCACTGGCCATACATGATGGCCGCGGGGTCGTTTTCGTTCTGGCCGCTGGAGCCTTCTTCTGCAGCGCCATTGCTCGCCGGCGCTGTATCGGTTTCCGCAGTCTCTGGCTGGCGGGCCAGAATGTTTTCCACCGCCGCCAGCATCTCGTCGTGATCGAAAGGCTTGGCGATGTACTCAACCGCGCCCTTTTTCATGGAATCTACCGCCGAGCGAAGGCTGGCGTAGCTGGTCATGATCAGGACCGGTGTATCCGGTGCCCGGTCGATGATCTCGGTGCCCGGGGCCCCCGGCAGCCGAAGGTCGGAGATGATCAGGTCAAAGCCGTCAGGCAGGAACTGCTCGGCCTCTTCCACGGACCCCGCTTCCTCAACCCCGTAGCCGGCATGCTCAAGCAGCTTGCGCAGGGCCGAGCGGATGATTTCTTCGTCTTCAACGATCAGTATGCGGGACATTGCTGAGTCAGGACCTTTCGTTTACAGGTGGTTCCGGGTCTGTCTGTTCCGGCTCGAAAGCCGGCAGTTTCAGGCGCACGCAGGTGCCCCGGCCGGTAGTCTGGTCCGCCGGGCTTTCCACCTGAATATTGCCGTAATGTTCTTCCACAATGCTGTACACCAGTGACAGGCCAAGTCCGGTTCCCTTGTTGGGGGCCTTGGTGGTGTAAAACGGCTCGAAGATGTGGTCGAGCTGGTCTTGAGGAATGCCCGACCCTTCGTCGCAGACCTCGATGATAGCGGAGTAGCCGTCATGGTTTCCACTGACCCGTACCACGCCGCCCTCCGGTGACGCATCACGGGCGTTGGCCAGGAGGTTGACGAAGACCTGCACCAGTCGCTGCTCGTCCCCCAGCACCAACAGATCTTCCGGGCACTCGTTAAGGTAACGGATACCCATGCCCTTGTCGCTCAGCGACAGCAGGTTGACCGACTCGTCCACACAGCGGCGGATAATCACCGGCTCGTAGCGGTTGGCATGGGCGTGATTGCCGGTGCGGGCAAAATTCATCAGTGATTGCAGAATGGCCGAGATGCGTCGGGTTTGCTGCTGTATCTGATCGGCTGTGCCGAGAATGTCCGGATTATCGGTTTCCAGCTTCAGGTTCTGTGCCAGTGACGATATGCCGGTTACCGGGTTGCCAATCTCGTGGGCCACGCCGGCGGCGAGGCGACCGACGGAGGCCAGGCGCTCACTGTGCATGAGTTCGTCTTCCAGCAGGCGGGTTTCTGTCTGGTCTTCCACCAGGATAATGCTGCCCCCCTCGGTATGGTCCGGCCCGCTCAGGGCGGCCTTGTGCAGATTCAGCCAGTGGGGTTTGCCATTCAGGTCAAGCCGGTGCTTGTAACGGTGCAGGTCTTCCCCTTCCACAAAATCTTCCAGCAGCAGATGCCAGTGCTCCGGCAGCGCCAGCAGGCGGGCACCTACTACGTCGTCTGCGGTGATGCCGGTCAGCGCTTCCATGGCGTGGTTCCACATCAGTATTTCACCGTCTTCCCCCACCGAGCAGGCAGGTATGGGCAGGTTCTGCAGGGTCTGGCGGTAATGCCGGCGCAGGTTGTCCAGCTCCCCGGCCAGGCCGGTCAGGCGGTTCTGGTAGTCGCCCAGGGCTCGCTCCACGTAACGGATATCCTGGGCGGTGCCGCCGCTGGCCATGGGCTTGTAACCCAGATGGCGTTTGACCAGATCCCGGGCGACCGAAGGCCCCAGCAGGCCGGAAAGGTTGATTTCAACCTTGTCCCGCAGCCGCCGCAACTGGTAGGGACGATATTCCACCGGGGGCAATTTGAGTTGCTCCAGGGCACGTTCCACCTCCCGGCGGGCGACGCTTTGTCCCAGCGGATCGGCAAGCTGCTTGACGAAATCCTCGGAGGAGGTGGCCAGCAATTCCCGGCGCTGGGGGCGGGACAGGGCACCCATGGAGCAGGCCTGGGCGGCACTGGTTTCCTCGGCATTGCTGGAAAACAGGATCGACACCAGGGCGAACACGGTGATGTTCACGGTCAGGGCAACAAAGGTGAAGATGTACCAGTTGCTGTAGTCCGGCACGATCGGGGCACCCAGCCACCCCAGCAGATTGGCGGTATGGGAGAAGGGCAGTACCAGGGTGACCACCCAGATGACGACACCACTGATCAGCCCGCTGATCAGTCCCCGGCGATTGCCTTCGGGCCAGTAGATAACCCCCAGCGCTCCGGGAAGCAGTTGCAGCAAACCGGACAGGGCAATGGCACCCAGAATCGCGAAATCCAGGTTCTTGCCCAGGGTTTCATGGAACAGCAGTGCCCCGAAGATGATGATGGCGATCAGCAGCCGGCGGATCCAGCGCAGCCAGCGGTAGATATTGCCGTGTTCCCGGGGGGTACGCAGGGGCAGTACGATATGGTTCAGCACCATGCCGGCCAGGGCCAGGGTGCTGACAATCATCAGGCCGCTGGCGGCGGACAGGCCGGCGATGTAGATCATCAGTGTGAGCAGCGGGCTTTCCAGTGCCTGGGCTACCCCGATGGCATAGAAATCCGGCCCGGTCGTGGCTCCCAGTTGCTGGCCGCCCCAGAGAATCAGAGGTACCGGCAGACCCAGCAGCAACAGATACAGTGGCAGCCCCCAGCTCGCCTTGGCCATGGCCCGGGGCGAGGGATTCTCGCTGAAGATCATGTGGTACATATGGGGCATCACCAGGGCACCGGCGAATGACATCAGCATCAGGGCCCGCCAGCTGCCGTCGTGGATGTTGGTGTTCATGGTGCTGGCGGCACTGCGTTGCTGGGCCAGCCAGGTGTTCAGCCCGTCCATCCCGTCGAATACGGTAAACAGCACTATGCCCCCGAGGACCAGCAACGCCACCAGTTTGACCAGCGCATCGAACGCCATGGCCACGACCAGTCCTTCGTGGCTTTCTGTGCCGGTGTCGCGCCTGGCTCCGAACAGCACCGCAAACAGGATGACGGTAAGGGCGAACATCAGGCTGATGACATTGGGGGAGGTGTCTGGTGCCAGCAGGGCGGCAGAGGTGGACACTGCCTGTATCTGCATGCTCAGTAGCGACAGGATGGCCGCACCGGAAAACAGGGTTACCAGGGTGCCCGCCCACTGGCTGCGGTAGCGAAAGGCAAACAGGTCCGCCAGGGAGGTCAGTTGGTAGGCCCGCCCGATGCGCATGATGGGATTGAGCAGCACCGGTGCCAGCAGAAAAGCGCCACTGATCCCCAGGTAATAGGCGAGAAACCCGAAGCCGGTCTCCGCCGCCAGTCCCACCGCTGCATAGACTGCCCAGATGCCGGCATAAACCCCCAGACTGAGGATGTACACCAGCGGATGTCGCACCACACGGCGCGGTACCAGGCCCCGTTCCGTGCCGTGGGCGATGGCAAACAGCAGAACCAGGTACAGCAGACTGGCAAGCAGCAGCCCCGGGGCGCTAAAACTCATTGGGATCCCGCCGCCATTCCAGCCAGAAGCCTACCGCAATCAGACCGGCCCAGATCACATAGGGGCTGTACCAGGCGTTGCCCGGCGAGGTCCACCAATCAAGGATGTTGGGGGAGAAGATGTAGATGGCCAGTACCAGGAGAAAAACCAGGCGATAGATGTACATCGGGCACGCAGAGTCGGACGTTGGATGATGGAGCGAGTTATAACACGTCGCCGCCGGACTGTCAGGTTGCCGGACCGATCATGTGATCTCGCCCTCGCTGAGGCTTTGTGCCGGGATGCGCGACACTTGCCAGTTTTCCTGCGCCCAGTCCAGTACCGTGAGCGGGGCAGCGTTGCCCAGCGAATCCGGCGGTTGCTGGCCCAGGGCGCGCAAAGCCCGCACCAGATTGGCTCCCGGCTGCTGATCAACAATCGCCGCCGCGTGGGTTTGCTTGCTGAGCTTCTGGCCCTCGTTGTTGAGGATGACCGGAATGTGCAGCCAGGCTGGCGGCTCGCTCCCCAGCGCCCGGAATATCTGCTGTTGCTGGGCGGTCAGTGGCAGCAGGTCCGAGCCGCGCACCACATGGCTGATTCCCTGGTCGATATCGTCTACCACCACGGCAAGCTGGTAGGCATAGAAGCCTTCCTTGCGTTGCAGCACCGGGTCGTCGATTTCCCCGCACACCGTTTGTCGCTGTTCGCCCAGGAGCTGGTCCTGCCATACGGCGGTTTCGTCCTCCAGCGCAAAACGGATCGCGTAGTCCTGCGCCGGTGGTTCCTGGCGGTTCCGGCAGTGGTTGGGGTGCCTCCCGCCGTTGGCCTTGAGCTGTTTGCGGGAACAGGTGCAGTAATAGGCATGGCCCGAGTCCAGTAGTTGCCGGATGGCCCGGTCGTAGGCCGGGTGACGGGTGGATTGCTGGCGAGGCGGTTCCGGGGATGTCAGGCAATGGGCCTGCAGGCTGTCGAGAATCTGCCCGGTGGATTCCGGAGGTTCCCGCAGGGGGTCCAGGTCTTCAATGCGTATCAGCCAGACACCGTGACGGGTGCGCGCTTCCAGATAACTGGCCAGGGCGGTGACCAGGGAGCCGAAGTGCAGCGGTCCGGTCGGGGAGGGGGCAAAGCGGCCCCGGTAGGCGTTATCCGTCATGGGGATACCGCGCCGCCGGGCGGCGGCGCTTGATGTCAGGTGTTACAGACCGGTCTGGCGCTCGCGGATCTCTGCCAGGGTCTTGCAGTCGATGCAGAGGGTCGCGGTTGGGCGCGCTTCCAGACGACGCATGCCGATCTCCACGCCACACTGGTCGCAAAAGCCGTAATCGTCCTTGTCGATGCGATCGATGGTCTGGTCGATTTTCTTGATCAGCTTGCGCTCGCGGTCCCGGGTGCGCAGTTCCAGACTGAACTCTTCTTCCTGGGTTGCGCGATCGCTGGGATCCGCGTAATTTGCGGCATCTTCCTGCATGTGGTGCATGGTGCGATCCACCTCTTCCATCAACTCCTGCTTCCATTGCAGTAGCAGGCCTCGGAAGTGCTCCAGCATGTCGGGGCTCATGTATTCTTCACCCTTTTTCATTTCATAGGGGGTGAAGTTGGTAAAACTGTCGCGTGGTTGATCTGCGGTTTTTGCCATGTAGCCGGCCTCTTGTTTGTACTTCTCATGAACGGTGGTGTTGCTGTCCTGCAACGCCTACGTCCTGGAACGTGAATCTGCGGAAAATAGCAGATTCCCCACGGGGGTGCCAGCCCTGTATGGCGCGGTTTGCAAAGGAGAACACATGAAACTTCCGGAACCCCTCGAAAAGGGAGTGCTGATCCGGCGCTACAAGCGCTTTCTGGCGGATGTCCGGCTCGATGACGGCCGGGAAGTGACCGCCCACTGCCCTAATACCGGCTCCATGAAAGGCTGCCAGCCGGATGGTGGGCGGGTGTGGCTGAGTGTCAGCGATAATCCCAAGCGTAAACTGCCTTACACCTGGGAGCTGGTGGAGGCGGAACCGGGCCAGCTGGCCCTGATCAATACCGCCCGGCCCAACGCCCAGGCCCGGGAGGCAGTGGAGTCAGGCCGCATTCCGGAGCTGGCGGATTATCCGGTGTGTCGAGCGGAGGTGCGTTACGGGCAGGAGAAAAGCCGTATCGACCTGCACCTGTCCGGCCATGGTGAACATCCGGATGCCTGGGTAGAAGTGAAGAATGTGACCCTGTGCGAGGATGGTATCGGTTACTTTCCGGATGCGGTGACTGCTCGTGGCCAGAAGCACCTGCGGGAGCTGATGGCCATGGTTCGGCAGGGTGAGCGGGCGGTGTTGCTGTTTGTGGTGAATCACAGTGGTATCCGCGAAGTACGCCCTGCGGATCATATCGACCCGGAGTATGGCCGCCTGTTGCGGGAGGCCGCTGAGGCCGGCGTGGAGTTGCTGGCCTGGCAGGCGGGCCTGAGGGTCGAGCCGGACGGCGGTTACGGTAGTTTGTCGCTGGTTCAGCCCTTGCCGGTTTTTCTGGGCTGAACCACCAGAACCGGACGGTAGCGCATCCGGGTGCCGTGGTTCAGTGACATGATGATTTCATCCGGGTCCAGCTGGGACGGGAAATAGCAGCCGGAGATCTTGGCTCCGGCAATGCTGGCTCCCTCCATCCGGGCCTTCGAGAAATCGACACCCCGCAGGTCGGCTCCGCGGAAGTAGGCATGCCGGAGATCCAGTCCGCTGGCATTCATGCCGCGCAGGTCCAGCCCCCGGAAGTCGCCATGGGCCAGGCTGGGCAGCTCGTCCCGGCCCTCCCGGGCGCTGTTGAAGGCTTCTACATCTTCACTGTGCAATGCCTGATAGAGCGGATCATCAATATGACGAACGGCATCTTGATCTTTGCTCATACTTTTCGCCTTGTCCGGTTATTGCTGTTTCCGCTTTCAGTGTAGCCGGTTATTCGCTGCTTATCCCGAAGTGCTGGCGAATCCGGTCAGCGACTGCGGCGGCCACGTTCTCCTGCTCCGTGTGCAGATGAATCGTATGGGTTTTCTCCTCGTCGGTGAGCGGCTCGAACCAGTCTTTCTGCTGATCCAGCAGCTCTTCGGTGGCTTCCGAGGCATCGCCGTTGCGCTTGCGGATCCACGCCCGGCGTTTTTCTTCCGGTGCCTCGCAATGGACCAGTGCGAAAGGCAGGCCCAGCTCCTCTGCCACTTCTGCCAGCATGGTCCGTTCCTGTTGTTTCAGGCAGGCGGCATCCACGACGACAGGCAGACCTGCGCACAGCAGTTGCCGGGCCAGATCGCAGAGTTTCTGGTAGGTGTCCCGGGTGGCCTCCGGCGTGTAGAGGTTTTCTCCCACCCCTGACTTGCTGTTATCCAGCGGCCCCAGGCCGAACAGCCGCTTGCGCTCCACATCCGAGCGGAGCCGGATCAGCCCCAGTTCGCCGGCCAGGGCCGCGCTGACGCAGGACTTGCCGCTGGCGGACAGGCCAGTGGTGGCCAGCAGGTAGGGATTGGGAATATTGCTGTAGCTTTCCGCCAGGCTGGCGTAATCCCGGTAGCGTTGCATCAGGCCTTTCTTCTCCTGCTCGCTCAGGGACGGGTTGCCCATGGTGAACAGGGCAATCTTGGCCCGCACCATCGCCCGGTAGGCTTTGTACAGTGGCAGCAGGGCCAGTGCCTGGAAATCGCCCCGGTACTCCAGATAGGTGTTCAGTACCAGATTGGAGAGGGTCCACTCCCGGCGGGATTCCAGATCCATCAGCAGGAAGGCCAGGTCGTTGATCACATCAATCCAGCGGAACGGCTCGCTGAATTCGATGCAGTCGAATACGGTTACCTCGTTCTCGAACAGGGTGATGTTGGCCAGGTGCAGGTCGCCGTGGCATTCCCGCACAAAGCCCTGGTCCCGGCGCTGCTGAATCAGCGGCTTGTGTCGCTCGAAGGTGGTGCGGGTCCAGTCTTCCAGGTTGTCCAGTTGTTCCAGCAGCGCCTTGTCATCAATCATCGGGCGAACCTGGTCAAAGTTCTCCTGCATGCCGGCAAACACCGCATCCGGGGTGCCCAGGGGCTTGTTCTCGTCCACATGGGGAATCCGCTCGTGGAAATCGGCCACCTGGCGGGCCAGGGTTGTCAGCAGCTTCGCATCCAGCCGGCTTTGCTCCTGGCGCACGTCAAACAGGTCGTCCTGACTGAACTGACGCATCTTGATGGCGTACTCGAAGGGCTCACCGCTGCCGTTGAGTTCCGGTGCTTCCGGTGTGCCGGTGATGGGCACTACCTCGAGGTACAGCTTTTTGGCCAGTCGCTGGTTGAGGCGCAGCTCTTCCTGGCAGAAACGGTAGCGGCGCTCCAGGGTAGAGAAGTCGAGAAAGCCGAAATCCATGGGCTTTTTGATCTTGTAAGCGTAGTCGCCGGTCAGTATGACAGTGGAGATGTGGGTCTCCAGTACACGGAATTCCTCTACCGGATGGTCATACAGGCTGGCATCCTGCAGCGCCGGGATCAGTTGCTCGGGATTGGCTTCGCTCACGATTCTCTCCTTTAGGGTCGGGCTTCCCTGACACCCCGTTATTGTTAGGCTGTGCATGCGTTCGGGTCACTATCATAGCGGCCGGGTTACAGAAATAACACAACCGCAATGGCCTTATGCCCCGGGGGTTTGGTTATAATCGCCGCCATGGCTAAAGGATCTCCCCGCAAGAAATCATCCGCCGGACGCTCAGGTTCATCCCGCAAGCAGTCCCCCTCACGCCGCCGCTGGATCTGGTCGCTGTTCTGGCGGCTGGCGCTGGTCGCGCTGGTCATTCTGGCCGGCTGGACGGTGTATCTGGATGCCAAGGTCACGTCCCGCTTTGAGGGGCGGCGTTTTGAAGTGCCCTCCCGTGTGTATGCCCGGCCGCTGGAGTTGTACGAGGGGGCCGGAGTCAGCGCCGATGCCCTGCAACGGGAGTTGCAGATGGCCAATTACAGCCGCGCGGCCGGCAACCGGCCAGGCACTTTCAGCCGCAATGGCAGCCGGTTTGTTATTCATACCCGGGGGTTCCGGTTTGCCGATGGTTCTGAGCCGGCCCGGCAGATCCGGCTGTCGATCAGTGGCGACCAGGTTCAACAGTTCAGTGTGCTGTCAGGTCCACCGGCACCGATCATGCGGTTGGAGCCGGTACAGATCGGCGGTATCTATCCGGCCAGTCAGGAAGACCGGGTGCTGGTGCAGCTGGACGAGGTGCCTGAGTTGCTGGTGAAGACCCTGCTGGCGGTGGAAGATCGGGAGTTCTTCAGTCACCACGGCGTGTCGCCGATGGCCATTGCCCGGGCCATGGTGGCCAATATCCGGGCCGGCGGCATAGTGCAGGGTGGCAGCACCATCACCCAGCAACTGGTGAAGAATTTTTTCCTGACCCGTGACCAGACCCTGGTGCGCAAGGCCAACGAGGCGTTGATGGCCCTGCTGCTGGAGCTGCATTACAGCAAGCAGGACATACTGGAAACCTACCTGAACGAGGTCTATCTGGGCCAGGCAGGTGCCCGCGGTGTGCATGGTGTGGGTCTGGCCAGCCAGTTCTACTTTGCCCGCCCGGTGACTAACCTGGAGGTTCAGGAGATTGCCCTGTTGGTGGGTCTGATCAAGGGGGCCAGCTATTACGACCCGCGGCGCAATCCGGAACGGGCCAGGGCGCGCCGCGATCTGGTGATCGAGGTAATGGAAGAGCAGGGGCTGATCGACCGCAATACCGCGCTTCGTGCCAAGGGCCAGCCACTGGGTGTACGGGAAAAACCTTCATGGTCGGCCAATCGCTACCCCGCCTATATTGATCTGGTTCGCCGCCATCTGGCCCGGGACTACAGGGACGAAGACCTGCGCAGTGAAGGCCTGCGGATTTTCACGACGCTCGATCCTGCGATCCAGTACGCCGCCGAGTACGCGGTGCGGCAAACCCTGGACAGCATGGATGCGGATCAGAATGCCCGGCTGGAATCGGCCCTGGTGGTGACAGCCCGGGACAGTGGCGAGGTGGTCGCGCTGGTGGGTGGTCGCGATCCGGATTTCGCCGGGTTCAATCGGGCACTGGATGCCAGCCGTCCTATCGGGTCGCTGATCAAGCCGTTCATTTATCTGGTGGCACTGCAGCGGCCGGAAGACTACACGCTGATCACCCCGGTCCAGGACAAGGGCTTCTCGTTGGTGTTTGATGATGGCCGGCGCTGGGAGCCGAAAAACTACGACGAGGAAGAACGTGGCGAGGTGCCACTCCACGAGGCGCTGGCAAAATCCTATAACCTGCCGGCGGTGCGGGTCGGCCTCGATGTGGGTGTGGATACGGTTCGTGACACCCTGCAGATGCTGGGTGTGACCAGCCCCATTTCCCAATACCCGTCGATGCTGCTGGGTTCGGTGGCGATGACACCGGTCACCGTTGCCCAGTTGTACCAGAGTCTGGCAACGTCCGGTTTCAATACGCCGCTGCGTTCAATCCGTCAGGTGACCGATGCGGAGGGTGAGCCCCTCAGCCGGTATCATCTGGAAGTGAATCAGGTCGCCGATCCGGCGGCAGTGCATCTGGTGCAGTACGCCATGCAGGAAACCGTGCAGGAGGGCACCGGTCGTTCCGTCTATCGTTACCTGCCGGAGGCGTTGTCGCTGGCGGGCAAGACCGGCACCACCGATGACGGGCGTGATTCCTGGTTTGCCGGTTTCAGCGGCGACTATCTTGCAGTGGCCTGGCTGGGGCGGGATGATAACGGCCCGACCATGTACACCGGGGCCAGTGGGGCGCTGCCGGTGTGGTCCAGCTTTATGGCGCGGGTGCCCCAGCATGGCCTGTCGCCGGTGGTGCCGGACGGGGTGAATTACCACTGGGTTGACGATCAGCAACAGGCGTTGACCGAAGAAGGCTGCAACAATGCCCGGCTGATGCCATTTATCACCGGTAGCGAGCCGCAACAAAGCGTGTCCTGTGACGGGCAGTTTACCCGCCGGATTCGCAGCTGGTTCCAGGGCTTGTTCAATTAGGGTTGAGGTAAGGTTATGAAACTGGGAATTCCGGGGCTTGGATTGTTCTTGGTAGTCACTCTGCTGGCGGGCTGTGCCAGCGGTCCGGGCTCGATCTACGTACCCGCCGGTGGAGGAGACCAGTCCCGTTCTACCGCGCCAGACTCCGATGAAAAAGCGGCTCCGGCACCGCAGCCGGAACCACAGGTCAGCGAACCGTCGGCCCCTGAACCCGCACCGCGTTATCAGGACGAGTCCGAGGCATTGTCCCCCGCTGCCCGCAGCCTCATCCAGAAAGCCGATGCCCAGCTCAGGGCCGGCAATCCCCAGGGTGCTATCAGTCAGTTGGAACGTGCCCAGCGGATCTCGCCACGGTCTGCGGAAGTCTACTTCCATCTGGCGCAGGCCTATGCCGGCATGCAGCGTTACGGGGCCGGGGAACAGTTCGCGCGCAAGGGCTTGTCACTGGCGGGCAATAACACCGCACTGCAGAGACAGGGATGGATGTTGCTGGCGGATATCCGCCGGGCCAGCGGTAACGTGGCGGGAGCGGATCAGGCGGAAGCCAGGGCTTCCGCCCTGTAAGTGTCGTGAGGGTCTGCCCCGGGCGCTTCCCTGGCCCGGGAACAGACGGGGCGCTTACTGCGCCAGGGGTATGGTGTCAGCCACGGTAGTCTCGCCGGCAACCACCTCTACGGTCTGGGTGCCGTCGAATTCCAGCTCATTATCCGCTTCATTGTCGTCTACCTGGCAGCTATAGCTGACGGTGTAGGATCCCTCGGTCAGGAAGGCCGCGGTCCACTCGTAGAGGCTACCCTCGTCTGTCAGCGAAACCGGCACAACCATCAGCGGGTTGGTGCCGTCCCGGTTGACGTTCAGGTCCACAGGGTCCACATCGGCACCCTGGTAAACGTAGACTGCACCTTCATAGTTCTCGCTGCAGGCGGTCAGTTCCGGGTTTTCATTGCGGGTCTGCATCAGGGTGGTGTAGTCCACTTCCCCTTCAATCTGCCCCACATCCAGGTTGTTCACCAGCCGCAGTACCGGCTTGAGCATATACTCACCAAGCGCCTGGCCCTGCGGATTGACGATGGACTTGCGGACATCGAAATCGATGGTGAAGTTGTTGCTGCTGTCGGCAGCCACCACGAACTCGCCTTTGAGTTTGAGCCCGCTCTGTTCACCAGAAGGCACCGCCAGGGAGTACTGCGCATCAGCCTCGGACTCCCGGGTCACCCAGGAATTGTCGGTGTCGATGATCAGGCGGATTTCCTCGTAACTGCCGGCGGGCACTTCCTCGTTGCTGATCAGCGGCTCGGTGGTGCCAGCCTGGAGGGTCAGCAGGTCGACCACACCGGTTTCTTCCAGACTGAATTCCAGCCACTCACCATCCGCCGGCTTGAGCCGGATATCCGTGAAAGCAATATTGACGCTGTCCAGATCCATGGCCGGTGCGTCGGTGAGCCCCATGGAAACGGTACCGGTAGTACCGGACGACGGGCTACTGCCATCGCCCCCGCAGGCGGCCAGGGCACTGGCCAGGGCGGAAACCACGAATACTCTGCTGACTTGCTTCATATACTCCTCCGGTTTCTTCTTTGCTCTCAGTTTCCGGTGATTGTTCACCAGTCCTGAAAAGAGCACGTGCGCGGCGGCTGGCAGGTTCCGGATATTCGAATTAACATTTGCTCATGAATGCAAAGTGAGGTTCGGCGATGCAGTCCGGTCGGGGCATGGTATAGACTGCGCGCTTTCATTTTCCGTACAGGCAGCTGTGTCGTTGGCCATTCTTCCTTTTCGTCCGTCTCCGCATAAACGGTTCCAGAAGCTGGTGCAGCCCCATCTGGGCAGTCTGTACGGCTTTGCCTGGCGGCTGACCGGTAACCGGGAAGACGCGGAGGATCTGGTCCAGGACGTGGTTGCCAAGCTGTATCCCCGGATGGCTGAGCTGGAGGCGGTGGAACAATTGCGCCCCTGGCTGAACCGGGTGCTGTATCGCCAGTTTGTGGATTCGGTGCGGCGCAAGGGGCGGCAGGCTGACCGGCCGTTCAGTGATTTTGCTGAAGCGGACAGCGCCTCTGACTGGATGGACAGTCTGGAGTCCGATGACGGGCCGCCAGAGTGGGCGGTGGACCGGGACCGTATTGGCCCGTTGCTCGATAAGGCGATGGAACAACTGTCGCCGGATCAGCGTACCCTGCTTCTGTTGCATGACGTGGATGGCTGGCGGCAGGATGACCTGGCCAGGGTGCTGGGCATCGCGGTGGGTACCGTCAAATCCCGGTTGCACCGAAGCCGCGCGATGCTGAAGAAACATCTGCAGCAAATGATGGAACCGGATGGCCGCTTCCAGCGTCCAGATGATTGAGGTGATCAACATGTCCTGTCGCGAAATCCGCCCACAATTGCCTGACTATGTCAGGGATACTCTGCCTGCCGGGGAAGCGCGGGCGGTGCAGGCGCATCTGGATGGATGTCAGGCATGCCGGCATCGCCTGGAGCTTGAAGAATCGCTGATGACGGAACTCGCCGAGCGGTTCCCTGCCGGGAAGCCCCTGCCCGGATTCGAAGAGCGGATGTTCCGCAGTCTCGTAAATACCCCGCACACCGGCCAGCGGATTCATCTTGCGTGGGGGAGCGCCGTGGCGGCAGCGCTGGTGCTGGGGCTCTGGATCGGGCAGTCCACCACGTCGGTTTCCGAGCCGGACGTGGCACAGGGCAATGATATGGCCGGGGTGGTCGAGCCTGTATCGGCCCTGAACCCGGTGGAGCGCACCGTGAAGCTGGCATTCACCGCCGGTGAAGCACTGGACGATGTCACCCTGACCCTGAACCTGCCGCCCCATGCGGAGCTGACCGGCCTGCCGGGTCAGCAGCAGGTGCGCTGGCAGGTCAGCCTGGAGCAGGGGGATAATGTGCTGACCCTGCCGTTGAGGCTTCTGTTTCCCGGCGAGGGCGAGCTGGTGGCGGAGCTGGATGCCGGCGGCCAGCAGAAGGTTTTCAGAACCCGGCTCCCGGAATACCCGGAGCCTGACGGTAATGCAACGGATAACCCGGAGGAACCAGCGATATGATGACGCGTTTGTACCCGGTTGCGCTGTTGCTGTTGCTGACCATTACCGGGCCGGCAGATGCCAGCGAAGACCTTGATGTCACCATGCGCATGGTCGATGAAAACGAAAACATCACCGACTCCGTAACGCGGGAGATTCGTCTGCCCGAATTGCCGGGGCTTCGCCGGGGTGACAACCGGTCCCGGGCCCAGGATGCCCCGGGGCGGCAGCTGAAGGAGCAGGCCCGGGAACGTGGCCGTGCGTTTGGCCAGTCGGTTTCCGAGCAGGCCCGCGAGTCCCGACCGGGCCGTCCGGAAACGCCTGCACAGGGCCGTCCCCCTGAGCGCCCCGGTGGTAACCGGCCTGAACGTCCTCCCCAGTCTGCAAAGCCATAGCGGGAAGGCTGTGGTAACCTCCGGGTTTTCGCAGCTTCCTCCTTTGCTGACAGACTCCGGGGTGATCTTTGCGCTTTACCTGCCTGCTTGTGTTTGCTTTCTGGTTGCCGGCTGCAGTGGCCAGTCCCACGGTGGACGGTCGGCAAGCGATGGCAGAGGGTGTCGAGCTTTTCCGGGCCGGCAGCCTGGCGGAAGCCCGGGATAGATTGCTACAAGCCCACAAGACTGGCCTCGAAACTCCCTCCCTTTACTACAACCTGGGCGTTGTCTGTTACCAGCTCGGGGATCACCAGGCCGCAGAACAATGGTTCCGCAGACTGCTTGACGGGCCGGAGCAGGCTCTGGCTCGTTACAATCTTGGCCTGGTGGCGCTGGCGGATGGACGGGAGCAGGCCGCTCAGCGTTGGTTTAGCTCGGTGCTGGAGGATGATGCCCGGGAGAAGATTCGCAGCCTGGCGGCACAGCAGTTGGCGAGACTGGAGCCTTCGTCGGAATCACCAACCATCGAACGGATCAGCACCGAAGGCTTTGTTTCCCTCGGAGGCGGCTACGACAGTAATTTATCCGCTACTCCGGAGGACTCTCCCAGTAATCAGGGCAGCGGCTTTGCCGAACTGGCCGCTGCCGGTTCCCTAGAGTATTCCCTCGGTGAAGCGAGCTGGCTGAGCTGGGATGCTCTGGGTTTTTCAGTGAATTATCCGGGCGACTCCAGGTTCAGCCAGCAGATAGTCCAGGGCCGCATGGCGATGATGGCAACCCGGGGCGACTGGGCGTTTGGTGTTCGTCCCGGCATCTCGCAATCCTGGCTCGGCGGCGATGAACTTGAAACCCGGCTGGGGCTGGAGTTGCTGGTTTATGGCCGTTCCTGCTTTATGAGCAATTCATTGAGTTGTCGCCTTTCCCTGGCCGCTGATCGGGTTGATGCTGCCAATGGCTACCGGGCCTATGACGGACAGTGGTATCAGCTCCGTATGAGTGGCCGTTATACCGAAGGTCCTGTTGAGGCAGGTGCTGAATATCGTCTGGAATTCAATAACCGGCAGGATCTGCAGGCGGCGGACTATTTTGCCAGTGTGTCCCCGGTCCGCCATGAATGGCTGCTGGACGCGGGATACCGGGCCAGCCCGGACTGGACGCTGGGGGCAGAGGCGAGCGTGCGTTACAGCCGCTATCGCGATCCGAACCAATGGCTGGAGGCGGGGGAGTCGGTAGTGCGACGGCGCACGGACCTGCTGACCGGCCTGGCACTGTTCAGCGAGTACACGATGGACCGCAACTGGTTGTTACGGCCCCAGTGGCTGTTCCGGCATCAGGGCAGTCGGCTGGGTATCTACGACTACCAGCGACATACCCTGCAGGTTTCCCTTGAAGGTATATTCTGACGGGCAATCGATCGTGCCCCGGCACGGGCCGGGGCAATCCGCTCAGAGAGTCGCCAGTACCTTGCGGGCGGCGGCGATGGTGTCGTCAATGTCCTGGTCGCTCAGGGCACCGGACACGAAGCCGGCCTCAAAGGCGGACGGTGCCAGATAAACTCCCTCCTTCAGCATGCCCTGGAAGAAGGCCTTGAACCGCTCCACGTCACAGCCGGTCACCTGTTCAAAGGTGGTAATGCCCGGCTCACTGGTGAAGAAGATGCCGAACATGCCACCCGCACGCTGGGTCGTCATGGGGATGCCGGCTTCCCGGGCGGCTTCTTCCAGGCCCCTGGTCAGGCGTTCGGCCTTGGCAGCCAGCTGCTCATGGAAGCCGGGTTCGGAAATCAGGTCCAGGGTGGTCAGCCCGGCGGTCATGGCCAGCGGGTTACCGGACAGGGTGCCTGCCTGATACACGGGGCCGAGCGGGGAAATATGTTCCATGATCTCCCGCTTGCCGCCGAACGCACCCACCGGCAGGCCACCGCCGATTACCTTGCCCAGCGCGGTGAGATCCGGTGTTACCCGGTAATGGCCCTGGGCTCCGCCCAGCGACACCCGGAAACCGGTCATGACTTCGTCGAAGATCAGCACGGTTCCATGCTCATCACAGACATCCCGCAGGCCTTCCAGGAAACCCTCGACAGGCGGAATACAGTTCATATTGCCGGCCACCGGCTCGACGATAATGGCGGCTATCTGGTCGCCCATCGTGCGGAAGGTCTCGCGCACCTGGTCAATGTTGTTGTAGTCCAGCGTCAGGGTGTGTTCCGCCAGGCTGGCAGGAATCCCAGGCGAGTTGGGCTCGCCCAGTGTGAGGGCACCGGAACCGGCCTTCACCAGCAGCGAGTCCACATGGCCGTGGTAACAGCCCTCGAATTTGACGATCTTGTCCCGACCGGTATATCCCCGGGCCAGGCGAATGGCGCTCATGGTGGCTTCGGTGCCGGAATTGACCATCCGCACCAGGTCGATGGATGGCACCAGCTCGCACACCTTGCGGGCCATTTCCGTTTCGATGGCGGTGGGTGCGCCGTAACCGATGCCCAGGTCGATCTGCCGGTGCAGGGCTTCCTTGATGCGGGGATCGGAATGGCCGAGGATCATCGGGCCCCAGGAGCCCACATAATCAATGTACCGGCGGTCGTCCTCGTCGTACATGTAGGCACCTTCCGCGTGCTTGAAGAACAGGGGCGTGCCGCCGACACCCTTGAAGGCCCGGACCGGTGAGTTCACACCGCCGGGAATGTATTTCTGCGCTTCGGCAAACAGGGTTTCGGACTGGGTCATGGTTCAGACTCCGCTTGATGATTGACTGAATAATGGATGATGCCGGGCAAACAGGCGGGTAAAGGCCCGTGCCCGGGATTCAATCTGGTCGGCCGGGCCGCCAAACAGGCCGCCGATAACGGCCAGCAGGTCGGATCCGGCCAGGATCAGGGTTTCTGCGTTGTGGATGTCGATGCCGCCGATGGCTGTGACCGGCCGCCGGAATTGTCTGGCCTGGCGAAGTATTCCGGGTTCGGCTTCCGGAGCTTCCGGCTTGGTGCCGGACGGATAGAAACGGCCGAACGCCAGATAATCAGCGCCGTTCGCGCAGGCGTTTTCGGCGAGCTCGATCTGCCCGTGGCAGGTTATACCGAGCAGTGCCGTTTCGCCCAGCAACCGGCGCGCAGCAACTGGGTCTGCATCCTGCTGCCCCAGATGCACTCCGTCGGCTCCGCATCGCCTGGCCAGTTGCGGATCGTCATTGATGATCAGGGGCACGCCGGCATTATGGCAGGCGGCAGCAAGGTCACGGGCCTGTTTCAGGCGCGTGGTGTCATCCGCCTGCTTCTCCCGGTATTGCACCAGTGTCGCTCCGCCACGCAGGGCCGCCTCCACCGAATCAACCAGCCTATGGTCAGGTGTCAGGCGGCTGTCGGTAATGGCGTACAGGCCGGGACGAAGGGTGCGGTTTGCCGTCATGGTTATTTCGGTCGGGCTGCCCGGTTGGGTACCGGCTGGCCACCGCCCACCTGAAGAGCGTTTTCTATGGTGGCAGAAACAAAGTGCTGGGCCTGCTCAATGGCCTGCTCCAGACTCATCCCCGCAGCACGGCCCGCGGCGATGGATGCCGCCAGGGTGCAACCGCTGCCGTGGTATTCTCCTCCGCGCCGGGAAATCCGCCACTCGGCCGTTTCCTTATCCTGACGGTACAGCCGGTTGCGGATCACGTCGCCGGTGCCATGGCCACCGGTGGCCAGCACCGAGGTGCAGCCGGTGCGGTGCAGATGGGCTGCGGCCCCGTCCGGGTCGTCACTACCACCGAGCATGGCCAGCTCGATACCGTTGGGTGTAATCACATCCGCCCTCGGGAAGAGCAGCTCGGCCATGCGTTCTACCAGTGCTTCGTCGGCCAGGTCGCCGCCGCCGGCAGCCTTGATGACCGGATCCACAATCAATGGAACGTCCGGGTAGTCCCGCAGAAAGCCGGCAATCACTTCGACCACCTGGGCGTTACCCAGGGCTCCGGTTTTGACCGCGTGGAACGGCGTGTCTTTCGCCAGGCACTCCAGTTGCTGGCGAATAAAGTCCGGATCCACGGGAGTCGCGTTGTAGACGTTACGGGTGTCCTGCACCGTCAGGCAGGTCACTACCGGCAGCGGATGGCCACCGAGCGCGGTGACAGCCTGGATGTCAGCCTGGATGCCAGCCCCGCCGGCCGGATCCAGGCCGGAGAGAATCAGTGTCTGGGGAAGTGTGCTGTTAATGATGGCGGACTCCTCAGAAGGGCTTGACCACAGCAAGAATGACTACTGCCAGCAGGATCAGCACCGGCAGTTCATTGAACCAGCGATAGAATACATGGCTGCGGGTGTTGCGGTCATCCCGGAATACTTTCACCAGGTGGCCACAATAAAAGTGGTAGATGATGAGTAGGGTAACCAGCAACAACTTGGCGTGAATCCACCCCTGGCTCATATAGCCGGAGACATTATAACTGAGCAACCACACGCCGAAGATCACAGTGGCGATCATTGACGGTGTGGTGATGCCCCGGTACAGCTTGCGCTCCATGATCTTGAAGCGCTCCCGACCCGGCTGATCCTCGCAAGCCGCGTGATATACGAACAGCCGGGGCAGGTAGAAAATGCCCGCAAACCAGCAGACCAGAGAGATGATGTGAAAGGCTTTCACCCAGAGCATAAAAGTTCCTGTTGATGGCGTGAGTAATCAGTTGCGGCGGTATTTGTAGTAACTCTCGATATCCGAGCGGAGCACTATACCGTAGATGTGCTGGATCATGGGCGCAATGGGCCGTTGCACGTACAGGGCCTCGGCATTGCTGTTCTCGAATTGCTCCAGTGCTTCCTCCAGGGTCGCCTGGTACTGGACCGGCGCAATATCACGCCGGTTGGCAGGGATTTCAATCAGGTCGACGGTTTCCGGCATCTCGCGATCCGCTTCTTTGGCTTCTTCGGCCGCGTCTTCCAGATACCGGGCCAGGTCGACGGCCGGCATCATCGCGGTAGGGCCATTGCTGCCTTCGATAATCAGCCAGCGAGGTTCGGAGGCCAGCACTTTGCGGGCTTCATCGGGTGTCAGGTGGCGCTCCGTGCGCAGAATGCTGCGCTCCATAATGGCCCCCACAGAGACTCGTCGCAGTGCCTGGATAATGGGTGAGCTCTGGTAACTGAGCCCCTGGCTTTTAAGGATGGTGAGGAACAGGGATTTTTTGCCGAAGGCCTCACTGGTCACCAGGCTGGAGGTGGTGATGATCAGCATCGCCGGGAGAATGATGTTGGGATTGCGTGTCAGCTCCAGTACCGCCATCAGCGCGGCCAGCGGTGCCTGCAGTACCGCGCCCATCATGGCACCCATGCCAAGCATTGCGTAGAAGCCAACAGACGATGCATATTCAGGAGCGACCTGGGCCCCGATCAGACCCATTGCACCGCCCAGCGTGGCCCCCATAAACAGGGTCGGGCCAATCACCCCGCTGGGCATGCCCAGCCCGATCGTGATGGCGGTGACCACCAGCTTGGCGATCCCTGCACCAATCAGCAACCAGAACGGCAGGTCGCCGTGGATGGTGGCGTTGACCGTGTCATAGCCGATGCCCATGACTTCCGGCACCAGGATGGCAAAGGGCACCATCAGCAAACCGGCCACTGCAATCCGCAGCAGTACGGGCCGGTGATGGTAGCGGCTGCCTGCTTCCACAATATGGATGAATGCCGCCGCGGCAATGCCGATGCACACCGCGATGGTGATAATCCATGGAATTTCCGCCAGGGAGTTCATGGTCAGCGCCGGCACGGTGAACGCGGGCTCGCCACCATAGACCGCCTGGGTCACAATCGCTGCGCTCACCGAGGCGAGGATGATCGGGGTGAACCCGGCGATGGTGTATTCCATCATCACCACTTCCATGGCGAAGATGACCCCGGAAATGGGGGTGTTGAACGATGCGGAAATGGCTGCGGCGCATCCGCAGGCAACCAGGGTGCGGATGCTGTTGTTGGGCAGTCGCATCCATTGCCCCATCAGGCTGGAGAAGGCGGCACCCAGGTGCACGGCAGGCCCTTCCCGGCCGGCAGACTGGCCGGTGACTACAGTAGTGACACCGGAGAAGAACTGTACCAGCGCACTGCGAACCGTCAGGTACCCCTGGTGGTAGTTGAGGCGCTCCATGACATGCACGATGCCCACCTTTCGGTCCTGTATCGCCAAGCGGTGCAGGAATAGACCCAGCAGCAGTGCGCCTCCGAGGGGCAAGAGCCCCCGGGTAAGCCAATCCAGCTGCTCGAAAGCTTCCGAATTGCTGCCTGGCAGAAACTGCTCCAGTGGCCACTCAATCGCCAGTCGAAACAGCAGTATGACGGTGCCGGTTACCAGTCCGCTCAGCAACCCCAGCACTGCGAGCTGTGGCAGGGCATCCACGCCCGAAAGCCGCCGGCGGAACATGGGAATCAGTTGTTCGGTCATCTGTTTCCGGAGGTTTCGCATGGAGGCCCTGGTCCGTCTGGGATGTGGTAGCTGAACGTATTGTAACCAGACCCGTTGGGGCTGCAATAAGTCCTTCGTTTATCATGTTAGACTATAGGGCTTTGAAGGGTGCGACAGGCACTTCATTTTCAGCGACCAACCAGTTCGGGAGTGGATGTGATCAAGGTAGGTATTGTCGGCGGTACCGGCTACACCGGTGTGGAGCTTCTCAGGATTCTGGCAGACCATCCCGAGGCGGATGTGCGCTGCATTACCTCCCGCTCGGAGGCGGGGGTTCCCGTGGCCGAGATGTATCCAAACCTGCGAGGCCACTACGACCTGGCGTTCTCCGAGCCGGACAACCGCGAGCTGGCATCCTGTGACCTGGTATTTTTCGCCACCCCCCATGGTGTCGCCATGGAGTCGGTGCCCGAGCTGCTGGATGCCGGTACCCGGGTAGTGGACCTGTCTGCCGATTTCCGGATCCGCGATCTGGACGTGTGGGCTCGCTGGTACGGCATGCCCCACACCAGTCCGGAGTGGGCAGAAAAGGCCGTTTACGGGTTGCCGGAAGTGGCCCGGGAGCAGATCCGCGAGGCCGCATTGGTGGCCAATCCCGGCTGTTACCCCACCGCCGTACAGCTGGGTTTTCTGCCGCTGCTGGAGAATAATCTGGTTGACACCTCCCGGCTGATCGCGGATGCCAAATCCGGTGCCAGCGGCGGCGGCCGGCAGGGCAAGATTCCGATGCTGCACGGCGAAGTGGGCGAAAGTTTCAAGGCGTACGGGGCCTCCGGTCACCGGCATCTGCCGGAAATCCGCCAGGGCCTGACCGACGCAGCAGGCAGTGCGGTGGGCGTGACTTTCGTGCCGCACCTGATCCCGATGGTGCGGGGTATCGAAGCCACCCTGTATGCCCAGTTGCATGATTCGTCCGATTTCGACCGGTTGCAGGCATTGTTTGAGGAGCGTTTCCGGGATGAGCCCTTTGTGGATGTGATGCCCTTTGGCAGTCATCCGGAAACCCGTAGTGTGCGCGGTGCGAATCTCTGCCGTATGGCCCTGCATCGCCAGGAAGACAGCAATATGGTGATTGTCTCCTCGGTGATCGATAACCTGGTCAAAGGGGCTGCCGGTCAGGCGGTTCAGAACATGAATATCATGTTCGGTCTGGATGAGGGCATGGGCATGAACAGCCCGGCCCTGTTGCCGTAGGATCGGCCGTGAGCGAGAAAAAGCAGAAACCCGCGGGAGAATACGTTGTTATCCGCCACCGCCCGGGCTACCGGCTGCGGCGATCTGCCATACTGTTGGTGTTCAGTGTGGTGGCCGCGGTGCTGGGCTATGTGGTGGGTGTGACCTATGGTGGCGGTCGCCTGTCGGGGCTTGAGGACAGCCAGGAGCGTCTGGCCGAGGAGCTGGAAAAGGTCCGCGACGGTTACACCGAGGCGCGCCAGCGGGTGATTACCCTGGAGCGCGGTCGTTCCATCGACCAGCAGGCACTTAAAACGGCCCGCCGCACGATTGTTGAGCTGGAAACGGAAATGGCGACCCTGCGGGCGGACCTGAGTTTCTACCGAAACATCATGGCCCCATCGGAAACCAGTAAGGGGCTGCAGGTAGACCGCTTCCAGCTGGATCCCGGGCGCATGGAGAATTACTGGGATTTCCGGATGACCCTGATCCAGGTGGGGAACAATAAAAGTTATATATCCGGCGTGGTGGCGGTCAACCTGATCGGCACGCGCGATGGTGAGCAGGAAGTGATCGCCCTGCGGGACGTATCAGAGCAGATCGAGGACCTGGGGGTGAAGTTCCGTTTCCGGTACTTCCAGGATGTTGAGGGAACCCTGCAGATTCCGGAAGGTTTCGAACCTCTGGAGGTGCAGGTGGTGGCCAGGGCCGAAGGTCGAAAGTCTTCCCAGGCCGAGCGCACATTCGACTGGCAGGACCTGACGGAGAACTGACATGTTTGGCAAGAAACAACAAAAAACACGCCGCCCGGTGGGACGGTTTGACACACTGGTTTCCTCGAAAACCGTGGTGGAAGGGGATGTCCATTTTTCTGGCGGGCTGCACGTGGACGGTCGCATTCGCGGTAATGTGGTGGCGGATGAAGGCAGCGATGCCATCCTCCGGGTATCGGAAGTGGGCGAAATCCAGGGGGATATTATCGCTCCCCATGTCATCATTAACGGCTGTGTCCGCGGTGATGTTCATTCCTCCGGTCACCTTGAACTGGCGGACAAGGCTTCCATACAGGGAACGGTTTATTACAACCTGATTGAGATGGCGGTCGGGGCTTCCGTGAATGGCAGCCTGGTGCACCGTCAGGAGTCGGCAGGCTTTATTGCCCATGAGCAGCCGGCTCAGGATGATTCCGCGCAGTCGGAAACGGAGACGGTGCCGGAAAGTGAACGGGCCGGAGAATAGTTGACTGTTTTAGTCGGGAAAAGGATAATCGTGTTACATTTGCTCAGTCTATTCTGGAGGCTGAATTGAGCGTTGTTGAGCAACAGGTCCCCACGCCGCTGTTTTTCAGTGACAGTGCCGTCGCCAAAGTCCGCGAACTCGTAGAGGAGGAAGGCAATTCCGACCTCAAGTTACGGGTGTTTGTGACCGGTGGTGGCTGCTCTGGCTTCCAGTACGGGTTTTCCTTCGACGAAGAGCAGGACGAGGAAGATACCGTGGTGGAAAAGGGCGGCATGAAGTTGCTGGTCGACCCCATGAGTTACCAGTATCTGGTCGGGGCGACGATTGAATACGAAGAAGGTCTCCAGGGTTCCCAGTTCGTGGTGCGCAACCCGAATGCTTCCTCAACCTGCGGCTGCGGCAGCTCCTTCTCTATCTGACCGATTCACGCGCTTTTCTTGCGGCTGGCTACGGCTGGTATATCGCCCCCAGTATCCGGGGCCCGGCTGCGCCTGTGACTGACGGCGTATTTCCCGGTTTCCCTTCCAGCGTCTGGCGCGCCAGCCAGGCAAATGCCGTTGGTTCTACCCATTGAGGGTCCAGTCCCAGTTCACTGGTAACGCATACCCGGTGGGGTGCGCAGGCTTTTGTCAGCTCCTGCATCAGCAGCGGGTTGTGGGTGCCGCCACCGCAGGCATAGATGGTCATGCTGCGGGATTCCGGTAGTTGCCGTGCAATGGAGTCCACAGTCAGCTGCAGCAGGGTGCGCTGAACGTCCTGAGGGGAAATATCCGGGTGGCGCTTCAGTGCGGTGGTAATCCACTCCTGGTTGAACTTTTCCTTCCCTGTACTTTTCGGGGGCTCCCGCAGAAAGTAGGCATCCGACAGCATGTCATCCAGCAGTTCGGCATTCACCGAACCTTCGCCGGCCAGGGTGCCGTTCTCGTCGCAGGGGCGGCCTGTATGGGAGCTGCACCAGGCATCCAGCAGTGCGTTGGCGGGACCGGTGTCAAACCCGGTGACCGGCTGATCCCCCGCGGGTAGCCAGCTGATGTTGGCGATACCGCCCAGGTTCAGAATGCAGCGGTCCTCGCTGGCCGAGCCAAAGAATGCTTTATGGAAAGCCGGAACCAGCGGGGCACCTTGTCCGCCGGCCGCCATGTCACGGCGCCGGAAATCGGCAATGGTAGTAATGCCGGTTGCTTCGGTGATCCGGTTGGGGTCGCCGAGCTGGATGGAGAAGGGGTGTGGTCCGGCAGGTTGATGTCGGATAGTCTGGCCGTGGCTGCCAATGGCACGGATGGTTTGCCGGCTTTCCCCGGCCCGTTCAACCAGGTGCATGGCCGCTTCGGCGAACAGTTCGCCGGTAATGCTGTCCAGTTCTCCCAGTTCGTCGGGTGTCGCCTGGTTCTGGCTCAGGTTGTAGAGCCGCTGACGCACATCCGTAGGGTACGGCAGGGTGTGCTGGTCGAGCATTCTCACCCGGTCCGGCCCGAAGGACACCCGCACCGCATCAATACCATCCATGCTGGTGCCGGACATCAGGCCGATCCAGGAATCCGTGCTCATCAGTTGTCGGTTGCCATGGCCAGTTGCTGGTAGTGACGACGGTAAACCTGGAACTGGGCAACCTGCTGCTCGGCAAACTGTTTGAACCTTGCCATTTCCTGCTGGGGTACCGGCTTGGCATCCGGCAGCGCTACCCGGCGGGAATTGCGCGGGCTGCCGTTGATGCGGAATTCATAATGCAGGTGCGGGCCGGTTACCATGCCTGAAGAGCCGACGTAACCGATGGTCTGCCCCTGCTTTACCCGGGTGCCATTGGAAATGCTTTTACCCAGGCGGCTCATGTGGGCGTAAAGGGTGGTGATGTTGTCACCGTGCTGGAGCACCACGGTACGACCGTAACCGCCCTTCCAGCCGGCAAAGCGCACCCGGCCGTCGCCGGCCGCTTTGATCGGTGTGCCGGGAGGTGCCGCATAATCGGTGCCCTCGTGGGGGCGTACAACGTCCAGTACCGGGTGGCGGCGCTGCAGGTTGAACGGAGAGGAAACCCGTGCGTTGATCGGTGTGCGCAGGAATGCCTTGCGCATGCTGCTGCCATCCGGCGCGTAGTAGTCGGTATCACCGTTGCTGTCTGTGTAGAGCAGGGCAATTACATCGTCGCCCCGGTTGACGAAGCGCGCTGAAAGAATGCGACCAGTGCCGTACTTTTCTCCGTCCAGATAGAGGTCTTCATAGACGACTTCAAAACGGTCGCCCTTGCGAACGTCATAAACAAAATCGATGTCCCAGCCAAAAATGCCGGCCAGCTCCATCGCCAGGCGATCATTCAGGCCTGCGTCGCGTGCTGCAACGTACAGCGAGTCTTCGATAACACCGGAGGCGAATGCCGGCTCAACGGAAGGCTCCCGGACAACGGTTTCGCCCACGTAAGTGTCGTCCTGCCGGGTGATCTCCAGGCTTTCAAGGCGGGAGCGCTCGAGCCGGATAGCGGCGAGTTCTCCATCGGGAGTCTTTCCGAAGGCAATGGTTTCGCCCGCAAACAGCCGCTGTACCTTTTCTGCGTCACCTTCCCCGTGGATGACCTTCAGCATCAGGCCGTCGTTGTAACCGGCTTTGGAGAAAAGGCCGCTGAGAGTGTCACCGGATTTGATGGTAAAGCGATCCCAGGTCAGCACCGGCTGCTTTTCAGCGGAGGTCTGGGGTGCGGGTGCCTCCGGGGTCGGCTCGGGCATTGCCGCAGGGGCCGATGCCGTTTGCATCACCGCCGCTGTTTGCTCGACCGGTGCCTCTGGTTCCGCTTTCTGTTCGGCAGGGGCTGGCTTGCCTGGAGCCAGGCGGGTCTCGCCGGTTTGCAGGTCCAGGTCGATGGACATGCGGCCAGCCTCAACGTCCGCACTGGGACTCATGAGAATGGCGGCCGAGACAACGACTCCGGCAACCGCGGCAATCGTGATATGGGTTCTGGGAAAAGACTTCAGCACGTGTGACACCCGTTTTTGATCGGTATTCCGGCAGCTTGTGCTACCTAATTAAAGCTGTTGTTCAAGTATAGACCAACAGATTACCGTATAAAAAGAAAACGCAACAGCGACCAACATTACAGTTGCGGACATCAAGGTGCCGGATTTCAGCCGGTTTGGCTGGTATAATTCCGCGCCTCTGTCGATGACCGGTGTAAAACTGCTGAGCTGGTCTTACTTTATCAGGCATTCCGGTAACGCTCAGGTCCGTTTTTGTTGAGGTCTGTAAGTTACGGTTAAAGCATTCTAACGGGAGATGTAGGGTTCATGGCATCCATTGATGAAGCTCTGGCGATTATCAGGCGCGGCGCGGAAGAGATTCTGCCGGAAGAAGATCTGCTCAAAAAGCTGGAAACCGGCCGTCCGCTGAGGATCAAGGCCGGCTTTGATCCCACGGCTCCTGATCTCCATCTGGGTCATACCGTTCTGATTAATAAACTGCGCCAGTTCCAGGATCTGGGGCATGAGGTGCTGTTTCTGATCGGCGACTTCACCGGCATGATCGGTGACCCGACCGGAAAAAGTGCCACCCGCCCGCCCCTGACCCGGGAGCAGGTGGCTGCCAATGCGGTCAGTTATAAAGAGCAGGTGTTCAAGATTCTGGATCCGGAGAAAACGCAGGTGGTGTTCAACTCGGACTGGATGAACGAAATGAATGCTGCCGACATGATCCGGCTTGCCGGCCAGTACACGGTCGCCCGGATGCTGGAGCGGGATGATTTCGACAAGCGTTACAAATCCGAGCAGCCGATTGCCATCCATGAATTTCTCTATCCGCTTGTGCAGGGTTATGACTCGGTAGCTCTGAAAGCTGATGTGGAGCTGGGCGGTACCGATCAGCGTTTCAATCTGCTGATGGGGCGCATTCTGCAGAAGCACTACGGTCAGGAGCCGCAGGCCATTCTCACCATGCCCATCCTGGAAGGTCTGGATGGTGTGCAGAAGATGTCCAAGTCCCTGGGCAACTATGTAGGGGTTAATGATTCGCCGGGTGAAATGTATACCAAGCTGCTCTCCATGCCGGATGAGTTGTTGTGGCGTTACTTCGAGCTTTTGAGCTTTCGTCCGCTGGCGGAGGTTAAAGAATTCCGGAAGGACGTGGCCGGTGGAGCCAATCCCCAGGACTACAAAAAGCTGTTGGCGCAGGAAATCATCACCCGCTTCCATAATGAAGAGGCTGCGGCCACGGCACACAACTCCGCTGGCAACCGTGTGGCGTTGGGCGAGATTCCCGATAATGTGCCGACGGTGGAAGTGCCGCTGGAGGGGCAGGAAGAATTGGCTATCCAGACGGTGCTGCGCCTGGCGGGTCTGGTCAAGAACGGTGCGGCAGCAAAAGACGTACTGGGCCGTGGGGCTGTCTATATCAACGGAGAGCAGCTTGAAGGTCAGAAGTTCTTTGTTGCCGGAGATGACTGCGTGATCCAGGCAGGCAAGAAGAAAATTGCCCGGGTTCTGGTGGTTAAATGACCGATCCTGTACGGCCCTGAAAAATTCTTCAGGAAGTCGTTGACAGTCCATCTCCCATCTGTAGAATGCGCAGCTCCTCGGCGCGGTCATCACCGACAGCGGAGGGGCTGCCAGAGGCGAAACGGAAGTTTTCCGGAAAGCGAAATTGGCAGTTGACAAGGCAGCGATTCGATGTAGAATACGCCACCTTGATTGAGCAGACGCTCAACGCTCTTTAAAAAGTTGACCAAGTAATTCGTGTGGGCGCTGGCCGAGGTATGTCGGATACGAT
>VMHT01091209.1_pt1 | contig 165370 bp, 142 predicted proteins | sample 4693611 | NCBI WGS metagenome assembly VMHT01 (sample SAMN12280063, study PRJNA550983) | marine metagenome | isolation source: seawater sampled from same location over 5 years 0.02-0.2 micron viral filtrate | place: USA: collected off the coast of southern California halfway between the port... ... | reverse complement strand
CACTTGTTATCGGTCTCTCGGAAGAGGAGCCGGCGCATTACCGAGCTGCTGCATGAAGGCCCCCAGCGGCCACTGGGGGTGGGCCTCAATTTACCCAAACACGGCAGAAATTATCCATACAAGCAAATTATCACTTACCTTCAAAAACCAATAAATGGAAACGTTTTGATTTGACAATTCCAGAATTTGGAATAATATTTGTGTATTCATACCAAACCTGAGTGTGACTGTGATGCTTAACCGATTGGAAATGCTCCGGATATTTTGTACTGCTGCAGAATCTCGCAGCTTTAAAGAAGCGGCTAACCGTCTGGGAATTTCTCCTCAGGCAGTGACGCGAGCAGTGAAGGAGTTAGAGCGATTGCAAGGGGAGCTTTTATTTCATCGAAATACGCGACACATACAAGTGACCCTAGTTGGAGAAAAATTGGCTGTGATCGCAAAAGAACGCCTGCGCGCTGTAGATGAATTGTTTCAAACAAGTGCCCCTGACTCGGGTAATGAATTACAAGGGCGGGTTCGTATCGCAGCGCCTGTTGGTTTTGGTCATAAATGCTTGATGCCAGCATTAATGGAACTCTCAACAGTACATCCTCAACTGGATATAGACCTGACACTCAGTGACGAGCGCGTGGATGTAGTTGACGAAAAAATAGATATTGGGATTCGTATCGGCTTCATGAGGGATAGTCGATTTATTGCCCGCCAGCTCGCCAAAATTAATCTGTATGTCGTGGCTTCGCCTGACTTAATAGATAGAGTGGGAAGGCCTGCGTCTATTGAAGATCTAAACCACTTGCCGGTTACAGGGTTAGTAGATCGCAATACGGGAAAGCTTTGGCCATGGGTTTTTTCCATGGACAGACAGTGGATGCCGTCCATAACACGTTTTCGAAGTGCCGACGCCGAAGCTGAATTAATGGGTGTACACAATGGACTGGGGTTTGCTCAAATTCCTGACTTTTTGGCCCAAGACTTATTACGCCAAGAGAAACTTGTGAGAGTGTTAGAAGAGGCCGAGCCTGTGCCTTGGGATTTATTTATTTATCGCCCTCAACGTGGTCCAGTACCACAACGTGTTCGATTGGTTTTTGATCACTTGGTGACAAGATTTAGTGTCCGCTAATTGTAGTAGCCCCCATTTAAACCGGACACGCTTCGATGGAATAAATACTTCGTCCATAAGTGAATGGAAATAGTGTGCCTATATCCAACGGGAAAGTGCATCTATGCACTTAGCTGCTCAATGTTCGCTTTTGTTTAAAAGAAAGCATTTGGGCGGCAACAAGCGGTTGCCTGTGTGGCCATGAGATGGCCCGGCACGTTAGCTGGGCTTTAAGCTTTTAATCGACTGGCCATCTCAGATAATTCCCGCCTCCAGGCTAGCTGCCATCGACAACCCGAGCTTCTCACATTGGTCAACAAACTCCTCCTGAAATTCCCCACGACAGATTAGAGGATCTTGAACCAGGCGCCATTTTAAGCCGGTAGTAATGCTCTCTATTGCTCTGCGAGTACCCGTGCCATCGTGACCCGCCCGAACATAGAAAGCAAAAGGAAGCCCCTGGGTTTTCTCCAGGCAGGGATAATAACTGCGATCGAAAAAATCCTTCAGGGCCCCACTCATGTAAGCCAGGTTCTCGGTGGTGCCCAGAATGATTCCGTCACAGGCCAGCACGTCATCCGGCCCGGCTTCGAGGGGCGGCAGCACTTTCACATCCACCCCTTCGACATCTTCGTGCCGTGCGCCTTCAGCCACGGCTTCCCGAAGCTTCAGGGTATTGGGTGAAGGAGCATGGGCGACAATCAAAAGCTGTTTGCGCTCGGTCATGTTTCCCACCATGGTCGCTGAACGAAGAAGGGCTCCCGAAGGAGCCCCGTGCGATCAAAGCAGCTGGCCTTCCGCCTCGGCGGGAGCCTCGGCTTCTTCTTTTTTGGAAGCCGGTTTGGGCATGAGCTTGTCCCGCACCTTGGCCTCGATTTCGTTGGCGATATCCAGGTTCTCTTCCAGGAACTTGCAGGCGTTGGCCTTGCCCTGGCCGATCTTGTCACCGTTATAGGCGTACCAGGCACCGGATTTGTCCACGAAGCCTTCTTTCACGCCCATATCCAGTACTTCGGCCATGTGGTAGATGCCCTTGCCGTACATGATCTGGAACTCGGCCTGCTTGAACGGTGGCGATACCTTGTTCTTGACCACCTTAACCCGGGTTTCGTTACCGACCACTTCGTCCCCATCCTTGATGGAACCGATACGACGGATATCCAGACGCACGGAAGAATAGAACTTGAGGGCGTTACCACCGGTGGTGGTTTCGGGACTGCCGAACATGACACCGATCTTCATGCGGATCTGGTTGATAAAGACCAGCATGCAGTTGGCATGCTTGACGTTACCGGTGAGCTTACGCAGCGCCTGGGACATCAGACGGGCCTGCAGGCCCACGTGGGAATCGCCCATCTCGCCTTCGATCTCGGCCTTGGGAGTCAGGGCCGCCACCGAGTCAACAATGATCACGTCAACCGCATTGGAGCGTACCAGCATATCGGCAATTTCCAGGGCCTGCTCACCGGTGTCCGGCTGGGATACCAGCAGTTCGTCGACGTTCACACCCAGTTTTTCCGCATAATCCGGGTCCAGGGCGTGTTCCGCGTCCACAAACGCGCAGGTCTTGCCCTGCTTCTGGGCCTCGGCGATCACCTGCAGGGTCAGGGTGGTTTTACCGGAACTTTCCGGACCGTAGATTTCGACAATCCGGCCGTAAGGAAGACCGCCAATGCCCAGCGCGACATCCAGCCCCAGTGAGCCGGTGGAGACCGCCGGAATCGCTTCCCGGGGCTGGTCGCCCATCTTCATCACGGCACCCTTGCCAAACTGCCGCTCGATCTGGCTGAGCGCAGCGTTCAATGCTTTTTTGCGGTTGTCTTCCATTGGTACGAAACCCTCATTCCTGTATATTTGAACAGTATTAAAACATAACCTGCACAAGAGACCAACCCCCGTTGATCACAGGTTATTGACGTAATCCATAACCCCCTGAAGTGCAAAGAGAACCGACTGCCGGCGCACGTCATCCCGGTTGCCGGGAAACTGTTTGCAGACCGCCAAAGTACGTTCGCCGCCCTGCCCCCAGGCAAACCAGACAGTCCCCACCGGTTTCTCCGGACTACCACCGCCGGGGCCGGCTACGCCGCTGACCGACACGGCCAGATCGGCCCCCGTGGCCTTCAGCGCGCCATCCACCATGCTGCGCACCACCTCTTCACTGACCGCCCCATGGGTTTCCAGCATCGCCGGCGGCACCCCCAGCAGCGCCTGCTTGGCCGCGTTGCTGTAGGTAACCAATCCAGCCAGCACATAGGCAGAGCTGCCGGGGCGGTCCGTCAGTACCTTGGCGACCCAGCCGCCCGTACAGCTCTCTGCCGTGGCAATGCTAAGCTGTTTATCCGCCAACCGCTCACCCAGGCGGTTTCCGGTGTCCTGTAACTGCCAATCTGCGGGTACCATCGCATCACCCTCGTTTCATCCTGGTCGTTATTTTCTTACAATCCCCGGTTCGACAACAGCCACGCAACCGGACGTTTCCATGACTGCTGCCCAGACTGATCTTTCCCGGCACACGCCAATGATGCAGCAATACCTCCGAATCAAGGGCGAACACCCCAATGAACTGGTGTTCTACCGGATGGGGGATTTCTACGAGCTGTTCTACGAGGATGCCAAAAAAGCCGCCGAATTGCTCGACATCACCCTGACGGCCCGGGGCCAGTCCGGCGGCAATCCGATTCCCATGGCGGGTGTGCCCTATCACTCGGCGGAAAACTACATTGCCCGGCTGGTGCGCGGCGGGCTGTCCATTGCCATCTGTGAGCAGATTGGTGATCCGGCCACCACCAAGGGACCGGTGGAACGGAAGGTGGTGCGCATCGTCACGCCGGGCACCCTGAGCGACGAAGCCTTCCTGGAAGACCGCAGGGACAACCTGCTGATTGCCATCTACAGTCACCGGGAGCAGTTCGGGTTCGCCTCGCTGGATATTTCCAGCGGCCGCTTTTCCGTGGCCGAGCTGGAAAGCCCGGAATCTCTGCAGAGCGAACTGCAACGCCTGCGACCGGCGGAGATTCTGGTCAGTGAGGACTTCCCCTATGGTGAATTGCTGGAAGGCTATACGGGCGTGCGCCGCCAGGGCCCCTGGCTGTTCGAGCGGGACACCGCCCATCGGCTGCTGACCCAGCAATTGCAGGTCAAGGACCTGACCGGTTTCGGCTGCGAGGATATGCACCTGGCCATCAGTGCCGCCGGCTGCCTGCTGCAGTACGCCCGGGAAACCCAGCGCACCGCCCTGCCCCACATCCGCAAGCTGAGCCATGAACGGCGCGAGGATGCAGTGATTCTGGATGCCGCCAGCCGCCGCAATCTGGAGATCGACATCAACCTGCTGGGCGGCCACCAGCACACCCTGGCCTGGGTAATGGACAAGACTGCCACCGCAATGGGCGGACGGGAACTGCGCCGCTGGCTGAACCGCCCGCTGCGGGACGTGGATACCGTTCGCCAGCGCCAGCAGGCGGTCTCTGCCATGCTGGACAGCTACCATTACGAACCGGTACACGATCTGCTCAAAGCGGTTGGGGATATTGAACGCATCCTGGCCCGTGTCGCCCTGCGTTCAGCGCGCCCACGGGATCTGGCCCGTTTGCGGGATGCCTTTGGCGTGCTTCCGGACCTCCAGCAGGCCCTGAAGCCAGTCAACTCCCACCATGTGGTCAGACTGGCGACCACCATAGGCGAATACCCGCAGCTTGCAGAGCTGCTGGAGCGCGCCATTATCGACAACCCGCCGGTGGTTATACGCGATGGCGGTGTGATTGCAGAAGGCTTTGACCCGGAGCTGGACGAGTTCCGCAACATCAGCGAGAACGCCGGCCAGTTCCTGCTGGATGTGGAAACCCGTGAGCGGGAACGCACCGGCATCAGCACCCTGAAAGTCGGCTACAACCGGGTGCACGGTTATTACATCGAAATCAGCCGGGCCCAGTCTGGCCAGGCCCCGGTGGATTACATCCGCCGCCAGACCCTGAAAAACGCCGAGCGCTTCATCACCCCGGAACTGAAAGAGTTCGAAGACAAGGCCCTGAGCGCAAAAAGCCGGGCCCTGGCGCGGGAAAAAGCGCTCTACGACGAGGTGCTGGAAACCGTGGCCGGCGAACTTCCGGCCCTGCAGGATGCCGCCCAGGCGCTGGCTGAGCTGGATGTGCTGAGCAATTTTGCCGAACGTGCCACTACCCTGCGGTTCTGTGCGCCGGAGTTCTCGGAAGCCCCCGGCTTCGATATCGAGGAAGGCCGCCATCCGGTGGTGGAACAATTACTCAGCGAGCCGTTTGTGCCCAACGACCTGCTGATGGATACCGAGCGACGCATGCTGGTGATTACCGGCCCCAACATGGGGGGTAAATCCACCTACATGCGACAAGCCGCCCTGATTGCACTGCTGGCCTACACCGGCAGCTACGTGCCCGCCAGCCGCGCCACCCTGGGTCCGGTGGACCGCATATTCACCCGCATGGGCTCATCAGATGATATAGCCGGTGGCCGCTCCACCTTCATGGTGGAGATGACCGAAACCGCCAACATCCTGCACAACGCCACGGAATACAGCCTGGTATTGATGGATGAAGTGGGACGGGGCACCAGCACCTTTGACGGTCTGTCGCTGGCCTGGGCCACGGCGGAACATCTGGCAAAACACATCCGGTGCTACACTCTGTTTGCTACGCACTATTTCGAACTGACCCAGCTGGCAGACGATTTACGCCACGCCGTCAATGTACACCTGACCGCCACGGAGCATGATGACAACATTGTGTTCCTGCACAACGTACACGATGGTCCGGCGAGTCAGAGCTACGGCTTGCAGGTGGCCAAACTGGCCGGCGTGCCGGACGACGTGATCCGCCACGCCAAAAGCCAGCTTGCGGAACTGGAAGGCAGCGCCTCGCCAGTCAACATTACGCCGGCACCGGCGGCGGTGAATGAGGCACCGGCCAGCGCGCAAAGGCCCGCGGAAAGGGTTATGCAGGCGGATATGTTTGCCAGCCTGGAGCCGAGTGAGGTGGAAAAGGCGCTGGGCGAACTGGACCTGGACAACCTTACCCCCAGGGAGGCCCTGAACCGCCTGTACGAACTGAAGGACAAGCTCGGACACTGAGCCGGACTTGATTCAGGTATAACGATATAGCCGCGAGAAGCTTGCGGGGAACCAGAGCGCTCCCTACAATATCGCGCATTAAAATTACGATGAGATTGACCACCGAACCAGGGAACTGATTATGGCGTTTATCGTTACTGATAACTGCATCAAGTGCAAATACACCGACTGCGTAGAAGTGTGCCCGGTTGACTGCTTCTATGAAGGCCCCAACTTTCTGGTTATCGACCCGGACGAGTGCATCGACTGCGCACTGTGTGAGCCAGAGTGCCCTGCGGAGGCAATCTTCTCCGAAGACGAGCTGCCGGCTGGCCAGGAACAGTTTGTCGAGCTCAATGCGGATCTCGCCGCCAAGTGGCCGAACATCACCGAGAAAAAAGACCCGCTGCCGGATGCCGAGGAATGGGATGGCAAGCCGGACAAGCTGCAGTATCTCGAGAAATAACTGCCAGACAGTAAAAACGGGGCCCGCGGGCCCCGTTTTTGTTTGGTGCGGTTACTCGCCGCCTTCCAGAATCTTCTTCACCGGTGCCGATTTATAGAACGGCTCCAGCCGCCGGCGCAGGGCCGCTTCCAGATAGCCTTCTTCCCGCAGCAGATCCACCAACGGAATGCCCAGCTCTTCCACTTCCTTGATAATCACCGCCTGATCGACACCCACATCGCCGAGCAGGTCGGTGACCGGCCGGTCACCATATTTCTCGAACAGATGGACCACCACGGCGCGGGCCATTTCCTCGAAGTAGCCGGTCTGGCGGAAGGTCAGCCAGAACTCGTAGCCCAGCACCACGAACTCCTGCAACTGGACTTCACCCAGCCCGGCATGCAGATCATCAATGGTCTTGTCTTCCACGGAAACCCACGCCGCCATCACGCTGTCCCGCAGCTCATCGTCGGTCAGGGCCTTGTGCAGGAAACTCTCACTGCGGGCAATCAGTGACGGCAGGCTGTCTGACAACCAGGCCTTGATACGACGCTCGAAGGCTTCATCCAGACCCTTGACCGCACGGTTCGCCAGGTTCTTGCCGAACTTCATCATGGAACCGACACCCGGCACGTTCTTGGTGATCAGGTTGTCTTCGTACAGATAGTTCACCAGGCCGTGATACACCACGTTGGAGACCAGCTCCTGGTACACCGGGTGGGCCATGATTTCGCTGATGATACGCTCGCGCTGGTGCCTCAGCTCCAGTGCCTCTTCCAGAAACGCAGATGCCTGATCCCGGGTAATAATATCTTTCAGCTTTGTTTCCGCCTGGGCAGGTGACCGAAGCACTTCCGTTGCCATCTCGGCAGCCAGCTCCGGGATGCCGGCATCCAGCTCCATATCCACCACAATGCGCTGGATAACGCCCATGATCTGATCCACCGAGGTGACCCGGTTGAGGGTTACCTGACCGGCATGGTCATACAGTTCCGCCACTTCGGTTTGCAGGAATTTTTTCAGCTTTGCGCCTTTGAGATTGGCCAGCTCGTGTTTGACGTGTTGCTCCAGCAGAGCATTGGCGACATCGGTCTTGCCTTTGGTCATAGCAGAATCTCTGTTATTGGAATGAAACAACCATGCATGCAGGCTAACAGAAAGCCCGGCCGGGGGCGTTTGCCGAAGGAGCCGCATTCCCGGTGCCATGCAGTCAACCGCAACCGGAGACAGGCAAACAAAAAAAGGGAGGCACAAAGGCCTCCCAAGGACACACAGAGGGGTGCCACAGCAGGCTGCGGCAGAGTGTTCAATCGTTCTTTTCAGCCTTTTCCGCACCCGGTGCTTCCGGATCCGGGGTAAAGCCGATCAGGTGGGTGCGTTCAATCAACAGGTAGAGAATCGCACCGGTCGCCAGGCCCCAGCCCGCGCCGTACACCGCCAGCACCACACCCATGGTGCCCGCAATACCGCGCTCGGTGTTGTTCTCCAGTTGCTCCAGACCCACCATCAGGCAGATATAGCCGGTCAGCAGCAGGGTCAGGGACAGGGCAATCGGCAGCACCGGCTGGAAGAAGCTCACCAGCGGCAGCACGAACACAGCGATAAAACCGGTGATCCAGAAGGTGCCGCCACCGCTGTAGATGGAGTCCATGGCGTTGCGACCATATTTGTAACGCTCTGCCATGGTGGCGGTTACCGCGGTCCAGATCGGGCCGGCCAGGCCGGGGTATGGGGCAAAGAACGCATGACCACCATTACGGATCGCGGTCACCAGGTGAGCCCGGTCAATGCTGTTGTCGATGTCTTCATCCTTGCGCAGGTGATCCACGCGGCTCATCAGGGACTGACCCACCACAATGTCACCAAACGCGATCACGTAGGCAATCACCGCGGTGGGAATCGCGTACATGAATACCGAAGCATCCGGGAAACCGACGCTGAACGGCAGGTAGCTCCACAGCTCTACAAAGTTGGGCTGGGTAATACCCCACTGCACATCAGGCACGTCATACTCACCGGTGGCAAAACCGACGATGATGGCCACCACCATGCCCGGTACCATGCCGTAGTTGGCAATCTTGCGGGCGATGGAGTTGGAATCCACAAAGCCCTTGAAGGACATGGAAAACATCAGGTACAGGCACACCAGACCGCCCAGGGTCAGGGAAATCGGCGTTTCCGCCAGCCGGCCACCCGCCTCGATCTCGCCCATCAGAGCGGCAATACCGGCACCGATGATGATCCCGCCTTTCATGGAACGGGGAATCAGGTGAACCAGCTTGCTGCCAAGCCCGGTCAGGCCGAGAACCAGGAAAATCATGAACACCAGGAACTGCAGGGCAAACATCGCCTGAATCGCTTCCGCTCCCGGTTCATAGTCGCCAAGGAACAGCAGTACCACCGGAATACCGGGGGTAATCCAGCCGGGCACCAGGGGCACACCCAGCAGCGCCGGCAGCATGAAGCCGATACCGCAGATCACTACATAGGCCAGCGCCACGTCATAGGGCACGCCCAGGTATTGTTCCAGCAGCGGAATCATCGCCAGGCTGACCACGAACATGATCAGCGCCTGCACCATCTCCGCAAATTCCCAGCGGTAGTGCACGAACGGCAGACGGATTTTGAAGGGGCCGGCGGGCCAGTAAGGCTGTTCTTCGCCGTTTTTTCGGTGAAGCATTTGCATAAAAGTACCTCCGGGCAGGCCGATAACGGCTGCCAGTCAATGTTGTTTTTGTGGTGAGGTTCACCGGCCCCCGGTGCCGGGGGCCGGCAGGTGGGCTCAGTCCAGCTCTTTGGCCTGATCCCGCAGCACGAACTTCTGGATCTTGCCGGTGGATGTTTTCGGCAGTTCCGAGAAGACGACGGTTTTCGGCACCTTGAAGCGGGCCAGATGCTCACGGCAGAAGCTGATGATGTCCTGCTCGGAGACATCGCCGGCTTTCGGCTTCAGGGTGATAAAGGCGCAGGGGGTTTCACCCCATTTCTCGTCCGGTCGTGCCACCACGGCCGCTTCAAGCACAGCCGGATGACGATAGAGGACATCTTCCACCTCGATGGTGGAAATGTTTTCGCCACCGGAAATGATGATGTCTTTCAGACGGTCCTTGATCTCCATGTAACCGTCTTCGTGCCATACCGCCAGGTCACCGGTGTGGAACCAGCCGCCCCGGAAGGCCTCGGCGGTGGCGTCCGGATTCTTCAGATAACCTTTCATGACGGTATTGCCGCGCAGGAAGATTTCCCCCACGGTCTTGCCATCCTTGGGTACCGGCTCCATGGTGTTGGGATCACCCACCATGGTGCCGGCCAGGGTGTGGTAACGGACACCCTGGCGGGCCTTGATGCGGGCGCGCTCTTCCAGCGGCAGCTCATCCCACTCGGATTTCCAGGCACAGACCGTCACCGGGCCGTACACTTCGGTCAGGCCGTAGACGTGGGTGACCTTGATACCAAGCTCTTCGATGGCACCAATCACCTGGGCGGGGGGCGCAGCGCCTGCAGTCATGGACTTCACTTCGTGCTGGATGCCGGCCTTGGCAGCAGGGGAAGCGTTCAGCAGCGCGTTCAGGACAATCGGCGCGCCGCACATATGGGTCACCTGGTGGTCCCGGATCAATTGCAGGATTTTCTCCGGATCCACCCGGCGCAGGCACACATGGGTACCCGCCATGGCCGTAATCGTCCACGGGAAACACCAGCCATTGCAGTGGAACATGGGCAGGGTCCACAGGTAGACCGGATGCATTGCCATGGACCAGACGGTCTCGTTACCCAGGGAGTTAATGTAGGCACCGCGATGATGGTAAACCACGCCCTTCGGGTTGCCCGTGGTGCCGGAGGTGTAGTTCAGGGAGATAGCATCCCACTCATTGTCCGGCAGGCTCCAGCTGAACTGCGGATCGCCCTCCTGCAGGAAGGCTTCATAATCCAGGTCGCTGACCCGGGTGCCTTCGCCATACTCGGGATCGTCCACATCAATCACCAGCGGGGCCTCGTCCAGACGGCTGACCGCTTCGCGGACCACCTCGCCGAACTCCCGGTCGGCAATAATCACCTTGGCCTCGCCATGCGCCAGCATGAAGGCGATGGCTTCCGCATCCAGCCGCACGTTCAGGGTATTCAGCACCGCACCGATCATCGGCACGCCAAAGTGGGCCTCTACCATGGCGGGGATATTCGGCAGCATTACCGCCACTGTATCGCCCTTGCCGATGCCACGACCGGTCAGGGCCGAGGCCAGCCGGCGACAACGCTCGTAGGTCTGGGCCCAGTTGTAACGGATGGCACCGTGAATCACCGATGGATAGTCCGGATACACGGTGGCGGTGCGTTCAATAAAATCAACGGGGGACTGAACGGAATAGTTCGCATCCCGGGGCTCAAGCCCCTGATCGAAAATAGAGCTCATTGTGTGGTCCTCGTGATTCGGTTTTGTTGTTGTATCTATCTTTGGCAATTCCTGTGGAATCGCTATACTTCTACTTAACAATCATCATAATGAACCCATATAAATATAGTAATAATACTCTGGTATTATAGTATTTTTGCTATATTAGAGCCGATATGCCCCTTAACACCTTGATCAGCCTGCTTGCCCGGGATCCTCAACCTACCCTGCTGACGGATGCATCACTGCGGATCATTGACTGCAATCCGGCGCTATCCGATCTGCAGGCAGGCACCAGAGCCGGGTCGATACACCCACTGTTGCCGGTCAACGTGCAGTCATTGCTCAACTCGGTACTGTCACAGGACCGGGCTATCGAGAATGTGGAAGCCCGGTTTGCCGACCGCATCTACCTCTGGACACTGATCCCCGCTGGCAGTGACCAGATACTGATCCGCGGCCGGGATGCCACCGAGGAGCTGCAACTGCGGGACCAGGCCATCCGCTCCAGCCGCCTGTACCGACTGATTACCGAGAACACCACTGATCTGATTTCCCGCCATGCTCCCGACGGACGCTTTATTGATGCCACGCCGGCCTCCTGGCAATTACTCGGCTACCGTCCTGAAGAACTGAGGGATCAACCACTGGAGTCAGTGCTTGAAGGGGATCAGGCCGCAGACCAGCTGGCCCGCACCCGCGAACAGCTACGGGAAACCGGTTACGCCACCATGACCGTGGAAATCCGCCACCGGGACGGCAGCCGCCGCTGGTTTGAAATTGCCAGTCGAGCCATCCGGGAAACCTATACCGGTGCGGTGATCGAGGTGGTCAGCGTTTCCCGGGACATTACCGAGCGGGTTCGCTCCGAGGAAAAGAACCGGTTGCTGGCAGACGAACTGGCCCACACCGCACGCCTCGCCACCCTGGGTGAACTGGCCTCCAGCATCGCCCACGAGATGAACCAGCCCCTGGCCTCGATCATGAACTTTGCCAATGCCAGCCTGCGCTTCATGAAAGATGGTCGGGAAGACCCGAAGCGACTGGAACGGGTGGACGATGGCCTGCAGAAGATCATCTACCACGCCAACCGGGCCTCGGACGTCATCCAGCGCCTGCGGGCCTTTTTGCGCAAGGGCCGCACGGAAACCGGCCCTACCGAGATCAACGACGTGGTCGCGGATGCAGTGCGGCTTTGCCAGTGGGAGGCAGACAAGAATCGGGTACGCCTGAAGGAAACCCTCACAGCCCCCTCCCCGGTTATCAATGCCGACCCGGTACTACTCGAGCAGGTGATGATCAACCTGGTCCGCAACGCCATGGAGGCCAATGCCGAGAAGCACCACGGGGCTGACGAGCAACAGGCCTCCCAGGTTGAAATCAGCACGCAGCTGAACACCGGGGGGGAAATCCTGATCTGCGTGAATGACGAAGGGCCAGGCCTGTCGGAAGACGGCATCCGCCAGATGTTCCAGCCCTTCCACACCAGCAAGCCCAAGGGGTTGGGCCTTGGTCTGTCCATGAGCCGCTCGATCGTTGAAGGGTTCGGCGGATTTCTGGATGCCCACCCGGCCGAATCCGGCGGCTTATCACTGATTTGCCGGTTTCCGCCCAACCAGACACGCACCCAACCGACTTCCGGAGCCAAACCGTGACACAGCCAACTACCCCGACTGTCCATGTTGTTGATGACGATGCCGGCATGCTGGAGTCCACCCAGTGGCTGCTGGAATCCGTGGGCCTGCAGGTGCGGGCCTTCAGTGACGGCCGGCAGTTTCTCAGCGAAGTGGAACAACACCCGCCCGGCTGCGTGGTGCTCGACATCCGCATGCCCGGACTGGGCGGCCTGAACATTCAGGAAGAACTGCAGAAGCGGTCCATCGAAGTGCCGATTATTTTCGTCTCCGGCCATGCGGACGTGCCCATTGTGGTGCGCGCCTTCAAGTCCGGTGCGTTCGACTTCATCGAAAAGCCGTTCAACGAACAGCTCCTGCTGGACAGCGTGCAACAGGCCCTGCAGAAAACCCCGGCACCGCAGGAGGCACCGGGCAGTGAAAACCATGGTGCACTGCTGGACACCCTCACCCGCAGGGAACGGGATGTTTTCCTGCCGCTGGCACGGGGTTACACCAGCCGTGAGATCGCCGAACAACTGGGGGTCAGCGTCAAAACCATCGACCTTTACCGGGCGCGCGTCATGAAGCGACTCGGCGCGGAGCGGCTGCCGGATGTGACCGGACTGGCCATTGCCGCGGGCCTGCTGGACCCTCTCCATCTCCGCAGCCACCCCGAGGGCCGGGACTGATATACTGCCCGCCGTTTTCTACCAACGGCAGGCAGTATCATGGCAACTTCACCTTCAGCGTATGACGTAATCATTATCGGCGCGGGCGCGGCCGGGCTGATGTGTGCTGCCACGGCCGGCTGCCGTGGCCGGCGGGTGCTGGTGGTGGATCATGCCAACAAACCGGGCAAGAAGATTCTGATGTCCGGTGGCGGACGCTGTAATTTCACTAACCTGAACAGCACCCCCGCCAACTTCCTTTCCGACAATCCCCATTACTGCATTTCGGCGTTGAAACGCTACACGCCCCAGGATTTCGTGGAACTGGTGGATCGCCACGGGGTTGAGTACGAGGAGAAAGCGCCCGGCCAGCTATTCTGCCAGGACAGCGCCAAGGACATCCTCAACGTGCTGCTGACCGAGTGCGAGTGGGCCGGTGCGGAAATACGAATGAAAACGCAGGTGCGGGAAGTCAGTGAAACGAACGATGGTTTCGAGCTGGCCACCAGTAGCGGCACACTGACCAGTCAGTCCCTGGTGATTGCCTGCGGCGGCCTGTCCATTCCCACCATGGGCGCGACCGGTTTTGGCTATGAGCTGGCAAAGCAGTTCGGACTGAAGGTGTTGCCGACGCGGGCGGGGCTGGTGCCCTTCACTTTGCAGCCGGAGTTGAAGCAGCAATTGGCCCCGCTCTCGGGCATCAGCTGCCCGGTGGATGCCCACTGCCATAACGAGCACTTCCGGGAACCCATGCTGGTCACCCACCGGGGTCTGAGTGGCCCGGCCATGCTGCAGGTATCCAGCTACTGGCAGCCGGGTGATGAGGTACACATCAACCTGTTACCCGGCCAGCGTATTCAAGAGGACCTGCTGGCGCTTCGCAAAGAAAAACCGCAATCCACGCTGGCGCAGTACCTCAACCAGCACCTGCCCAAACGTTTTGCCCAGGCATTCAATGAACTCCAGGGCTGGAATGGCCCACTGCAGGGATGCAGCAACCAGGACATCGAACAGATCGCCGACACCCTGGGCAACTGGACCGTCAAACCCGCCGGAACCGAGGGCTACCGGACAGCGGAAGTGACACTGGGTGGTGTCGACACCCGCCAGCTGTCCTCCAGGACCATGGCGGTTCTCGACAAACCCAACCTGTTTTTCATCGGAGAAGTAGTGGATGTAACCGGACACCTGGGCGGGCACAACTTCCAGTGGGCCTGGGCTTCAGGTGTGGCGGCTGGAAATGTCGCCTAAAGGTATTTCTCGATCGGCAGCAGCGACAACACGGATGAAGTGAATCTGCGCCACCACCCTACCCGGGGTTCGTGATGAAAGGGCCCGTCCGCTCCCTGCCAGAGAGGCTCGCCATTCTCATCCAGCGTGACCTGCCAGCTATTCCAGGGCTTGATGGTCTGCATCAGCTTATCCGCCAGTTGGTCTGCGAGTTCGGGGCTGCGAACGATCAGGAGGGTTTCACCGTTCAGGTAGATGGAACGCAGGTTGACGTTGAAGGAGCCAATGACCACTGTTTTCCGGTCAATCACCACAGATTTGGAGTGCAGACTCACTGTTCCATCGTCACAAAAGCCACGATCCTTCAGCCACCGCAGGCATATCGGTGCCTCCGGCCGGAGTTCGTACAGTTCGATGCCTTGTTTCAGCATGGCCCGCCGCCAGCGGGCGTAGGCGGAATGGTTGGTGACCAGGTCGTTGCTGGCCAGGGAATTGGTCAGGGCAACGATCCGCAGCCGGTCAAAGGCGGGCAGTGAGGCCAACTGCGCCAGCTGTTCCTCCGCCAGCACCAGGTAGGCGGACTCGATCAGTATTTCCTCTTTTGCGGTCTGCGCCAGATCATAGAGCGCCCGGGCCGTTTGTTTGGGCTGATCGGCAGGCGCATCCATATCTTCGGTTGGCGGATCAAAGATCAGCTCGCCTTCCGCCCATTGCAGGTGGCCGGCAAACTGGTTCAGTTCTACCCGCGCCCCCTCCGGCGTTTCCGGAATGGCAAAAGGCCAGTCACCGGGTTGCTCGCTGGCATCCCGCAAGGTACCCAGGTCGGCAGCAACGTCCCGGGGAGAAGGTGAGGAAGGGTAAAGTTCGCTGATCGCCAGTGACCAGCGACTATTCCAGTAGGCTGAGAAACCGGCCCCCATGTCCTCTACCACCGGCCCCAAGGCAAAAACATCCCGGTCCGCGAAATAACGCTGCTCATGCAGGCCGAAATATTCATCGCCGATATTGCGACCACCCACAATGCCGGCCACTCCGTCAGAGATCAGCGCCTTGTTGTGCATGCGGCGGTTGATACGCTGAAAATCCCGGATCAGTGACCACCAGCGGCCCAGCCCGTCCCGACTGGCTGACGGATTGAACACCCGGACTTCAATTCGGGGATGGCGATCCAGCAGTGTCATCAACTCGGCCACCGGGGCCAGATTGATGTCATCCAGCAGCAGCCGGACCTGCACTCCCCGGTCCGCGGCCCGCAGCATCCGACCCGCCAGATACCGACCGGAACGATCATCGCTCCAGATATAGTACTGGGCATCGATGCTGTGTTCGGCCGCGTCCACCATGGCAGTCCGGATCCGCAGGGCTTCATCACCACCATCCAGAACGTAGTAGCCGGACAAGGCATCGGATGCCGGACGCTCCCGGGCCAGCAAGCCGGCAAGGTAACCAGTGGTATTCGGTGACATGTCCGCCATCCTGGAATCATCAGCACGAGGCAGATTGCCGGAACAACCTGTGACAACCAACATCAACGCCATCATACGCAATATCGCCATGACCCAGCGGTATCGGCATTCATTGCGCAGCGCGCCGTGTAGTGTCACAGGGTATCTCCTATCGCAGAATTACCAGTGGCTTGTGAGCCGTTTTCAGCATGGTGGTTGTGGTGCTTCCGACCAGGAACTGACGAATGCGGCTATGGCCATAGGCTCCCATCACCAGCACATCAATATCATGCTCTTCCTGATAGGCGTGGAGTGCCGGCTCAACGTCGCCGGCACGGATCGCCAGGGTGATATCGATACCATAGCCTTCCAACATCTGCCCGGCTTTCTTCAGTTGTTCCCGGCGGTCAGCGGTATCGGCTCCGATCATCACCATATGCAGTGGCAGCCCCTTCAGAACCGGACTACCCGCAAGCAATTCAATTCCGCGGAAGGCGGTAGCACTGCCATCAAACGCCAGCATGGCGCTGCGCGGTTCCGAGTACTGGTCCGGCACCAGAAGGATGGGCCGATGCATACTGCGTATTACTGTCTCCAGCTGGCTGCCGATGTGCAGGTCACGATCAGAACTGCTTTCGCCGTGCAGCCCCATGACCAGCAGCCGGGTCTGGTTTTCCAGGGCCAGCAGTGACTCAGTAAGATCGCCATGGCGCTGCCGTTTGACGGTTTCCTCCACCCCGGCCGCTTTAACCCGCTGTTCGGCTTCATCCAGCAGGTGGTGGCCGTGTTCCAGTGCCAGGCGGGAGCGTTTACGGTCCAGTTCCGCAAGTTCATACAGCAGGTGTTCACGGCTTCCGAGCCCGATATTGCCGGCCAGATCCGGCTCCGCGGGGAACCGTTCCTCATCCAGCACATGCAACAGCATCAACGGCGTTTCCATGTGGCGGCTGGCCCAGACGCTGTAATCACAGACCGCCGGGGCAGCCCTGGAACCGTCGATACAGGCAACTACTCGCAACATTGTGTCAGTACCCTTGTTGTCGTTATTGTCTGTGTGCGGCGCGCTATTCTCATAGTTTGAGTCGGTCATGATCAGTGCCCCATCAGCTGGTCAACGGCATCGGGTTTATCGTGCACACCGAAACGGTCAACGATGGTGGCGCTGGCTTCATTGAGCCCGATCACTTCCACATCAGCACCCTCCCGGCGGAACTTGATGACGGCCTTATCCAGGGCCGCCACGGCGGTAATATCCCAGAAATGGGCGCGGCTGAGGTCAATCACCACTTTATCCACCGCTTCCTTGAAGTCAAAGGACTCCAGGAATTTCTCGGAGGAGCTGAAAAACACCTGGCCGACCACAGTGTAGGTGCGGGTGTCAGAGCCATCCTCGTAGGACGAACGCACCGCCATATACTGCCCCACCTTGTTGGCGAAGAACAGGGATGCCAGCAACACACCCGCCAGCACACCGAAGGCCAGGTTATGGGTGGCAACCACGACAATCACCGTTACCACCATCACAATATTGGTCGAGAGCGGATGCTCCCGAAGATTACGGATGGAGTCCCAGCTGAAGGTACCGATCGACACCATGATCATAACCGCCACCAGCGCGGCCATGGGGATCTGTACCAGCACCTTGTCCAGCACCAGAACCATTACCAGCAGGAAGACACCGGCGGTGAGCGTGGAAAGACGGGTACGGCCCCCGGATTTCACATTGATAATGGATTGGCCAATCATCGCGCAGCCTGCCATACCACCAATCAGACCGGATCCGATATTGGCGATGCCCTGCCCTTTACATTCACGGTTACGATCACTGGTGGTGTCAGTCAGGTCGTCCACAATGGTGGCCGTCATCATTGACTCCAGCAGGCCGACCACCGCAAGCCCCAGGGAATAGGGCAGAATAATCATCAGGGTTTCGAGGTTCAGGGGTACATCCGGCCAGAGGAAGATTGGCAGGGTGTCCGGCAGTTCGCCCATATCCCCGACCGTACGAATATCCAGCCCGAGAAATACCGCCACTGCCGTCAACGTGACAATGCACACCAGTGGCGATGGCAACAATTTGCCCACCACGGGCACATAGGGAAACAGATAGATAATCGCCAGCCCTGCAGCCGTCATGGCATAGACGTGCCAGGTAACACCGGTCAGCTCCGGAAGCTGGGCCATAAAGATCAGGATGGCAAGGGCATTCACGAACCCGGTCACGACGGACCGGGAGACAAACCGCATCAATCCGCCGAGCTTGAGATAGCCGGCAAAAATCTGCAGCACACCGGTCAGCAGAGTCGCTGCCAGGAGATACTCAAGGCCATGCTCCTTCACCAGGGTGACCATCAGCAACGCCATGGCACCGGTCGCGGCGGAGATCATCCCCGGGCGGCCGCCCACGAAGGCAATGATGACCGCGATGCAGAAGGAGGCGTACAGGCCCACCTTGGGGTCCACACCCGCAATAATCGAGAAGGCAATTGCCTCGGGAATCAACGCCAGGGCCACCACAATACCGGCGAGCAGATCGCCGCGAATATTGGAAAACCAGTTCTGTCTCAACGTGTTCGCTAACATGATAATAATCCGGATTGGTAAATCGTTCTCTGGTCAGACGACAGGAGCCCGTCGTGCAGACACAACCTGGGTGCCGCAGCGGGTACGCCTGGAAAAAAGCAGATATAAAGATGTGCGCTAGGGCGGAAGGATCGTCACAGGACTAAGTTACACTCGGGTGTCATCAGATATCCGGCCAGGGCCGGAAAACGGGCGCGAAGCTTAACAGATGGGGGAAAGAAAAGTAAGCTAGGCACAACTGTCCGCAAACCTGCCCTGGCGGCCGGGCTGTAACTGGCCTGGTATCAATAAACCCGTATACTGCAAAGCACCCGTATCGCTGCAAGGATCTTTCTATGTTGTTTCTGATGTTCATCGGCGGCCTGATCGGCTACGCATTCGGACGCTTCCCCGGTTTTCTGATCGGCGCGGCCCTGACCGTGGTGCTGGCCAATATCGTCAAACACCGGCTGGTGAACAAGGTACGGGACATCCAGTGGAATTTCCTGGAATCCGCCTTCGCGGTGATGGGTGCCCTGTGCAAGGCAGACGGCGTGGTTTCCCGGGACGAAATCAACATGGCGGAAACCATGTTTACCCGGTTCCGCCTGAACACGGAACAACGGGAAAAAGCCAAGGCCGCTTTCAACCGGGGCAAGAGCGAAGACTTTGACCTGGACCAGGAACTGCAATCGTTCATGCAGATCAGCGGCGGGCAACCGGCCCTGCTGCAGATGTTCCTGCAGATTCAGGTATCTGCCGTGGCGGCGGACGGTGTGGTCCACGAAGCCGAGCACGCAATGCTGGTGCGCATTGCGCGGCGGCTGGGCTTGCCGGAATCCCAGGTGGACCAGTTGGAGGCCATGCTCCGGGGAGCCCATGCAGGAGCCAGCGGGACAGCAGGCGGGGCATCGTCACAAAGCCAGTTGGACGATGCCTACAAGGTACTGGGCGTATCACCCTCGGTGAGCGATGCGGAGCTGAAAAAGGCCTACCGCAAGCTGATGAGCGAGAACCATCCGGACAAACTGGCGGGCCGGGGCCTGCCGGAAAGCATGCGGGAAATGGCCGAAGAGCGCACCCGGGAGATCAGCCACGCCTACGATATTATCAAGCAGTCCCGCAGCGAGTCCCGTTAAGCCAGGCTAGAGCCAGCGGGGCGTTTTATCCCGGTACTGGCGGTACTGCTCTGCGAACCGGGCCTCCAGCACCTGCTCCTCTACCCTCGCCTGGCGCATGATCACCGCCGCACCAACCACCAGGCAAACCAGCGAAAAAACGCTGGGCAGGGCCAGAAAGAAGCCCATCTGGCCAAGGATAACGGCCATGAAAAGCGGGTTTCGGGTGCGCCGGTACGGGCCTTCCGTGAGCAGCGTGCCGGTTCCGGCATCCGCACCCGAGCGCCAGTCGTTGTGCATGTAGGCCTGCAGATAATTCACCAGGGTGAACGACACCAGCAACAACACCATACCCGCCAACAGCACCACCGGATGGTAGAGCCAGCCGATCACCCCGAGCCAGGCATTCAGGTCAACAAAGATTCTGCCCACGCAGATCGCCAGAATCGCGGCGCGGAAAAGATTGAAGATATGCCGGTGCCACCAGCCTTTGCTGCCGGGTTGGCCGTAATGAATGTGGGAAACACCGGTTCGGTCATACAAACCCAGTGCACGACCGGTAAACTGCAAACCGATCATCAGGAAAAAGATGCCCAGAAAATACCGGACAAGGGGCTCAACAAGTTCCATCAAACACTCTTGGGATAGCGGTTCGGATCATTATCAGGGCCAGCATACCCGATACAGATGACGGTGTAATATGACTGCACAGGAATTTCCCCGAATCTGCCACGGTTTCACCGACGATGCCCTGGCGAGACACGATGCCACGGCCCTCGCCGATCTGCTTCGCAGCGGAGAACTCACTGCCTCTGACATCATGGAAGCCACCATCGCCCGGGCCAGGGAGGTAGAGCCCTTCATCAACGGACTGGCCCACGAAAACTTTGACCAGGCCCTGGCGGCAGCGCGGCGGCTGGACACTGACCGGGCGCTTGCGGAGGGCCCGCGTTTCGCGGGCATTCCCACCCTGATCAAGGACAACACCGAGGTGGCCGGCCTGCCCACCGGGCACGGTACCGCTGCCATCACGCCCCGTGTCGCGGATCACACCAGCGAGTTCGCCCGGCAACTGCTCGCCCAGGGGTTCATCTGTGCCGGCAAGAGCACCCTGCCGGAATTCGGTTTTAACGCCACCACCGAGCCCGCACACGGCTCCCCTACCCGGAACCCGTGGAATCTCAATTATTCAACCGGCGCATCATCCGGTGGCTCCGCCGCACTGGTGGCCGCGGGCGTTGTTCCGGTCGCCCATGCCAACGATGGTGGTGGCTCCATCCGTATTCCCGCCGCCTGCTGCGGCCTGATCGGGCTCAAGTACACCCGCGGTCGGCTGGTGGACAACGATGCCGCAAAATCGCTCCCCATCAACATTGTCAGCGAAGGCATTGTGTCACGCAGCGTCCGGGACACGGCCGGCTTTGCAGCGGAAGCAGAACAGTATTACCGGAATCCCCGCCTGCAACCGGTCGGCCATGTGGAAGCACCATCGAACAAACGCTACCGGATCGGCCTGGTACTGGACCCGAACCACGGCCCCACCACCGATTCGATAACCCGGCAGGTGGTGGAACAGACCGCCCAACGACTGGAGCAACTGGGACACGAGATAGTACCCATCGACGTTCCCGTGGACCTTCGCTTCAGCGACGATTTCGCCCTCTACTGGGGCATGCTGGCCTTCGGCGTGAGACTGGCGGGCAAGCGACTGATTCAGGAAGACTTTGACCGGAAGAAAGTTGATGACCTGACCCTGGGGCTGGACCGGATGTTCCGGCGGCGGATACTGAAAGTACCCGGTGCCATGAAGCGTCTCCGGCATGCCGCGAAGACCTACGCAGCGGCAATCAGCGGTCTGGATGCAGTATTGACCCCGACGGTGGGCCATACCACCCCGGGCATCGGGCACCTGAAACCGGATCAGCCATTCGAGGTGCTGTTCGAGAAACTGCGCGCCTATGCCTGCTTCACCCCGGTGGCCAATGTCACCGGGGCTCCGGCCATCTCGGTTCCCGCGGATGTCACGGATACCGGGCTGCCGGTCTCGGTCCAGTTGATGGGCCGGCATGGTGACGAACGCACCCTTCTGGACCTGGCCTACACCCTCGAGCAGGACAACGCCTGGTTCCGTTACCGCGATCAGCTATTGGACGAAAGGATGTCGCCCGTGCTGGTGCGATAAGCAATCACCCGGTCGCGGCCCTGTTCCTTGGCTTCGTACAGGGCCGTATCGGCCCGCTTGAAGATCTCGTCCGTGTCGTCGGCCCGCTCCGGCACCACGGTGTAGACCCCGACACTGATGGTCAGGTGCAGCACCTCATCCGCCACCCGGAACTCAGTACCGGCAATTTCCGAGCGGATCTTCTCTGCCACCCGTATAGCCCCTTCCTCAGGAGTGTCCGGCAACAGCACCACAAATTCCTCCCCGCCGTAACGGGCCGCCAGATCCTGAGGCCGGGTCACATAGAGCTTGATGCACTGGGACACCATCTGCAGGCAGTCGTCTCCCACCAGATGGCCGTAGGTATCGTTGAACTTCTTGAAATGGTCGATATCCATCACCAGCACTGACAGAGGCTGGCCGAAACGGAAAGCTTTCACACACGCGGACTGGAAGGTGCGATCGAAATAGCCACGGTTCTTGAGACCGGTCAGTGAATCGGTGGAACTCAACTCGCGCAGTTGCTCGTTAAGGCTTTCCAGATCACGGGTGCGCTCCTGCACGCGCTGTTCCAGCAGGGTGTTGGCCTCCTGTTGAACCTGCAGGGACTTCTCCTGGGCCAGTCGGGCCTTGCGTTCTTCGCTGAGCAGACGCTGCTGGGCTTCGAAGGCTTTCTCTTTTTCCTGGTTCAGGCGATCTGCCAGGGCGATGGAAAGCAGGATAATCCCCAAAGCCGATCCAACCTGGACACCATTTTCGGTGAACACATTGCGCGGCAATATCGTGAACTTGCTGAGCGCCAGTACAAAGCCGCCAAACAGCAGCGCAATCCAGGAAAAAGTGTAGAACCGGGCCGCAGAATCCTTCTGATACCAGCGCAATGCACTGATCACCAGCATCAGGTTGCAGCCAATGGCAGCAATAACGATGGTGGGCACGATGAGATACTTATAAGGCACCACCAGTCCGGCAAGGGCCAGCAGGCCACTGACACCAACCATTATCCAGGTAGAAATGTTCAGTACCGGATGCGTCGCCCGGGTCACGTTGACAAAACTTATGGTAAAGATGCCACCAAACACCACCATCAGACTCAGGAATACGATGATGGACTGGTCGTTCCACCAGGTCCCTTCCGGCCAGAGATACTGAAACGTCACACCATGCAGTCCGCCCAGGAAGAGCGGCATCGTTGCGATATAACCTACGTAAGAGAGGAAGTGCCTTTCCCCCACCGCCAGGTAAACAAACAGGTTGTAGAAAATCATCACCAGCACGATGCCGTAATAAACTCCCTCAAACATCGAGCTGGCCTGTGCTGCGACGTAGAAGGCATCCGGGTTCCACAGGGTCATGGGCACCTGCATCGAACTGGTGGTATCCACCCGGAGATAGAATGTCTGGTTAGTGGCAGGAGTCAGTTCGGATGGAACAACAAAATTGCGGTGCAAGATGGGTCGCTCATAGAACGGCAGCTTGTCGCCCATCTCCCAGGACTTTTTTACCTGCCCGTCCTCGACGATATACACGTCCAGATAGTCGAGTACGGAATAGGACACCTCAAGCAGGAACGGCACCGGTTCCCGGGCCCCAGATTCCACCGTAAAGCGAAACCAGTAAGCGGTATCACCATAGCCCAGGCTGACGTTTTCAGCGTTGTTGCTGGTCCATTCGGCATCCGGAGCCTGCATCACCTCGGTGATCGACATCCCACCTTCCGGTGCCGCCATGTAATCCACGTGGGAGGAAAATTCTTTGCGTTTATCCGTCGCACCCCATTCAACCGGGCCGGTTTGGCCCACCGCGAGAACGGGGATCCCTGTCAGCATCCATGCGAGGGCGAGAATAGCCAGCCTTTTCATTGTCTGTGCCTTCAGCGGTTTTATTGTTTTGTTATGTCAGCATGACATCTTGTTCAGACTCATTATGGACCATTAACGGGGGATCGTCCTGTACCAGCCAACTTTTGACGCAAATTAACAACACTCTGCAACACTGCAAGCATGATCGCTGATTCAAGTTTGCCGACTGCCCGCCGATACATCAGGTGTCACAAGCTCATTTCCCTGCTATCCATCCGGACCCAAAAAATGAACTGGTATTCCCGCAGTATACTCAACCGCATTCTGACCATCGTCGTCTCTGCCAACCTGGCCGTTGTGCTGGTTGCAGCCTTCTATCTCAGCTATTCGCTGGATGCCAAAAACAGCTATCACCGGCTCGCCTCGGGGGAGATGGTGCTTGCCCTGGAAGCCCAGGACATCCTCAGTGATTTCAAAACCCAGGTGCAGGAATGGAAGAACGTACTGATTCGCGGCGGTGATGCGGGCCAGCGGGAAAAATACTGGCGGCAGTTCCGGGAACAGGAATCAGTCATCCAGAACAAACTGGATGAAATAATCCCGAAGATTGAGGAACCCCAGGCACGTCGCCTGATGGATCGCTTCCGCAGCGCCCATGAACAAATGGGCAATGCTTACCGGGAAGGTTTTCAGGCATTTGTGGACGCGGGTTTTGAGCCGGGTGCCGGCGATCAGGCCGTTTCCGGCATCGACAGGGAACCGGCCCGCCTGATTGCCGAAGCCTCGGCGCTGATCCGCGAGCAGGGACTGGCCGACGCAGAACAACTGAATGAAAGTGTCACCAGTAACACCTGGTGGGTGGGCGGCGCGTTATTGCTCACCGTCCTGATCGGCACCCTCACCTGCCTGCTGGTACTGGTAAAAGCCGTGGTTCGCCCCACCCAGCGGATCGCCGGCCAGCTGCACACTCTCAGCGAAGGTGACCTGTCCGATCCGGTGACCCTGCAAAGGGCGGATGAGCTCGGCCGCCTGGCCGATGCGGCCCGCAGCCTCCACGATTTTCTGGCCAACACCGGCAACCTGATGCGCGACAATGCCGACCGCCTGCACGATACCGGCGAAAGTATTCGCCGGAATGCTGACCAGGTATCTGACCATTCCGGCCAGGCCCACCAGCGGATCGATCAGATTGCCACGGCAATGAACGAAATGTCTGCCACCGCCCAGGATGTCGCCCGCCACGCGGCCGACGTGGCCAGTCAGGTGCAGGAAACCTCTTCACGCACCGAAACAGCCGACACCCAGATCAATACTGCCATGGGCAGCATGGAACGGCTCACCGACCAGATCAAGAGTACCGGCGAGACCGTCACCCGTCTGGCAGACGACGGCAAACGGGTAGGCGAAGTGATGACCGTGATCCGTGAGATTGCCGACCAGACCAACCTGCTGGCCCTCAACGCCGCCATTGAAGCGGCGCGGGCCGGCGATGCCGGGCGTGGCTTTGCGGTCGTTGCGGATGAAGTACGGACCCTGGCGGCGAAAACCCAGGAAGCCACCGTCAATATCGATGACATCATCCAGACCATTGGCTCCGGCTCCCAGGATGCCACCGAATACATGCGGGCCAGTGAAATCATGGTTCAGGAAAGCTCGGACGCGGTCAGCCAGGCCCGGGAGGGATTGGCCGAGATCCGTAACCGCATGAACGCAGTTCTTGAGGCGACCACCCAGGTGGCCACCGCCGCTGAAGAGCAGACCAGTGTCAGCGAAGACATCAACCAGAACGTCACGGAAGTGGCGGACATCTCGGAGGCCATGAGCCGGAGCGCCCGGGAAAACCTGCAGACGGTTCCGCAACTCGAAGAAATGGCCGGGGAAGCCCGTCGGCTGGCGGAACGCATCCGCCAGTAACCCGCGCCGGGCAACTCTCTGCCGATTCCCCTCAATTCCGCCCGGTCAGTGCCCGCAGGCGCTGACCGGTGCGCTCCCCGATTACCAGCAGCGCCGGTGTAAGAAGCAGCGTCAGAACGGTGGCAAAGGTCAGGCCGCCGGCAATGGCGCTGGACAGCTGCATCCACCATTGGGTTGAGGGTGCATTCAGGCCCAGGGACGGGGTCAGCAGATCCACATTAACCCCCAATACCATGGGCATCAGGCCCAACACGGTTGTCACGGCTGTAAGCAGTACCGGCCGCATACGCAGGCAGCCGGTCTCCAGTGCCGCATCAAAGCTGTTCATGCCCGAGGCCCGCATCTGATTGTAGGTATCAATCAGAATGATGTTGTTGTTCACCACGATGCCGGCCAGCGCGATGATGCCCATACCCACCATGACAATCCCGAAGGACTGCCCGTTCAACAGCAGCCCCAGCAACACACCGGCGGTGGACAACACTATCGCTGACAGAATCAGGAACGTCTGGTACAGGGAATTGAACTGGGTCACCAGGATCAGCAGCATCAGCGCGATTGCCACCAGAAATGCGGTGGCCAGGAAGTTGCCCGCCTCCTGCTGTTCCTCGTTTTCCCCGGCGAACCGGACGCTGACACCGGAAGGCGTATCCGGCATGCGCTCCTGAAGCCGGCGCAACAACTGATCCACCTGTTCCCCCGGGGCCACATCGGACTTGATGGTCACGGTACGCTGGCCGTCCACCCGTACAATAGTGCCGGTTTTCGTGCCCGGTTCCAGATCCACAAACTGGGACAGGGGTACCTGGCCGCGAGAAGAATTCAGGGTCTGGCGTTCCAGCTGGTCCAGCTCCCGCCAGTCGGCCGGCACCCGCACGGCGATATCCACCTCGTCCCGGACATCCTCCGGCCGATAGGTGGCAAGTACCATGCCGTTGGTCACCAGCCGCACAGCGCTGCCGATACTGAGCACATCGGTACCAAACCGGGCGGCGGCTTCCCGGTCCACCTTCAACTGCCATTCAATGCCCGGCAGGCTGCGGTCATCTTCGGTATCCACGAACCCGCCGGTGGCTTCCATGGCCCCTCGAAGTTGGTCCACGTAGCTTTCCAGCTGGTTGTTACTCGTGCTGCTGACCTGGATTTCCACCGGTTTGCCAGCCGCCGGGCCGCCTTCCTGTTTGCGGAATTCCAGCTCAATGCCGGGAATATCCTCGGTGCGTTGCCGGAAATCCTGCAGAATCTGCTCGGCAGGCCGCCGTGTATACCAGTCGGTAAACTGGAACTGCAGGGTGCCGATCACATCCGGGGCCATCTGGTTGCCGGGTGTCACCATGGAACGGGCATAGAGTGCTTCCACTTCCGGCATGCCCATCAGGCGACGCTCCACTTCCCTGACGATCCCGTCCCGCTCGTGAATCGACAGGTCTCCCCTGGCCCGTACCTGCACCTGGGCCGAATCCGGCTCCACGCTGGGGAAAAATTCCACCCCGTGATTGAATTTGCCATAGGCAATGTAAATAGCCACCACCAGCACCAGCACACCGCCCAGGGCCAGCCAGGGACTGCCCAGCACTGATGCCAGCAGCCTGCGATACATGTCTGACCACCGGCCAGGCTGCGACGACTCTGCCGCCCGGTGACCACCACTGACACTTCCCAGCACCGGCAGGAATACCAGTGCCATGGCCAGGGAAGCCGCCAGACAGACAATCACCGTCATGGGCAGGAATTTCATGAACTCCCCCACTACTCCGGGCCAGAACAGCAGGGGCACAAACACCGCCAGGGTGGTGGCGGTAGAAGCAATAATCGGCCAGGCCATGCGACTCGCCGCCGCAGCCCAGGCGGAGGATGCGCTGTCGCCGTCAGACAGGTTCCGGTCCGCCAGCTCGGATACCACAATGGCACCGTCCACCAGCATCCCCGCTACCAGAATCAGACTGAACAACACCACAATATTGAGGGTGTAGCCCATCGCCCAGATAACCAGAATGCCGGTCAGAAACGCCCCCGGGATGGTCAGTCCCACCAGCACCGCCGAACGAGGCCCCATGGTGGCGACGATCACAATCAGAACCAGTACGATGGCCGTCAGTACGTTGTTCAGCAGGTCCGCCAGAATATCCTGCACTTCCCCGGACTGATCCATGATGTAACGGACTTCCAGCTCCTCCGGAAGCTGCTCCTGAGCCCGGGCAATCAATGCCCGCACCTTGCCCACGGTTTCGATGATATTGGCCCCGGTGCGCTTGGACACTTCCAGCACCAGTGCCGGCTCGCCGTTGATGCGGGCAAAGCCCTGGGGATCCTTGAAGGTACGTTGCAGCATGGCCACATCGCCGAAGGTGACCACGGTATCGCCGTCCACCTTGATGGGCATGGACATGACATCTTCCAGCTCCTCGATCACACCCGGCACTTTCAGGGCCATACGACCCGCACCTGTATCCAGGCTGCCGGCCGCCACCAGCTGGTTGTTGCGGGTGATCATGGTAGCGAGCTGGTCAAAGTCGATGCCATAGCTTTCCAGAACCTGCGGATCCACCACGATTTCCAGCAGATCCTCCCGATCCCCGCCAATATCCACTTCCAGTACTTCGGGAATGGACTCGATGGCATCCTGCAGGCGGCGGGCAATAGTCACCAGCTCCCGCTCGGACATGGCTCCGGACAGACCAATGGACAACACAGGGAACAGCGAGACGTTGATTTCGTGCACCCTGGGCTCGTCCGCTTCCGCCGGCAGCTTGGTGCGGGCCGTATCCACCTTTTCCCGGACATCCTGCAGGGCGGTGTCCGGGTCAAATCCGGCATCGAATTCCAGCATGATGGACGCATGGCCCTCGGATGCCGTTGCCCGCATCTCCTTTACCCCCTCAAGGGAGCGCAGCTCCTGTTCCATGGGCCGGATCAGCAGGCGTTCCGCATCCTCCGGACTGACCCCCTCCAGGGACATGGAGATGTACATCATCGGAATGGTGACATCCGGATTGGCTTCCTTGGGGATCGACTGGAAAGCCGCAATACCACCAAGAATCAGGAACAACAGGGTCAGCAGGGTTGTCCTGCTGCGGTCCATGGCCGCGTAGATCAGTGACTTCATGGTGCGTTAACCCCGGTCATCTGCAGCGGGGACCGGCTCAACTTTCTGGCCGGCTGCCACAAAACCGGCCCCGCGGGTCAGCAGGCGGAGTTCATCCGGCAGTCCGGCGACCCAGGCACCGTCAGTGGTGACACTGAGCAGGCGTACATGGGTAAACGCCACACGATCATCATCATTTACGTGAGTAACGCCGGGTCGACCATCGTCCCCGAGGGAGAGGTAGGCGGGGGAAATAAAGTGGGCCTGCACTTCCGGCAAGGCGATCCGCAGTGTTGCACTGCCTCCGGCAATCCGTTTTCGCTCAGGATTCTGTACCGTGATCTCCACCGGGAAACTGCGGGTACCGGGGTCGGCAGCACTGGCAATGAAGTTCACCTTACCCTCAAGGGCCGTGCCATCCAGCAGATCGACGGTCACGGGCTGCCCTTCCTCCAGACCGGCGACCGATTGCTGGGGCACCTGGGCCAGTCCTTTGAGACGCTCTACCTGAACCACTTCGAACAGGGGGCTGCCGATCTGCACCAGATCCCCTTCCTCTATATGCCGGGCATTAATGATGCCGTCGAAAGGTGCGACAGGCAGGAGGTGCTCCAGAGACAGTCTCGCCGCTCGCAGTTCCGCCTTGGCACCGGCCAGTTCGCTTTCCAGGGTGAGTATTTCAGACTGGGAGGTGAGGTTATCCGAACGCAGACGACGGGCTGCGGCCAGATCCGCCTCCAGCTTTCGCACCCGGGCCTCCCAGCGCTCGACCACGGCTCCGCGGCCATCCTCCGACAAACGGGCCAGCACATCACCCTGACGGACCGGCTGCCCCTGTTCCACCATGATGGACTGTACCGTCGCCGGCACCCGGGCAGACACCTCCACCGAACGCCAGGGCATCAACTGGCCCTGCAACCGGACAGACGGCTGATAAAGACGCGCCTGCAACTGCTCGACCTGCACTCTGGGCAGTTCCGTAGCGGCTTCGGACTGAGTCTCCGGCATGGTGTCACGGGACTGGCGAACATCACCGGTAACCATCCAGATAACCAGAACCACAACAATCAGAACCGACAGACCGAGGGTACTCAGCTTCCTTTTGTTCATGAACCACTCACCCGCTTCATCCTTATAAGATACCGGCCTGGAAGCCGGTCAAAACAGACACAGAGTGTCATGTATACGGCCATTGGCCGCAAGAGAGCAATGACCTTAATTCCCCGCACCGGCAATTTATCGGACATCCGGGGTTGCACAGCCGGACGGGACAGGTTAAATTTTACCCATCGTCAATGTCAGCAACCGGAATCCAATGAACTTCAACGCAGTCATCGTCCTTGTAAAGCTCGTCCTGGTGGTAGTGGTACCTCCCGGGGGCTTTTGCGTGGACAGACGGTTGACTGACTGACAAAACCTGATTCACCGAAGCCCCCGGCACCGAAAGGTCCCGGGGGCTTTTTTTTGCACCGGAAAAACATAAGGGAAACACCATGAACGGCGCACAACACATTCTCGAGGCGTTCCACCGCCACCGCATCGACACGATTTTCGGCTACCCGGGGGGCTGCATCATGCCCCTGTACGATGCACTGGTAGACGATGCGGTGGTCGAGCATGTGCTGTGTCGCCACGAACAAGGCTGTGCGCTGGCGGCGGACGGTTTTGCCCGGGCCAGTGGCAAAACCGGCGTATGCATCGCCACCTCCGGCCCCGGGGCCACCAATCTGATCACCGGGGTTGCCAATGCCCACCGTGATTCCGTACCCATGCTGGTAATCACCGGACAGGTGCCGACCGGCCTGATTGGTACGGATGCTTTCCAGGAAACCGATGTACTGGGAATGACCCTGGGCATCGTCAAGCACAGCTACCTGGTCGAGGATTCCAGTGATCTGCCCGGGATCATCGAAGAAGCTCTGGCGCTGACAACGGAAGGCCGGCCCGGCCCGGTGTGGATTGATATCCCCAAGGACATCCTGCTGACGGACATTTCTGCCCCGGCACTGGCCACAAAAGATGCTCCCCGGCCTGCCAATCCGGACATATCGCAGGCCATCACCATGCTGAGTGCCGCAAAGCGCCCGCTGCTATACAGCGGCGGCGGTGTCAGCCTCGCGCACGCGGAAGACAGTTTCCGGGAATTCGCCAACGCTTCCGGACTGCCCGGTGTCGCCACGCTCAAAGGCCTGGGCAATGCCGGAAAGCACAACCCGGACGACCTCGGCATGCTGGGCATGCACGGCTCCCGGGCCGCCAACCGGGCGGTGGACGAGTGCGACCTGTTACTGGTCATCGGCGCGCGGCTGGACGACCGCGCCACGGGACGACTGGACGGCTTCGCACCCAACGCCAGGGTGATCCACATCGACACCGATGCGGCGGAATTCAACAAGCTGCGGAAAGCCGACCTGGCATTGCAGGGTGATCTCAACCAGATCCTGCGGACCATGTCCGCCGCCCTGCAGCAAACCCCTTTGCAAAAAATTGAAGACTGGCGCACCCAATGCCGTACCTGGCACACCACCGGCGGCTTCCAGGCAGCGGATAACGAAGAGCCGATGGCACCGATCAACGGCCCGGCGTTTATCCGCCAGTTATCCCGCATTGCTTCGGAAGATGCCGTTATCGCCTGCGATGTGGGCCAGCACCAGATGTGGGTCGCCCAGCACTATCGCTTTGCCAGCGCCCGGCACCATCTGACCAGCGGCGGCCTGGGCACCATGGGGTTCGGATTGCCGGCGGCGATCGGTGCCCAGTTCGCCAACCCCGCCGGCACCGTTATCAACGTCACCGGCGATGGTTCCTTCATGATGAATGCCCAGGAACTGGCCACCATCCGCCGTTACCGTTTGCCAGTAAAGCTGATCATTCTGGACAACCAGTGTCTGGGCATGGTCCGCCAGCAACAGGAGCTGTTCTACAACAACCGGGAAAGTCACATCGATCTGGATGACAACCCGGACTTCGTGGCCATGGCCCGGGCTTTTGACATCCCGGCCCTGCACATCGAACGCAGCGACCAGATCCGCCGGGGGATTGAAACCATCCTGGCCTACGACGGCCCCATGCTGCTGCACGTGGCCATCAGCCGTGAAGAGAATGTATGGCCGATCGTAAAACCCGGGGCCAGCAACCGGGAGATGCTGGACGAACCAAAACGAAACACCGCCCTGAACAAGGAGAACGTTGCATGAGCCCGCAAGCCACAACCACAGAAAGCCAATACCGCATCCATTGCCGGATGCAACAGGAAGCGGCCGCCCTGGAGCGGCTTTGCCAGGTGGTCCGTATACGGGGGTTCAGGATACAGCAGATGGCGGTGACCACCCTCGATAACCAGCTGGACATTGCACTGACACTGGAAGGATCCCGGCCCGTGGCCATGCTGCAGGCTCAGCTCGAGAAGCTGAATACGGTACTGGAGACCGCCCTGGACAGCCCGGCTATCGCCTCACAAACCGCCTGATCACGGCCCGGAGCAGTCACCCCTGCTCCGGGTCATCATTGTTCACAACGGTGGCGGTGCCTGCCGGCGACGGATGCTGGTGATGGCGGCTGGAAAGAATATGGTGCAGCCCATCGCACTCCACCATGGGATCATCACAGTTCACCACAATATCGGAGCGGGCGATCACATAGCCCTTGCCGGTAATATTATTACTGACCACCTGATACTCCCCCTCCTGCTGAACGGAGGTGAACTCACCGATAAAGCCGGTTTCCCGCAGTGAAACTGTCTCCAGCTTATCGCCAGGCTGCACCCGCCCTTCGTAATGCATCAGGGCCAGCCGCGCCGAGGTACCGGTACCGGTGGTGCTGCGGCAGATCACCCCCGGGTGCACATAGGTGGCAGAGCGGGAGCGGAAGTGACCGCTGGCAATTTCATGCTCGGGCCCCATAAAGTGCAGGAATGGCAGTGGCCCCACATCGCCGAGGGTGTAGTGGGAAAAGCCGCGCTCTGCCTGAATCGCCTCCACAATGGCATGGGCAGTGCGGGCCAGATCCCTTTCCTCGTCCAGAGTCAGGTCAAAGCCCAGCTCGGCGGCATCCACCAGGGCATAAAAGCCGCCGCTGTAGGCAACGCTGTAGGTGACCGGGCCAATGCCGGGCACCTCGATGCTTGCCCGGTGGGTGTGGATATAGCTTGGCAATCCCTCGCAGGTAATCGCCTCAACCACCCCGTCGTGCACCACCGCATCGATCTGTACCAGTCCGGCGGGGGATTCCAGCAGGAAGCTCTGTTCCCCTTCCTGCTTGGGCACAATGCCGGCCTCCAACACCGCCGTGGCGGTGCAGATGGTGTTGGAGCCGGAGTAAATCGGATAGCCCATCACCTCCATGATTATATAGCCCGCCGCGGCCCTGGGGTCCGTCGCGGGCACCAACAGATCCACGGACATCTCCGGAATCCCGTAGGGTTCCTCCAGCAACAACTTGCGCAGCCCATCCGCGTCGTCCCGCAGGTACTCCATCTGTTGGCGGACATTGTCTCCGGGCAGCAGGTCGATGCCACCGGTCACAATACGGCTGACATCGCCACCGGCATGGGTATCCATCAGTTGAATGGTCAGCTCCGGCTTCATCAGTTGTTCTCCAGCGCAAAGGGTTGGCCGTGCTCGTCCCACTGACTGTCCGGAACAATCACGATCTTGCCAAGGTAGTTACTGCCACGGTTCACGAAATAGTCTTCTGCCCGGTGCAGGTCCGACAGCCGGAAAGCCCCGTGCAGTACCGGCCGCAGCTTACCCTCACGGATCCATTCGATGAGCTGTTCTGCTTCCTCGCGGGTGCCGTGGGAAACACCGAAAATCTGCACCTGATAAAGGTAGATCCTGGTCCAGAGAATCTCGCTGATATTGCCGCCACTGGCACCGGCAATACTCAACCGCGGGTAGGTTTCCCGGGCATTCATATCGAAGATCATCGAGTCGATGAAAATATCAGTCATCTCACCACCGACCAGATCCATCACCGCGTCAATGGGCCGGCCGCCGGTCTTCGCCTTGATCCGCTCGACGAAACTGGCCATATCAGAACGGTCCAGCACGGCTTCCGCCCCGAGATCCAGCAGCACATCGGCCTTTTCCGGCTTGCTCAGCGCATAGGGAATCGCACCCATAATCCGGCACAACTGAATCAGCGCGGTCCCTACACCGCCACTGGCCCCGGATACCAGCACTCTTTCTCCCGCCGTCACACCGGCGGAAGTCAGCATATGCAGTGCGGTCTGGTAGGAACACATCCCCATGGCCGCCAGCTCCGCATCCGCCAGGTCAGGGTTTGCCACGTGGTGGAACTGGTCGGACGGCAGAGCCACATACTCTGCAAAACCACCATCCGCACCATGGCCGTAATAATCCGGAGTCAGGTTGATGTCCCGCCGGGCAGTGGCGTAAATATTGAAATCCAGCAGACCCCGCTCGCCAATGCGACCTTCATCAACACCCTCTCCGACAGCCACAATCCGGCCGACAATGTCGGCTCCCTGAATGCGGGGAAACGTCAGGGTCGGGTTCCCGCCCATGCGGAAAGAAGCCACTTCACCCTTTTTGGTGGGATAGAGCCCTTCCCGGGCCTTGCGGTCGGTATTGTTCTTCGCGGTAGCGGTCACCTGCACCAGCACCTCTCCAGGACCTGGCCGGGGCACGGCCACAGCGTCCCGGTACTCCAGCTTGTCCGTGTCACCGTGACCGGTCAGCAGCATTGCCTTCATGGTGTCGGGAATCATCGTATGTGACGGCTCCTTTTCTGTAGAACGTGTTTAAAGGGATCTGTCAGCCATTGCGTTTATCCCTTCAGGGTAGTCCAGAGCCCCGGAATCGTGTAAATAGGGGACACACGAAACACAAAACGGAAACCGTTTACCTATGGCGAAGTACAGCATCGATATCGACGAAACCATCAACCTGCCCCGCAGCCGCGTCTTTGCAGTGTTTGCAGACCACAACAGCTTCGGCAAAATGCTTGGCGCGCCGATCAAGCGCATTCAGGACAGTCAGGATGCAGATCCCAACGGACTGGGTTCCGTGCGGAGAATCGGAATTGGCCCGATCGGACTGGAAGAAACCATCATCAATTTCGAGCCGGATTCGCTGATTGAATACACCATTACCAGCATCAGCCCGATTTCCAACCACCTCGGCCGCATCCGCTTCAGTGATGCCGGCGACAAGGCTACCCGGGTGCATTACACCATCACCTTCGACGACAAGGTGCCGTTTCTGGGCAAGCTGGTTGCCCCGGCACTGGAAACCGGCATTCGCAAAGGCATGCGCAAGGTACCCCGCCTTGCCTGATGCGCATGCATCACCATTGACCACTACCTGAGCCATACCGCCATTGGCGGTATGTCGCTTCCAGCCAGACTTAAATCCCCTCCCTGCTGCCTGTATGATGCGCCGCGCTAGCGCGATACCCGGCATGGCAACCTTTCTGTTCGATGACATTTCTGTATATGTCATAAGGGGCCATCCGGTAAATTCCCTATATCTGTACACAGGAATACTTGTGTACAGTTGTACACATAATAACGCGCGGCCAGGAAGGCCCGGGACAAAAAACAGCCAAAGGGTGATCATTTGTCAGAAACATGGAGAAGGAGGCTCAGTCATGAGCAGCAACTCAAATCGTTTGATCGGTCTTACCCAGGAACGGGCAATTGAAGAGAACACCGGCGTATCCGACCTGCATATTGGCTGGCAGGGCGAATACAGTGTGCAGCGCCAGCAGGACCCTGCCGGCCATATCCACCACGCACCGGTGGTCACCTGGAAACGGGATGGCGTTACTTACCAGTATGTTCCGACGCTGCCATTCCGCGTCAACGTGACGGAAACACCCTGGCTGCGCCGGGTGCTGGGTCTGCAGGAGGATCCCAGCTACCTGGTGGATGGTGAGTCCCTGATGGCCGATATTGAGCATCAATTGCTCAGCCGCGGCCGTGAGAACAGTAAACAGTCAGGGCATGCCCACGCCTGACCTGAAGAACCAGCCGGCCTTGTGCCGGCTGGTTCACTCTTCCACCGGTCTGATATTCTTAACCCTGTCCCATCTGATCGTTATTCAGTAAAATCCATTCCTTTTGACGACTCAGCGAGAACTACCATGGGCAGAGCCTACCAGAACCGCAAGGAATCCATGGCCAAAACGGCCGCTGCGAAAACCAAGGTCTACAGCAAATACGGTCGCGAGATCTATGTTGCGGCCAAGTCCGGGGGCACCGACCCTGAGGCCAACCTGACATTACGTGGCCTGATCGAGCGAGCCAAGAAAGATCAGGTTCCGACCCACGTCATCGAGAAAGCCATCGAGAAAGCCAGAGGCGGTGCCGGAGAAGACTTCTCACCTGCACGCTATGAAGGCTTTGGCCCCGGCAACTGCATGGTTATTGTGGAGTGCCTTACGGACAACCCGAATCGTACCTTCGGTGATGTGCGCCTGGCGTTCACAAAGACCAAGTGCAAGATCGGCACACCGGGAAGCGTCAGCCACATGTTCGACCATAGCGCCATTCTGGCGTTCAAGGGAGAGGATGAGGAAGCCGTACTGGAAGCCCTGATGGAGGCGGATGTGGATGTCACCGACATCGAACAGGAAGACGGACTGATCACCGTCTTCGCCCCCAACACCGAATACGCCAAGGCCCGCCAGGCACTGACGGATGCCTTTGAGGGGCTGGATTTCGAAGTAGACGAGATCCAGTTTCTGCCTCAGACCACGACACCGGTCGAAGGCGATGATATCCCGCTGTTCGAAAAATTCCTGGATATGCTCAACGATCTGGACGATGTCCAGAACATCTACCATAACGCCGAGCTACCCGAGGACTGATATTTCCGGCTTCCTGAAAAGTGCCACGTCCTTGACGGGCACTTCCAGCTCCCACCCCATCTGTTCTGCTATACAGGCAAGTGTCTCTTCCCGGTAGAACACGATGTGGGTCGGGTCCCGCCGGTAGTGCCAGCGGACGAACCGGCTATCGTCGTTCTGGAAGCAGGTCATAACCGCCAGCCAGCCGCCGGGTTCAAGCAGACCATCCAGTTGTCGGAAAACGCTGGCAGGCTGACGCAGATGCTCCACCACCTCGGTGCATGTCACAAAGTCGTAGGTACGCTCCAGCACTGACGGATCCGGCGCAAACAACGGATCATAAAGACTCATCTGCATCCCGGCTTCTTCCATCATCCGTGCCAGCGCAGGCCCGGGGCCGCAACCAAAGTCCAGCCCGGCCATACCCGCTTCAAGCTTTTCCGCCAGCGGCACCGACACTTTCGACAAGAACCGGCGGTACCCCGGATCATACGGATCGTTATCATGCAGTGCATAGACCGCCCTTTCCCGCTCCGCGTCAGGCCAATGTTCAGGCATCATAAGTGTCGCCATACAGTTCAGGCAGCGACAATATCTGACATCTTCAACTACCTGAAAAAACACAAGCTTTCCCCGTGCCTCGCACACAGGACAAGTCTGCTCATTAGGTAACTCGTTCACGGTTACCACCTTTTTCGTTTGTCATAATCGGCCATAAGGTCCGGGGCGTGATTGACGGGCCATTTCTTTAATCTGTCAGTGCCTATACTCAAATATTCCGCAGTGTTCCGGAGTACGGAACAGGCACCCGAAGATTAATAACCAACAAAGCCAGGGATTGTCTTACGCATGGAAACCACTGATCGCATGGCCTACCAGGTGCCGCTGATTTCCGCCCGGTATGCGAGCCGCTTCGTCCGCTTCATGGAAAGCAAAGGTGTCGGCAAGCAGGCCATCCTGAAGGATACAGGAATCAGTGAAGAGGTTCTCCAGTCGCCGGATGCCAACCTGTCCATGGCTCAGGTCATGGACCTGCTGGGCAAGGCCGAGTGGCTGATGCAGGACGAATGGGCTCCTTTCCAGTTCGGTCAACAGCTGGATCTTCCCGCCCACGGTTTGTTGGGCTTTGCGGTACTGAGCCGGGATAACACCCGCCGGCTGGTCAGTATGATCGTGCAGTATCTGAGGGTCGGCCTGCCATTGATGGATATGGAACTGAGCTCCACCGGCAGCACCTTCCGCATCCAACTGGTGGACACATGGAAACTCGGTGATCTGCGCCCCTGCATGACCAAGATCTACATGGGCAGCATCCACCGGATTGCCTGCCAGGTGGTTGACCACACCATTATCGAGTTCGACTTTCCCTGCAACTCCGACCCGGAAGCCTGGCAATCTCTCGCCCGCAACTGTGAATTCCGGTTCGAGGCTCCGGGCAACAGCATCACCCTCCCCCTGAGTGGTCGCCCGATACGCAACGACGAAGAGGGGCTGGAGTTCCTGCTGGCCAATGCCCGTTCCGGTGAAGCCGAAAGCGACGAACCCCAGGACGAATTTGTCATGCGGGTACGGGATCTGATCATGGGGCAGCCCGGCCGCCCCTGCACCATGGAGAACATCGCGCACCGGCTGGACATGAGCACCCGGTCACTCAGGCAGCACCTGGCGGATGCCGGCACGTCCTTCCGGGAACTGCGCAACGAAATCCGCAAATCCTTCGCCACCCTGTACCTGACAGACACCTCGGTGCCGGTGGAATCCATTGCCGAAAAACTTGGTTTCTGTGACCAGGCAAGCTTTACCAAAGCCTACCGGGGCTGGACAGGTATGACCCCGGGAGAGGCACGTCGTCAGGCGCGCGAGAAAGCCACCTGAGCCGGATGACGACACAGGCGACATAGTAAATATGAAGCCAGTCACGTCTTCGCATTTTGCCCCCCTTTGTTTCCTTTTTGGACAAAAACACTGCCGCCCACGGCAATGACGATCCCGCTTCTTATTTCGCCTAATAGGGGTGAGCCTGAGAAGTCCGGGTGCCTACCGGCCCACCTCAGGTCGCAGTACGACAAGAAGTAAAGAGAACGTAACGAAAAAGGATTTTGCAAGACCGGACAACAACAAACCGTCCAGGTGAAGTCTGCAAAACAATACAAAAAATGAAATGCCTTAGAGGACGAACTCATGAATCCCAGAATCCTGACTGCAAATAAGCTCAGCGCTGCAGTCGCTGCCGCTGCCCTGATGGGCGGTGCCGGCAACGCAGCCGCCGTGCCTGTGGGCATCAACCTTGATTATGCCTGTGATTTACCGTTGATCGGCACAGAAACCCTCCTGGCCGACGTTTCCTCCAACCTGCCGGAATCTGTTGCTGTTGGTGAGCCCACCGGCGCATTTGACCTGGTAGCGGATACCACCATTCCTGCAGGTGCTACCTCTGGCCTGTCTCTGGTCAACACCGCCAACATCAGCGGTGTGGCTAACGCCGAAGCACTGCTGCAAACTACCGGCCTCAACCTGCCGCTGACCATTCCGCTGAACTATCCGGAAACAGCCGTTCCTTCATCCGGTTCATTTAGCGTCATCGCTTCTGGCAGCACGCCGTCGCTGACCTTCCAGGAGTCCCAGGCTGGTACGGTTACTATCAGCGTTGGCAACATGGAACTGGTGGTCGACACCCGTCAAGCCGACGGCACACCCACCGGCCTTGGCGAATTCACCGCCCCCTGTGAACTGACATCCGCAGACACCATTCTGCACCAGTTTGATGTCACTACTGGCGGCACTGATCCGGACCCGGATCCCGATGCACCGGCTGATATCGCCGTTTCCGGAAACAGCCTGGACTTCGGCACCACCCAGCTGGGTCTGAACAAGACCGAGACCGTCACCATCACCAACGAAGGTGATCTGGACCTGGGCATCAACAACATCAGCGTCTCTGGAGCCAATGCCAGCGACTTCACCCAGACCAACAACTGTACTACCCTGGCCGGCGGCGAGAGCTGTACTGTTGACGTAACCTTCGCACCGGGTGCTGAAGGCCCCCGTTCCGCTCAGCTGGACATCAGCTCCACTGACGAAGACGAAGCCAACGTACCGGTTGCTCTGTCTGGTACCGGTGAGCCGGAAACCATTCCGGATACTCCGGCTGATATCGCCGTTTCCACCGAGTCCGTGGACTTCGGCAATACCCAGGCTGGCCTGACCAAGACCGAGACCGTCACCATCACCAACGAAGGTGACCTGGATCTGGGCATCAACTCCGTCAGCGTCTCTGGCGCGGATGCCATCGACTTCACCGTCAACAACAGCTGTACGACTCTGGCCGGCGGCGAGAGCTGTACTGTTGATGTTACGTTCGCTCCGAGCACAGACGGTGCCCGTTCTGCCCAGCTGGATATCGCGTCCACTGACGAAGACGAGGCCAATGTCGCTGTAGCCCTGTCCGGCACCGGTGAACTGGAGCCGACTCCAGAGATTGACGTTACCTCTGACGGCACTGACTTCAGTGCTGTTAACATCGGTGAAACTGCCAACGGCACTATCACCGTGACCAACACCGGTAACGGCCCGCTGTCCGTCAACAACGTAACTCTGGACGGCGACAGCGCCTTCAGCGTTGACGGTACTGCCTGTATCGGTGCCATTCTGGCCACTGACGAGTCCTGCACCGTGAATGTCGGCTTCAATCCCGGCAGCGAAGGTGACTTCTCCGGTAACGTAACCATCACCTCCGACGACGAGGACGAAGGTTCCGTATCCGTAGGCGTTTCCGGCCAGGGTATCGACCCGAACGGCGGTGGCGGTAATGAAACCGTTGTGCCGATCCTGCTGGAAATGGTTGGCCAGACCAGCATTGCTGCTTCTGACAGCTCACTGCCGATCAACGGCGTGATTGCCTCTGAACTGAGCCTGCCGTCAGGCAACGTGGAAGCCTCTCTGGAGATCGATCCGACCCAGGGCACCTTCCCGGTCATCAAGTACTTCCGCAAGTGGCAGGCCACAGCTGACGTGACCTTCACTCAGACCGCCATGACGACCGGTAAGCTGGAAGCTGGCAACCTGAGCACTTCCTCCGAGATGTACATCAACGTACCGAAAGTGACCATTCCGCTGTTCGGCTTTGATGTGAAGATTGGTGGTGGCGACAACTGCCGCACCGCCGAGCCTGTTACCATCAACCTGGCTTCTGTAGAAGGTACTACCTTCTCTCCAGCCAACGGTGGCCCGGTTACCGGCACCTATGACCTGCCCGAGCTCGAGAACTGTGGTCTGCTGACCAGCGTTCTCACCAGCAAGATTGCTGGCCCGGGTAACGTCCTGGAACTGGACCTGTCTGTCAGTCAGTAAGACAGTGTCAGTACCGGCTTCCCCCTCGGGGGAAGCCGGTTTCTGACTGACCGGCCCACCAGTAAGCCGGCCAGTCTGCATAAACGAGAACGAGAAATGGAAGGACGATAACAATGACAAACCTGAAAAAATCCATGCTGGCAATGAGCATCATGGCGATGCCGTTTGCCGCAAGCGCTGAAATGCAAGCTCTGGGCGACCAGGATATGGGTAGCATCACCGGTCAGGCCGGTGTATCCATCGAGCTGGAAACCCAGGTCAATATCGGACAGTTCATCTACACTGACGAAGGCTCATTCAGCATCAGCGACATCGCGATCGGCGGCTCCGATCTGCATAACCTGGACGACGACGATTCCACCCAGATGTTCACAGAGATCACCGGTGCCAACCGTGATCTGCTGGAACTGGACAACACCAGCGACCTGATTGATGACATCGTTATCAACATCGACATCGCCGACGATGGCGATGCTCTGATCGAAGTGCGCCCGAGCCCGAACCAGCTGGCACCGGTTGACTTCGCAGTCACCGCTGGCGAAATGCGTCTCGGCAGTCAGGATGGCAGCACCAGCACGCTGGTTGCCAACAACCTGTCTGTTCGTGGTCTGATCAACCGTCTGGACATCTTTGTGGATTCCGGTGCTGATTCAGCCCGCTTCCAGATGCAACAGAATGGCATCACGGAAGAAATCAACATCCACACCATCGTCGCTATCGACGATCTGGATGTTGACATCTCCATGCTGGGTGTTGGCATTCGTGACTTCCGCATGACAGGTGCTGGATACCTGTACGGCGACGATGCCAATCCGAGCATTGCTACTCTGGGTGCTGACATCAAGATGTCCATCTACGCAGACCAGCGCGCTGATGGCGGCGATGCCCTGGCTGTCGACCTCCAAAACTTCGAGGCTGACATGGAAATTGGCCAGGTGCTTATCGGCGGCGCGTCCATCGGTACCATCGGTATCGACAACCTGAGTGTTCAGAACACCCAGATGCGCGTATACGGCCGCGAGTGATCACTATTTTCAGTCCAACCGGAAAACGGCGCGGGTAACACCGCGCCGTTTTTTTGTATTGGACAAACCTGTCGCCGTCATGTCGTGCCTGCCGACCCATTATGACAACAATGCGTCAGAAACCCTGACACTGTGACACGTTCAACGTCCCGCCTTCCGGCGATCGGGTATTGTTAGTTCATACAACATAACAACAACCCAGATCTGCCTGCATGAGCCAAGAGACCCCGAACGAGCCTGACCATGGTTTGCTGGTACGTAGCGCACTGATCAAAAAGCTGGATCAGGCGGCCTGCAAGCCTGTAACGCTGATACTTGCCCCCGCAGGAGCCGGTAAGTCGGTGTTGCTGCGCCAATGGTCGGAAAGTCTCAACGGTCACAAGCCGTTGGTCATGTCGCTGCGCCGCAAGGATGCCTCCGTTCAGGAGTTTCTCTCTCACCTGCTGCAACTGGCCCCTTCCCTGTCCGCGATATCCGGCCCCGGACAGGAAGCCACATCGCGTCTGCATTCAGTACTGTCGGGGCTTCCTCCGGAAACCACACTGGTTCTGGACAATTTCGAGCACATCAATCATGGCCCCATGATTGATGTGCTCAGGGATCTGCTTACAGAGTTCCCCCAGGACGTTCACCTGGTGCTTTCCAGTCGCTCCATGCCGGATCTGCCGTTATCACGGCTGGACCTCGGTGGTCTGGTCGCACGGCTGGGCAGCGAGGATCTGCAACTCAGTTCCACAGATATCGCCGCCCTGGCACATCTTTCGTCAGACCTCCCGATGAATGACCGCCAGGCCACTACACTGGCCTCCCGCACAGAGGGGTGGACTGCCGGAGTCATATTCGGGCTGCAGGCGATTGAAGCATGCGGGCATAAAGGACTTGGCGGTTTCGGGGGTTCAGCACAGCCGGTCGCACAGTACCTTGAAGATGAAGTGATGGATCACCTGGACAGTACAGACCAACAGCTACTGGAAAAACTCTCGGTTTGCGGGCAGTTTTCAGGCCCCCTTGCGGATGCCCTGCTGGGTACCAAGGGTTCGGCCCGGTCTCTGGAAAAACTCAGCCGGCAGGAACTGTTTGTCATTCCCGTCGCCTCACTGCCCGGCTGGTATCGGTTACACACCACCGTTCAGCAATTTCTTTACGCACGCCTCAGTATAAAGGGACCGGATGAAGCCACCCGGCTGCACCGAAAGGCAGTATGTTGGCACCGGCAACGCTGCGACTACGAGGCAGCCCTGGCCCATGCCACCGCCAGCGGGGACAACCTGCTCAGTCTGTCGGTGCTGGAAGAAAGCGTTGGATTCTGGTGTCGTGAAGGCCACTTCAACAAGGTTGTAGAGTGGGCGAGACGTTTTCCGGACCAGGACATGCTCTCCGTGCCCGGACTGGTGGTGCCATTAATCCGGTCCCACACCCTGGCCCGTCGCTTCAGCCGCGCACAGCGCTATGTCGACCTGATCAAACAGAACCTTGCCCATGGTACCCGTCTGTGTGACGACATCACCCTGCGCTACCTGGAACTGAAACTCGAGCTGTTCCAGGATGATACCGACTTCCGCAAGCGCAAGGATCTGGAGGATTTTCTCGAACACGCCCGGGACCACTGGATCTACCCTTTCGCACTGGCTGTTTCGGCTTACCATCACGCCCAGAATGCCCGTTTCGACCTGGCCCTGCGTCATGCCCAGAGCGCCCGGGAAGCACTGCTGAGCACCGACCAGAACTTTCTCGCCAGCTACATGGACCTGATCATTGCGATGTGCAACCGCAACACAGGTCGCATCACCGAGGTGATCCGGGACATCCGGGAGGCCTACGAAACGACTCCCGAGAGCTCCCCCGCCCACCACCTCTACAGTGCCGGCATGGTTGTCATGCTTTATGAACAAAACCGGGAACAGGAAGCTGCAGACATCTGCTCGGAGCTGCTGCCGGTGCTGGACCAGACATCCGCCACCGAGGCCGTGACAGCCGTCTACCTGGTCGGCTCCCGGGTCTACCGCAGTTGCGGAAACCAGAGCGCCGCCCGGCGATTGCTCGACCAGTTGGCCTCGGTACTGTACACCGGCAACTACGAACGGTTTGTCTCCCAGCTCACCTGCGAAACCATCCGCCAACAGCTTGCCGATGGTCAGAAGGACCAGATGGAACGTTTCCGTGAAGTGCGCCGGTTACGTGAGCTGCTGGAAGCCGGCGAATGGGACAAGCCACAACCCTATACCGAAACCTGGGAACGGGACGGCATCGCCACCGCCTACTGGCTGATCCAGCATCAGCGCTACAACACCGCAAGACGAGTGCTGAAGGTCATCGCCAATGTGCTGGAGCAGGTGGGCATTGTGAACCGCCTGATTATCGTCCGGGCGTTGCTGATCACCGTCACCGATCGCGATCTCGGACGGGAGGCCGCCATTGAAGAGCTCCAGCCTCTGATTGCCGATGTGACCCTGGTCGGCATTACTCGTTCGGTCTATGACGAAGCGCCCGGCTTCGGGGCGGTTCTGGATCAGGCGGGGAAGCAGGGACGCGTACTGGTGCCAGATATGTATCGCAGGATGTTCGACAATTTCCTGCAAGGTGACGAACCGGAGTCACTGCCCAACCCTGCAGCGGTCCTGACAGACAAGGAGCTGGAAATCTTTGGCCAGTTACTTCGCGGACTGTCCAATGCAGAAATAAGCCAGGTAACCGGCACTACGGTTGCTACCACCAAGTGGCACCTGAAGAACATCTACAGCAAGCTGAAAGTCTCCAACCGCACCGAAGCCATCCTCAAGGCTCCGAGGGATCTCACGACCACCCGATAAGAGAACCGGACCGGTTTCACAATTCCGGATCTTTCCCTTATCAAACGTCAAAAATCCCCTCCTCCCCCTCCCTGCGGAGGGGGCCGTTTGACCTGATTTACCAATACAGTGGCAACGCTGAGTGGCGAAATCAGAACAAAGTGTCATTTTCTGAAATCGCCCTACTCGAAAGAGCAATAACAACTAAACAAATAGGGAGAACAAGATGGCTGCATCACCCTGGGTTACTTGGCCAGCACTGACCAAGTACGGCTCCATCGGCATACTCGGAGGGCTGCTGGTACTTGCCTCGCAGCGTACCGACCTTCTTGAAAACAACATGTTCGATACCGAAGACTGGGAAACCAAGAACGCCGGTATTGTCTGTGACGAACGAAGCCTGACCGCGCGGACCGAGGATGGTACCTGTAACATCCTTGAAAACCCCGCTGAAGGCGCTGCCAATGTCAACTTCGGGCGTAACGTCGATCCGGCCGCATCTCAGCCGGAAACCCTGAACGACACCCTGCTGACCCCCAACCCCCGGGAAGTCAGTAACGTTCTGATGTCCCGTGGCGACGACTTCAAGCCCGCCACCATCGTCAACTTCATTGCCGGTGCCTGGATCCAGTTCATGATCCACGACTGGTTCGACCACGGCCCGCTCACCGATGCCGACCCGATCACCTTCGCTCTGCCGGAAGGCGACGAGCTGGGCTCCGGAACCATGAGCATCCAGCGCACCCGTCCGGACCCCAACGTCACCCACGACGCGGGCACCATCACCTACGAAAACATCAATACTCACTGGTGGGATGGCTCCCAGCTGTACGGCAGCGACGTGGAAACCAACCACGAAGTACGTGAAATGTCTGGCGGTCGTCTGAAGCTGGACGCGGACGGCACCCTGCCGACCGAATTCATGAGCGGCAAGCCCGTCACCGGTTTCAACGAAAACTGGTGGGTCGGTCTGAGCATGATGCACCGCCTGTTCACCCTCGAGCACAACGCCATTGCCGATCACCTGGCCCAGAAATACCCGGGCAAGTCTGACCAGTGGCTGTTCGACAAGGCACGTCTGGTGAACTCTGCCCTGATGGCCAAGATCCACACCGTTGAGTGGACCCCGGCTATTCTGGCCAACCCGGTTCTGGAGCGCGCCATGTACTCCAACTGGTGGGGCCTTGGCGGCGACCAGGAGAACCGCGAGTTCTTCCAGAATGTACTGGACAAGCTGAACAACGATATCGAAGGTATCGGCAACCTGTTCCAGATGCTGGGTATCGATTCCGAGCTGGCTGATATGCCCCCGGGCGTTATCGATCACGCGCTTGGTGGTCTGGTGGGCTCACGCGATCCCAACAACTACGACGTGCCCTACACCCTGACCGAGTCCTTCGTGTCTGTATACCGCATGCACCCGCTGCTGCGTGACGACGTGGAAGTGTACGATATCGGTTCCAACGTGGTTCAACAGCGCATTCCCCTGCCTGAAACCCGTGATGGCAACGCTGAGCAGATCCTCGACAGCGTAGGCGCGGACCGCATGTGGTACTCCTTCGGTATCACCCACCCGGGTGCCCTGGTTCTGGAAAACTATCCGGACTTTATGCGTAACCTGTCCATGCCGCTGATCGGCGACATCGACATGGCCGCCATCGACGTACTGCGTGACCGTGAGCGTGGCGTACCCCGCTACAACGAGTTCCGTCGCCAGATCGGCCTGAAGCCGATTGAAACCTTCGAGCAGCTGAACAAGGATCCGGAGATCCAGGCCAAGCTCAAGGAGCTCTACAACAACGACGTAGAGATGATTGACACCCTGGTTGGCCAGCTGGCTGAAGACACCCGTCCGCCGGGATACGGCTTCGGTGAGACTGCATTCCAGATCTTCATCCTGAACGCCTCACGTCGTCTGATGACTGACCGCTTCTTCACCAAGGACTACACTCCGGAGACCTACACTCCTGAAGGTATGGCCTGGGTTGAGAACAACACCATGGTCGATGTGATCGAGCGTCACTACCCGAACCTGAAGACCAGCCTTGCCGGCATGGAAAACGCGTTCAAGCCCTGGGGCCTGAACATTCCGGACGACTACGAGAGCTGGGATGCCGAGCAGAAGCAGAACACTCTGTGGACCAACGGCGTACTGCGTACCGAGTATGCAGAAGGCGAAGTACCTGCCCTGAAGCCGGTGGATATCGGCGGCCTGATCAGCTCCGTGCTGTGGGACAAGGTTCGCGTCGAGTCTGACGTTGCGCCTGCCGGTCACGAGAAGCCGATCCATCCGCACGGTGCCATGGCCAAGGTGCGCTTCGATGCCGTATCCGGCAACCCATACACTGGTGTCTTCCAGCAAGCGGATCACGGCCTGCTGCGTCTGTCGCTGACCGGCGATCCTGCGGATCGTGGTTATGCTCCGGGCCTCGCCCTGAAGCTGTTCGTCGACGGCCAGCCGTCACGTAACGTGTCCGCTCTGTATACCCTCTCCGGCCAGGGCGACAACTACAACTTCTTCGCCAACGAGATGTCCAACTACGTCTCTGCCGAAGCCAACGACACCCTGGGCAGCACCGTACTGTTCTCCCTGGTGACCAGCAAGCCGACCCGGCTGATGCTGAACGACTTCTCTGAAGTCAACCAGGACGGCAGCAGCGTAAGCTCGCCGAAGGCACCGACTCAGGTGTACTTCGTACCGAACCCGGATCTGGCCAACCAGACTTCCAGCGACCCGCACGATTTCCGTGACGACCTGGTAAGCATTCCGGAAGGTACCAAGGTGTATGACGTATACGCCACCGATCAGCGCATTCGCACTTCCATCTGGCCGTGGGTCAATGCCCGCTACCAGCGTGATCGTCGCAACAGCGCCCAGAAGATTGGTGAGCTGACCACCGAGTCTCCGTTCGTGCTGTCCCAGTTCGGCGACTCTGGCGTGTTCTTCAAGCACGAGCGCTACGAAGACCGCTAAAACTGCTCTCTAAGGCCGAAAAACGCCCCGACCTGGTCGGGGCGTTTTTTGTTGTGCCCATCACAGTTTTCCTCCTCCCCACCCTGTTAAATCGTAAGTGAGCCGGGCCATACTGAGCCCTTCACTTATCAACAGGGAACTGCAGCAACTATGGGTTCAAAACGGCTGTTTGCGGCATTGCTTGCCGCCGCCTTCTCGACCGTCTCACTGGCCACTCCCAACCACCCGGTACCAGAGCGTTACAAGGAGCTGATCGAGCGTGCCTATTCGGGTGAGGACTATGCGATTGAGGTTCGGAGCGGTCCCGCGAAGTCAAAGTTTGAGGTTAACGAACACTCGGTTGTACAACCCACCGACGAGTTTCTGAACACGTCCGAGGTATCGGAGTGGACCGTGGACGGAGAGGATTCCGGGGCAACCTCCGCCAGGGATGTCACCTTTGTTTATGACCTCCATCCTCTTGAGAAATCGGAATCAGGCATGACCCACGGGCTGGAACTGCTGGTGATGCAGACCATCCCTGATGGTCGTCACTCCGCCTTCAGGGTCAACATCGAGATCCCGGAGGATGAGTGGGTCGAACTGCTGAGCACCGATCGCAGCACGGACGATCAGGAGCAGTACGCCTATATCATCCTGCGCCTCAGAAGCCTTGAGTCCGCCGAACATTCGGGAGATGATGCGGACTGACACACACAGAACGCATTACAGGGCACAAGAGGATAAGCTGGCATGTCGAAACTGGTTCCCATCGTCGACCCGGAGGGTCTGCTCGAGTATTCCGTTGTCTTCAACGACCGGGCGCTGAATCACATGTCTGCGGTTTTCCAGCAGGTCATGCGGGATATCTCTGCCACCCTGCAGCAGGTCTATAATGCCTCCGGCGCAGTGGTAGTGCCCGGCGGCGGCAGTTTCGGCATGGAAGCGGTGGCACGGCAGTTTGCCAACGAGCAGCGTTGTCTGGTTATCCGCAACGGCTGGTTCAGCTACCGCTGGAGCCAGATTCTCGAGATGGGCCGCATTGCCCCGGATACCACGGTGCTCCAGGCAACCCCGGACTCAGACCACGCCCAGGCCGCGTATCAGCCTCCCGCCCTCGAACAGGTGGTGGAAACCATCCTGCGCGAGAAGCCGTCCGTGGTGTTCGCCCCCCACGTGGAAACCGCCTCCGGGATGATTCTGCCGGAGGATTACCTGAAAGCAGTGGGTGATGCCGTCGCTCAGACCGGCGGACTGTTTGTGCTGGACTGCGTGGCTTCCGGTGCCCTGTGGGTGGACATGAAAGCCTGCGGAGTGGACGTTCTGATCAGCGCGCCCCAGAAGGGCTGGAGCGCGTCCCCCTGTGCTGCACTGATTGCCCTGAGCGACAAGGCCCTGGAGCGGATGGAATCCACCACCAGCAGCAGTTTCGCGGCGGATCTGAAGAAGTGGTACCAGATCATGCAGGCCTACGAAAATGGCGGCCACGCCTATCACGCCACCATGCCCACGGACACTCTCGCCATACTGCGGGACCGCATGAAGGAAACCGTCGAGACCGGACTGGATTCGCTCAAGGAACGCCAGTGGCAACTGGGGCAGGATGTACGGGCATTGTTCAGCCGTTACGGATTCCGGAGCGTTGCAGCGGAAGGGTTTGAAGCACCCTGTGTGGTGGTGATGCACACCGACAATCCGGACATCCACAATACCAGCCTGTTCCGCCAGCAGGGGCTGCAAACCGCCGCTGGTGTGCCGCTGATGTGTGGCGAGCCGGATAACTTCAGGACGTTCCGGGTGGGACTGTTCGGCCTGGAAAAGCTGAACCACGTAAACCGCACCACGGAAAAACTTGCCGAAGCGCTGGAAGCAATCCTCGGCAAGTAACCAGCAGGCGTTATTTCTGGAAGAGGTCCTTCACCGGGAACAGATCATCAAATTCCGGGGACTTCTTCTGGGCCTTGGCCTGGAAGGTTTTCATCATGTCGTTGGGCCGGAACATGCCGGACTGCCAGGTCGCCATGTAACGCAGACTGTCTTCCACACTGTGATCCCGGCTGTAGTTGAGCATTTCCTTGCAGCCGGTCACCGCCAGCGGAGAATGCCCCGCGATCTGCGCAGCCACTTCCATGACACCATCGAGCATGGCCTGCTGATCCGGGAATACCCGATTCACAAAGCCCAGCCGGTGCGCCTCATCCGCGCCGAACTTGCGGCCGGTGTAGGCCAGCTCCCGCACCACGCCTTGCGGCATCAGCCTGGGCAAGCGCTGCAGGGTGCCCACATCCGCGGTCATCCCCAGCTCGGTCTCCTTGATGGTGAAGTAGGCATCCTCGGTGCAGTAGCGGCTATCAGCGGCACACACCATATCCAGCGCACCACCAATACACCCGCCATGAACGGCAGCCAGTACCGGCAGACGCACCCGTTCCAGGGAGGTCAGGGTATCCTGCAGTTGCAGCACTACCCGGCGCAGGTTCTCCGCCATGCGGCCGGGATCACCACTCATGGGCACCGAGGTGGGATCACTGAATACGCCCAGATCCATGCCTGCCGAGAAGTGTTTACCGGTGGAGGAAATGACGATCACCCGGGCATCCGTGTGGGCCTCGATGTCCTGCATGCAGCGGGGCAGCTCCAGCCAGAAGGCCTTGTTCATGGTATTCAGCGCATCCGGCCGGTTCAGGCGCACATGGGCAATCCGGTTATCCACTTCGACAGCGAAGCTCTCGTATTCAGGCAAATCAGCCACAGGCATTCCTCCTCGGGTTCAGGTGAAAGGTCCAAAAAGATCAGGAAAAACGTGTTGTCAGTGTCGCAGCGGGAAGGTTACCACCATTTCTTCCGGCAAGTTACCGTTACCCGGCCAGACCGGGGCATGCTCAGCCAGAGGCATCCAGGAAGCGGACCAGTTCAGGCACATCGACCGGACGGCTGAAGTAGTATCCCTGGTAGCGACTGCAGCCCATCTGCCGAAGGGTTTCGAACTGGCCCTCGTCCTCTACGCCTTCAGCAACCAGGCGCATGTTGTGGTTGTGGCCTATGGCAATAATGCTCTCCACCATATTGCGTGCCGGCTCTTCCGAATTGATATGGTCCACAAAGCTCTTGTCGATCTTCAGCTCGTCAATCGGCAAGCGACGCAGCAGGCTCAGGGAAGAATAACCTGTGCCGAAATCATCCATAGACAGGCTGATGCCTTCGCCCCGCAACCGGTGCAGAACCGGCAGTACCTTTTCAAACCCTGACATGAACAGGGTTTCAGTGATTTCCAGAGTCACCTTGCGGGGATTGACCCGGTGCCTGGAGAGAGCGGCCATCACAACATCCGCAAAGTCGGCCTGCATGAACTGCAGCACCGAGATATTCACCGACAACTCCAGGGTCTGGGATACCTGTTGGCTGAGCCTGCCGAAATCCGCCAGGCTTTTCTCCAGAACATAATTGCCAAGCTTCTCCATCATGCCGCTGGCTTCCGCCACATCCACAAACTCGTTGGGCGGCACAAAGCCGAGCTCTTCATCTTTCCAGCGGGCCAGCGCCTCGATACCCACCACATGACGGTCAGAATTCAGCTGGGGTTGGTAAACCATGAAGATGTCACCGGCTTCCAGCGCCAGCCGCAACCGCTGTTCGATATGAACACGCCGCAGATAGTCCGCTTCAATATCTTTCTGGTAGAGGCAAACCGAGTTACGCCGCCGCTTGGCCTGGTACAGCGCCAGATGCGCAGCACGCAGAATCCCGTTGAAGCTGTTACCGTGATCCGGGAACACCGCACCCCCCAGGCTGGCACCGAATTGCAGGCGCAAGGGGCCGCTGGCCATCATGCGGGTCAAGCCCCTGAGCAGCTCCCGGCAATATTCCTCCAGCGCCTGTGCATCACACACGTCCGTCACCAGCGCAAATTCATCGCCACCAAGCCGGGTCGCCACATCCCCTTCCCGGGCCAGCTTGCGCAAACAGAAACCCAGTTCTCCCAGAACACGGTCACCGTGCTCCTGGCCAAAACGGTCATTGATGCCACGGAAATTATCGATATCCAGCAAAACGATACTGAAACGCTCGCCATGATCCACCAGCGCCTGCACCCGGTCGATCAGGCCGACCCGGTTCATCAGGGAGGTGAGATCATCATGGCGGGACTGAAAGAACAATTCTTCCCGACGTTTGCGCTCGGCCCGGTCAATCATCCGGGAGAGACTGTAAATGACAAACGAAAGCACCAGGAAGATGGCTATGAATCCGGCTGCCCGACTCAGAAAAGCCCTGCGGACCGGTACATAGCTCGTCTCGGACACCACCCAGAGCTGGTAATCCTGTAAATAGAGGGCTCCCCCCAGATACCGGCCATCCTCCCTGTGGGAGTGGTAGACCGCTGGCCGGCCGCTGGCCATGATCTCTTCCCGACTTGCCTCATTTGCCTGCAGCAATCCCTTGAGGTCCTCCTCCTGTTGCGCCGGCGTGCGATAAATCCGGGTAAAAATCTCGGGAGTCATCCCCTCGCTCGACATAAGCTGGAGATAACCGTCCCGCTCCCGGTATACGATTACGCTGTCGTGGGGCCCGTTGTGCAGACCATCGCCCAGGACACCGTGTTCACCACCCACCTTCAACCCGGCCGACATCACCGCCACCAGATTACCCTGATCGTCCCTTACCGCCTTGCGCAGCGGGATAATCCAGGCCCCGGCTGCCTCCATGTAATAGGTACGTCCCACAACCGGACCTTCAGACTCCATAGCCGCCAGGAAGCCCTTGCGGCTTTCTTCCTGTTCAAGGAGATTCGGCAGGTTGGTGTGATCGACGGTCGAGGTCACCTTGACCAACTGACCATTGGGCAGCGCCAGCCCCACGCCCACCAGCGCCGGGCTGGCACGATGGATGGTGTCAAGAATCGGCAGCGCTTCCCACTTGCCGTCTACCTGGCCTGTTCTGAGCAACTCGATAGCCGCCACATCCAGAATGACTTCCTGGGTTTTCAGCACGTCGGAAAAGGCCCGGGCAATCAGCTCAACACGGGCCGAATGCTGTGATTCGAAATCCCGCAGGGTATTCTGCCAGCCCATAAACAGGGTAAACACCAGCAAGGCAAAGCCTGAGGCGACCACCAGCCAGAACAGGGACCAGATGTTTCGTTTGAGAACAGGCAAGGGCACTCCGCAAACGCCGTATTATTATTGTTTGTATGGCAGACAGTATAGGCAACTTTTGCATGGAACTGGAAGCGTTGTGAAAGCGCCCCACCGACACCCCTGACCGGGCAGAACAGACGTTTTTGTGCCAATATACCGGGAACCGACACCGGAGATGTTTCACAGGCGATGACAGATTCCACCCGAGCCACACCCACGGATGAGCGCCCCCTGTGGCAGTTTGACCTGCTGGACAACTACCAGCTTCCTTCCCAGCCTGCCTCCGGAGCCATCGCAGATGCCTGGCACTCATTCCGTCAGTTATTCAGAATCCCGGATAAACAGGTAACGCAGGGCGTGGCCGGAGCTCCGGATCTGGACGCTCTTACCCCGGAGCAGGCGGACCGTATACTGCCGTTGCCGGGAGCGACACCACAAGCAGATGCGCTTCACGATACCCTTGCTGACTGGCTGGAAAGCCCTGGCCGGGAGCCGTCGGCGCAATTTGTTATTGGTCAACCGGGCACCGGCATGGGCCAGGCGCTGGATATCCTGGCCGGGCGTTACGGTGCTACCAGGGTGTCTCCTCCTTCGATCCGTCAGATCCTGGCTGCTGACAGCGGCTGGCTGGATGACTGGCCGACGGATTCCCTCTGGGTGCTGCCCGACCTGGAAGCCTGCTTTCTGCGGCATGTGCAGGGCATTTCCATCATCCGCGATTTTTTTGATCGTCTTGCCAGCGGTCGGCTGGGCAAAGGCATCATCGGCTGTGACAGCTGGGCCTGGGCTTACCTGCAGATGATCTGGCCGGTACCCTTGCCAGCGCTTACCCTCCAGCCGTTTGATGCTCCCCGGCTCTACCGGCTGCTGGACAGCCTGATACTCCCGACGGCAAGACCCGTAGATTTCCGACATGCTGTCACCGGGAAACCGGTTATTGCCATCAGCGATAGCCCGGAACAGCAACCCGCAGACAATGCCGAACTGATCAATATGGCCGCGCAAAGTCGCGGGAACCCGGCCCAGGCGCTGTACCAGTGGCGGAACAGGCTGAGAACCGAGCCGGAACCGTCCGACGAAAAAGGTCAGGATCCCAAGGAATCTGCCGGCAGCAAAACCCTCTGGCTGGCCGACACCCCGGACGATCCGGTCATACCTTCGTCCTCCCGGGAGGAACACCTGCTGGTGCTGCATACCCTGTTATTGCACGGAGGAATGGAAGACACTCTGCTGCCGCAGCTTCTGCCCTTCCCCGACAGCCACTGCCAATGGTTGCTGGCCCGCCTGAATCAGGCAGGACTGGCAGGCCCCGGCAGGGACGGCAAGTGGCGGGTCAGTGAGGCCGCCTACCGTCCGGTCTGCCAGATACTGCGGGGCCATCAATTCCTTCTCGACCATTTCCAGCGAGCGGGCTGACTCCATGAACGAAAACGCTGCCAGCCAGATCTTCAAGAAAATCGACACCGGCATACTGCTGGAGATTGCCGCCATTCTGGTTGTGGTGGCACTGCTGATTCTGCTCCTGCAAAAAGGTGTCCCGTGGATCGCCAACCGGTTGCCGGGGAAGCGGCGACTGTTCCTGCTGGCGGCAGTCCCCCTGTTGCGACTGGCACTGATCCTGGTCGCCTTCCTGATGGTGATCCCGTTACTGATCGAACCCTCGTTCCAGAACATGATTGCCTTTCTGGGCACCGTCGGTGTGGCGCTGGGCTTCGCCCTCAAGGACTATGTGGGCAGCCTGATTGCCGGCGTGGTATCCATTGGCGAGCAAACCTACCGTAACGGCGACTGGGTGCGGATCGGCGACGTTTACGGGGAAGTACGTCACGTGGGCATGCGGACCGTCTCCATTGTTACCCCGGATGATGACCGGGTTCTGGTCCCTCACAATCAGCTATGGAATCAGCCGGTCAGCAACGCCAATAACGGGGATGCCCGCCTGCAATGTGTCACCGACTTCTACCTTGCACCAGAGCATGATGCCGGCGCTGCCAGAGCCCTGCTTGAGGATGTCGCGCTGACCAGCCCCTACCTGTTCTTCGGCAGCCCCATCGCCGTCATCATTTCCGAAACCCCCTGGGGCACCCATTACCGCCTCAAGGCCTACCCGGTGGATTCTGCCATGCAGTTCCGCTTCCGCTCGGACCTCACGGTGCGCGGCAAGGCGATCCTTCGCTCCTGCGGTTACCGGTTTGCCACGGCAGCCGTGGGTGCAGAATCAGGCTAGAGGTCAGTTGCCACGCACGCCATCCCGCAAACCTAATTGATAGTTATTTGCATTGTCATTATACTGGGCTCCTTCAAGCAGGAGCCCGTCATATGCAGGCATTTTTCCACGTTGCCAATCTGGACATGAGTATCGGGGATCACCAGATTCTCCGGGACATCAATCTCACTTTCCGGGAAGGGGAAGTCACCGCCCTGCTTGGCCACAACGGCTCCGGAAAATCCACCCTGCTGAAAATCCTTGCCCGCCAGCAATCCGCCAGCAACGGCCAGGTCAGCCTGGGAGGAGAAACATTCCGGGATACCGACAGCCGGGCGTTTGCGCGCACCGTTGGTTACCTTCCCCAGCACCCTCCGGCGACCGACGGCCTGACTGTGCGGGAGCTGGTTGCCATGGGCCGATACCCCTGGAAGGGGCCGCTGGGTCGTTACACGAAGGAAGATCATGCGCTGATCGACCAGGCCATCAAGGACACGGATCTGGTCGAATTCACAAACCGGGTGGTGGATACCCTGTCCGGCGGTGAACGCCAGCGGGCCTGGATTGCCATGCTGCTGGCACAACAAACCCGCTGCCTTCTGCTGGACGAACCCATTTCCGCGCTGGACGTGAAACACCAGGTGGAAACCCTGCGCCTGATTCACCGCCTGGCCACCGGGAGGGAACTGACCGTCATCGTGGTACTGCACGATGTGGACCTTGCCGCCCGGTTCTGCGACCGGTTGGTGGCATTGCGCCAGGGGGAACTCATCGCCGATGGCTCACCCCGGGACATTATGGAGTCCGACGTTCTGGAATCCATCTACGGCGTACCCATGGGTGTGCTGGAGCGCGCTCCCGGGCAATGGGTTTCCTATGTTCACTGATGTCACCCTCGCCTGCTGCCATGCGCTCTGATCCCCTGAAAACCTGGCCGCACCGTTACCGTGCCATGCTGGCGGACCATCAGCTCGATGCCGGGCTGGTGCTGGATGATGCCCTGCACATCCCCGACCCGAATCAGCCGGCCCTGCTCTCTTTGGCCCAGGCACTGGAGAACCCGGACTTACTGCGCCAACAGATCGCCGAGGATTACCCCGGGGCGGCCGGGCAGGACACGGTTGCCAGGCTTTCAGTTCTGCAGCTGAACCTGATGCTCAGCGTGCTCTTTCCCCTCACCCTGCAACTGTTTCGCCACGGGGCCAGTCCGCTACCGGAACCGGAGCGGATCTTTCTAGCAACGATGGACAAGGAGAAGCCACGGGATTATCGATGGTTCCTCGCGCCCGGGGGAAAAATCGGAGGTGTCCCGGACTTTGTCGACGAGACGGCGGCACAGCTTGAAGACTGGTACCGTGTTTTCCGGCAACCACTGGGGGTCAGCCCCGGTGCTTTCTGGAGCAACGCCGCACTGGCGTTGGGGGCACCTTTTTCTGCAGTATGGAACAGGGCCGGGGCGACGGATGTCTGTGACATGGCCGACGAGTGGCTCCGGGAATTCAATTGCCCTGCCCACCGGCACATGGAGTGGTTAGCCGCAGGGGAAGGCCCGGGGAAAATGGCCATACCCCAGCGCCGGGGCTGCTGCCTGGACTTCCGGCTGCCGGGCGGGCGCTACTGCGGAACCTGCGGCGTACACCGAAAAAAGCGACTGGCAGCCAGGGAGTTGATCCGGGACAGCAGGAATACCCTATAGTAGAGGGACACTGTTTTTTTAAGGGAGGCATCCGGATGCTACGCGCCAGCTCACTATTTCTCGCCGGCCTACTGATCACAATGCCCGGCTTCGCCCAACAGACTTTTCAGTCAGACAAGGCAAATTTCCGGCTGGAAACGATGGCCGAGGGGCTGGAGCACCCCTGGGGCATCGCTTTCCTGCCCGATGGAGGCATTCTGGTCACCGAGCGGGCAGGCCGGCTGCGCATGATCGAGCAAGGCAGATTGCAACCAGATCCGGTGAAAGGGCTGCCAGAGGTGGCCGCCACCGGCCAGGGTGGCCTGCTGGATATCGAGCTGCATCCTGACTTCAGCAACAACCAGATCCTGTTTCTGAGCTACGCCCACAGTACGTCCGACGGCCTGACCACCCGTTATGCCAGAGCCCGGCTGACGGATAACGGTCTGGAGGACATCGAGGTCATCTTCGAAGCCCTGCCCCGCAGTAATACCTCCCGGCATTTTGCCGGCAGAATGGCCTTTGATCAGGAAGGTCTGCTGTATGTCACAGTGGGTGACAGGGGCGAGATGGAGCGCGCCCAGGACACCGGCGATGATGCCGGCGGCGTGCATCGCATCACCCCGCAGGGCAAGCCGGCCCCGGGCAACCCGTTCCTTGATGATCCGGCGGTCAACGATACCTTCTACACCTACGGCAACCGCAACATCCAGGGCATGACCCGGCATCCGCAAACCGGTGAAATCTGGACCCATGAACACGGCCCGCGGGGCGGCGACGAGATCAACATTATCCGGGCCGGCACCAATTACGGCTGGCCGGAGATCACCTACGGCATTGGTTATTCCGGCCTGCCCATCACCACAGACGTGAAGAAAGAAGGCATGGCCCAGCCCCTGCACTACTGGGATCCGTCCATCGCGCCTTCCGGGATGACTTTTTACCAGGGGGATGCATTCCCGCAATGGCAGGGGGATCTGTTCGTCGGTGCCCTGAAGATGCGCAAGCTGGTGCGTCTGACCATAGACGGTGAGCAGGTCAAGGAAGAGGAGGATCTGCTCACCGGTCTGGAGCAGCGCATCCGCGATGTGGCCTTGGGGCCGGACGGCATGCTCTGGTTGCTGACCGACTCACCGGACGGCAAGGTTTACCGGATGGTGCCGGCTCAGTGAGGATCGTTGGTTCTTTCGGTCTTCTCGAACTGCGGGATATTGTCAGTAATCTCGAACCAGTCCGACCGGGAACCGGTGTACACGTGGGAAGCAGGGCCCCGACCAAGGGGCTCGTTGATCCAGCCGACCCGCAGGCGCAGTATCCCGGGAATGGCATCCACCCGGCTGTAGAGCTGGCTACCGCAGTTTGAGCAGAACGCCCGGTACTTGCCGGGGCTGGACTCATACTCGCGAACCTGCTCCTCGCCACCGACCAGCCGGAAACGCACTTTCTGCACCGGCGCACTGGCGGAGAAGGCACTGCCATGGGCGCGCCGGCACTGGCTGCAATGGCACAGGGCCACCGGGCCCAGAGGGCCGTCGTATTCAAAGCGCACGTCACCACACAGGCAATGACCGGTCAGCATGTAACTGTCTCCACACAATTCGTCATGGCGCGACAGTTTAACGACCGCCCGGTTGAAGAACCAGTGCGACGACACCATCCGTAGTTATACAAGCCAAAAGGAGGAGCACATGTCATTCGATACACTCCCGCCCATCGGTATGGGCACCTTCCGACTCAAGGGAGACGATGCCCGGGATGCAGTGAAGAGCGCCCTGTCTCTGGGCTACCGGCACATCGACACCGCCCAGTTCTATGAGAATGAAGCCGAGGTGGGCGACGGCATCACCGCCTCCGGCATTCCCCGCCGGGATATTTTCCTGACCACCAAGATCTGGTACGACCGCCTGCACCGCAGTGATCTGATCAACAGCCTGCAGGAAAGCCTGGAGCGGCTGAAGACAGACCATGTGGATCTGGCGCTGATTCACTGGCCGTCACCGGACGATGAGGTGCAGATGGAGGAATACCTGACCGCCCTGCAGGAAGCGCAGAAAGAAGGGCTGACACGGCATATCGGCCTCTCCAATTTCACCTGTGCCCAGATGGATCAGGCCGTCGAGATTCTTGGCAAGGGAACACTGATGACCAATCAGGTGGAGGTGCATCCATTCCTGGCCAACCGCAAGGTGGTTGAGCATGCCCAGGCCCTGGGTATGACCGTGACCGGCTACATGCCCCTGGCGGTGGGCAAGGTGATGGAAGATGAAACCCTGGAGCGGATCGGCAGGAAACACAATGTCAGCCCGGCACAGGTGGCCATTGCGTGGGTAGCCAGCCGGGGCATTGTTCCCATCCCCTCCTCGACCCGGCCACAACACCAGAAGGCCAACCTGGAAGCGATGCAGATACGCCTCTCCGACGAGGACATTGCTGCCATCGACGAGCTGGACCGGAACCAGCGCATCGCCAATCCGGATTTTGCGCCAGCCTGGGACTGATGCTTCCCGCCTGGCGGAACTCCACCGGACCCCGCCAAAGCCGGGTCCGGTGAGCCATTACAGTGCGTACTGCCGGTTCAGGTAATCCAGAATGCGGGCGGACTCGAACAGGGCTTCACCGGTATTCGGATCTTCCAGGTAGGGCACCTGTACCCTTCCGTATTTCTGGAAAAACCCGTCCCGCTTGCCACCGGGGATGGGCCGGTAAGGGCCGGGCTTGATGCGCTGCTTCGCAGGCCCCGCCTCGCTCCAGTGTTCCTTGCCTATGTTGTGCAGGGTATAGGGAATTTCCAGCTCACACAGGAGCTCCCTGACCGGGCGGGAATAAGGGCTGCCCTCAAAGCTCCAGAGATGCAGGGGTTGCTCCGGCGTTCTGGCGGACTTTGCCCGCAAGCCACGGAGCAGGCTCGCGGCCGAAGCCGCGGAACCCAGAACCTGCTGATATCCTTTGGCCTGATAAGCCTTGGGTACCGGCCGGCCACCATACTCCCGGAACAGATACTCAACGATATCCGCCGATTCATACAGTACCTTGCCGGTGTTCTGGTCCACCAGCAGCGGGAACAGCTGCTTGCCGCCGGTAGCCTCCGCCTCCGGACGGAAACGTCGCCCGCCTTTCGGGCAGGGGCGGATTTCCACGTCCAGATGCAGCGCGGTCAGGGCTTCCCGGACCCGCCGGCAATAGGGGCAGGCCTCCATATCATAAAGAATCAGCGGTTTCTCCGGCTGCTCGGCAGCCTTGACGACCATGCAGCCACGCCAGGCGGTCAGTGTGGAGGTAGCGACCGACTCGAGAATAGTTGCTGTGTGTTTGACTGGGTTAACCATGAAAATTCTCCCGGGAAAACGAAGGATCCGGATAAACGGAACACCATGAAAGCCGTTTAAGTGACGGATTACTATGACTGAAATGCCGCCGCTTTACAGTCGGTGACAAAAACTCAATAGAAACAGTGACACTTGTAGCAATTTTAACGTCATGTAGAGGCTTTTCGCATAGTACAGGCTGGCGGAATGGTCTATTGTAGGAAGACTAGCGTTCACTCTTTTCAGGTCAGCCCGATGCCGATTCGCCAGTCCATACTGTCTGCCATTCGTCACGCCGCATCATACCGGTCATCCGCCGGATTACGTGTGGTAGCCGGCACGCTGGCCCTGAGCAGCCTGCTGGCCGCTGCGCCGGCCATGGCCCAGGACGGCAAGGGAGTCTGGAAGCAGAAACTGCAAAGCTACGCAGCCGAATCCCTGCAGGACGAACAGGCCCTGAGCATGGCCGTCATTCCCCTGAACGGTCCGGGCATTGCCCAATACATCAATGCCGATGCCCCAATGAGCCCCGGCTCCATCGTCAAACTGATCACCACCTACGCCGGACTGGAACTGCTCGGCCCCAGCTATCGCTGGGATACGGATTTTCTCACCGATGGACAACTGTCGGGTGACACAGTCAACGGCAACTTCTATGTCCGCTTCGGTGGCGATCCCAAGCTGACCATCGAGCGTTTGTGGAGCACCCTGAGCGAGATGAGGGGCATGGGCATCAACACCATCAACGGTGATCTGGTGCTGGATGGCTCGGTATTCCGCATCGACGGTGGGTTCCCGCCATTCGATGATAACGGTGACAATCCCCATGCACCATTCCTGGTAGAGCCCTCCCCTTACCTGACCAACCTGAACCTCATCCAGTTTCAGGTACGGGCGGATGAGCGCGGAACCCAGGCCTGGAGCACCCCACACCTTTCCCAGGTAACCATTGATAATCGCGTCACCGCTACCGCTGAAGGCCCTTGCCCGGCGCGGCGGCGCTTTGACTGGACACCGGTTTTCCATGCGGATCAGGGTGTCACTGTTCGCGTAACCGGCGAATTGCCCCAGGGTTGCCGGACCAGCAGCTATCTCTCCCTGCTGCCCCATGAGCAGTACAGTGCCTCCCTTATACGGGGGCTGCTGGCGCAGATGGGCATCAATATAACCGGCGATAACCGCAGCGGTACCACACCGGATGATGCCCGGCTGATGCTGCAAACCACCTCCCCGGATCTGGTCACCATGGTGCGGGATATCAACAAGTGGAGCAGTAATGTGATGGCCCGGCAACTGCTGCTGGCCATCGGTGCAGAAACCCGGGAAGAAGACGATGCGGACGACCGGGTTGCCGGTATCCGGGCCGTTTATGACTGGCTGGAGAGCAAGGGCATCAATACCGAAGGCATGGTGATCGACAACGGTGCCGGCCTGACCCGCCACGGGCGCATTTCCGCAAGGCAGGCCGCGGGCATTCTGGAGCAGGCCTGGAACAGCCCCTACTCTGCGGACCTGATGGCCTCCATGCCGCTGATTGCAATGGATGGCACCATGGCCCGGCGGCTGCGGAATACCGGCCTGGCAGGATTGGGCAGGATCAAGACCGGCTATCTGGAGGACGTACGCTCCATTGCCGGTTTCACCCGTGATGAACACGACAACACCTGGGCCGTGGTGGGTATGGTCAATGCGCAAACCGCCTGGAACGGCCAGGCCGTATTGGATCGCATCCTCTATTCCCTGCATTACCAGCCGCCGACCGGCACTACCCTGTCCCAGGCAGCCAGTGCCCAGGGCACCAACAGCGGTAAGGAAAATACGGAAATCCGCTGATTCCGTATTCTGAAGATACAGAAAAGCCCCGGCACAGACCGGGGCTTTTTCATTACACCTATCACGCCTTAGCGTTTGTCATCCAGCAGCAACGGTTCCAGGGAACCGACATCGGCACCGATCGCCAGGGCGGTGGTAATGCTGCCCGCGGCCAGCTCGAGGCCCGCAGTATCGGGAACCGCGGCGGTAGTGGTGCCATCGGCCGCAATCACCACATCATAGGTCGCCTCGGGCACGTCCAGATAACCACTATCCTGGGTGAATGCCACATCGTTGAGCAGTGGCTCGCCAGTCACCGGGTCACCCGCCGCAACCACATAGATATCCACCGGATCGGCGGCCGGCGCGGGGGAAGCGTGTACCAGACGAACGTAGGCGAGACTGCTGTCTACAGGTTCGCGGACATCCGTCAGGGGGATCAGTCGGGTTCCTGAAAGGTTATTCACATCACCAGCAGCAATGACAGTGTAGGACTCACCCCGTTCCAGGGTCAGCGTGCCGGACAGGGTTTCAATGGCACCTTCAAGACCACTGTTCGCTGGTGACACGGCAACATCCAGCGAGCCTGCAGTCACTTTGGTATAGGGAATGGTTGATGTGTAGGTGAAGTCTTCTTTCAGCAACTGGCCGCCAGCAAATACATCAACAGTCACATCGTCCACTGCGTGCACAATCCGCACCTCGGCGGAGTTATCCAGCACGGTAGCCACCGGTGTTTCTGCGTCAGACCAGGCCAGCAGGCTCACCGGCGAGGCTCCCTTGGTGCTGTTCACAGCCACAACGGTCACGTCACCGCCGATCGGCAATGTGCCGGAGTCGTAAGCGATGGTGCTGGTATCGGCCGGTGCGATGCGCACCCGGTAGTCACCCGCAGCCACTTCTTCCAGGGTAGCATCGGCTCCGAAGGGCACACCTGCCAGAGTAGGCATCTGGGGCAAATCTGCTTCCGGTGCGGTGACGTTGATGTCTACACCATTAACGGCAGTTGCACTGTGGACCACGGTGACATCCGCCACATCATTGTTGCGGAATTCGGTGTCGTCGAGCACCTTGAACTCCAGCTCGGCTACGTCATTGGAGGCAATGACCGAGTAGGAACCGTTTTTGGCCAGATCAACGCTCTGGGTCAGAACTTCTTCACCGTCCACCAACAACGCCAGTTCCCGGGTACCTGCCGGTACGGTCAGGTAGCCAGAACCCTGCTGGAAAGAAACTCCGGATAATTCAACTTTGCCATCTATCGCCACATCCACCGCAGGCGCATCCGCAGAGGCATGCAGTACCCGCACGCTGGCGGTGGATTTGTTGTCGCTATCACTACAACCTGCCAGACCAACACTTAGCAGGGTACAAGCCAGGGCCAAACGCGATTTATTCATGTGGTTCACTCCCGTGTGAGTTTCAGTTCGCCATAAACGGCCACAAAGGTTTTGTTATGCAACCTTTATAAACTTCATATACGGGGGTGGGGGATTCCGGATCTCAGGAAATATGTGAACCAGTTGTCATGTTTGGTCGATTGGTTTGGAGGGGACGGTCTCGGGACTGATAGCTGGGGGATGGCCGGCAAAGGGGGGAGAACTTTCCGGGACACGCCCGTGAACCCATCCATGGGGGGCTCGGGCGCAGCCATCCCTGGCTGCTTACGGTCCCGGAAAGTTCTCCCCCCTTCGCCGGCTTTCGACTACTTGCTGGTCGCTCTGGAGCATTCAGGAGCGTCAACCACATCCGGATCAAACGGTCAGGTAACCGCCGTCGGCGTTGATGCATGCACCGGTGGTGTAGCTTGAGGCGTTGGATACCAGGTACAGGACGGTGCCGGCCATTTCGTCGGGGTCGGCTACGCGTTTCATGGGGATGTGGGCCATGGCCTGTTTCTTGATGGCTTCGTTGGTGGTCAGGGCGCTGGCGAATTTGGTGTCGGTGAGGCCCGGCAGGAGGGCGTTGACCCGCACGCCTTGCTGGCCCAGTTCCATGGCGAAGGATTTGGTCATGGAGATGACGGCGGCTTTGGTGACGGAGTAGATGCCCTGGAAGTGGCCGGGGTTTACGCCGTTGACGGAGGCGACGTTGACGATGGAGCCGCCGTCGTTTTTCTTCATCAGCTGGGCACCACGGGCACACATGAAGAAGTAGCCGCGGATGTTTACGTCCACGGTTTTCTGGAAGGCGTTCAGGTCGGTGTCTTCTACCGGGCCGAAGTACGGGTTGGCGGCGGCGTTGTTGACCAGGATGTCCAGTTTGCCGTGTTCTTTCTCGATGTGCTCCCAGACCGATTCGATCTGTTCCATTTCACCGATGTGGCAGGCCACGGCTTCGGCGCTGCCGCCTTCGTCGCGGATGCTGCTGGCCACCTGCTCGCAGCCGTCGATCTTGCGGCTGCTGACGATCACGTGGGCTCCATAGTGGGCCAGGGTGCGGGCGATGCTTTCGCCGATACCACGGCTGGCTCCGGTTACCAGGGCGACTTTTCCGCTCAGATCAAACAGGTTCTTGGTACTCATGTATTCACCTCGGATAGATTATCGGTAGGTCACCAGGGAGGCATCTTCCGCCTCCAGGTGGCTGAAATTGTTAAATACAGACAGGCTGCGGCGGGTGCCGGAGTACAGCACGCGGGTGACGCTGGTGTTGGCAATGACTTCGTTGAGCCCCAGCGCCTTTTCGTCCGTCAGTCCGAGCAGGCTCTGGACCACAACAGACACCGGGCCGCCGGAGGTGGACACCAGCAGGTCACCGCCATCCGCGTATTCGATGGCCCCTTCAAACGCCGCCAGCACCCGGGCCTTGAAGTCCGGCCAGCTTTCGCGATATTCAAGGTCGAATTCTCCGGAGGCCCAGCGCCGGATTGCCTTTACAAAGGCCTGCTGGAACGCTTTCGCCGGCTTGGGAAACGCCGCCAGATCACGAGCCATAACGGCGGGGTCTTCCCACTCGGGCCGGTAACGATTGACCACGTCGGTGTGGTCGAACTCGTTAAACCCTTCGTTCACCTGCATGTCCGGCAAGCCTGCACCATATCCGGTGGCAATGGCCTCCACGGTTTCCCGGTGGCGCTCCATTGCGCCGCCGAATACCATCGCCGGCGATACGGATTCCGCCAGCCAGCGACCCAGCACCCGGCCCTGCTCCCAGCCTCTGGGGGACAACTGGTCGTAGTTGGCCTTGCCGAAGCTGGCCTGACCGTGTCGGATCAGGTAAATGGTTGCCATTACAGACTGCTCTCGCCGATCAGGCGCTTGCAGCGCTGTTCAAGGTAGTTGGCGGCATGACCGAAGGCGGCAAACCGTTTGTCCTTGGTCTGGCCGTGGTAATAACGGTAATAGATCTGCTGCACAATCACCGCCAGCCGGAACAACCCGTAGATTTCGTAAAAATCGAACTTTTCGGCACGAAATCCGGACTTTTCCATGTAGTAGTCGACAACTTCACGCCGGGTCAACATGCCCGGGCGGTGTGTGGGCTGGCGGCGCAGCATCTGGAACGGGCCTTCGTCGTCCGCCTCGATCCAGTAAGCCAGGCTGTTGCCAAGGTCCATCAGCGGATCGCCGATGGTGGCCATTTCCCAGTCCAGCACGCCGGTCACTTCGAACGGGTTGTCCGGGTTCAGCACCACGTTATCGAACCGGAAGTCGTTGTGGATCACCACCTGGGCGATATCGTCCGGCATCTTGTCGTTCAGCCAGCCCATCACCTCTTCGAAGTCACCCACATCATCCGTCCGCGCCTTGCGGAACCGGTCGCTCCAGCCGCCAATCTGGCGCTGTACATAGCCCGCGCCCTTGCCCAGCTTGTCCAGCCCGGCCGCTTTGGCATCCACCCGGTGCAGATCCACCAGCTTGTCGATCACATTCAGGCACAGCTTGCGGGTGTCTTCTTCGCTGAGCTCCAGGTCTTTCGGGAAATCCTGGCGCAGGATGATGCCCTTGAGCCGCTCCATCACATAGAAATCGCAGCCCAGCACACTGTGGTCATCGCAGATGGCAACAATATCAGGCACATAGGGATAGACCGGCTTGAGCGCCTCCATGACCCGGGCTTCCCGCAGCATGTCATGGGCGGATTTGGCAATCTTGCCGAACGGCGGGCGGCGCAGTACGTAGGACCGGTCGCCGTAATCCACTTGATAGGTCAGGTTGGAGGCACCCCCGGGGTACTGCCGGATTGAAGGCTGCCCTTCCAGACCGGGAATGGCCTGCTTCATGAACCGGTCAACGGCACTGACATCCAGTTCCTCGCCTTCACGGATGTCCACGGCTTCGTCAATCTGTGTCATTCATTCTCTCCTGTGGTCTGTTCCGGCCCGTCAGCGTCAGCCCTTGCCGCCCATTTTCTTGACCCAGCCTTTCATTTCCTTCTCCATCAGCCAGTCGAAGGCCTTGGGAGCGTGGCGCTTGAGCATCCACATGCGGCGCTCTTTAGCGTGGGGCATTACCCAGAAATCACCCTGCTTCACGGCGCGGTGAATGTCCTCGGCGACATCATCAGCGGTCACATCCGAGCGCTTCATCAGCTTGTTGACGTTCTGCTGGATACCGGGAATATCCGAGCGCATGCTGTTGGTCAGATTGGTCTGGAAAAACGCCGGGCAGACGCAACTGACGGAGATGCCGTCGTGACGCAGTTCCTGGCTCAGGGTTTCGGACAGGGCAATTACGCCGGCCTTGGAGACATTGTAGCTGTTCATCATGGGGGCAAGCATCAGGCCGGCCATGGAGGCGACGTTGACGATGGTGCCCTGGCGCTGCTTCTTCAGTTGCGGGGTGAACGCCTTGCAGCCACGCACCACGCCCATGACGTTGATGTCGATGATCCATTCCCAGTCGGTGATGGTGGTGTCTTCGATGGAGCCTGCGGAGGCGACCCCGGCGTTGTTGACGACGATGTCGATGCCGCCCCACTTTTCCACCAGCTCATCGCGGATTTTTTCCAGGTCGCTGAGGCGGCGCACATCGCACTCGACGAAGTGGCCTTCGCCACCGGCCTGGTTGATCTCCTGCTCGACTTCAACGCCCTGCTCCGGGTTGATATCGCCGATGCATACCCGTGCGCCGTCTTTGGCATACCGCAACGCAATCGCCCGACCCAGGCCGCTGGCCCCGCCGGTAATAAATACTCGCTGTGTCATCGTGCTTTCGTCCTGTTCGTGTTATCGAATCCGTGCGGGAGTGCCTGCCGGTATGCCTTTCCAAAACACGCCCGTAAACCCGTCCATGGGGGGCTCGGGTCGCGCCATCCCTGGCGCTCCACGGTTTTGGAAAGGCATCCCGGCAGCCACTCTCATACTGTTGCTGCAAAACGCCTTGAATGACTGATTCGGCGTTCCCACTGCTCTCTGACTCATCCTCCGCAGACAATACTGCGAAACTGCGTTAACAGGGGGATATAACGCCGAGGTTTCCAGGCCGGTGCGGGGTGTTCCTTTCCAGAACCGTGAGCAGCCATGGATGGCTGCGACCGAGCCCTACAGGGACGTATTCACGGGCGTGTTCTGGAAAGGAACACCCCGCACCGGCCCACCCCCCGAAACAACCAGGCTACTTGTACTTACGAAGCTCCAGCCGAGCCACCATACCCCGGTGAACCTCGTCAGGACCGTCAGCAAGCCGCAGAACCCGAGCATAGCCGTACAGGGCAGTCAGCGGGAAGTCGTCATCGCTGACCCCCGCACCGCCGTGAATCTGAATCGCCTGGTCGACGATGGTCTGCAGCATCTGCGGAATCACCGCCTTGATCATGGAGACTTCCTGCAGGGCTCCCATGATGCCCTTGGTGTCCAGCAGCCAGGCGCATTTCAGGGTGAGCAGGCGGGCCTGTTCGATGTTCATGCGGGCGTTGGCGATGATGTCCGGATTGCCGCCCAGTTTTGCCAGGGGCCGGCCGAAGGCTTCGCGGGTGGTGGAGCGTTTGATCAGCAGTTCCAGAGTGCGTTCGGCTGCGCCGATGGCACGCATGCAGTGGTGCACGCGACCGGGACCGAGGCGGCCCTGGGCGATTTCGAAGCCGCGGCCGGGGCCTGCGATGAAGGCGCTTTTGGGCAGGCGGACGTTGTCGAAGCTGACCACGCCGTGGCCGTAGGGCTCGTCGTAGGCACCGAATACCGGCAGCATGCGCTCGATCTTGATGCCCGGGGTGTCCAGGGGTACCAGTACCATGGAATGGCGACGGTGTTTGTGGGCATCCGGATCGGTGAGGCCCATGAAGATGGCCACCTTGCAGTCCGGATGGCCGATGCCGGTGCTCCACCATTTGCGGCCGTTGAGGACCACTTCGTCCCCGTCTACGACAGCGGTTGCTTCCATGTTGGTGGCATCGGAGGAGGCAACCCCCGGCTCGGTCATGCAGAAGGCCGAGCGGATCTCTCCGCTCTGCAGGCGCGTCAACCATTTCTCTTTCTGCTCATCGGAACCGTAATGGATCAACACTTCCATGTTGCCGGTGTCCGGGGCGTTACAGTTGAAAATCTCCGGGGCGATGAAACTCTTGCCGGTTTCCTCAGCAATCAGCGCGTAATCGGAGTTCAGCAGGCCGCAACCGTATTTTTCATCCGGGAAGAACATGTTCCACAGGCCCTGCTCCTTGGCCTTGCTCTTGAGCTCTCGGATGACGGGCAGCTCCACCCAGCGGTTGTCGAGGGATGCCAGTTCCCGGTGGTAATCCGCCTCAATGGGAAAGATCTCTTTCTCCATAAAGGCTTTCACCCGGTTGAGATAATCCTGACCTTTCTCGGATAAATTAAAATCCATCGCCGTGTCCTCATGGGTTGAGCAGAATGCAACCAGTGTAGGACGGGTTTGACTATTACGCGACTGAATTATACTTATCGTTTATCATTAGCAGATCTAATTCCAAAACTCCGGATGCTGTATGGCCATTAACCGACTGGATCTCAACCTGCTCCACGTATTCGACACCATCTACCGGGAAGGCAGCCTGACCCGCGCGGCCCGAGCCCTGCACCTGACCCAGCCGGCCATCAGCCACTCGCTGGCGAGGTTACGGGACCATTTTGACGACCCGCTGTTCACCCGGCAAGGCAACCAGATGATCCCCACCCCCATGGCCAAGCGCTTCCTGGAGTCCATGCGGCCAGGGCTGACCCAGATCCAGAGTGCCGTCAACCAGTTCCACGCCTTCGACCCCGGCCGTCAGCGCAAAACCTACGCCCTGGGATTAAGGGACATCCTGGAATCCACCTTCCTGCCCCAACTGATGAGCCGGCTGGCAGACTACCCGGAACTGGACATCGTCAGCCAGCGGGTACCACGCCGGGAAATCGAACCCCGACTGGCCGCCGGCAAACTCGACTTCGCTGTCGACGTACTGCTACCGGTCAGCAACCAGACCGCCCACGAACTGCTGCGCCGCGACCGCCTGGTAGTAATGGCCCGCCACAACCACCCGGCGCTGGAAGACGGACTGACCATGGAAGACTACATCAGCGCCAGCCACGTACTCGTCTCCTCCCGCAGCGAAGGCCCCGGCCTGGAAGACTTCGAACTCTCCCGCCTCGGCGTACAACGGGACATCCGCCTGAGATGCCAGCACTACTTCGCCGCCTGCCGCGTGGTAGAACAAACCGACCTGCTGCTCACCATGCCGGAAACCTACGCCAGAATGATCGCCGAACGGGCCGGCATCACCATCGTTGCCCCCCCGGCAGAACTCCCGGGACTGGATGTTCACCTCTACTGGCACAAACCCTACGAGAAAGAACCCGCCCTGACCTGGTTCCGCGAGCAGTTAAGGGAAATACAACAGACCCCGTGATTCAATCAAGAGCTGCCAAAGGAAGGAAGAAAGAAGACAAGGAAGTGAGTTCAATCGGAGTGTATGGGGGAGGGGTCTGAAAACGGATCGATGTCTGAGCGAAGCGAGTTTATTCGATCCGTTTTCAGACCCCTCCCCCATACGCTCCAGCCCCCATTACCAGCCAGCCCCCATCACCAGCCCCCAAAGTTCCAGCAACTCAATAGGCCCCAACCAGAGAAAGAAACGCCAAAAACCCAACTGAAGTGATGCCCATCGAAAGAACCACAATCCCGAAGCCCCACCAGATAGCAGCCCCATCAGACACGTTCACATCATGCCCCCGCAAGGTACGGTAAAACGCCCAGGGCCCCAGCACGAAGGCACCCACCACCGCGAACACCAGCCCCACGGCAATACCGGCAAACGTCCAGGTGGCCACCACCGTCGCCCGGTCAGACACCTGATCCGTGACACCATGGCGAAGGAGAAACTGCCGGCAGAAAAACCAAAGCAGCGCAAACAGGGCGACCACGAACACAAGGCCGCCAATCAGTGTAATCACACGATAGAGCACGCAAATCCCTCAGCGATTATTCCGGAATATAAGGCTCCGGCAGACACTCGAAGCCCGGCTTGGCCAGCAGGTAACCCTGGAACAGCTCAATGCCCTGCTCCCGCAGCCAGTAGTATTCGGCTTCCGTTTCCACACCTTCCGCCACAATACGGCCTCCCAACTGACTCATCATGGTGATGATACCAGCTACCACAGCCTGCTTGTTCGGCTTGGATTCAATATCCCGGATCAGCGCCATATCCAGCTTCAGCAGATCCGGCGGGCTGGCAATCATCAGATTATACCGGGAAAACCCCGCACCAAAGTCATCCACCGCAACCTGGAAACCCATTTCCCGGTAGGTATTGATAATGTCCACCAGATGTTCCGGCGTAGAAAGATCCTCCCCCTCAATCAACTCGAAAATAATCTTGCTGGTATCAAAGTGATAGGTCTTCGCCGCCGCCAGCGTGGTGCGGATGCAGTATTCCGCCTTGTAGACCGCGTTGGGCAGGAAATTGATGCTCAGCAACGACTGCATATCCAGCCTGGCTGCCAGCTTCACCGCTTTCACCCGGCACACCTGGTCAAAGGAATAGCGGTTTCTGTCGTTAACCTTCGACAACACGCTCCAGGCGCTCTCGCCCTCCGGACCACGGATCAACGCCTCGTAGGCATACACCTCACGTTTACTGACATCCACAATCGGCTGAAAAGCGAAGGTAAAGGAAAAATCCAGCCCCTCGCCACAGGCGCACTGATCGCAGTGGGATTCATCGAACAAAACTGCCGGTTTTTCCACAATCACTCCTGCTTACGGTTCAATCATCGCTTATCAAAGAAGCATATCAGGGGAACTATAGATGCCCAATTCGCAATGGTAAATTCCGGTGAAATCCCGTAACTGGCGCAGACCGCTCACAGGGCTACACTGAAGCAGACAAACCCATTACCCTGACTGACACCAATCATATTTCTTGCAGGAGGTATTCCATGGCCCAGGCTGCACGCATCGCAGTGACACCCGGGGACGGCATCGGTCCGGAGGTGGTCGCAGAGGCGGTCCACTGCCTCGAAGACCTGCGCGCCCGTTTCAACCTGTCACTGGAATGGACCCGGTTCCCCTGGCCGTCCCACGCCTGGCACGAAGAGCATGGCGAATGCTGGCCAACCGATGCCCTCGACCGGCTGCGTGAATACGATGCCATCCTGCTGGGCGCGCTGGGCGATCCGGGCCCGATGAACGACCCGGATCGTTACCTGCTGCCAGACAGTATCTCCCTGGCTCCCCTGCTGGAGATGCGCAAGGGCTTTGACCAGTGGGTGTGCGAACGCCCCGCGCAACTGCTCCCCGGTGCCCGCCAGTATCTGGCGGACGAGCGGGCGAAAGACATCGACATGCTGGTGATCCGGGAAAACAGCGAAGGTGAGTACGTCGGCCAGGGCGGCCGGCTGCGCCAGGGCACGCCGGATGAGGTGGCCACCCAGATGGAAGTGTTCACCCGCCGGGCCACCCAGCGGATTATCCGCTACGGGTTCGAGCAGGCCCGGATACGTGCCAAACAGCGTTCCGAGACAGGCCGTACCCGCCAGTTCCGGACCCTGGATGGCAACACCTGTGAAAGCCAGGTGTGCGTCATCACCAAACGCAACGCCCTGCGCTACTGGGGCGATATGTATACCGAAGTCTTTGAAGAGATCAGCCGGGAATATCCGGACGTGGCCACCCACCACGAACTGGTGGATGCCGCCTGTATGAAGTTTGTCCAGGCACCCTGGGCCTTCGACGTGGTGGTCGCCAGCAACCTGCAGGGGGACATTCTGACCGACCTGGCAGCGGTACTGTCCGGTGGCATGGGTGTGGCCCCTTCCTGCAACCTGAACCCGGACAACCCGGATGTACCTTCCATGTTCGAACCCACCCATGGCAGCGCACCGGACATCGCCGGCCAGGGACTGGCGGATCCCACCGCCATGCTGTTCACCACGGCGCGGATGCTGGACTGGCTGGGACGCAGGGATCCGGCACTGGCGGAAGCCGGCCGGGTACTGTTCGATGCCGTGGCAGCGGATCTGGCAGAAAATGCCGGTAGCCGTCGCGGCACCACGGAGATTGGCAATGCAGTGCGTAGCCGGCTGAAATAGCCCGCTACGCGAACCGGGCCGGTTATTCGGACATCACGAATTCCAGCCGGCCCGGTGCCACCCGGATATCCATGGGCACCATGCCGAACATTTTCTGCACCGTGTCCGTCTCATCCAGCCGATACACCGGCACTGTTTCCAGCAACTGCGCCACCACCCGCATGATATTGTCCGTCACCGGCTTCAGATCGCCACTGAACAGGGACGACTCAAGGCGACTGTCGAGCAGCTTGAGGCGGCGCAGGTAGACCGCCTTTTCCTCGGCCTCGTACACCGGTGCCCCCTCAACCTTCAATACAAAATTAACTGGAATCTCGGTCAGCAGGGCATTCAGGGCCACCTTGCCTTCAAGATCCACTACGGCAACATCCCGGTTATCCGGCCCCAGCGTGATATCGGCATTGCTGAGCGAGAGACTCAGGGGCGAACCGTTTTTAAGCTGGGCAGAATCAAAGTCCGTGACCGTTTTCTGAAGATTCCTTTCCAGAGTCGCTTCGGAGATCGAATACGGAGAAAAACTCGCGCAACCGGCCAGGGTCAACATACAAAAGGCTGCCATCACCAGCCCGAAGGGCCTGGCATTCACATAAAACATTCTCATAAGGTGCTTGTCCTGTAGTGATTGGTAGAGAGTCTCAGTCGTTCTCGGGGCGCACTGTCACAACAGGCACCAGATTGTCGTCAACCACCACCTCGAACACGATGGGCTGACAACAGACCTGGCAGTCCTCCACGTACTCCGCCTCACTGACCGACGGATCAACGCTCGTATCCAGCAGCTCCCAGCAGTAGGGGCACTGGATACGGACAGGAATCAGGTCAGACATGGCCGACCCTCAGAATTGCTGCTTCGCCATCCAGGGGATGACCCGGTCAAACGCTTCTTCCAGCTTCTCGCAGGTCGTGGAAAAGCTGACCCGTATCGCGTTGGTGGACTCATCCCCGAAGGCATCCCCCGGCACCACGCAAACCCCGGTTTCCTTGAGCATACGCAACGCCAGGTCGGAACCGTCCACATGGGGCGGCAATGACGGGAACGAGAAGAAGGCACCACCGGGTTTGTAGCCCGTCAGGTGGGGTGTCTGGTCGATCAGCTCCACCACCTTGTCACGCCGCTCCCGGTAGATATCCACCATATCCCGCACGCACTGCTGGTCGCCGGTCAACGCTGCTACGCCGGCAAACTGGGACGGCGTATTAGCCACCGAGGTGGTGAACATGTGATAGCGGCGCAGGGATTTGATCGCCGCCTGACTGGAGATGACCCAGCCGACCCGCAAACCCGCCATGCTGTAGGTCTTGGAGAAACTGCTGATGCACATGATGTTGTCCAGGTCCATGGAGCAGTTGAGGACACTGGCAAAATCATCGTCATCAAAAATCAGGTGGTCATACACCTCGTCGGCATAGACCTGGATACCCCGGTAGGCACATTCTTCAAGGATGGTCTCGACCGTGCTGCGGGGATACACCGCACCGGTCGGATTGTTCGGGTTATTGAGAATCAGCGCAAAGGTTCGTGACCCCATGGCCCGGATCACCTCATCGGGATCCAGCTGGTGATCGTTCTCCGCCCGGGTGGGAATGAACTTCACTTCCCCGCCGTTCATGCGGATCAGGGGCGCATACAGCAGGAAGGACGGATCCGTCACCAGGAACTGGCGCCCGGGTGCCGAGGTGGCGGAAATCGCCAGATACATGGCCTCGGTAGCGCCACTGGTGATCAGGATATTATCCCGTGTCAGCTTGCGGTTATAGCGCTTGCCGTAATAGTCCCGCAGGGCAACCAGCAACTCCGGCAGGCCGGCATCCATGGTATACCCGGTCTGCCCGGCATTGAGCGCATCCACGTACGCATCAATGACATGCTTGGGGGTGGGCAGATCCGGCTGACCGATGGACAGGTGAATCACGTCCTTCATGGTCGCCGCCATGTTGACCATCCGGCGAATACCCGGCACCGGGATAGCCTGCATGGCCGGGTTCCAGCTGGCCTTGGACTTCCGGTACTTCACCTTTCTGGGCTTGTTCTGACCGGTATCTTTGTTGGCGGCTTCTGCCATAAGCACCTCCTTCACGGGGTATGGAAAACATGGCTACTTCTGCAGGTTAGCCAGTAATCACGGGGGGTACAAGAACAAAAAGCCCCACTGCGCATTACCGGCTTGCAACGCCGGTTGACCGCCCGGCAGGCAGGTACCAGACTGTAGAAAACAACTGTCTCGCCAACACTGTATGGCCAACGGAGGAACCATGAGCAAACACACCCGACCGGTGGTTACCGTACTGACCGCGCCCGGCGAAAACGAACCGCCCGGTATGGACGCGGTGAGAGCCAGGGCCGAGGTGCGCTTTGCCTGCGACGAAGCCACCCTGCGGGAGACCCTGCCGGGCACCGACGTGATGATGGTGACCGATTTCCGCACCGAAGCGCTGGAAGCAGCCTGGGGCAGTGCCGACAAGCTGCGCTGGATTCACGCCACCAGTGCCGGGGTGGATGCGCTGATGTTCCCTGCCCTGATCGACAGTGACGTGACCGTCACCAACGCACGGGGCATCTTCGACCGCACCATTGCCGAATATGTGCTGTGCACCATCCTGATGTTTGCCAAGGATTTCCCCCGCTCCCTGCAGCTGCAGCGGGACCATGAGTGGAAACACCGTGATACGGAAAGAGCCGAAGGCAGCCAGGTACTGGTGGTAGGTGCCGGCTCCATCGGCCGCCAGATCGGCCGGCTGGTGCGTGCCGCGGGCATGATTGCCCACGGCATCGCCCGCACCCCCCGTGGCGATGATCCGGACTTTCTTGCCGTGCACGGCAACGACCAGCTCTACGAGCAACTCGGCCTGGCCGACTATGTGGTGATTGCCGCACCGCTGACCCCGCAGACCGAAGGCCTGTTTGACGAAAAGGCCTTCAAGGCCATGCGCAAGACCGCCCGGCTGATCAACATCGGCCGCGGTCCCATCGTGAAAACCGACGACCTGATTGATGCGCTACGGAACGGAGAAATTGCCGGTGCCGGCCTGGACGTTTTCGAGGAAGAACCGGTGCCATCGGATCACCCCCTGTGGGACATGGAAAACGTCATCATGACGGCCCATATGGCGGGGGATTTCATCGGCTGGAAGCGTGCCCTGACCGATCAGTTCCTGGAGAACTTTGACCGCTGGCACAAGGGGGAGGATCTGTTCAATCTGGTCAACAAGGAGCTTGGCTACGCGGGCGGCTGAGCCGCCCGCGCCACCACTCAGGCGTGCCGGTTGGTCGCTGCAAACTGCTCCTGCAGCGGCATCAGATCAAACACCCGGTCCGGATTATTGGGATCCACCAGCTCCGTCGCTGACTTGTAGACCCGTGGCGTGGTGTACAGCATCTTGATAGCCGTGCTGTGGGGCATCGCCATGTAACGCTCACCGTGATTCTCTTCCAGCCATTTACGTACTGCTGGCGCCTTGTTGTGGCCCATTTTCGGGAAGAAATGGTGCGCCACATGGTGGCTGAAGCGATAATGCAGGCGATCCAGAATCGGATGGCTGCGCAGGCTCATGGAGTTATCCAGCGGGTTATTGGTACCGGTCTGGGGGCGCAGGAAATGGTTGGTCAGGATGTAGACCTGGCCCAGGGCGTTAGCCACCATGAACGGAATCAGCACCGTGAAGACCGCCAGCGGACCGGAGATAATCGCCAGCGCCGCCCAGCCTGCCACGCAGTACCACACCTGACGAATCGCCTTGTTCCGGTCCAGTCCCTTGAACTGCTTGCGATGCTTGGCCTGCACGCCCAGCACCAGCAGTGCGTGGAAGGTGAAGGAATAGGTCAGGAACAGATAGCTGTACCAGGTACCGGAACCCGGTGCGAGTTTGGTGAACTTCTTCTGGCCCGGGTTGGTGTGATAACGGCGGATGGTGCCGAAGCTGTCCGGGTCCGCGTTACCCATATTGGTGTTGGCGTGGTGCACCACATTGTGCCAGCGCCGCCAGAACTCGGGCGGAACCACCATGGGGCCGAAGCCCAGCCAGCCGAAGAAATTCTGCCATTTGTGGCTCATACCCAGAGCACCATGCAGCACCTCGTGGGCCAGCAGCGCCTGGGAGCCAATGGTGTGCCCTACAACCAGACCAAGCAACAGATTGGCGTACCAGGGAAGCCCGGCCATCAGGATTGTGGCAATTCCACCCCAGATCACCAGCTGCAGCGGCAGGAACCAGATAACCCGCCAGGTCTGCGGCGCAAAGGTGTCTGCGGGTAATTCCTTCTTCATCCGGTCGCGCAGTTCGCGCTCGTCCGGCTTACCCCATACCGGGGTTTCCATCTTTTCGGGTTTTACGGCAGCGTTCATATCTCACCTTGGATTGCGCTTTTCATTTTAGAGTACAACTGTGCGCTGAATTTACAGAATCAGAATCCGGATGACAATGACAAACCGATAAATTTTTGATGAAGCTTTGAAGTAAACGACCTGAAAGGCAGCATTACGGGGTAATTGAAGGGATATAACAGGAAGCCAATCAAAGAACCGGGATTCACACTTTGCGTACACCTGTTCTGAATTAACCGTCAGACAGACAGCGCCCTGAACAGAAATACGCAAGCGTCACAAACGGATACGAAAAAGCCCCGCTGGGCGGGGCTTCTGGAATCAACCGGGTTTTCGCCGGCCTTTTCTGGCAGTGACCTGCAATCAGGTGCCAGACAGAGAGGTATCGGAAGGATCAATCTCCATCTGCTGGATCGCGATAACCGCCTGGGTGCGATTACGAACCCCCAGCTTACGGAACACCGCTGTGATGTGAGCCTTTATGGTGGCTTCCGAGACATCCAGATCGTAAGCAATCTGTTTGTTCAGAAGTCCCTCGGCCAGCATGCCCAGCACACGGAACTGCTGGGGGGTCAGGGAAGCAAGCTTCTCGGAGAAATCCGTTTCATCGGACTGCATCCGCTCAAGCTTGTCCGCAACACCGTCCGGCAGCCAGACCTCCCCTTCCAGCACATCCTGAATCGCTTCGGTAATGGTCGGCAGCGGTGCCGACTTGGGAATAAATCCGGAGGCACCGTAGTCGATCGACCGACGCATCACCTGAAGGTCTTCCGAGCCGGATACCACCACAACAGGTAGTCCCGGATACTGACCACGCATGAACACCAGACCGGAGAACCCGTGGGCACCCGGCATATTCAGATCCAGCAACACCAGATCCGCATCCGGATGGGAGTCTACCGCCGCCTGCAGGGTCTTGATGCTGTCCACCTCAACCGTCCGGGCCTCCGGCACGGCCTGGCTGACCGCCTGCTTGAGAGCGGCCCGGAAAAGCGGATGGTCATCAGCGACGATGATGGTCTGTGTCATGCAATCAGTTCCTCAAAATGAAGCGGCCCCCGCAGGGGCCTGTTGTTAACTGGAGGCGCGACCGCTGATGAGATCGTCCACTACCCCCGGATCCGCCAGGGTAGACGTATCCCCGAGCTGGTCGTGCTCGTTGGCGGCGATCTTGCGCAGGATACGGCGCATGATCTTGCCGGAACGGGTTTTCGGCAGCCCCGGAGCCCACTGGATAATATCCGGTGAGGCAATAGGGCCGATCTCCTGGCGCACCCACTGAACCAGCTCCTTCTTGAGCTCGTCCGTCGGCTCTTCGCCCTGTACCAGGGTCACGTACACATAGATACCCTGACCCTTGATCTCATGGGGATAACCGACCACGGCAGCTTCCGCCACCTTGTTGTGGGCAACCAGAGCACTCTCCACCTCGGCCGTACCAAGGCGGTGGCCGGATACGTTCAGCACGTCGTCTACACGGCCGGTGATCCAGTAATAACCGTCTTCGTCCCGACGGGCACCGTCACCGGTGAAGTACATGCCCTTGTAGGTACTGAAGTAGGTCTGGGCGAACCGCTCATGGTCACCAAAGATGGTGCGCATCTGACCGGGCCAGCTATCCAGAATGACCAGGTTACCCTCGGTCTTGCCTTCAAGGATATTGCCATCGTTATCCACCAGCGCCGGCTGCACGCCGAAGAAAGGCACTGTCGCGGAGCCCGGCTTCAGGCCAGTCGCACCCGGCAGCGGCGAAATAAGGATGCCGCCGGTCTCTGTCTGCCACCAGGTGTCCACGATCGGGCACTGACTGTTGCCGATCACCCGGTGATACCACTCCCAGGCTTCCGGGTTGATTGGCTCGCCCACTGAACCCAGCAGCTTGAGGCTGTCACGGGTGGTGCCGTTCATGCAGGACTCGCCTTCGGCCATAAGGGCCCGGATGGCGGTGGGCGCGGTGTAGAGGATATTCACCTTGTGCTTGTCGACCACCTGACCTATGCGGGAGCTGTCCGGGTAATTGGGCACACCCTCGAACAGGACAGTCACCGCACCATTGGCCAGCGGCCCATAAAGAATATAGCTGTGGCCGGTAACCCAGCCAAAATCAGCGGTACACCAGTAGACATCGTCCTCGTGGTAGTCGAAGACATACTCATGGGTCATGGAGGTGTACACCATGTAACCACCGGTGGTGTGCAGCACACCCTTGGGTGCGCCGGTGGAACCGGAGGTGTACAGCATGAACAGCGGGTCTTCCGCGTTCATCGGCTCTGGCGGGCAGTCGGTGGAGGCATCCTTCATCAGATCGCCGTACCAGACATCACGGCTGTCATCCCATGGAATATCACCGCCGGTGCGCTTGACCACAATCACCTTTTCCACGTCCGGCACGGAATCCGCCTTCAGGGCCGCATCCACGTTCTTCTTCAGCGGGATCTTGCGGCCACCGCGTACACCCTCGTCCGCCGTTACCACAAAGCGTGATTTGCCGTTGGCAACCCGGGCACCCAGCGCTTCCGGGGAGAAGCCGCCAAATACCACGGAATGAATGGCACCAATACGGGCACAGGCCAGCATGGCCACGCCGGTTTCCACAATCATGGGCATGTAGATGGTTACCACATCGCCCTTTTTGACACCCTGGCTTTTCAGCACATTGGCGAATTTGCAGGTTTCTTCGTACAACTCCCGGTAGGTCACATGCCGGGAATCGGCGGGGTCGTCACCCTCGAAAATGATCGCAGTCTTGTCACCACGGGTTTCCAGATGACGATCCAGGCAGTTGGCGGAGGCATTCAGCACCCCGTCCTCAAACCACTTGATGGACAGACGGTTATAGTCGTAAGTGGTGTTTTTTACCCTGGTGTAGGGCTTGATCCAGTCAATCCGCTTGCCGTGTTCACCCCAGAACGCTTCCGGGTCCTCCACGGACTGGCGGTACATGTCCTCGTACTGTTGCTTGTTCAGAAGTGCCCGTTCCGCCACTTCCGGTGCAACCGGGTAAAGCTGAGGAGCTGTCATTATTATTCCCCCTTGAGTCAGAGTCTGTTGTCGTTGTCGGTTTTGTTGAACAGAACTTTATGCGGGCCCGGGGCCCATTGAAGACCAATAGCCATAGTTCAACACGGGCGCGACCAAACAATGAATTAGACTAACGTCCAACCAGGGGACAACCGGCACGCCCGCAACCGGCGCAGGATATGGCCAATGGTGCGGCTGCATTCAACAAATGTTGGTAATACCTTCAAGCATAGCGCCCGCCGCGCAAACGGCAAGCAACGAACCCCGCTGCTGCGGGGTTCGAAAGCTTTTGACGGGAAGTGCTCTGAACGGAAAATCAGGCAGCCTTGCGCCGGCGGCGGGAACTGCGGAGGCTGTACATCTTGCGTTCCTTGAGCGCGTAGCGGTTCAGCCCGGCCAGATGAACAGACCGGATATACCGCTGCCAGTCGATTCGCTGCGTGTCCACAGGGAACAACTGTTTGTCGCCATCCCCCATACGATCCGCCAGGGCCATCAACTGGTCGTTGCGGAAGATATAGTCCGGCGCGGTATAGAAGCCGAAGATGGTGGCCAGCGACCGGGCCGTATCGATATTCCTCAGGCTGGTCAGCTCACGGGTCTGGCCCAGGATTTTCAGGGCCCGGCCGGCCATGGACAATGGCAGGCGCGCCCCGCTCATCAGGGCATCAAACACCTTCCGGTTCACAGCCACGAAAGGTCTGGAGGGACGGCGGTAGAAAAGCTGGTCATAGGCGGCGTGATTCTCCTGCGCCTCGGCGGTTACATGGTCAATCAGCTCACCCAGGGTGATCGGATTGCTGCTGCCACTGCAACACTGGTAGATGCGCGGATGCCCCGGTTCCTCAAGGGCTTCGCCCAGCCCCAGAATAATGGCGTTGGCCACCATATCCACCGGGATAATGTCGATCACCGCATCCCGCTTGCCGGGGAACAGGAACACCTTCTCCCGGGCGTAGGCCAGGATGATCGCATCCGCCACCTTGACCCCCTCGATCCAGCCCGGGGCCGGCTCGGCAAGGGCGCTCTCGATAATGGACGGACGCACGATGGTCAGTGACCGGCCACGCAGGGCCTTGAGCAGCTTCTGCTCGCCCAGCCATTTGGTGAAGGTGTAGGTATCGCTCCAGCCATAACGGTTGGCCTCGGCAATGCCCAACGCGACCAGCCTGGCTTCCAGTTGCTCGCCGAAATAACTGGCGCGCACTTCCGCCACCTTGTCCTGCAGCAGGCGGATCAGTTCTTCGGTTTCGTAGTAACCCTGGTCACTGCGGGGAATGTCGCTGCCCCGGGGCTTGCTGACGGTCTCGGCCACCTGGCCGGCGTTGATACCGTTAACGTAGCAGGTGGATACCTGAATAACCGACAGCTCCCGGTTGATTTCGGCCATGGCGGCGAGGTTATCCAGGGACAGGGTGTTGATGGCCAGCGCCTTGTCGAGCTCTTCCCGGAAATTGACACTGGCAGCCGAATTGATCACCGCATCCACCGAGCCTGCGAGGGCCTCGAATGCTTCCCGCTCCATGCCGAAGTCCGGTTCGGTTACCTCTCCGGTCACACATTGCACCTTGCGCTCAACCAGCGCATCGAACGCCTCGTTATCGTCCTGTCGCAGCCGGTCAAACACCGATGAGGAGGCGATCTCATGAATGAAGCGCTGTTCTGCGTCCGGGTGCCGGCGATTACCCCGGATCAGAAGATGGATACCGCCAATATCCGGAACGCTGCGCAACAGCTTTTCGAGCACCACCTTGCCCAGAAATCCGGTCGTGCCGGTAAGCAGTACATGCTTGCCACGTAGTGAGGAAAGTACCGTAGACGAAAGGCCGGAACCGGCCGGGGACACATTTGCCATAATCAAGAACTCCTTCTCCACACTTTACAGAAACCCGCGAGTTGCCAGACAACTCCTGAATTCTGCCCTGCATAATGCAGACCACCTGCCTGAAAGACTCACGATCATGCCATGACTGATCTGACAGCTTCATGACACAAATCATGGCCCGAGTCTGCTCCGACACCGGCAGGGTGTGTACTTAAATCCCTTTAATCTGTTCCTGATCAGGAGCTGCTTTTATCCTTGCCCAGCATGGTGCTCAGAATGCGCTGCAGGGTGACATCGGTTGGCTGGTCCCGGAGGGCCTGAGCCAGTTTTTCCTGCTCTCCGAAGACGACGGAATCATAGACTGCCTCCGGCTCTGCGCCGGCGTTACCCGCGCGTCCGGCTCCGCCCTCCTCGCTTGTCGGAGGATCCAGCTCATCGGCCAACTGGCGAAGGTGGGCCGCCATGTGACGACGCTGGGTGCGGGGCAGCTGCTCCCAGTCCAGGGAAGCCAGGCCGGTCTGGACAATCTCGACCGTATCTTCATCCATATTGCGCCCCAGCAGGGCAAACAGCTCATTGAACGCCTCATAACGGAGCATGGAAGACTGCTTGTTGGCATCCAGCCACCAGGCAAGCTCCGATGCCAGACGCTGGCACTCCCGCAGGGGATCCTTGGCTGCCTTGTCCCGCTTTTCTTTCTCTTCCGCCTGCCTTGCGGTTTTCTTCGACACATTGTGCCAATAGGCTGCGATGCCGTTCTTGCGGGCGGGAACCTTGCTCAGACGCACTTTCACCATGTCCGCCAGGGTCATGAACTGCCGACTGGAGGGGTCGGAAGCTGGCATCAACGCCACCGGGGACTGGTTCAACACCGATTGGCGCAGTGCCTCATCCCGCCAGATGGCACCCAGGTAATGCAACTCGATGCCCAGGTGCCTGGCCACTGCGGCGGCAAACCGCTGGTAAACCGTCTTGGCCTGGGCCGCACCCTGGGCCATGTTGACCAGGATGCTGGGGGTGCGGCGATAGCCTCGGCGATGCAGCACCTTGATCAGCGAGAAAGCATCGGTCAGGGACGTAGGATCCGGGGTCAGAACCACGCAGGCCATGTCCGCGGCCGCAATCATATGCAGCCCGGCGGGCTGCAGACCAGCAGCGGTATCGGTCACCACATAATCGTAATGGCGTTCCAGCCGGGCCAGCGCCCGCAGCACCGGCAGGCTGTCTTCACTGTCCATTTCCATGCAGCGCTGCACTCCGGAGGCACCGGGGATGATGTGCAGGCCGTGCTGCACTTCCATCAGGGCATCTTCCAGATTGCATTCGCCGGCCATCACATTGGCCAGGGTGCGCTGGGGGTAACGGCCCAGCATGATGCTCACATTGGCCAGGTCCGTGTCACCATCGAGTAACAGGACACGGTGCCCTTCCCGGGCGAGAGTCAGGGCAAGATTCAGGGAAATGGAGGTTTTACCGATTCCTCCCTTACCCCCGGTAACCGCCAGTGTGCGTGGCTGGTGCGTCATTTGCTTGGCAGCAGTATGGTCCGTCATGGTGGGCAACTGTCTTTTGATCCGGTGACTACAGTGTTCTTATAAAAAGACACTACTGGATTGATCATTCAGTGTACTCCCTGGCGAAGGGGAACTGTAGACACGACCCACAGTTTTACAGAATTTTTGCCTGAAATGAGAACCAGATATGCAATCGAAAAACGTGCACACGTCACATACTTTCTTATACTCCGCATAAATAAATCGCAATAACTATTTAATAATCCAGATTTATTGTCTAAGCTCATTTGGCACGCAAAAAATGAACGCCCTGTGCATATGTAGAAGACAGGTCGTTTACGCAGACCCGTTATTGACTCCGCATGCAAGGGAGCGCCTGCGTTACGGGTGTGTACGTTGGATTCAGATTGTGCTGTTGAACCGTGTACCAACGAACCGGGTACTGCCATGCAGATCGCACCTGATATACAGCTTCCCAGCCTGCCGGAGGTCACCCTCCAGGCATTGGAAGCCTGTCAGCAGGATCACAGCTATCGCAGCATAAGTCAGCTGGTTTCAGCGGATACTGCCCTCAGCGCCCGCATTCTTTCACTGGCGAACTCCTCCCTTTACAGCACCCCTGCCAACCGTGTCCGGTCCATCGAACAGGCCCTGATGCGACTCGGAACCAAACGTTTTCACACCCTGATTCTTACCGCTTCCCTGCGCCAACTGCTGACCGAACTCGGCGCAGACCAGTGGCAGCAACTCCGGGATTTCTGGCGCCACTCCCTGACCACCGCCCTCACCGCCAGGGCACTGGCCACACTGACCCGCTACCCGGCCCCGGAAGAAGCATTCATGCTGGGCATACTGCACAACATCGGCGAGCTGATTGCCCTGCAGTGTGCGGACCAGAGCCGTCGTCAACAGTTGCTGGATAACCAGGCAGAGCTGACCGCCAGCCTGGTCAGCCGCTGGGGGCTGGGCAACATGGCGGCCGATGCGATGCGCTACCAGCAGCATCCGCCCCGGGAAATCCGGGATGCATCGCACCTGGTCAAACTGATCAACCTTTCTACACGGCTGGCGCTCTCCGATGCCGCGGGTATTTCTGCGGCGGGCACCATTTTCGGTCTGAGCGAGGAACTAACCCGGGAGCTGAACCGGCGCATTGCCGGAGAAGTCGCCGGCATTGCCGAATCCCTGGGTGTCTCCCTGGACGAGGTTTATCAGCCCGACTCCCCTCTACAGCGCCTTCGGCAATCCCTGTTACAGCATGCTGCCGTGTCCCGGGCCATCACCCTTGAACCCCTGGATGTGCCCCGCCTCGAGGCTCTTTCCGGTGCCTGCAACAGCCTCGCCGTACTGACCGCAGCACCGGTGCTGTTTTTCGGCTTTACCGGCGACAGCCTGGACCTGCTGACATCCAGCCAGGGCGAGTGCCCGGACCTGCAGGTCACCGGGGAAGGCGGCGACAGCCTGCTGACCCGCGCCTTCCAGCAACACCAGCCGATCCATCTGGCGGATAGCCCGCCGATGGTGCTGGACCGGCAACTACTGGCCCTGCTGGGCACCGAATCCATGATGGCCTGGCCACTGGTCATCGATGATACCTGTCCGGGTATTTATATCGTCGGCACCACAAACGATGCCCCGGGATCACTGCGAGAACTCTGCACTCTGTTTATCAATGAACTGTCAGCGCGACTGGCTGTAACAACCGACAGATCCGATCCGCTGGAGCAAAACCTGACGTTGCGCAGCCAGATCCATGAAATCAGCAACCCGCTCACCATCGTGCGCCAGTACATTCATCGCCTGCGACAGAAACTGGAAGATCCGCAACTGCGGGACGACATCGACGTGATCCGGGAAGAGCTGGAACGGGCCAGCACCCTGCTTCTGCAGCTCAACGACCAGGACACAAACCCTGCAACCGGCGACACGCTCAGCGCCGATGCCAACGCAGAGATCCGCAGCCTGGCAAGCCCGATGCAGGACAGCCTGCTGGCAAATGACATGCACACCCTGACTACCCGGCTGAGCGACGAAAGCACACGCATTGCCCTGTCGCCTGCGGGCTTCCGGCAGATCCTGATCAACCTCGTGCGCAACGCCGCCGAAGCCATGGCGGAGCGGCCGGACGGCGAGGTACAACTGGTCACCCGGTCCCCTGTCTGGCATTCCGGCAGGGACTGGGTAGAACTGGAAATCTCGGACAATGCAGGCGGACTGCCGGAGGCCGTCCGCCAGACCCTGTTCCAACCCGCCCACTCGGATAAAGGACCCGGGCACAGCGGGCTGGGATTGAGCATTGTGAAACAACTGGTGGATGAAGCGGGAGGGAACATCTCGTGCACCACCGGTAAAACCGGAACGCAGTTCAGGATACTGCTGCCGGTTGCCGCCGACGATAACGATAAAGACTGACCCCATCAGACAAAAAACAGGCACAGCGAGATGAAATGTGACAATGGCGAATGGCTCGAGGGTACCGGCCGGCCGGTACAGATACTGGTAGCGGATGACGATGCACGACTGCGCGCCTCCCTGGCCGGCATCCTGAGAGATCAGGGCTACGAGGTCACCGAGGCAGACGGCGGCAGGCAGGCCTGCGCCCTGGCGGATCGGACGGCCTTCGATATGGCTCTGCTGGACCTGCGGATGCCGGACCTGGACGGTTTCGGGGTCATGACCCATCTCACCGAAAAACACCCGGACTGCGGTGTCATCGTGGTCAGTGGCGAAAGCTCCTTCACATCGGTCAGTCGTGCCCTGCGCCGCGGTGCCCTGGATTACATCCGCAAGCCCTTCGATCCGGAAGAACTGCTGGCCACCCTGCGGGGTGTCATCGGCCGGCAATCCCTGGTCCGCGCCCACGAGCATGTGCAACACAAACTGGAAAAGTCCGAGGCGCTGCACCGTTATATTGTCGATACCTCTCCGGACATCGTCTTCATGCTCGATGAAAACGGTCATTTCTGCTTCATCAACCGGAAGATCGAAAGCCTGTTGGGGTACCAGCCGTCGGAGTTGTGCGGCAAACACTTCCGCCATCTGATCGACGAACAGGACATCGCCCGCGGCACCTACGCGGTGACCGGGCCGGATATTACCGCCGACAATCCGCGAACCCTGGAAATCCGCCTGAAGACCCGGGGCAGCCGCAAGGCCAATCGTTATTTCGAGATCACCGCCTTCCCGATTGATCCGGACACCTGGCCCCACACCATTACCGGGGCAGGAAAAGCCGGTTCCGCGGCCCGCTACTACGGCACTGCCCGGGATGTCACGGACCGCAAGGAGGCCGAAGCGTTTATCAATTTCCAGGCCTATCATGACCTGCTCACCCGGCTGCCCAACCGTGCTCTGTTCAAGGACCGCCTGGAACTGGCCATCACCCACGCCCGCCGCAACGAGCAACAGTTGGCGGTGATGTTCCTGGATCTCGACCGGTTCAAGATCATCAATGACAGCCTCGGCCACGCCATGGGTGACCGCCTGTTGCAGGCGGTCACCCACCGGCTGAACAGCTGCCTGCGCAAGGGCGACACCCTGTCCCGCTTCGGAGGTGACGAGTTCACCCTGCTGCTACCCGCCATCAACGGCCAGGAAGACGCACGACAGATCGCCCGCAAACTGATCCACGCCCTGCGGGAGCCGTTCCGTCTGGGTGAACACGAGGTGTTTGTGGGTGTCAGTATCGGTATTGCCATGTACCCCATGTCCGGGGAATCCATGGAACAGCTGGTGCAGAATGCGGATATCGCCATGTACCACGTCAAGGGTCAGGGCAAGGATGGCTACCGGTTCTATTCCGACGAGATGAACATCAATACCGCCAACCGTCTGGGCCTGGAACGGGATTTGAGACTCGCACTGGAGCGGGATGAGTTACGGGTTTTCTATCAGCCCCAGGTCTGCTCCACCAGCAACCGGGTGCTGGGCCTGGAAGCCCTGGTGCGCTGGCAGCACCCGGAGCGAGGCTTGCTGTACCCAAGGGATTTCCTGCCCCTTGCAGAAGAAACACGGCTCATCGCCCAGGTCAGCGAACATGTGCTGGATAAGGCCTGCCGCGACGTGGGCGAGTGGATTCGCCAGGGCCACGATGATCTGCGACTGGCGGTCAACCTCTCTCCCCTGCAGGTAGAACACCCCCGCTTCGTGCAATCGCTGGTTAGCCAGCTCCGGCTGCATGACTTCCCGCCGGAGAACCTGGAAATCGAGATCACCGAAAATGTGATCATGAACGATCTGGAACAGATTGCCCGAAAGCTCCGGGAACTGGCGGATATCGGTGTGCGCATTGCGATCGACGATTTCGGCACCGGCTACTCCTCCCTTAACTACATCCACCGGTTACCCATTCACACCCTCAAAGTGGACCAATCGTTCGTGAAGGGCATCCGCAATGGCGAGGACGGAGCCTGCATTGTCAACGCCATCGTTGCCATGGCCCACGGCCTGAAGCTGGAAATTGTCGCAGAAGGAGTAGAAACTGACGCGCAACTGGCCTACCTGACCAATCTCGGCTGCCATCAGGTGCAGGGCTTCTACTACGGCCCCGCCCAGCCAGCGGCCGCCGTCAGCAAACTGCTGGGCAACTCGCCAATCCGTGCCATCGCCCTGTAGCACGACCCGCAAACCCAGCGCGCAAATCACCTGCCCCAGGGGTAGGCTCCCCGCCATTGTCTGACATTCTTAGCCAGTTTTTTGACTGAGTTGGCAATCCGCGCACACTGCCGGATTTTCCTACAGAGAAATGCGCCCCATGGCACATAATAGCGCTCCGGGCTTATTTAACCTCGTGCAAAGACGCTGCGGTATATCTCCTTCAGCGGTCCGGAGTGGCCGGACACCCGCACAGGTTTTACCGGGAGAAATTCACACAAAGCGAACGGATTACGCCACAGATGCGCGACAAGTATCGGATTATTGGTCCCCTATACGATCTGCTGGGCCGGATATACAGCGGCAAGAACATCGAGAACTGCAAGGCAGCCATGCTCGACCCGGATCATCTCAAACCGGGAATGAAAGTGCTGTTTGCCGGAGTCGGCCATGGAAGGGATGCCATCAAGGCGGCACAGCTCGGTGCCGATGTCACGGTCGTGGACCTCTCGGAAACCATGCTCCGCAAGTTTCAGGAAACCCAGGCCAGAGAAGCGCCTGAAGTCACCATCGAACGGATTCACAGCGACATACTGAAGGTAGAAGCGGCTGGCGAATACGACATGGTCGTAGCCAACTTTTTCCTGAACGTATTCGACCGGGATATGATGCAGGAAGTGCTGGATCATCTGGTCTCCCTGGGTAAACCGGGAGCCGCCATCGTGATCGGCGATTTCAGCTACCCGACCGGCAACCTGTTTGCCCGGGCTTTCAAGCGGCTTTACTGGTATATCCCGGTGTTTGCTTTCTGGCTGCTGGCCAGAAATCCCCTGCACAACATCTACAACTATCCGAAGTATATGGAACGCTCCGGACTGGATGTTACCTGCAAGCGCCATTTCAAGATGCTCAACATGGACTGTTACTGGTCCATACTCGGGCGCAAACCCGGCTGAGGGAGAAAGGGGACTTTCTTGGCAGCTTCAAGGGTATGGCCCGTACCAAGAGCCGTTTCCGGGGCGCGTACGAGAAGTTCTATTGCGCCCATCGCAGCACCATTCCGCTGCTGGACTTCCTTGCTATCGTAAAGCTGACCCGCCTGCTCTGACTCCCAGCCCCAGGGCCGCCATAAAATCCGTCAGGCCTGCCGGTGTATCGCCGGTAAAATGTATCGCCAGCATCGGCTCGGCCATCGGCGTGATATCGAAGCGGCCTTGACTGGCAGACTCACCACCCGCCTGCTGCTCCAGCAGCCAGGCAGTACGCCGGGCAATTGCCTCTCCCGAATCCACCCAGAAGCGGACATCCGGCAGGCATTCCCGCAGCGCACCGGCAATCAGCGGATAATGGGTGCAGCCCAGCACCACCGTATCAAGATCCCGTTGCCGCAAGGGAGTCAGGGCATCATAAAGCTCCGGCCCCGGTAACGGGCTGCCAGCCACCAGTTGTTCAATCCAGTGCACCAGCTCCGGAATACCCAGCCGGTCCACCCGGCAATCTGCGGCGAAATCCCCGATCAGTTCATCCAGGTAGTGCCTGCGGATGGTGGCCGGCGTGGCCAGCACACCGATGTGGCGTGTGACAGACAGTTGCGCAGCGGGCTTGATCGCGGGCACGACACCCACGACCGGCAAATCGAGACTGGCACGCAGGGCCGGCAGCGCCACCGTACTGGCGGTATTGCAGGCGACTACCAGCACATCACAGGGAAGCCTTTCCAGACCGGCCCTGACGGTGGCCAGGGTACGGTCGATTACGGTCTGTTCTGCCAGCCCGCCATAGGGAAATGCCTGGTTATCGGCCACATAGACCAGCTCCGCCCACGGCAGGGCCCGATGCAGGCAGCCGGCGATACTGAGCCCGCCCACACCGGAGTCAAACAGCATTACCCTGGGTCGTCTCATGGCATCCTGTGGTCAGTTTCTGGGGATGGGGCAATGTACCACATGCCGGTAGCGGCCAGAAGCAACCGGCTTACCGGTTCATTACTTTGCCTGCCGGGCGCAACCAAGTAAACTTGGCGCCTGACTTGTCATCCGGAGCTAGACGTATGCAGATTTTCCCGGGCCTGAGCAGCCTGATCCTGACCCTGTTCCGCAAGATCCTGTTTCTCTGGGTGCGGACCGATGTCAGCGGCAACAATGCCGAATCCCTGGGACTGGATCCTGACAAACCCGTTTGCTACGTACTCCAGTACAGCTCGCTGTCCAGCCGGCTGGTGCTCCAGCAGGAAGCCCTGAAAGGCGGCCTGCCCGCTGCAGAAAGGCCACTGAGCCCCGGAGACAAGAGTGCTCCCAACCGCTCCATGCTGTTCCTCTACCGCCGCACTGGCGGACTGTTCCGCCGTCGCCATACGCCGGTACTGACTCCGCAATTCAAGAACCTGATCCACTACGGCCTGGAGCACCCGGACCAGGACGTGCAGGTCGTACCGGTGTCACTGTTCTGGGGTCGCTCACCGGACAAAGAGAGATCACTGGTCAAACTGTTGCTGTCAGACACCTGGTCTGTGGCCGGTCGGCTGCAGAAATTCCTGATTATTCTGGTGCATGGTCGCAACACCTATGTGCAGTTCAACCGCCCCCTGTCGCTCAAACAGATCGTCGATGAATACCGGGACAATGAAGCCCGCGCCAACCGCAAACTGGCCCGGATACTGCGCACCCACTTCCGCCGGGTACGCCAGGCGGTGCTCGGTCCTGATCTGTCCCACCGCCGCACCCTGGTCAGCAGCCTGGTACGCACCCAGGCGGTGAAGGAAGCCATCCGGGAAACCGCCCGCAAGGACGATATTCCGCCGGAGAAGGTACGCGCCAAAGCCTGGAAATACGCCGACGAGATCGCTGCCAGCATGTCGATTGTCACCATCCGCTTTCTCGAGGTGGTACTGGCCTGGCTGTGGAACCGGATCTACAAGGGTATCGCCGTCAACAACGTCAAGGTTCCCCGGGAGGTCGCCCAGGACAACGCCGTGGTGTATGTGCCCTGCCACCGCTCCCACATCGACTACCTGCTGCTCTCCTATGTACTGTACAAGAACGGCCTGATGCCACCCCACATCGCGGCGGGTATCAACCTCAACATGCCCGTGGTTGGCCCCATCCTGCGCCGGGGCGGTGCCTTTTTCATGCGCCGCAGCTTCAAGGACAACCCCCTCTACGCCACCGTATTCAATGAATACATGCACGTGATGTTCTCCCGGGGTTATTCGGTGGAGTATTTCGTGGAAGGCGGACGCAGCCGCACCGGCCGCATGCTGCAGCCAAGACCCGGGATGCTGTCCATGACGGTGCGCAGCTTCCTGCGGGATCACCGCAAGCCGATCGTGTTTGTGCCGGTCTATATCGGCTACGAGAAAGTGATGGAAGGCCGCTCCTACCTGGGGGAACTGCGGGGCAAGAAAAAGCAGAAGGAGAACATCTTCACCCTGGCCAAAACCGCCCGCAAACTCACCAATTCCTTTGGCAAGGTGGCCGTCAACTTCGGTGATCCCATTCATCTGTCAGAAGTGCTGGACACCATCGAACCGGCCTGGAAAGAAGAAGCCTACGACAGCGCATATCGCCCCGCCTGGCTGAACCGGGCGGTGGATGAACTGGCTTTCCGGGTCGCCACCCACATCAACTCGGCCGTGGCGGTGAATCCCATCGGCATGACCGCCACGGTGCTGCTGGGCACCGAACGCCTGGCCATGGACGAAGCCCAGCTGGTCAAACTGATGGACCAGTTTGCCGGGCTGCTGCAGGCCAACCGCTACGCCGAAACGGTCACCCTGCCGGAAGGCTCCGGCAAGGACTGGCTGCAATACTGCGAGAATATGGGGCTGGTGGTGCGGCTGCCCCAGAAGCTGGGGGACATCATCGGTCTGGAGGGCAGTAATGCCATCCTGATGACCTACTACCGCAACAACGTGCAGCACCTGTTCGCCCTGCCCTCGCTGGTGGCCAGCCTGTTCGAGAACAATATCAGCCTGCGGCGTGACAAGGCCGTGTTCCTGGCCTCCACCGCCTACCCCTACATCCAGTCAGAACTGTTCCTGAAATACCGGGAAGGTGAGGTTGAGCCGGCCATCAACCAGTGGATTGACGTGCTGCTTGAACAGGGCCTGCTGACCGCGGACGGCGATCGCCTGAGCCGCCCGGAAGAAGGCACCGAGGCCATGCTGCGGCTGCGCATCCTGTCGCGCTTTATCATCCAGACCCTGGAGCGCTACCACATTACCCTCGGCATACTGAGGCGCTACGGCTCCGGCAAGATCAGCGCACAGGAACTGGAAGAACAGAGCACCCTGCTGGCCGAGCGCATGTCGATCCTGTTCGGCCTGAATGCGCCAGAGTTCTTCGACAAGAGCCTGTTCCGCAACTTTATCACCAATCTGCAGAACAACGGGGTGGTGACCACCGACGACGAGGGCATGCTGTGCTACTCGGAGGCTCTGGATGAAGTGGCGGAGGATGCCCGGCTGGTACTCAGCGTCGAGAAACGCCAGGCAATCCAGCAGGTGACCATGATGGGAGCCTGAGGCTCCCGAAGGAATCAGCCCTGGCCGCTACCCGGCAGGGCTCGTTGCACATAGATGTCGTAGCGGCTGCTTTTACCCTCGATTCGCAGGGTTGGCTCCGGCCCGGCAATCACCGGTGCCTTGCGGGGCCGTTTGACCACTACCCGGCAGGCGCCGGCAGCCAGCGCGGCTTCGAGTAACCGGGGCGCATCATCGTCGTCACCGACCACCTGGCGGAACACCTGCATTTCCTTCTTGGCCAGAGCCGCCTTGCTGCGGTGGGGAAACATCGGGTCCAGATAGATCACATCCACCGCGTCCACACCGGCTGAAAGCGCCTCCACACTATTGCCGGGCACCAGTGTCATGCGGGCCACCACGGGAGCGGTATCCGGGCACTCTTTGGCCCGCTCCAGCCCGTCCCGCAGCAGTTCATAGACCGGCCGGCAACGCTCCATCATCGTCACGTCACAACCCAGCCCCGCCAGCACATAGGCATCCTGGCCCAGACCGGCAGTGGCATCCAGCACCCGCAGGGTCTGACGGGTTTTCTGCAGGCCAATCGCTTTTGCCACCAACTGCCCGGTACCACCGCCATGCTCCCGGCGATAGCCCGCCTTGCCGGTCACAAACTCGGCGCTGACCGGGCCGGGCGCGCCCTTACCGGTCAGCACCAGCGAAAGCCCCTGCTCTGCCACCATCAGCAGTACCGTGTAATCGCCGATTTTTTTCGGTTCAGCAACACCAAGGAAGGGATAATCCAGGGAGGCAGCAAGCTGGCCGGCATGCTCCAGAAAGGCCGTTTCGGCACAGGCAACCGCCAGTGCGCCCGTCGCAGCAGGTTCAACCGGAGAGTCAGGCATCAGATCAGGATATCAATACCGGCAAGCTCACCCGTACCGTCATCGTTACGGCTGGCAATATCCGTGAACGCATCCAGGGCACGACTGGTGGAAAGGGGCAACTGGTCAGCCCGGAACTGCTCCAGGCGCACATCTTCCGCCGCACGACGGGCTTCCACGCGGCGTTGCAGGTCTTCCGGGGAGGACACACGCTCGCGACCGCCGGTGGGATTATCGAGATCGGTGCGGACCTGGGTATTCTGCTTGTCCGGGGATGCCGCCGGGGCACGAGCAACATCACTACGCTCGCGGACCACGCCGCTGCCGGACTGATAGGGCTGATTAGCGCCGGAGTTGATACCACCAATCATCGCAACATGACTACCCGGAAAAGAAATGTGTCAGGAAAGTATGGAGTATTTTCGTCAGACAGGAAAGCCCGCGAGTACAATTTTTAACCAGAATTTCGCAACTGTTAACGCCGAGTGCTCTTAGGCGATCAGCGGCCAGGCAGCTTCTGCCAGGTCACTTCGTCTCTCACGTAGACCGGCTGGGCCTGTTCCGGAGCCACCTGCAAGCCATTCTGGTATCCTCTGGCGGCCAGCCGGGCCACCTGGGCGGCACGGGGCACCATATCGTCATCGATCCGGCTCATGGCCGACACCACGGGCTCCGGCATCCTGGCCTTAAGCGTCCAGCCATCACCGGCACCCTGCCAGGCCCCTGCCGCATCCGGAAGCGATACCTTTTCGGGGGCGCAGACCCGTTCGGCGGCCAGCGGTTCCGGCCAGCCATCCCGCAGTTCGAAACAGCCCCAGTAGACTTCATCCATGCGGGCATCAAACGCCACCGCCACACGGGCTCCGTCCGTTGCCTCGCTCTGCTCGACACTCTGCAGTGCCATCGCCTGAAGCGATGAAACCGGCACCACCGGAATGTCAGCCCCCCAGGCCAGTCCCTGGATCACGCCGGTGGCAATCCGCAAACCGGTGAAGGAACCGGGACCGCAGGCAAAGCCGAGCGCATCAAGATCGGCTACAGCCATCCCGGCCTCCGCCAGCAGGGCACGAACCATCGGCATCAACAGCCGGGTATGCCCACGGGGAGCCAGCTCGAAGCGCTCTGTCACCTGCCCGTCAACAAACAGGGCTGCAGAGCAGCCCCGGGAGGTGGTATCTACCGCCAGCAGTTTCAAGCGGCTCAGCCCAGACGGGACATGATTTTTTCGCGGATATCGTCGAGGCTGCCAACACCCTCAACCTGGACATATTCAGGAGCTGCTTCAGCATCCTGCTTTGCCCAATCCTGGTAATAGCCAACCAGCGGCGCGGTCTGGTCGTGGTAGGTTTTCAGGCGACGGCGCACGGTTTCCTCGCGGTCATCCTCGCGCTGGATCAGCGGTTCACCGGTTTCGTCGTCCTTGCCTTCTTCACGGGGCGGGTTGTATTTCACGTGGTAGACCCGGCCACTGCCTTCGTGCACACGACGACCAGCCAGACGATTGACGATCTCTTCGTCATCCACGGCAATTTCTACCACGTAATCGATGGCAATCCCCTGATCCTTCAGCGCTTCGGCCTGGGGAATGGTGCGGGGGAAGCCGTCCAGCAGGAAGCCGTTAACACAGTCCGGCTGCTGGATACGTTCTTCAATCAGGGCAATGATGATGTCGTCAGACACCAGGCCGCCACTGGCCATGACTTCCTTTACTTTCAGGCCAAGCTCGGACTCTTCCTTGACAGCGGCACGGAGCATATCCCCGGTAGAGATCTGGGGGATATCAAAGCGCTCGGTAATGAACTGAGCCTGGGTACCCTTACCCGCGCCCGGCGCTCCCAGCATGATAATACGCATAACGTTGTGCTCCCGTTTTCTGTCTTTATCGTTTGAAAATCTGCGGCAAAACCGCTGCTTTGCGACAGACTCTCGGCACCACCCAATGAAAAAGAGCCCGCATTATACGAGCTCGACCTCTGCATAGAAAGTGGACATCCGTCGAATAAGGAATCCGGCGGTCAGGCAGCCAGTGAACGGGCCAACTGGTCCAGCTCGCCTGCGACGGTATCCAGGCTTTCCTCCAGCGCCGCCAGATCCGCATCCGACAGGTGCAGCCGGGCCGCCAGATCCGCGCTGTCATCCGGATTGAATTCGTCGCCGATACCTCTCGGTTTGAGCAGGGCGTTGGCCAGTTGCACCATCAATACATAGTTCTCATGCTCCCCATGGTAACCATGTTGCTGGTGAACGCCTGCCGCCTTGACCACCGGTTCCGGCAACTGCCAGAGCTTGTGCAGAATGCCCCCGATAGCCCCGTGCCCCACGGTCAGAAACAACTCCTGATCCGCAGTGCCGAAGACCTCATGTTCCAGGGACTGCATGCTCGCCTCCGGGTTGGTCTCCCGCAGTTCATTCAGCTCACGGAACTCGCCGGGGAACAGGTGGCCGATCAGCAGCAATCCGAAGTTATGGAGTAAACCACACAGGTAGGCCAGCCCCTTGTCTTCACCTGCCTTGGGGGCCATTTTCTGGCACAGGAAGGCACAGTACAGCGAATGCCGCCAGAAGCTGTCCATGCCCAGCACGCCTTCCCGGGGCACGTCAAAGGCCCGCACCGAGGCAATGCCCAGCGCGATATGCGCCACCCGGTCAAAGCCGAGCACACGGGTCACCGCTTCCTGTACCGACTGGATTTCTCCGGGATAGTTGAACAATGCGGAGCGGGCGTAGCGCATGATCTGCGCCGTCAGGCTGGGATCATACTCGATCAGCTCCGCCAGCTCCCGGGCCGAGGACTCGGTATCTGCTGTCAGGCGCAGAATGCGCAGCGCCAGGGCCGGCATGGGCGGCAGGCGGTAAAGCCTTTGCAGCTTGTCGGCCACTTCCTCCAGGGTCAACGCCTGGCGGTCACTGTCACCCTTGCCACGGATCACCAGATGGGCTCTGGGGGCATCCTGCAGCATCATGGCCAGGCCATCGCGATCCAGCTCCACCAGCGACTCCCGGCGACCGCCGCAGATGTAGGCACCGGACAGGGTATCCACGTCGTTATCCACCAGCACCGGAATGTCATAGGCCGCGCCCGCCGGCGGGAAGAACCCCGCATCGCAATCCCGGAACAACCGGCCGGCCTGACGGGCGGTCAGGGGTTGCAACTGGCGGCCGGTCGCCTCCCTGACCGCATCCGTATCGAGGGTACTGGTAAACGTGTGCACCACCATCATCACGCCACTGATATCAATCATCAGCGTGCCCGTGACCACATTATCCTGGGTCACGCCGGCACTGATAACCGCCGCATCAAGATTGGCCACCGGGGGCAACGAGAGCTCCCGGTACTGAATACCCTTGCGGGCGAAAAACTGTTCCAGTCGCGCAGACAGTGACAAGTGACCTGCTCCTCCGTGTGCTTTGTGTAAATCAGCCGGTGTTACGCATGCCCGCGGAAATGCCGGCCATGGTAACTTTCAGCGCCCGCTCAACCGTTTCCGGCACCTTGCCCTGGTCTTCCGACTCCCGGTCCCTTCTGAGCAGTTCCGCCTGCAGGTAATGCAGCGGATCGGTATAGGGATTACGCACCCGCATGGAGTGGGCAAACACCGGTTCGGCCTCCAGCAACGCCTGCTGCTCCTTGATGGTCAGCACATGGTCAATGCAGGATTGCAGCCGGCCTCGCAGGTCCTCACCGAGTTTTTTCAGGGTGTCATCGGTGACCAGCGTCTTTTCATAATAGCTGGCGATCCGCAGATCGGACTTGGCCAGCACCATTTCCAGCATATCAATATAGGTGCGGAAAAACGGCCAGCGCCGGATCATTTCCTGTAACACCGGCAAACGGTTCTCCCCGAGGGCCTCACCCAGTGCCACATCACTGCCCAGCCAGCTGGGCAGCATCAGGCGCATCTGGGTCCAGGCAAAGATCCATGGTATCGCCCGCAGGCTCTCCACGCCACCGGTGGGTTTACGGCGTGCCGGCCGACTGCCCAGGGCCAGCTTGCCAAGGGCGGTTTCCGGCGTCACCTGGCGGAAATAGGGCACAAAATCCGGGTTCTCCCGCACCACGGCCCGATAGGCCTTCAAAGACCTGTCGGTGAGCCAGTCCATGGTTTCCCGCCAGGCCGGCTCCGGTTGCGGCGGCGGGGCAAGAGTCGCCTCCAGAACCGCCGAGGTGTAAAGGGTCAGGCTCTGGATCGCCAGTCTGGGCAGGCCGAACTTGAAGCGGATCATCTCGCCCTGCTCGGTAATCCGGAAACTGCCGTTCACCGACCCGGGAGGCTGGGACAGGATAGCGCGGTTGGCCGGGCCACCGCCTCGGCCCACGGTACCGCCACGGCCGTGGAACAGGGTGAGATGAATATCGTACTCCCCTGCCACTTCCGTCAGTTTCTCCTGGGCCTGGTACTGGGCCCAGGCGGCCATCATCTGCCCGGCATCCTTGGCAGAATCCGAATAACCAATCATCACTTCCTGCCGTCCCCGGCAGTACTCCCGGTACCATTCAACCTCATAGAGCGCCCGCATACTGTCTGGCGCATTGCGCAGGTCATCCAGGGTCTCGAACAGCGGCACTACCCGCATCGGGTGCTTCATGCCCGCTTCCCGCAACAGCAGGATCACATTGAGAATATCCGATGGCGAGCTGGCCATGGAGATCACATAGGAGCCCAGTGCCTCCGGCGGCTGGCCGGCGACCACTTCGCAGGTGCGCAGCACCTCCAGCACGTTGTCAGACGGCTCCCAGTCCCGGGGAATCAGCGGCCGGCGGCCCTGCAGTTCAGTGAGCAGGAAACGCTGCCGCTCCTCCTCGGACCAGGACAGATAATCCCCCTGCCCCAGGAACTCGACCATTTCCGCAACCGCCTCGGCGTGGCGGTCCGCTTCCTGGCGAACGTCCAGACGAATCAGCGGCAGGCCGAAGGTCCAGGCACGGCGGATAGTATCCAGCAGCGGGCCATCGGCAATGGCACCCAGCCCGCATTCATGCAGCGACCGGTAACAGAGTTCCAGCGGCCCGGTGAGATCCTCGTTGTTAAACAGGATGTTGCTGGCATCAGCCGGCTCGCCGTTGATGCTGGCTTCCGCCCAGTCCCGGGTAGCAAGCAGCCGGTCCCGCAGACCGGCAAGCACGGTGCGGTAGGGTTCCCGCTGGTCGCCGATCTGCTGTTTCAGTTCATCGCTGGCCTGCCACATGGAAAGTTCGGCCCGCAGTGCCTGAATATCCCGCAGGAACAGGTCAGCCGCCATCCAGCGCCCCAGCAGGAAAACCTCACGGGTTACCTTGTGGGTCACGTTCGGGTTGCCGTCCCGGTCGCCACCCATCCAGGAAGCCACCTTCACCGGCGTGGCATCCAGGGGGAGCCCCTGGCCCGATGCCTCCTGCAGCGACTGATCCAGGCTGCGCATGAAATCCGGCAGTGCCTGCCAGAGACTGTTCTCGATCACCGCAAACCCCCACTTGGCCTCATCAACGGCGGTGGGGCGCTCATGGCGGATTTCGTCGGTATGCCAGGCTTCGTTCACCAGCCGGGACAGGCGCTCGATAATCTCGTCCCGCTCCGCCGGCATCAGGTCATCGTGGTCCAGGCTGGCCAGGCATTCGGACATTTCGTCGTATTTCATGATCAGGGTGCGGCGCGCCACTTCGGTGGGATGGGCGGTCAGCACAAACTCGATCCGCATCCGGGATACCTGGCGGTGTAACTCCTCGGCATCCACACCCCCGGCGCTCAGTCGCTCGAACACTTCCGCGAAGGACTCCACCATCAGGTCCGCCTGATGACCTTTCTTGCGGCGGATACCGTGATATTGCTCCGCCAGGTTGGCCAGGTTAAGAAACTGGTTGAAAGCCCGGGTTACCGGCAATAATTCCTCGTCATCCAGCTTGCCCAGCAGGCTGACCAGTTTCTGCCCGGAACCGCTCTCCTGGCGACGGTCGGCCTTGGCGGCAGCCCGGATTTCCTCAATCAGGTCATACACTTTCCGGCCCGGCTGACGCTGGATGCTATGGCCCAGCAGTTCCCCCAGCAGGCGGACATTTTCGCGAAGATCCGGATGAAGCTCGGTCACATCGGCATCCTTTTGAATTGACGTTTGCAAATGTCTGTGACGATACTAATAACGATTAAAAACAGTGGTCGCAAGGAGAATTCATGAAAGTCACCGATCTTCCGAAACACTGGGAACAGGAAAAGAAACCGGTTGATGGCAAACACGACTATAATCTGCGCCTGCCGATGGAGGATGCCGCACGTATTGCAGCCCTGGCAGAACTCTACCCGGACCGTTCGGAAAGCGAGATTCTTAACGACATGATCGCGGCCGCACTGGACGATCTGGTCAGTACGGGCCCGCTGAAAGAAAAGCTGAAGGACAAAAAATAAAGAGGCAGAACCCAGGCCGCCCCGGGCTACCCGGGGCATAACCGGTCAAGTTGCCGCTTCAGGCGACGGATTCGAGCTGTCGCGACTTGATGCGCTTGATGTGCTTCTGGCTGAGACTCACCAGCTGCGGGGTCATCCCCACGTCCTCGTAGATCTCGAAACCATCCTCATCGTAAGCGACAACCTTGTCACCCTGTACATAGGGGAAGCTGGTTTCCAGCTCGTCCAGGGCAGCGGATACAAGATCCCGGATCAGATCCTGGGATGACTTCATCGGGTAAAGCGCGACCAGCTTTTCCAGCCGCCGGTGATGCTGGTCACTCAGCTGCATGTCGTAACGGTCCCGGGTCAGTCTGCCGCGGGCGTGCTTGTCCCAGTGATTGACCAGATCCTTGATTTTCATGGTGCCTCTACTCCTGCATCATCAGATGGCAAACCGGAGCGCCGGAATCATGCGCCCCTGATTATTCATTGTAGCTGAAGCAGGCGTTCTGCAAGGCCCGGTATGGTAACGGTTTGTACCTACCCGTTACCGTTTTTCGGCCTTTTCTCCACCCCTTTCACCGACTGCCACAACGCATCCAGTGCCTCAAGGGTTTCCTCTTCCATGGTGCGCCCCTGTTGTGCAAGCAAGGCCTCAATGGCCCGGAAACGTGCATCAAACTTGTGGTTGGTGCGGTTCAGCGCCTGCTCGGGGTTTACCTTCAGGAAACGTGCCAGATTGACCACCACAAACAGCAGGTCGCCGAGCTCGTCTTCCACATCATCCTGATGCACCGGGTCTTGCGCCGCATTGCGCCAGGCTTCTTTCAGTTCGTCGATCTCTTCATGGAGCTTGTCGAACACCGGTTCGATATCCGGCCAGTCAAAGCCGGAGCGGGATGCCCGGCGCTGCAGCTTCTCGGCGCGCTGCATGGCGGGCAGGGTACGGGCGATGCCGTCCAGCCTGCCCGGCGGCTCCCGGCGGTCCGGGTGCCGCTGTGCTTCCAGCGCCCGCTCCTCGGCCTTGATGCGCTCCCAGCTTGCCTTGATCCAGGCCTCATCCGGGCGGTTATCCGGATCGATCCGGCTGTCCAGGGTGCCTTCCGGAAAAACGTGGGGGTGGCGGCGGATCAGTTTGCGCACCAGGTGGTCCACCACGGAGTCGAAATCAAAATGCCCGTCCTCGGAGCCGATCTGGGTGTAGAAAATCACCTGGAACAGCAGATCCCCCAGCTCATCCTCCAGATGCGGAAAATCCGCCTGTTCAATGGCATCCGCCACCTCGTAGGCTTCCTCGATGGTATGGGGAACAATGCTGCTGTAGGTCTGCCGCGTATCCCAGGGGCAACCGGTCTGCGGGTCCCGCAGCCGGGCCATCAGGGTTTTCAGGTCGTCAATGCTGTAACTCATGAACGCCGCCGCCTCACGTCGATAATATTCGGCAGGTTGCGGATCTGCGCCAACAAACGGGCCAGCTGCTCAAGGCTGGATATCTCCACGGTCACCGTCATGGTGGCAGTGTTCTCGTCCCGGTTGGTGGCAGTGTTGAGGGACAACACATCCGTCCGGGAACCGGACAACACCTGGGTGATATCCCGCAACAACCCGGAACGGTCGTAGGCCTGGATCTCGATATCCACAGGGTAGACCGACTCGGGCCGGCCGCCCCAGCTCACCTCGATAATCCGGTTGGGCTCGAACTCCTTCAGGTTCAGGAAGGTAATGCAGTCCTGCCGATGCACTGTCACGCCCCGGCCCACGGTGATGTAACCGCCAATATCATCTCCGGGTAGCGGCTTGCAGCATTTGGCCACCTGGGTCTTGAGTTTGCCGACACCGCGAATCTGGATGTCAGATTCTGTGTCGTAGGGTTTTTTGCGGCTACCCAGCCGCAGATCCAGTTGCCGGGCCTCCGGCTCCAGCATCTGCTGGGCCACATTCGCCACATGGGTGGGCCGCAGATCACCGGCACCCACCGCAGCGAACATGTCTTCGGAATCCTTGTAGTTGACCTTGCGGGCCAGCTCGTTGAGATCCACCTCGTACAGGGAGAGCCGCTTGAATTCGTCTTCCAGAATCGCCCGGCCGTCCGCCACATTGCGGTCCCGGTCCTGCTCCTTGAACCAGTGGGTCACCTTGGCCCGGGCGCGGGATGTCTGAATGTAACCCAGGCTCGGGTTCAGCCAGTCTCGGCTGGGGGCCGGGTTATTGGAGGTAAAGATAAACACCTGGTCGCCGGTTTTCAGGGGATAAGTCAGCGGCACTATGCGGCTGTTGACCTTGGCACCCCGGCAGGCGTGACCAATCTCGGTGTGAACCCGATAGGCAAAATCCACCGGCGTGGCACCCTGGGGAAGGTCCACCACATGGCCCTCGGGGGTGAACACGTACACCCGGTCGGATGCCACATCGGATTTCAGGTGATCCGCCAGCCCGGACAGATCGCCCAGCTCTTCCTGCCACTCCAGCACCTGGCGTAGCCAGTTGATCTTCGCCTCATAGCCACTGGACCGGTTACCCTGGTCGGTACCCTTGTAGAGCCAGTGCGCACAGACCCCCAGTTCGGCTTCTTCGTGCATATCCTGGGTGCGGATCTGCACTTCCATAACCTTGCCTTCCGGGCCGATCACGGCAGTGTGCAGGGACTGGTAGCCATTTTCCTTGGGATTGGCGATGTAATCGTCGAATTCGTTGGGAATGTGCCGCCAAAGGCTGTGCACAATACCCAGCGCTGCATAACAGTCGCGCACCTGGGGCACCAGAACGCGCACCGCCCGCACGTCGTAAACCTGGGAAAAGTCTATACCCTTGCGGCGCATCTTCCGCCAGATGCTGTAGATGTGCTTGGCCCGCCCGGACAGCTCTGCCTGTATGCCGGAGGCCTGCAGCTCGCCCCGCAGGGTTTCGATCACGGTCTGGATGTAGTGCTCGCGGTCCAGCCGCTTCTCATCCAGCAGCCGGGCAATTTTCTTGTAGGCAGAAGCATGCAGATAGCGGAAGGACAGGTCCTCCAGCTCCCACTTGATATGTCCGATACCCAGCCGGTGTGCCAGGGGCGCGTAGATATCGAATACCTCGCCGGCCACCCGCATGCGCTTTTCTTCCGGGGCATTCTTCACTGCGCGGATGGCACAGGTACGCTCCGCCAGCTTGATCAGCGCCACCCGGACATCGTCGATCATGGTGACCAGCATCTTGCGGACATTGTCCAGCTGCCCCTGGCTCTGGCCCAGGACATTGCCCTTGAGGGGATGGTGGAGCGCGGAGATGGCAGCCATCTGCTGGACACCGTTGATCAGGTCCGCCACTTCGTCGCCGAATTCCTTGCGGATCACCTCGAGGCCGACCCGCTCTTCACGCACCGCGCGGTAGAGAATCGCCGCCACCAGGCTGGCCTGGTCCAGGTGCAGCTCCACCAGCACCTGGGCCATCTCTATACCGGTCCGGAAACTGCTGGCACCGGGAGCCCAGAGGCGGTCTTCACGCACCGCCTGCAGGTCAATCTCCGCCGCCTTCTCGCAGGCACGCCGGAATTGCTCGGGGTTCTCCAGGTGGGTCTGGGACTCTATCTGACGTACCCAGAGCTCGATGTCCACCTGGCCATCGCCGTTTACCGCGTAATCTTCCCTTACTTTCACCATGTCACTCTTGTTCTGTTACCGGTCAGACTGCCCTGCCCGGCAAGTTACTTTCCCACCCTCTCGAACAGAGCCATCGACTCCACATGGGTGGTATGAGGGAACATATCCATGACACCCGCCTTTACCAGCCGGTATCCGTTGCTGGTCAGCACCCCCGCATCCCGGGCCAGGGTGGCCGGATTGCAGGACACATACACAATCTTCTGCGCCCCGAAGGCGGTCAGATACTCACACACTTCCTTCGCACCGGAACGGGGCGGATCAATCAGGATCCGGTCAAAGCCCTCCGCTGCCCAGGGTTCCTCTGTAAAGTCACCCTGCAGGTTGGCACCATGGAAACGGACATTCCCAAGCCGGTTCAGTTCCGCATTTTCGCGGCCCCGGACCACCATGGCATCGTCGCCTTCCACGCCAACCACTTCGCCGGCCCGCCGTGCCAGCGGCAGGGTAAAGTTCCCGAGACCGCAGAACAGGTCCAGTACCCGGTCGCTGTCACCCACATCCAGCCAGTCCAGCGCCTGGTCGATCATCCGGCGGTTGATGTCCGCATTCACCTGGGTGAAATCCATCGGGTGGAACTGCATCTGCAGATCGTAACCGTCCAGCCGGTAGCCGAGCCGCTCGGGACCGTCCGGTTCCGGCCAGATGCGATGCACCGTGTCCGGTCCTTTAGGCTGCAGATAGATATGCAAGTCATGGGCCTGGCCAAAGGCAATCAACGCATCCCGGTCCTGATCGCTGAGCGGATCCATGTTGCGGAATACCATGGCTGCCTCGTCATCCCCACAGGCCACTTCCACCTGGGGAATACGCTGGTAGGCCTCCAGACTGTAAAGCAGTTCCCTCAAGGGCGTGATCTTCTCGCCAATGCGCGGATCCAGCACCACACAGCGGTCGATGTCCGTCAGGAAGCTGTTGCGCTTTTCCCGGAACCCCACCAGCACGCTGTCCCGGGCCTTGACGAAGCGCACGCCCAGCCGCGCCTTGCGGCGATAGGCCAGGCCTTCGGAGCGCATCGGTTCGACCCACTGTTGCGGCTCGATGCCCCCGAAATGGGCAAACTGCTCTTTCAGGGTGGCTTCCTTGAAGCGGATCTGGGCATCCGGACCCATGTGCTGCAGGCTGCAGCCGCCGCACAAATCGGCAAATTCACAGGGCGGTGTGACCCGTTCCGGTGACGATTCCAGAACCTCGACGGTACGCAGTTCATCGAATTTGCTGCGGGACGACAGCATCTTGGCCATCACCGACTCACCGGGCAAAGCGCCGTCTACAAAGCGGGCTTTTCCCTCTTCCCGGGCAATTCCCCGGCCGTCATGACTCAGGGTTTCTACCCGGCAATGCACCGGTTCGGTGGGCAGGGACTTCCTGCGACGTCTGCTCATACTGCCTGTCTCTTCTTGGTCACATTTCCTGGTCACATTGATCAGGCTGCTCAGCGGGCGGGGGGGCTCACTCTGCCCGGAATACACCCGTGGAAAGGTACCGGTCACCGCGGTCACAGATGATGGCCACGATCACCGCGTTTTCAACCTGCTGGCTCAGACGCAGGGCAGCGGCAATTGACCCGCCGGAAGATACGCCACAGAAGATGCCCTCTTCCCGGGCCAGGGCTTTCATGGTCTGTTCAGCTTCCTGCTGGCCGACATCCAGCACCTCGTCTACCCGTGAAGCATCAAAAATTTTCGGCAGGTACGGCTCCGGCCAGCGACGGATACCGGGAATCGCCGCCCCTTCATTGGGCTGAAGTCCGATAATGCGGATATCCGGGTTGCGTTCCTTGAGATACTGGGAAACTCCCATAATGGTACCGGTGGTGCCCATGGAACTGACAAAATGGGTTACCCGGCCGCCGGTCTGCTGCCAGATTTCGGGTCCGGTGGTGCGGTAGTGGGCCAGCGGATTGTCCGGGTTGGCGAACTGGTCCAGCACCTTGCCTTCGCCCCGTTCCTGCATCTCCAGGGACAGGTCCCGGGCATACTCCATACCCTGCTCTTTGGTCACGGTAACCAGTTCGGCCCCGTAAGCCGCCATGGAGGCCCGACGTTCCTCGCTCATATTCTCCGGCATGATCAGCACCATCCGGTAGCCCTTGATCGCCGCCGCCATGGCCAGTGCGATGCCGGTGTTACCGCTGGTGGCCTCGATCAGGGTATCGCCGGGCTGAATCTCGCCCCGCTTTTCCGCTTCCTGGATCATGCTGATCGCCGGTCGGTCTTTGACCGAGCCCGCCGGGTTATTACCCTCCAGCTTGGCCAGAATAATGTTGCTGGTGTCCCCGGGCAGCCGTTGCAGTCTGACCAGCGGTGTCTGTCCGACATAGTCTTCGATGGTTGGAAATTTCATGCTCGGAACCTTCTTTTTCTGACCCTTGTATTCAGCCCCTGTCACGCGTCGGCCGCGGTCATTCCGACCGCCCGCTGAGGGCATCACCGACCGCCTGTGGTACACTTCGGGTTCGCATCATACGCTGATTCAGCGCAGTCGCCCAATAAGGGTTCTCGCTAAAACCATGACTACCGGCTATAACCGGTGGGGAGTCACGGCACGGGTTGCCGTTTTTGTTTATTGTGACAGGGAAGATAACCGGTAACCGCTACCGGACAGGCCAGACAGGAACACGATATGCGACGTTGGGGCATCCGCAAGAAGGTTTTGGTGGTAACGCTGGTTCCCACCCTGCTGACCACTCTGATGCTGGGCCTGTTTTTCACCTATAGCTGGGTGATGAATATCGAAAGCCTGCTGCAGGACCGGGGCGACTCCCTGTCCCGGCAACTGGCAGCCGGTGCCGAATACGGCCTGTTCACCGGTAATCGCAGCCTTCTGGGCAACCTCTCCAACGCCCTGTTGGAAGAGCAGGATGTCCGGGCCATCAGTTTCTACGATGCCGACCGCCAGCGCCTGCTGCACACCGGCCCCGGCTATTCCGAGCAGGGCCCCACAGACCTGCTGGATCCCCGTGCACCACGCAGTGAATCCGCCGAAGGCAGTACCCTGTTCGTTACACCGGTGTTCCTCCAGGAACTGATGATCGAAAACCTGATGACCCCGGACAACCGGCCCGGTGCGGGCAGTACCAATCGTCCGATCGGCTGGGTCGCGGTGGAGATGTCGCACACCCGCACCGAGAAGGAAACCTACAAGGCCCTGTTCATCTCCCTGCTGCTGATACTGGGCGGGGTCATTCTCAGCCTGCTGATCGCCTTGCGCCTCAGCCGTTCCTTCACGAACCCGGTGTTCCAGCTCAATAAGGCGGTGGCAAAGCTGAAGGAGGGCCAGCTGGACACACGGGTCTATACCGGTGCCGGCCCGGAATTCGAGCAGCTGGAGTCTGGCCTTAACCAGATGGCCGCCGCCCTCAGTCAGGCACAGGCAGAAATGCAACAGAATATCGACCAGGCAACCGAAGACCTGCGGGAAACCCTGGAGACCATCGAGATCCAGAACATCGAACTGGACTTTGCCCGCAAGGAAGCGCTGGAAGCCAGCCGCATCAAGTCGGAATTCCTGGCCAACATGTCCCACGAAATCCGCACACCGCTGAACGGCATCATCGGCTTTACCGAACTGCTACTGAAAAGCCCCCTGCCCCGCCAGCAACGGGATCACCTGACCACCATCCGTAAATCCTCCGAAATCCTGCTGACCATCATTAATGACATTCTGGATTTCTCGAAGATAGAGGCAGGCAAACTGGTGCTCGACCGGGTGCCCTTCCAGCTCCGTGACATTGTGGAAGAAGTCATGGTCATGCTGGCCCCCGCCGCCCATGACAAGAACCTGGACCTGGTTCCCCTGGTCTACCAGGACGTACCGGACAACCTGATGGGGGATCCGCTGCGGGTCAAACAGATCATCACCAACCTGGTCAACAACGCCATCAAGTTCACTCAGACCGGCGAGGTGGTGCTGCGCGCCAGCCTGGATGAAGAAGATGAAAAAGAGAACAAGGTGACCCTGCGCCTGAGTGTCACAGACTCCGGTGTTGGACTCTCCCGTGCCCAGCAGCAGTCCCTGTTCAATGCTTTCAGCCAGGCGGATGCCTCGACCGCCCGGCAATACGGCGGCACCGGCCTGGGGCTGGCAATTTCCAAGCGCCTGGTGGAAGAAATGGGCGGCAAGATCGGCCTGGAAAGCGAACTGGGCAAAGGCTCCACCTTCTGGTTCACCCTGACCGCAGACCTGGCTGCGGGTCGGGAGAACGCCCCCTCACGGGATGCCCTGAACGGCGAACGGGTGGTCTATCTGGAGCAGCAACCCACTTCCGGACTGGCAGTCACCCACATGCTCCGGGAATGGGGCATGACAGTGGATACCGCATCTTCCCCGGCCACCCTGCAGGAGCGGGTGGAGGATGCCCAGCGCAGCCAGAACGGCTATGCCCTTGCGATCATCGGCATCAACCGGCACATGCTCAACTCCAGCCAGTACTGCAACCTGGTGCGCTACCTTGAGCTGGAGCGGGACTGCCGCACCCTGTTGCTCACCCCGACCCTGGAGAACCAGGACACGCTGCTGTCCGGACTGGTCAGTGGCCACCTCACCAAGCCGGTTGGCCGGGACTCGCTGTATAGCGAACTGCTATTACTGGTACACGGCATCCACTCCGCCGACGAACCGGTCGAGCTGCCGGCCCAGGAAGCAGCCATGCTGCCCCCGCCCGGCAAAGCCCCCCGGGTTCTGGCGGTGGATGATAACGAGGCCAACCTGAAGCTGGTACTGACCCTGCTGAAGGACTGCCAGGTGCAGGCAGAAGGGGCTACCAGCGGCTTTGAGGCCATCAGCAAGGCCCGCAACAACCAGTTTGATCTGGTCTTCATGGACCTGCAGATGCCCGGCATGGACGGCGTGGAAACGGCGCGCCGGCTTCGCAGTATCGACACCGGTGCGCGCAAGGTACCGATTATTGCCCTGACCGCCCACGCCCTGGCGGAAGAGCAGGATCGTCTGGCGGAACAAGGCTTTAACGGCTACCTGGCGAAACCCCTCAGCAACAGCCAGCTGGAAGACATCCTGCATGAATACACCGGCTATCAGTGCCCGCAGAAACCCGGCGACCCGCAGCGGGATCTGCCGGAAATCCGCGACACCCGCCGCCCCTTGCGGCCCTCAACACGCAACAAGCGGCAGGATTGTGTGAGCGTGGAAGAGAGTATCCGGCTGGCGGCCGGCAAGGCCGACCTGGCGGAGGAGCTGTTCAGCATGCTGATCGAGCAGCTTTACAGCGACCTGCCCCGCATTCAGTCCCTGTGGGACCAGGAGGATATGGAAGAACTGCTGGAATGCGTGCACAAGCTGCACGGTGCCACCCGCTACTGCGGCGTTCCGGAACTGAGGGAAGCCACCAACCAGCTGGAAACGGCACTCAAGCACGATGCCGCCAACACCGGCTACCTGAAAGACCAGCTCATTGCAGCCATGGAACGACTCCAGACCTGGGCCAACGAAACAGACTGGCAGGACCTGTTCCGCAACCAGCAGCAGACCGCCACCTCCTGAGCAAAGCTCAGGAGCGGGGCAGTCCCCGGGCACGATCGAGAATATCGCGCATTTCCCGTACCGCCTCTTTGAGCCCGGTAAACACGGCCCGGGCGATAATCCCGTGGCCGATGTTCAGCTCATTGATGCCCGGCAGTGCCGCCACGGCCTCGGTGTTGTGATAATGCAGACCGTGACCGGCATTGACCGTCAGCCCCTTGCGCCGGGCATAGTCCACTGCGCTGGCCAGCTTGGCAAGGGTGGCCGACACCTGCTCCGGGCTTTCGGCCTCCGCGTACTCACCGGTGTGCAGTTCAATCACCGGTGCCCCGCAGCGCACGGCCGCGTCTATCTGCGCCGTATCAGGATCAATAAACAGGGAAACCTCGGCACCGATTCTGGCCAGCCGGTCGCAGGCTGAGGCAATCCGCGCCTCCTGCCCTTCCACATCCAGACCACCCTCGGTGGTCAGTTCCTCGCGTTTTTCCGGCACCAGGCAGACGCACTCCGGTCGCACCTGTTCGGCGAACTCGAGCATGGCATCGGTAACCGCCATTTCCAGATTCATCCGGGTATTGAGGGTCTGGCGAAGCAGAAGCACATCCCGGTCCTGGATATGCCGGCGATCTTCCCGGGGGTGAATGGTAATGCCATCGGCACCCGCCTCTTCCGCCAGCATCGCGGCCTGCACCGGGTCCGGATAACGGGTACCACGGGCCTGACGCAGGGTGGCCACATGGTCAATGTTCACGCCCAGCAATACTCGGTTATTCATCACGCTTTCTCCCTTGATTCCGAAACAGATCCCGGCTTTTCAGAGGCCGGCCCTGCAACAGGAAATCGATCAGTGTTCTCATTACCCGTTTCGCCGTGCGACGGGCCTCAGCGGACTCCAGATCCCCGGCATCCAGCGCCAGCAGAGCCTCCCCCGACAGGCCAACAATACTCTGCCCGGTCGGTACCGCCACTATGCCCTGCTGGGGATCATAGCAATAGCGCTGCTGCGACTGCACCCCGGCTCCCTGGTCTGTCTGCCCCCACCTGAAACCGTAGCCGAGGCTATCGCACAGCACCCCCTCGAAGCGACGCAGTACCGGCTCGATATCCTGTTCTTCCGCCAGTGACTCCAGCGCCTGTATATAGGCAGCAAACAGCTCGGGATGGGGGTCACCGGCCGGCAACAGCAGTTGTAACAACTCGTTCAGGTAAAAACCGCTGTACAGCGCATGGCCGCCAGCGACCAATGGCCCCCGGCGATTCTCGGCCTGGGTCAGGGTTTTCAGATCACTGCGCCCGGACCAGTCCAGCAGCAAAGGCTGAAAGGGCTGCAACTGGGCTTTCAGGGGGCTTTTCGGGCTGATCGCGCCCCGCGCCACCAGGGATATACGTCCGTGGTTGAGGGCAAACACATCCACCAGCAGACTGGTTTCCCGATAGGGTCGCCGGTGGATGACGTAGGCGGGTTCCTGCCGGGCACCGGCACTCATTCCGACAACCTCAGAGGTCGTTCATTCCAAGGCTTTTCAGGGCCCGGTCGCTGTCCGCCCAGCCCCGCTTGACCTTGACCCAGAGGCGTAGCATCACCTTGTGATCAAGCATCCGCTCAATGTCCTGGCGGGCTTCCTGACCAATGCGCCGGATCCGCTCGCCCCGGTCGCCGATCAGAATCTTCTTCTGGCCTTCCCGCTCCACGAGAATCAACGCGGAAATATGGATCACCTTCGGTTCGGGACGGAACTCCTCGATCTCCACGGCGGCCGAGTAAGGCAACTCGTCCCCCAGCTGCCGGGTGATTTTTTCCCGGACAATCTCGGCGACGAGGAAACGCTGGCTACGGTCGGTAATCTGGTCATCCGGATAGAAATGGATGCTCTGGGGCAGGAACCGGCTGACGGCCTTCTCCAGCGGCTCCAGGTTGGTTTCCTTGAGCGCCGAGAGCGGGATGATCTCCGCGAACTCCCGCTTGGCCGACAGCATTTCCAGGTGGGGTAGCAGCAGATCCTTGTTTTCCAGCCGGTCTACCTTGTTGACCGCCAGTATCACCGGGCATTTGACCCGTGACAGCTTCTCCAGAACCAGCTCATCGGCTTCGTTCCAGTGAGTCTGGTCCACCACAAACACCACCACATCCACACCGGACAGCGCGGAACTGGCGGCACGGTTCATGTAACGGTTCAGTGCCCGGGGCTCATCCTCGTGCATACCCGGCGTATCCACATAGACCGCCTGAACCAGCCCCTCCGTCTTGATACCCAGCACCTGATGGCGGGTGGTCTGGGGCTTGCGGGAGGTAATGCTCAGCTTTTGTCCGAGGATATGGTTCAGCAAGGTGGACTTGCCCACATTGGGCCGTCCCACAATGGCCACGAAGCCGCAGCGGCTGTCGGGATTCTCGGGGCGGGTCAGATCATCGCTCATGGTGTTTCCACTCCCAGTTCGCGCAGGGCATTGCGGGCGGCCTCCTGCTCGGCCACCCGGCGGCTGGAACCGGTGCCGGTGGTTTTGCGGTCGAGGGAGCCCAGTTCACAGCACACATGAAACGTCTGCTGATGGGCTTCACCGTCCACGGAGATCACCTCGTAGCGTGGCAAGGGGTACTGACGTGACTGCAGGTATTCCTGCAGACGGGTTTTCGGGTCTTTCTGGGTATCCTGCAGATCCAGCCGGGCAAGACGCTCCCGGAACCAGCGCAACACCTGCTCACGACAGGTGTAGAAATCGCTGTCCAGATAAATGGCACCGATGATGGATTCCACCGCATCCGCCAGAATGGACTCGCGGCGGAATCCGCCGCTTTTGAGTTCGCCGGATCCGAGCCTCAGGTAGTCTCCCAGCCCGAACTCTCGTCCGATCTCGGCAAGGGTCACACCTTTGACCATCCGGGCCCGCAAACGGCTAAGCTGCCCTTCCCTGGCCTTCTCGAAATGCAGGTATAGGTGCTCGGCAATCACCATGTTCACAATGGAATCCCCCAGAAACTCCAGGCGTTCATTGTTGTGGTTGCCGAAGCTCCTGTGGGTCAGCGCCAGCTTCAGCAGCTCCGGCTCGCTGAATTCATAGCCTATCTGCCGTTGCAGTCTGTCCAGATCCGGTGTGGAAATCACTCGCCTCTCATCTCGTATTCATGTCGGAATTGAATCACCGCATCCACATTGAAGAACAGATCGGTGCGCACCTCGTACTCCACGGTTACCAGCGCTACATCGCCACGCTTTTCCATGGTCACGTAGGATGCATCAAAACTATCCACGTTGTTGACCTGCAGCTGCTTCTTGACCCAGTTACGTAGCTGCACCGGTGTCATCGCCACAGGATTCTCGTTTTCATCCAGCCGCTCCATCAACTCCTGAACGGTCAGGTTATCGACATAGGCGGGGGCCAGGCGCACGGCCATCATCAGCAGGCCACCGAAAAACAACACCATAACCAGCATGACCAGCGTGGAAGCCCCGGCCTGGCGATGCGGAAAACGTTTGTTATTCATCTTGTTGATCTCCGAACAGGTTCGTTTCACTCAATAACATCGACACGATCAAAGGATGGCAGACTGGTCAGGGATTCCCAGTGCATCCAGATCGCAAATGCCTTACCCACCACCATGCTGTCTGGCACCGTGCCCCAGAAACGGCTGTCGTTACTGTTATCGCGGTTATCACCCATGACAAAATAATGCCCTTCCGGAACCTGCCACTCTCCCTCGCCGGCACCATTGGAGGGTCCGCTGTTCACAAAGATCTGGTGTTCGGCTCCAGGCAGGTACTCCACCCGCAGGTTGACCGGCGGAATCCGGGCAATCGACTCGGTAGGGATCTTCTCCCCGTTGATAAATAACTGCCGGTCCTGGTAACGGATACGATCACCGGGCAAACCAATCACCCGCTTGATGTAATTGGTGCTGCCATCCTCAGGATAGCGGAAAACCATCACATCGCCCCGCTGCGGATCACCGATATCCACGATCTTGGTGCCGGCCACCGGCAGGCGCAGACCGTAGGCGTACTTGTTCACCAGAATGAAGTCACCCACTTCGAGGGTGGGCAGCATTGAACCGGAGGGAATCTGAAAGGGTTCGACCAGGAACGACCGGAGCACCAGTACCACCGCAAGAACCGGAAAGAAGGACCGGCTCAGGTCCACCAGATAGGGTTCTGAGGATTCTTCCTCGTCACTGCTCTGGCCAGCCGTTTCACCTGCCGCTTCTGCAGCCGCCTGCCGGCGCTTGCGCAAAAACAGCAAGTCTGCCAGCCAGATAGCACCGGTCGTCAGGGTCAGCACGACCAGTACCAGAGGAAAATCGATATCCATTCAGGTGCCTTTTTGTCTTTGTCTGGTTCTTTGTCTAGTTGTCTACTTTCAGCACTGCAAGGAACGCTTCCTGGGGTACTTCCACATTACCCAGTTGCTTCATGCGTTTCTTGCCTTCTTTTTGCTTCTGCAACAGCTTTTTCTTACGACTCACGTCACCACCATAGCACTTGGCGGTTACATTCTTGCGCAGTGCCTTGACCGTTACCCGGGCAACGATCTGGTTGCCGATCGCTGCCTGGATGGCAATATCGAACATCTGCCGGGGAATCAGTTCTTTCATCTTGTCCAGCACGGCACGACCCCGGTAATGGGCCTGGTCCCGGTGCACGATCAGTGCCAGGGCATCCACCCGGTCACCGTTGATCAGCACGTCCAGACGCACCAGATTGGCCGCCTGGAAACGCACGAACTGGTAATCCAGGGAAGCAAAGCCGCGACTGGCGGATTTCACCCGGTCGAAGAAGTCCATCACCACTTCTGCCATGGGCAGCTCGTAGGTCACCTGCACCTGGGTGGCCAGGAAGTGCATGTTTTTCTGCACACCCCGTTTTTCCTCGCACAGGGCGATGACGTTACCCAGATGCTCCTGGGGCACCAGAATGTTCGCCTCTACGATCGGCTCGCGCATTTCCTCGATCGAGCCCACATCCGGGAGTCGCGAGGGGTTATCCACTTCCTTGACTTCGCCCTTGCTGGTAACCACCTGGTAGATCACCGTTGGCGCGGTGGTAATCAGGTCGAGATCGTATTCCCGCTCCAGCCGCTCCTGGATGATTTCCATATGCAGCATGCCCAGGAAGCCACAACGGAAGCCGAAGCCGAGGGCATCGGAGCTTTCCGGCTCGAAGAACAGGGAGGCATCGTTCAGGGTCAGCTTTTCCAGGGCATCCCGGAAATCGTTATAGTCGTCAGCGCTGACCGGGAACAGGCCCGCGTAAACCTGTGGCTTGACCTTCTTGAAACCCGGCAGCATCGGGGTTTCATCAGAAAACTTCTGGTGCACGATGGTGTCGCCTACCGGAGCGCCGTGGATATCCTTGATGCCGGCTACCATGAAGCCCACTTCGCCGGCTTCCAGAATGCCGGTTTCCTTGCGCTTGGGAGTAAAGATACCCACGCTGTCCGCATTCCACGCCTTGCCGGTGGATTTGATGACAATCTTGTCGCCTTTTTTCAGGGTGCCCTCGGTCACCCGTACCAGCGATACCACCCCGAGGTAGTTGTCGAACCAGGAATCGATAATCAGTGCCTGCAGCGGTGCACTGCGATCGCCCACCGGCGGTGGTATGCGGTGGATCAGGTCTTCCAGCACGTCTTCCACACCCATGCCACTCTTGGCGCTGCAGCGCACCGCATCGGTGGCCTCGATACCGATAATGTCCTCGATCTCCTGGGACACCCGGTCCGGCTCGGCCTGGGGCAGGTCCATCTTGTTGAGTACCGGAACCACTTCCAGACCCTGCTCGATGGCGGTATAGCAATTGGCAACAGACTGGGCCTCAACCCCCTGCCCGGCATCCACCACCAGCAGCGCGCCCTCACAGGCATACAGGGAACGGGAGACTTCATAGGAGAAGTCCACGTGCCCCGGGGTGTCGATAAAGTTCAGCTTGTATTCATTGCCGTCACGGGACTTGTAATTCAGGGTTACGCTCTGGGCCTTGATGGTGATGCCCCGCTCCCTTTCCAGATCCATGGAATCAAGCACCTGCTCGGCCATCTCCCGGTCGGTCAGACCGCCGCAAACCTGGATAAACCGGTCTGCCAGGGTGGATTTGCCATGGTCGATATGGGCAATAATCGAAAAGTTACGGATTCGGCTCAGTTCAGTCACAGACAATGAATACCTGCATAAAACGAAGGATTGGTGCCGGCCGGGCAAAGTCGCCAGCCGGCAAAGGCGTGATTTTAACGGTTAGTGTCCGCCATTACCACGATCAGGAAATGAGCGGCCGCTCATACTGGCGAATCAGGAAGCCGATCAGGGCATCCTCATCCAGCGGATAGCTGAACAGATTACCCTGGCACTGGGTACAACCCACGGATTTCAGGAACTCCAGCTGGTGCGGCGTTTCCACCCCTTCCGCCACGACATTCAGGTGCAGCTTGTGGGCCAGTGCCACCACGGCAGATGCCACATCCGTTGCACTGACGTTGTAGGGAATGTCGCGGATAAACCGGTGGTCGATCTTGATTACATCCAGCGGCAGCTCCTGCAGCGCCACCAGCGAACAGGAAGCACTGCCGAAATCATCCAGAATCAGCCGGATCCCCAGGTCGTTCAGGGAGACCAGCAGCTCCCGCAGCACACGGGTGTCCTCGTTCAGCAGATTGGCCGGCAACTCCAGCTCCAGACGCTCCGGTGATACGCCGGTTTCGGTGATCACGCTGCGGACCATATCCAGGAACCCGCTATCCAGCATCTGCCGTACCGACAGATTGACCGCCACGTTGAGTGACTCAAAACCGGCACGTTCCAGTGCCTGAATCTGGATACATGCCTGGCGCAGCGCCATTTCACCCAGACGCACAATCAGACCGGTATCTTCCGCCAGCTGGATAAACTGCTGCGCCGAAACCAGCCCTTTCTCGGGGTGGTGCCAGCGCAGGAAGGCCTCGACACCCACTACACGGTTACGCTCCAGATCCACCTTCGGCTGGTAGTGCAGCACAAACCGGTCGCCTTCCAGCGCGGTGGCCAGCTCTTCCTGCTGGAGCAGCCGCCGGGCCGCCTTGATATTCATCGCGGGGGTGAAGAACTGGTAGTTGTTACGGCCCAGCTCCTTGGCCCGGTACATGGCCAGATCCGCATATTTCATCAGGGTACCCGGGTCTGCGCTGTCCGACGGAATCATGGTGATACCGATACTGACCGTGACACCCACCTCGTGATCATTGAGCCGGACCCGCTGGCACAAACGGCTGAGAATCACTTCTGCCACCTTGCCGGCATCTTCCGGACCGCCGATTCCCGGCAACAGCACCACAAACTCGTCGCCACCCAGACGGGCGACCGAGTCCGCCTCCCGGACACAGCCGGTCAGCCAGCGGGATACCTGGCAAAGCAGCTCATCCCCCGCATCATGCCCGAGGGTGTCGTTGATCCGCTTGAAGCCGTCCAGGTCCAGGAACATCAGCGCTGCGGTACGATCAGAGCGACGACTGCTGCTGACCACATTCTCCAGCCGGTCACGGAACAACTGCCGGTTCGGCAGGCCGGTGAGCGGATCATAGAAGGCAAGACGATGCAGTTCCGTCTGGGCCGCCCTGAGCTGGGTATAGTCCCGCAGGCTCAGCACAATGCCATCCACCCCGGGCACACCGAGCATGGCGGTGAAGTGCCCCTCCATATCCCGCCAGTCACCGGCCGCATCCCGGGCCCGGACATGCACCGGCTCAAGGCTGTCCGCGTCGCCGGACAAGGCCTGCCCGAACGCCTGCATAATGGTATCCCGGTCGTCCGGATGAACCAGCTCGATAATTTCCATGCCCCGCAGGTTATCGGGGTCAAAGCCCAGAATCTGGTAGCTGGACGGGCTTGCGTACAGGGGCCTGCCGTCACGATCCAGCACCAGCGTGACATTGGCGGCCCCTTCGGTAATAGCGCGGTAATGGCCGGCGCTCATCTGAGCCAGCATGCGGGAGCGCAGCAGCACCAGAATAAAGGCAAACAGCAGCAGACTGATCACAACCCCCGAGCCCAGCACGATCGGCGGACGGGGATCGGCGGCGAGGAAATCAAATGCCGGTGTCGAGCGGGTTGTCAGCAGCCATTCCCGGCCGCCATGCTCGATGGTCTGGTCCAGCTCGAAGCTGAAGTCGTTATCCAGGGAGCCGAGATTCGAGCCGTACATCAGATTGCTGCGGGACTCGATGCCGTTATCGTAGATCCGCACTTCCAGGAACGGCGAGATCAGCCCGACAATGCCGTCAATCAGGTTGTTCATGCGAAAAGCGCTGAACACATAGCCGGCCAGCATCATGCGGCGCTCGTTGCGTATTTCCGGCACATCGCCGCCCTGATACACCGGGTAATACATCACGAAGCTGGCCTGATCTTCCGCCACTTCTTCCTGAATCAGCACCACTTTGCCGGTGACTGTCGGCACAGCGCGATCCCTGGCCCGCTCCATGGCATCCCGGTGCACCGGATCGCTGAACGCGTCATAACCAAGGGCCCGGCGGTTGCGCTCGGTGCCCGGCTCCAGGTAAACCATGGGATAGTAATCAGGGCCGGTCCCCAGCGGAGTCACCAGATAATCCACCACCCCTTCCTTGCGGACACCGGCAATGTGATCCGCCATCTGCCGCACGCCGATGCGTTTTACATAGCCGATCCCCTGGATACCCGGGTAGTAACGTTCAATATCCACCTTGTCGATGTAGGTACGCCATTCGTCACGGCTGACATTGCCCGCCACAGAAAACAATCCGGCACTGCCGGCCAGCACCTGCTCGTAATTCAGCAGCCGCTCTTCAATCGCGGTTTTCAGTTGCAGTGACTGGGTGCGAAACCGGGCCTCGGTGCGATCTTCCACCAGCCGGATGGAAAGCTGCCAGAACACAACCGTGACAATAAGCGCGGCAACCAGCACCAGCCAGGCCACCCAGGCATTGCGGGGTTTGATCAGCTGACGGAGGGGAACGTCCTTTTTATTCATCATGGGAGGGGTGTCCGTTCCTTGGAAAAGTAGCCAAACAGATGCCCGGAGTGTAACAAAAAACCCCGTTGCCTGTCCCTTACAGAACGGGCAACGGGGTTATCATTGGCGCAGTCAGCCGGAACCTCAGCCGGAGGGCTTCATCACCAGGTAGGTAGCACGTCCCTGCCGCACAACCCGCACCGACACGGGCCGGTCATCCGGCATGGACCGCACAATCTCCCGGAAATCCTCCACGCTTCGCACCGGTTGGCGATTCAGTTCGGTGATAATGTCTCTGGGACGAATGCCCGCATTGAGCGCCGGCCCGGCTGCCACATTGGCCACCACAACACCACCGGCCACGCCCATGGAGGCAGCGGCATCACCCGGAAGTGGTTCGACCGTCAGCCCCAGTGGTGCTGTCGAGGGCTGGGTGCTGCCACCGGAAGGTTGTTCTGCACCGGCCTGATCATCCGGCAGTCGACCGATCTCCACATCCAGGGAGATACGCTCCCCTTCCCTGAGCACGCTCAGCTCGGCCACCGAACCCACCGGCGTGCGACCAACCATCGGCGGCAGGTCGGAGGAGCGGCTCAGTTCCTCACCCTCGAACTCCAGCACGATATCACCGGACCGCAGGCCGGCTGCCGCGGCGGGCGAGCCGTCCATCACTTCCGCCACCAGCGCACCGCGCGGGCGACTCAGACCGAACGACTCGGCCAGATCCTTGTTCACTTCCTGGATCAGCACGCCCAGCCAGCCACGGGCGACCGTGCCCTTATCGCGGATCTGACGGAACACATTCATCGCATCATCAATGGGAATGGCGAAAGACACCCCCATGAAACCGCCGGAGCGGGTGTAGATCTGGGAGTTGATACCCACAACCTCGCCGTCGAGATTGAACAGGGGGCCACCGGAATTACCGGGGTTGATGGCGACATCCGTCTGGATAAACGGCACATAGTTTTCAGACGGCAGGGACCGCCCCAGCGCACTGACGATACCGGCAGTAACCGTGTAATCGAAGCCGAAGGGAGAACCAATGGCCAGTACCCATTCACCGACTTTCAGGTCACTGGACTGGCCAATACGAACCACCGGCAGATCATCGCCGTTGTTGATCTTCAGCACCGCCATATCGGAGCGCGGATCAGTGCCCACCAGCGTGGCCGGCAGTTCCCGACGGTCGTTCAGACGCACCATAATCTCGTCTGCGCCCTCAACCACGTGATTGTTGGTCAGCACATAACCGTCTTTGGAAACAATAAAACCGGAACCCATGGAGCGGCGCGGTTCCTGGCGACCGGGACCACCGCCGAACGGAGACTGGGGCCCCCGGAAAAAATCCTGCAGAAAGTCCGGCAACTGCTCGAACTGACGTTCATCAAAGGGCATCCCGTGGAAACGGTTGCCACTGCCCTGCGAGGCCGCTGCAGTGGTACTGATGTTCACAACCGCGTCGGTGTTGTCTTCAACCAGCTCGGTAAAGTCCGGCAGGCTGCGGGCTATGGAGGCATGGCTCCAGACCAGCAACGACAGGAACGCAATCAGCAGGCCCGCCGGATGCAAGCTAAAGCGGCCACCCGATGTCAGTTTGTGGGTCTCAGGCATGGATAACAACTCCCTCAGAATGATGAATGTGTCGACTTATATGTAAGGACAGCGCCAGCAAAATCAACTTATTCGGGCACAGCATCCCCGGCCACGGACGGTACATTCACTGCCGTCATACGCGGCTCCCAGTCACCGGCCGAACGACGCAGGGCACGCCGCACCAAGGCAAAGCCGACGGTCAGACCGGCCACCGCACCAACCAGCGCCGGCAGATCCCCTCCGGGAAAGAGCCAGTGGCCGGCCATGGCCCCTGCAACCATCAGCAAAAGCGGCAGTGCATAGACCAGCAACGAAGCCCCCAGCAGCGCTGACTCGCCAATCGCCAGGGTGACCTGGTCCCCCACCCGGGCACCCAGGATGTTATCCACCAGAATCTGGTTCGCCTTACCCTGGCTCATGGTGGCCAGCGCTTTCTGCCCACAGCCGTGGCGGGCGGAGCAGCTCTGGCAGGCACTCTGGCGTATGGTCATCACCCACACTTTGCTTCCGGATTCAGCGACTACCTGCCCGGTTTCGGTAATCATGGTGCCTCCCGCCCGAGCGAAAAGTTATCATCGATGGTCACCGATTCTGCCACTTTTCTTGCCGTTACCGGCGGCACTTCGCCGACCACGGTGACCCGTACCTGACCCGACGGAGACTCCACTTCACGCATATAAATAGTGGTAGCACCCACCCGGGTCATGCCGGTGGGCATCGCCAGCTTGCCTGCGGCTTCCACGAACACCGAAAAGGCAGCCAGGCCGTCCGAGAAAGCCAGCACCTGGCCGCGCCCGGACCCGGGTGCCGCCGCCGGCATAAAGCCTTCCGGCTGCCAGCCAAGCTGCCAGCCCACCACCGCGTCTTCGTTATCGGCCGGTGGCTGCTCTTCCAGGGTCCGCTCTATCTGATTGCCCTCACTCTGGACCTGGAAGGCGCTGTCCGGGAGATCGTCACGGATCTCCAGGCTGGTGAACTGGAAGTGTTCCAGCACCTCGCCACGGTGATCCCGCACATGCCCCTTTACCAGCAGGCCGGTGCCCTTCTCGAGCCAGAGTCGATGGCTGTACCGGAAACGGTCCCGGGCATTCAGTGCCAGAGTCACGGATTTATAACCGGCAACCCGGTCTTCCCCCAGCAGTTCTGACTGGTACCACTGGCTGCCCGGCATGAACTGATTCGCGAAGGCCTCGGCGAACGGACCGGATGGAATCACCTGCTCGAGTTTCAACCGGCCGTGGGCCGGCAATACGCAAACCACCTGCATGCCCTTGCGGACAATCTCGCCGTTGGCACCGTCCTGCTGGAACAGCCGCTCTTCCACCAGTCCGTCGCGATATCGGTGCGCAATCTGCATGGAACTGACCTGATCTCCCCGGGCATAAACGAACACCCCCCGGTAGGAGGTCATATTCATCGCAGGGCCCAGTTTATCCAGCCAGTATTCCGGGGACCGGCTTTCCGCCAGGGCCAGACTGCTGAGCAGGGTCAGCGTGGCCGCCAGCAGGGACAGGCCCGCCCGGGCAGGCCATCGTGCCAGGGCCAGCCCGGCCCGCAGGTGCATTGACGTATCACTACTCACCATTCCGTTATCCTTCAACGCTTAACGGTAGGAGGGACCCGATGCGCTGACCGCACGGGCATACCCGAGAGAACCTCGTCCCGCCGCCACACTGTTGTGCTGGGCGTGCCGCAGCAAATAGCGGCTCACCTGTTCCATCTGCGCCTCATCCAGCCCCTGGATGGCTACTTCAGGCATTACCTGCCCCCCGTCATTGCTCGCTGCCGGAGCAGGCGCGGGCGTGCGGTTATCAGCCAGCTCACCCGACGGCTCGTCCACCCCCGAACCCACACCAAATCCTACCAGCAATGCCAGCGCGACCGACGCTGCGGCCGGCCAGTGCCAGCGACGCGCCTGCGGCTCTGCGGCTACAGCGTCTGCCACATCCCCATCCAGCGTGCGGCGCACCCGTTCACTGATATCTGCCGGATAGCCACTGACATGACCTTCATGCATCAAGTCCCTGACCTGCTGCCAGCGTTGCCACTGATCCCGGAACTCATCCTGCTCCGGATGGGACAGCAAACGGCGCACAGACAGCTCGTCCGCCTCGTCATCCATCATGGCCGATAGTGTTTCTCTGAGTCGATCATCCATCGGATGCTAACCTCACTTACGCCGGGGAATCGTTCAATAAAGGACCGAGGTGCCGGTCGACGGCATCCCGGGCCCGGAATATCCGCGAGCGGACTGTGCCAATCGGACACTCCAGGATCCGGGCAATATCTTCGTAACTCAGCCCGTCGTATTCCCGTAACAGAAACGCCGAGCGCAGATCGTCCGGTAATTCATCAATGGCCCGCCCCAGCGCCTGGCGCAACTGGTCACGCTGCAGCATACGTTCCGGCGAAGCGCCGTCCCGCAGGCGCGAGCCATCTTCATAGTTTTCCGCCTCGTACACATCGGCACTTCCCTGGGGACGGCGGCCACGGGCTTCCAGGAAGTTCTTCGCGGTATTGACCGCGATCCGGTACAGCCAGGTATAAAAGGCGCTGTCTCCCCGGAAACGCTCGACAGCCCTGAACGCTTTGACAAAGGTTTCCTGGGTAAGATCCATCACTTCCTGCGGATCGTAGACGTAACGGCTGATAATCGAGGCTACCCGCGACTGGTATTTGATCACCAGCAAATCAAACGCTGCACGATCACCATGGCGCACCTTTCGTATCAGCTGCAGATCGGTCTGGCTGTCGCGCGCTTCTTCCGGGTGCGTGTTGTGTTTGTCCGGGCTCATGGACGGATAACCGGGCCTTGTCGTTGTTCGGGCTGAATGACGCGCAGCCCCGCTGGTCACGGAAAGTGTCATGCTGTTATTGTCCGGCTCGGGGTTGATTGCGGCACCCGGTTACGGGCACCCCCAGATACTGGCAAATAGACAGCGATCGCAAAGTTTAGTTCAATACACGTCCACATTATGGCCCGTGACCGATACCCGATGCCACAGTCTTACCAATACGATGTTCTCATTATCGGCAGCGGTGCTGCCGGCCTGAGTGTCGCACTCAATCTCCCGGACCACCTCAGAGTCTGCGTGGTCAGCAAAGCCGATATCAGCAGCGGTGCCACGCTCTGGGCCCAGGGCGGCATTGCCGCGGTTCTGGACGATGAGGACAGCACCGAGGCCCACGTCCGGGACACCCTTGATGCCGGCGGAGGGCTATGCCATGAGGATGCGGTGCGGTTCACCGTGGAGCATGGCCGGGAAAGCATCAACTGGCTGATCGAATCCGGGGTGGATTTTACCCGGGATGAAGACGAAAAGGCCCGCTACCATCTGACCCGGGAGGGCGGCCACAGCCATCGGCGCATCATCCACGCGGCAGATGCCACCGGTCACGCAGTATCCACCAGTCTGACCAGCCAGGCGGCACAGAAAGACAACATCGACCTGCTGTCCAACCGGGTGGCCGTCGACCTGATCACCAACAGCAAGCTGGCCTTGCCCGGTAATCGCTGCGTCGGGGCTTACATCCTCAACCTGGAAGACAATCATGTAGAGCTGTTTCGCGCCCGCTTTACCGTGATTGCCACCGGCGGTGCCAGCAAGGCCTATCGTTATACCACCAATCCCGACGGCGCATCCGGGGACGGCATTGCCATGGCCTGGCGGGCCGGCTGCCGGGTGGCCAACATGGAATTCAACCAGTTTCATCCCACCTGTCTGTATCACCCCCACGCCAAGTCGTTTCTGATCACCGAGGCGGTACGTGGCGAGGGCGGGCTGCTGAAACTGCCGGACGGCAGCCGTTTCATGGACCGGTTTGATTCCCGGGGCGAACTGGCCCCACGGGATATCGTGGCCCGTGCGATCGACCATGAGATGAAGCGACTGGGTGCGGACCACCTGTATCTGGATATCAGCCACAAGCCCGCGGATTTTGTCCGCCACCACTTCCCGACCATTTACGAGAAGTGCCTGGCCTTCGGCATCGACATCACCCGGGACCCGATCCCTGTGGTGCCTGCCGCCCACTACACCTGCGGCGGCATCATGACCGACAACCGGGCCCGCACCGACATCAACCAGCTTTATGCAGTCGGCGAAGCGGCCTTCACCGGCCTTCACGGTGCCAACCGCATGGCCAGCAACTCCCTGCTGGAATGCCTGGTATACGGCCGTGCTGCCGCAGCCGACATTGCCCGCCGGGAATCCGACATTCTGGCTCCGCCGAAAGCGCCGGACTGGGATGAAAGCCAGGTGCGGGATTCCGACGAGGACGTGGTGATTTCCCACAACTGGGATGAACTGCGCCACTTCATGTGGGATTATGTGGGCATTGTCAGAACCACCAAGCGCCTGCAGAGGGCCAAGCACCGGGTCGACCTGCTGTCCCGGGAGATCAGCGAATTCTACAGCAACTACCGGGTGTCCAATGACCTGCTGGAGTTGCGTAACCTGGTGACCGTGGCTGACCTGATTATCTGTTCCGCACTGCAACGCAGGGAGAGCCGCGGACTGCACTACACCCTGGACTTCCCCGGACTGCTTCATGAAACGGAAGATACGGTACTCTACCCGGTGAACTACCGGACACCGTCCTCGTAACAGCCGGGCCAATCAGTCCCCCAAAAGAGAATGCACATGTCAGATAACGCCGAGTTCAACCGATTGTTCTGGCACAGCCGCCGCGGCATGCTGGAACTGGACGTACTGCTGGTGCCCTTCCTCAAAGAGGCCTATCAGGATCTGCCCGAGGAAGACCAGCAGCGCTACCAGAAGCTGCTGAGCTGCGAAGATACCGATATGTTCGAGTGGTTTATGCAACGCAGCAAGCCGGAGGATCCGGACCTGCGTCGTATTGTCGAAATCATCCTCAACCGTGTACAACCGGATTGATATTCCGCTTCGCCCGCACCCGGCGCTGGCGCTGGCAGCCAACCTGCCCTGGTATCTGCTGGCCCTGTTCTGCCTGGTTGCAGCCTCCGGTCTGCCGGCACTCTGGTACATTGCCGGCCTGATTTCCCTGGCCATCGGCATCTGGCGAACAGCGCGAGCCCTGCAATCCGGCGAGGACTCGGTAAACGGGCTGATGATTGACCAGGACCGGCTCAGGCTCTGTTATTCCGATGGCCGGACCCAAACCGTCAGGGTGGCACCGGAAAGTCGCCTGGGTGCCAGGCTCAGCATCTTGAAACTGGTGCCCGAAGCCCCCATCTCTGCACCCATACCCGTGGTACTGTCCACCCTGCCCGGCATGAGCAACACCGATGCCGATGCCTTTCGCCGCCTGCGAGTCTGGCTCAGGCTGGGCAGCGGCCAAAGCGGAGACAGATCGCCGCAATCTTTCTGAATCATTCGTCCGACAACACGCCAGGAGCCGTCATGACAGAACACGCCACAGCCTCGTTCCAGCTCCCCCATCCGGCTGCCGTCACCCTGAGCGACCGGCAGCTGGTACGCATTACCGGCCCCGGCACCGACAAATTCCTGCACGGCCAGTTCTCCCAGAGCCTGGAAGAAATCACCTCCGGGCGCTCACTGCGCGCTGCCGCCTGCACTCCCAAAGGCCGGGCCTACTGCCTGACCCGCCTGGTTCGGGACGGCGAGGACGTTCTGCTGGATATGCCCGTGGCACTGGCAGAGGGCATCCAGAACCAGCTACGCAAATACCTGATGCTGTTCCGGGGTACTACCATGGAGACCCCGGAAGAGGGTCGTATTACCGGCCTGCTCGGACAAGAAGCCGCCCAGGCACTTTCCCCGGATGCCGCACAACTGGCCAATGACGGCGATACCCTGCCGTTACCGGACGGTTACCTGCTGCGCACCACCGATACCGTCGGGGGACTTCCCCGCTATGAATACTGGCAAACCGGCGGGCAGGCACCGCTGCCGGCTGACGTGCCTGCCGCAACACTGGCCGACTGGCACTGGTCGGAAATTGCCGCCGGGGTGCCCTCCCTGAGCCCGGCCAGCGACCAGCAGTACGTGCCCCAGATGCTTAACTGGCAGCACCTGCAGGGCATCCACTTCAAGAAAGGCTGTTACACCGGCCAGGAAGTGATTGCCCGCATGCACTTCCTCGGGCAACTGAAGAAAAGCCTGTTCCGCCTGCAGTCAGACTCCGCTCCGGAGGGCACTGTAGAAGCAGGATCGCCGGTAATGGCCGGAGACCGTGAAGCCGGCCAGGTGGTCAACTGCATCACTCTTGATAACGGCCAGGTTGCCATGCTCGCTGTGCTGCGCCATGCCAACCAGGAAGATACCCTGACCCTTGCCGACGGCACACCGGTTGCCATCCAGCCCCTGCCCTACCCGGTTCCCGAGCGGGAAGAGGCACCTGCTTCGGATACATAAGTTGACAGGAATAATCCTGAGAATTTGCTATAACTAAACCATTAATCAGGATAATTTTTTAGCTCCGCCCAGACCGGAGCAGAACTGCGGGTACAAGGTGACCATGTCGAACATTGTTGAAACCATCAAAAGCGACCTGACCGAAGCCATCGAGAACGACAAGCTGGTACTGCCCACCCTCCCGGAGGTGGCTTTGCAGGTAAGGGACATTGCCGAGGCGGAGGATTCCGCCATTCTGGATCTGGTAAAAGTCATCAGCAATGACACGGCGCTCTCCGCCCGCATCATCCGGGTCTGCAACAGCCCTCTGTTCCGGGGCTCACGGGCGATCGAAAACCTCAACATGGCGGTATCCCGGCTGGGCATGACGTACACCAGCAACCTGGCGATGGGTCTGGCCATGGAGCAGATGTTCCAGGCCACCTCCGACATGATCGACAAACGGCTGCGGGCCACCTGGCAGACCAGCACCGAAGTGGCCGGCGTGGCCCATGTGCTGGCCCAGCAATACACGCGCCTGAAACCGGACCAGGCGACACTGGCCGGCCTGGTGCACCTGATCGGCGTACTGCCGATTCTGCGCTATGTGGAGGATCGCGATGTCCAGATCAGCAGCATCATGCTGGACAATGTCATCGAGGAACTGCATCCGCGCATTGGCAGCCTGATTCTGGAGAAGTGGGACTTCCCCCGGGAACTGCAGAACGTGCCGCTGGAATATGCCCGCTTTGATCGCAAGGTACCGGAAGCAGACTATGCCGACCTGGTCATGGTCGCCAACCTGCAACTGATCGCCGGCAGCGATCACCCCTGGAATGAGATCGACAAGACCACGGTGTCCGCATTCGAGCGACTGGGCCTGGATCCCGAAGTGGATCTCAATGAGGAGGAAGACCTTAACGCCCAGATGGAAGCGGCAATGGCCCTTCTCAAGTAGTTATCGTCTTCCGGTAATCCATCAGTTCTTCTTATAGCTGGCGATCAGCCCGGCCCTGTCCGGCAATCGCCACTCCACCGTCGGCCGGCCTTGCTGCTCCAACCACGCATTCGCTTTCGAGAAATGCCGGCAACCGAAGAAACCCCGGTAGGCACTCAGGGGAGAAGGATGCGGGCCTTCCAGCACCAGGTGGCGGGTACGGTCGATGATGCGGCCTTTCTTGCGGGCATAGCTGCCCCAGAGCAGGAATACCACACCTTCCCGGTGCTGGTTGATGGTCTCGATCACCCGGTCAGTGAAGGTTTCCCAGCCCTTGTTCTGATGGGCTCCCGCGTTGCCCTGCTCGACCGTCAGCACACTGTTCAGCAATAACACCCCCTGCTCTGCCCAGGGCTGCAGGCAGCCGTGGTCTGGCGGTGTCATGCCGAGATCGGATTCAATTTCCTTGAAGATATTCACCAGCGATGGTGGCGGCGGCACATCGGGCCTGACGGAAAAGCAAAGGCCGTGGGCCTGGCCGGGGCCATGGTAGGGATCCTGCCCCAGAATCACCACACTCACCTTGTCCAGCGGCGTGCTGTTCAGGGCGTTGAAACACAGTTGGCTGGGCGGGAACAGCACCTTGCCAGCCTGCTCCTCAGCGGCCAGGAATTCCCCCAGCGCCAGCATGTAGGGCTGACGGAACTCGTCCGCCAGCCATTGATCCCAGCCGCGGCCGGGCTTCAGTTGCTGAGCCAGTGCCTGGGCCGGGTGCATGGGCTTACTCGCCTTCCGGCTTCTGCTCGGCCTTGTGCTCCGGGCGCATGGCCGGGAACAGGATCACGTCGCGGATGGACGGCGAATCGGTCAGCAGCATGGCCAGACGGTCGATACCGATGCCCTCACCGGCGGTCGGCGGCAGACCGTATTCCAGGGCCATCACGTAGTCGTCGTCGTAGAACATGGCTTCGTCGTCGCCCGCATCCTTCTCGGCCACCTGGGCCTGGAAGCGCTCGGCCTGGTCTTCCGCATCGTTAAGCTCGGAGAAGCCATTGGCAATCTCGCGGCCACCCACGAAGAACTCGAAGCGCTCGGTGACGAACGGATCGCTGTCCTTGCAGCGGGCCAGGGGCGACACTTCTTTCGGGTACTCGGTAATGAAGGTCGGCTGCATCAGGCGATGTTCTGCGGTGGCCTCGAAAATCTCGATCTGCACCTTGCCCAGCCCCCAGCTGTCTTTCACCTGGATGCCCAGATTCTTCGCCACATCACGGGCCTGGCCATCGTCCGCCAGCTGCTCCCGGGTAATGTCCGGGTTGTAACGCAGGATGGAATCTACCACGGTCAGGCGCTCGAACGGCTTGCCAAAATCGTATTCGATGGTTTCTTCGGTTCCGTCCTTCAGCACCCGGGTGTTGGTCACGGTGGTGGTGCCCAGCACTCTCTGTGCAATGGTCCGCAGCATGTCCTCGGTGAGGTCCATCAGGTCATTGTAGTCCGCGAAGGCCTGGTAGAACTCCACCATGGTGAACTCCGGGTTGTGCCGGGTGGACAGCCCTTCGTTACGGAAGTTGCGGTTAATCTCGAACACCCGCTCAAAACCGCCCACCACCAGACGCTTGAGGAACAGCTCCGGAGCAATACGCAGGTACATGTCGATATCCAGCGCATTGTGGTGGGTCACAAACGGACGAGCAGTCGCACCGCCGGGAATCACCTGCAGCATGGGGGTTTCCACCTCCATGAAGTCGCGATCAGTGAAATACTGGCGCATGGCGTTAATGATCTTCGACCGGGCAAGGAACACACGACGGCTGTCCTCGTTCACCATCAGATCGACATAGCGATGACGGTACCGGGCTTCGGTATCGGTCAGCCCCTTGTGCTTCTCAGGCAGCGGACGCAGAGACTTGGTGAGCAACACATACTCGTCCATGGTCACGTACAGGTCGCCCTTGCCGGACTTGGACAGGGTGCCACGCACACCCACGATATCCCCCAGATCCCAGTGCCTGGTGTCCTTCTGGACATCCTTGGCGGCATAGATCTGGATGCGGCCGGTCATGTCCTGAACCACCTTGAATGCCTTGCGGTCGAGCATCATGCGGCCGGCGATGGCCACCTGGATGCCCATGGACTCCAGCTCTTCCTTGGATTTGTCACCGTATTTTTCCTGCAGCTCGGCAGCGGTGGCATCCCGACGGAAGTCGTTGGGGAACGGATTGCCCTGCTCACGCAGCTCAGACAGCTTGGCGCGGCGCTCGGCAATCAGCTTGTTGTCCTCTTGCGGTGCGGCATTCTGGGTCTGTTCAGTCATCTTGGCTCACTAAAGAAGTCGGAATGGTCCGGTTTGATCTGAATGGCGCTGATTACAGCGCCATCTTCAGACTGGCTTCAATAAACTTGTCGATATCACCATCCAACACTGTCTGGGTGTTGCTGGTTTCCACCTTGGTACGCAGGTCCTTGATGCGGCTGTCGTCCAGCACATAGGAACGGATCTGGCTGCCCCAGCCGATGTCCGACTTGGCATCTTCCTGCTTCTGCTTCTCGGCGTTGCGTTCCTGCATCTCCCGCTCAAACAGCTTGGCCTTCAACTGCTTCATGGCCTGATCCTTGTTCTGGTGCTGGCTCCGGCCAGCCTGACAGGCCACCACAATGCCCGTGGGGTTGTGGGTCAGCCGCACCGCGGACTCGGTCCGGTTAACGTGCTGACCACCGGCACCGGAGGCGCGGTACACGTCCACCCGCAGATCCGCCGGATTGATCTCGATCTCGAAGCTGTCGTCCACTTCCGGCGATACGAACACGGAAGAGAAGGATGTATGCCGACGGTTACCGGAATCGAACGGGGATTTACGCACCAGACGGTGTACGCCGGTCTCGGTACGCAGCCAGCCGTAGGCGTAGTCGCCCTGGATGTGAATGGTGGCACTCTTGATGCCCGCCACTTCACCTTCCTGCAGCTCCACGATCTCGGCTTTGAAACCACGGCGTTCGGCCCAGCGCAGATACATGCGCAGCAGCATGTTGGCCCAGTCCTGGGCTTCGGTGCCACCGGAGCCGGCCTGGATGTCCAGGTAGGCGTTGTTGGCATCCATCTCGCCGGAGAACATGCGGCGGAATTCCAGCTTCTCCAGATCCTTGTCCAGCTCAGCCAGGTCCGCTTCAATCTCCGCGGCGGTACCCTCGTCTTCTTCCTCGGCGGCGATTTCCAGCAGCCCCTCGGCATCGTCCAGGCCGCTGGCCAGTTTATCCAGGGTGCGGACAATCAGGTCCAGATCTGACCGTTCCTTACCCAGCGCCTGGGCCCGGTCCGGATCTTCCCAGACCTTGGGGTCTTCCAGTTCCCGCTCTACTTCGACCAGTCGTTCACTACGCTGATCGTAGTCAAAGATACCCCCTGAGCGCGTCACTGCGCTCACGAAGCTCTTTAATCTTCGTAACGATGGGATTGATTTCCATAAAACCTAAGTCTCGCGTTGAAAAATGATGCGATCAAAACAGGGCCGGAATTCTACCGGAAATTGGCGGGTAATTCAGTAGCCGGAATATGGCGGCGGTGTGGTTTTAGCCGCGGAAAGACTATCGACGGGGTCTGTCCCTACGGGACTGACCCCTTTGCACGGATCCTCGGGGCTGGAAGCTCTGGGGTCAGTCCCGTGGGGACAGACCCCGCCGATAGTTTCTTCGTGTCCTTCCGTGGCAAACCTCAAAGCGGTTCGAGGTAATCCACCAGCAACTGCAGGTTGGTTCGCCCCCGGAAGGTATTGGCATCCGGTTTATACACCAGTCGTGCACCGGTGCGCGTGTAGTCGGGCACTTCCGGGCCGGTATTGAAGGCGATGCCGTCGATGAGCTGGCCGCCGCCGGCCGGCTGGACGGTGAGTTTGAGGTGATTCTCCCCCACGATACGCTGGTTGATGACCTGGAAGTCGCCATCAAACAGCGGCTCGGGGAAGTGCTGCCCCCAGGGGCCTGCCTTGCGCAGCAGAAAGGCGGTATCGAGGCTCAGTTCAGCCGGTGCCAGCGGGCCATCGGTGGTGATCGCCGCTTCCAGATCCGCGGCATCCAGCGTCTCGCGGACCGACTCGTCAAAGGCCTCCGAGAATCGCTGCAGATCCTCCCGAGCAATGGTCATCCCGGCGGCCATGGCGTGACCACCGAATTTCTTCAGCAACCCGGGCGAGCGGGTGTCCACGTCAGCCAGGGCATCGCGGATGTGTAGCCCCGGAATGGACCGGGCGGAACCTTTCAGATGTTCGCCGTCATCATCCGGTGCAAAGGCAATGGTGGGCCGGTGAGTCTGCTCGCGGATTCTGGCAGCGAGAATGCCGATGACTCCCTGGTGCCAGTCCTCATCGAACAACGCCAGCCCCCAGGGCAGTCCTTCCACATCCAGCGACATGGAGGCGAGCAGATCCTGGGCCTGGGTTTTCATTTCTTTCTCGATGCTGCGCCGTTCCCGGTTGAAGTTGTCCAGCTCCCGGGCCAGTCGCAGCGCTTCGTCCCGGTTGTCCGCCAGCAGACAGGCAATGCCGATACTCATGTCATCCAGACGGCCGGCTGCATTGAGGCGCGGCCCGACCACAAATCCCAGATCCGTGGAGCTGATCTCGCGATGGTCCCGGCCGGCCACCTCCAGCAACGCCAGTATCCCCGGACGGGCCTGCCCCTGACGGATTCTTCTCAGGCCCTGCTCAACGAAGATCCGGTTGTTATGGTCCAGCGGCACCACATCCGCCACGGTGCCCAGGGCCACCAGATCCAGCAAGGTCCCCAGATTGGGCTCCGGCTCCGGCAACCGGCCCTGTTCCCGCAGCTCTTTACGCAGGGCCGTCAGCACGTAGAAGATAACCCCGACACCGGCGGCATTCTTGCTGAGGAACGGACAGCCCGGCTGGTTGGGATTAACGATGGCATCCGCCTCCGGCAGGGTCTCCCCCGCCAGATGGTGATCGGTGATGATCGTCCGGACTCCGAGTTCCCGGGCGGCCCGCACGCCTTCATGGGCGGAGATGCCGTTGTCCACGGTAATCAGCAGATCCGGCAGCTCACCCTCTTCCTGCAGCCGGAAAATAATGCCCGGTGTCAGACCGTAGCCATCCGCAAAACGGCTCGGCACCCGGAAGTCGACGGATTGCAGACCCAGCATGCCCAGCCCCAGCACCGCTACCGAGGTACTGGTGGCTCCATCCGCATCGAAATCCCCCAGCACCATGACCGTCTGCTGATCACGAATGGCTTCCGCCAGCAGCTCAACGGCACGATCCACACCCCGCAGGGACAGCGGAGAGGCAAGATGTTTCAGGGTATAGCTGAGTTGTTCGTCCGAGGTCACCCCACGGGCGGCGTACAGACGACGCAACAAAGGCGGGAGTCCCTGCCCCCAGCCGGAAACCTCAGGCTGGGGGCGGCGCAGGATCTTCTTGCGCTCAGGCATTTTTCCAGTGCTTGCTCATGAAGTCCTGGACAGAGGGAAGGTCGTTATCAAGCACTGTAAAGCGCTCGTCACGATCGAACAGATCCGCCATGTGGTGCGGCAACGACGGTTTGACATCCAGACCGGATTTGGCCACCGCATCCGGGAACTTGGCCGGGTGGGCAGTGCCCAGGGTAATCATCGGAATGCTCTTGTCACGACGACAGTTGCGGGCTGCCCTCACACCAATGGCCGTGTGGGGATCCAGCAGATACTCGTTCCGTTCGTAGACATCGCGGATCGTTTCGCAGGTCGTTTCGTCATTGACCGCATCACTGTCAAACAGCTTGCGGGCATGCCGCCAGCGATAATCCTCAATGCTCACCGGTCCCTTGGCGGCGTTCTCCAGCAACTGCTTCACCGCAGCACCGTCCCGACCGTGCAGGTCGAACAACAGTCGCTCAAAGTTGCTGGACACCATGATGTCCATGCTCGGCGACAGGGTATGCTCGAGCTGGTGTTGCTCGTACTTGTTGCCGCTCATGAAGCGATGCAGGATATCGTTGCGGTTGGTGGCAATCACCAGCTGGGAAATGGGCAGGCCCATCTTCTTCGCCAGGTAGCCGGCAAAAATATCCCCGAAGTTACCGGTGGGTACCGAGAACGCCATGCTGCGATCCGGTCCGCCCAGCGCCAGGGACGCATGGAAGTAGTACACAATCTGGGCCATGATCCGCGCCCAGTTGATGGAGTTGACTGCCGCCAGCTGGGTCTTGCCCCCCAGGAACGACTGGTCACCGAAGCTTTCCTTGACCATCTTCTGGCAATCGTCAAAATTGCCGCGAATGGCCAGGTTATGGATATTCTCCCCGGTCACGGTGGTCATCTGCCGGCGCTGCACTTCCGAGACCCGCTCATGGGGGTGCAGAATAAAGATGTCCACGTGCTTGCAGCGACGACATCCCTCGATGGCCGCCGAGCCCGTGTCACCGGATGTCGCCCCCATAATCACCACATGCTGGTTGCGCTTCTCCAGCACATAGTCCAGCAGGCGACCCAGCAACTGCAGGGCAAAATCCTTGAACGCCAGGGTCGGCCCGCGGAACAGCTCCATCACCCACTCGTTGGTATCCAGCTGCACCAGCGGAGCCACCGCCTGGTGGGCGAAAACCTTGTAGGTGTCATCCAGCATCCGCCGGAAATCGTCTGCCGGTATGGCATCATCCACGAACGGGTGCATCACCTTGAATGCCAGTTCACTGTAGGACAGGCCGCGCCAGCTGCGAATCTCTTCCAGACTGAAGTGGGGCAGGGATTCCGGCACGTAAAGGCCGCCGTCAGTGGCCAGCCCGGTCAGCAGGACATCCTCGAATCCAAGAGCAGGGGCATCACCCCGGGTACTGATGTATCTCACGTGCTTACCTGTCAGTTAAAGTTTTCGGCGCGGATGCGGATTACCTGACCTTCAATGTCCGCCAGTGCTTCAAGTTCCTCAATGGCGCGGTTCATCTGCCGCTCCTGGACCGTATGGGTGAGGATAATCACCGGAATGCGGCCGTCCTTCAGCTCGGACTCTTTCTGCATGATGGACTCGATGTTGATGCCATGCTCACTCAGCACAGAGGAAATCTTGGCCAGTACGCCCGGGCGGTCCAGCGCCTGGATGCGCAGGTAATAGGCAGACTGGATATCTTCCATATCCAGCACCGGCAGATCATCCATGGCAGCGGGATCAAACCCGAGGTACGGCACCCGCTGGGTACTGTTGGCCGCCACGCTGCGGGCCACGTCCACGATATCCGCAATCACGGCGGAGGCGGTCGCCTCATCACCGGCACCGGGCCCGTAGTACATGGTCTGGCCCACGGCATCACCATCCACCAGTACCGCGTTAAGCACTCCGTCCACCTGGGCGATCAGGTGGCTGCGGGGTACCAGAGTCGGATGCACCCGCAGCTCGATGCCTTCATCGCGACGACGGGCAATGCCCAGATGCTTGATGCGATAGCCCAGCAATTCCGCGTGGGCAATATCGTAAGGTGTGATGCGGGAAATGCCTTCGGTATAGGCACGCTCGAACTGCAGCGGCACACCGAACCCGGCGGAGGCCAGAATGGTCAGCTTGTGGGCAGCATCCACCCCCTCCACATCGAAGGTGGGGTCCGCTTCCGCGTAACCCAGATCCTGGGCTTCCTTGAGCACTTGGGAGAACTCGCGGCCGGCGCGCATCTCGGTCAGGATGTAATTACCGGTGCCGTTGATGATGCCGGCAATCCAGTCGATGCGGTTGGCAGCCATGCCTTCGCGGACCGCCTTGATCACCGGGATACCACCGGCCACACCCGCTTCATAGGCAACGATGACACCGGCCTTCTCTGCAGCCTCGAAAATTTCGTTGCCATGCACCGCGATCAGCGCCTTGTTGGCGGTGACTACGTGCTTGCCGTTCTTGATAGCGGCCATGACCAGCTCGCGGGCAGCATCGTAACCGCCGATCAGCTCGACCACGACATCCACCGAGTCATCATTGACCACATCGAAAACATCGGTGGTGAACGGAATGTCGCCCAGGTCGATGTCATCCCGGTGGCGGCGGGACGCAACACGGGCAATGCGAATGTTGCAGCCAGCCCGCCCCGCAATCAGTTTCGCGTTACGGGTCAGTACGTTGAAGGTTCCGCCACCGACGGTTCCCAGTCCGCAGATTCCGACATTCACGTCTTTCAAGCTGTCACCTCTGTTCCCGATGGGTTGCAATAAGGGGCGATAGTATACCGGTTAAAGCGCGCCTGAATAAGCCCTGCGCCCCCTTTACCCTGCGGCAGGGTTCACAACAGGCCAAGGGCCTCTGCCAGGGCTTCCGCGGGCACCGCACCGGGAATCATCTGGCCGTTCTCGAGAATAATGGCAGGCGTGCCCCGCACACCCACCTGCTGACCCAGCTGCATCTGTTCCTGCACCGGATTGTCACAGCTCTTGCTCGGCACCTGTTCGCCATCCTTCGCCTTGTTCATGGCCGCCTGCTGATCATCACTGCACCAGACCGATTCATACTTGTAGAAGGATTTGGTGTCGGGGCCGCTGCGGGGGAATCCGAAATAATTAACGGTGATGCCCAGTTCGTTCATACGCGGCACCTGAGCGTGAAATCTCCGGCAATAGGGGCAGTCGATATCCGTGAATACGGCAACCTCCGCCTTTTGCTCGCCCTTGGCCGGATAGCTGATCACACCCTGCTTACCATAGGCTGCCATGGTCTTGGCCCGCACCTCGTCCTGGGCTGCTTCGGTGACGTTGATTACCGCTCCCGGACGAGCCTGCAGCAGCGAACCGAACATCAGATGTTCGCCATCTTCGCTGACATAGAAAATCTGCCCTCCGGCGGTACGCACCTCGTAGAGGCCGGAAACGTTCGACTCCTTTATCTGGTCAATGTCGCCGAGCATACCGCGCACGCTCTGGGTCAGGCGGGGATCCAGTGCGGCCGCGCCACTCTGTTCCGCCGGTTCGGCCAGCCGCTCACGGATCTTGCTGACCAGCTCCCGGCCATCGTCTGCATTAACCTGCATGGCGGCAACACTCAGCAGACAGGCGGTGGCCAGTACTTTGATTAGGGAAAATCTGAACATAAATACTTTCCTGATGGTGGTGGACCAACCGGCATGGAAGATCTGCCGGTAACGGATTCTGATTGCGACAGAGATTAAACCAAAAGGTTCATCCTAAACAGGCCCGCAGGGCAACAAAAGGAACCGGCTCACCCTCTGGGATGATGGGCCTGGTGTAGTGACTGCAGGCGTTGGCGGGCCACATGGGTGTATATCTGGGTAGTGGACAGGTCGGAATGCCCCAGCAGCATCTGCACTACCCGAAGATCCGCGCCGTGATTGAGCAGATGGGTCGCAAAGGCGTGCCGCAGGGTATGGGGCGACAGGTGTTTGCGAATACCGGCCCGGCTGGCATATTCCTTTATGCGATACCAGAATGCCTGGCGGGTCATGGCAGTCCCGCGATTGCCCGGGAACAGATCGTCACTGGCCTTGCCACGGAGCAGCTCCGGGCGGGATCCCCGCATATAATCCAGCAGCCAGTCCGTCGCCTCCTCGCCAAGGGGTACCAGTCGCTCCTTGTCGCCCTTGCCGGTGATGCGCACCACGCCCTGGCGCAGATTCACCTGATCCACCCGCAACCCGACCAGCTCCGATACCCGCAGGCCACAGCCGTACAACACCTCCAGCATGGCCCGGTCGCGGTGCTCGATGGGCTTCTCCGTATCCGGCTCGGCCAGCAAAAGATCCACTTCCTGCTCGGATAGCGCATCCGGCAGGCGGGCAGGTTTACGGGGACTGTCGATACGCAGTGTCGGGTCTTCTGCAATCAGCCCCTCACGCAACAGATACCGGTAAAAGCGACGCAGGCCACTGAGGCGACGACTGGCAGTGGAAGGTTTTGACCCATCGGCAAGTCCCGCCGACACCCAGCCCAGCAAATCGGACCGCCCCGCCGACACCAGTCCGGGCCGGCCAGGCTGAGATGCCAGCCAGCGGGAAAAACGCTCCAGATCGCTCCGGTAGGCCTGGCGGGTCTTCTCCCCAAGCCCGTCTTCCAGCCATATGGCATCACCGAAACGGGCGATGATCGACTCATCCTCCGGCCGCACCGGTTTTCGGGTAAAACGACGATCCTCTGCCATCCCCAGTCAAGCGCTCCTGTTCAGCAATTCCGGAAACCATAGCAGATCCCCAGACGCAGAAAAGGCAGCCAATGGCTGCCTTTTCCGAACCTCATCTGATTGTGATCCGAAGACCAATCAGTTGAGCTTTTCCTTGATCCGCGCTGCCTTACCAGACAGTTCACGCAGATAGTACAGCTTGGCCTGACGCACGTCACCACGACGCTTCACGCTGATGCTGTCAATCAGACGGGAATGAGTCTGGAAAGTACGCTCAACACCTACACCGTAGGACATCTTGCGAACGGTGAAGGAAGAGTTCAGACCACGGTTGCGCTTACCAATCACAACGCCTTCGAACGCCTGCAGACGCTCACGGTTGCCTTCGGTAACACGTACCTGAACGATCACGGTGTCGCCCGGGGCGAACGCCGGCACTTCCTGCTTCAACTGCTCTGATTCAATCTGACTGATGATGTCATTCTTGCCGCTCATCGTAATACTCCTGCTACCCAATCTTTCAATGCCCTGACGATTCAGAGGCACCCGGTTCACTCAAAATTTCTTCCAGCAGCGCACGTTCCTCATCCGTGAACACCCGCTCTTCCAGCAGGTCTGGGCGTCGCTCCCGGGTTCGCCTCAGCGACTCCCTGAGTCGCCAGCGCCGGATCTGGTCATGGTGCCCACCCAGCAAAACTTCCGGTACTGCCTGACCTTCATACACTTCCGGTCGCGTGTAATGGGGGCAATCCAGCAGTCCGTCGGCAAACGAATCCTGCTCAGCCGACTGCGAATGCCCCAACGCTCCCGGTATCAACCGGGTGACCGCATCCATTACTGCCATGGCGGCCAACTCGCCCCCCGACAGTACAAAATCCCCCAGTGACACCTCCCTGTCTACTTCGGCCTCGATCAGGCGTTCATCAACACCTTCATAACGACCAGCCACCAGTATCAGTGAAGACTCTGCCGCCAGCGATTCCACCACTGACTGGTCCAGCCTTTCTCCCTGGGGGGAGAGATATACAACACAGGGCTTACCCGGTGCCGCCTCACGGGCTGCATGAATCGCGTCCCGCAAGGGCTGTATCTTCATCAACATGCCGGGACCACCGCCATACGGGCGATCATCCACTGTGCGGTGCCGGTCATGGGTATATTCCCGGGGGTTCCAGCTACGAAACGTCAGCAGACCTTCACGTACAGCCCTGCCGGTAATTCCGTAATCGGTTACCGCACCAAACATCTCCGGAAACAGACTGACTGCGCCAATCCACACCGTCAGAACTCCGGATCCCAGTCTACGGTCAACCGCCCCGCACCCGGATCCACATCCCTGACAACCTGGTCCGGCAACCAGGGAATCAACCGCTCGCGCTGGTCAATCGACCCGGCATCGGGCCGCACCACAAGCACGTCATTGGCCCCGGTTTCCATCAGATGGTGAACATAACCAAACCGTTCACCGTCGACCGTTTCAACCGCGAGACCTTCGAGCTGATGCCAGTAATACTCGCCTTCCGGCAAGTCCGGCAACGCGTCGGTAGGAACCAGAATATCCGCACCGCTGTAGGTACGGGCCTGATCCCTGTCATCAATTCCTTTCAGCCTGACGACAATCCCCTGCCCCTGGCGGCGACCATCGATCAGCTTCACAGGCATCCGCTTACCGTCCAGAACCAGGGTCCAGTCACGGTATTCGAGAATGCCTTCCCGGGGATCCGTATAGGAGTAGACTTTCAGCCACCCCTTGACCCCGAACACCGAGGTAATGCGGCCAACCACAGTTTCCTGCGAACGCTGTGTCATGCCGTCACCCCGGTAGGAACCTGATTACTCGGCAGAGCCTTTCAGCAGCTGCGCAACACGCTCGCTGGCCTGTGCGCCCTGGCCCAGCCAGTAGTCAACACGGTCACGGTCGATACGCAGACGCTCTTCCTGGCCGCGGGCAACCGGGTTGAAGAAACCAACACGCTCAATGAAACGGCCGTCACGTGATTTACGGCTGTCAGTGACTGTCAGATGGTAGAACGGGCGCTTCTTGGAGCCACCACGAGCCAAACGGATAGTTACCATTTAACCAATATCCTGTTCTGTTGTACGAACTTTGTAAGATTCATGCCTGCCGGAGCCGGCTGGCACGAAGCCCCATACTCGAAAGGGGCGCTATTCTATGCTAAAAAAGCGCCAATGAAAACAGGGAAAACCCTTTCTTACAGGGTTTTTCCCGTAGGGCTTTCTACATACGCCCGAACGGTGGCATACCACCACCTCCGCCGCCCGGCGGCATCATGCCACCCATGCCGCGCATCATGTTGGCCATGCCGCCTTTCTTGATGCACTTCTGAAACCGTTTTCGAGAACCTGCGTGAGTGAGTAAACCGCTAACTAATTGTGCCTGCAACCTTTCTCACAGACGAAAGCGTTTCTTGATTCACTTACACTTTCGTTTTAGTGCCGAATGAAGCGAAATCAGGCTCCATTGTTGCAGTTTAGGGCACTTTTTATAAGAGGCTGCACCAGCTCTTCTTGCACATAAAACTGCCCAGCCCACCTGGTCCGTACTTGAAGTCGGCAATATGCTCACGCAACCATAAACTAGTTTCTAGCCGTCACTAAGCTCGGGTATTAGATCTTTTGGCGAGCATTCAAGCAGCTTGGCGAATACATAAAGTTTTTCGAGCGTAATGTTGGCCTGCCCTCTCTCTATCTTGCCGACGTAACTTCTGTCTATCCCAGCATCGTGCGCCAACCGCTCCTGAGAGAACCCTTTCGATTTTCGTATCGCTCGCAGATTCCTTCCAAAAGCCTCACAAACAAGAGAACCCATTTCTTGCCCTCACAAAAGCAAGACTATGGTTTCTTGAGGCATGTGAGACCACGGCATATACTACCCATTTTTCACAATCGTCCCGACCCACTGCCAAACAAACTTAGGGCTCTCTCATGAAGGAATCGAAGCAGGTTCGCGTTGACCAAATTTTGCTTCAGCTTGTGAAGCAGCTCGGGAATAGTCCTTTTTCAACGACACAGATTCGAGATTTGTACGCTGCCCAAATTCCCAACGCTCAGAGCCTGGACCGCAGCTTGCTTCGCAAACACATCTACAGGGAAGTGCTCCGCCTGGTGTCTGCTAACGTTTTGGAAAGGCATCATGGTGAGACAGGCAGAGGCTGCAAATTCGTCTATTGCGGTGCGCCAGAAGGAACCTCTTTTGAAGTTAAACCTTCACCCTATGGCCAATTAAAGGAAGACACTGAGTCCCATATGGACCCAAAAACGGTAAGAGATTTAAGAGAAGAGCTTTCGAGGCGAAAAGTCGAATTGATAGCAAGCATTGGAGAAGCCGAGGAGTATCAGCGCCTTTACAACAAATTTCCGGCGCTTCAGAAAATCGTCAGAACACAATACATAGAGTCTCGCGACCGGAGTACAAAACTCTTGGGCCAGCTTCGTGCCGTGGAAACAGTTATCGCCGATCTTGGGCTCAGTGCATGATGCAACTCCGCGCTTGGCAAGTTGAGTGTATTGAGAGAGCATTAGCAGCCTTTGAGAGCAAAACGCATTTTCTCTGCCATGCAACACCAGGCGCGGGAAAAACCGTTATGGTGGCATCGGTTGCCAATGGGCTTTTCCAGCAAAACAAAATCGATTTTGTTCTTTGCTTTTCACCGTCGCGCGCAGTCGCCGAGGGTGTGGCTTCGACATTTAGTCACATTCTTGGGCGAAGCTTTAACGGCCAGATAGGGGCGGCCGGCGGATCCTACACATACCAATCCATGGATACTCTCCCTGAGGAATTATGGCAATTACTGCAGGAATATCGAGTCCTTGTAGTTCTCGACGAAATACATCATTGCTCAGGGGTCGTATGGAACAAATCTCCCATTGGAAATAGCTGGGGACGGACCATTCTGGATAAAGTGCAGGGAAAAGCGCGCTACACGATGGCGCTCTCGGGAACACCCTGGCGGACCGATGACAGCCCGATCGTTCTCTCTCAGTACATGAAATCTACCGGAACAATTTCCTGCGATTATGAATACGGTTTGCAAAAAGCTGTCTCAGACGGCGTATGCAGAGCACCGAAAATCGTTCTCACGGACAATCGTGAAATTAGCCTGAACTCAGCAGTCTTCGGCCTCAAAACATTCGCAAGCATCAGCGAATCTCTCAAAAATGAGTACATAGCCTATCCAGACTTTTTATTTAGGGATGAGGTTATTGACCACGTTATTTCTGAGGCGTCAGGAAAGCTAACCCACATACGAAAGCACACTGCGCACGCAGCGGGCCTTATTGTTGCAGCATCGGTGGCACATGCTGAGCAAATCGCCATGCGACTTGCATTGGTTGGCGAACACCCAATAGTTGTCACTCATCAAACCCCGGAAGCCCAGCGCGTCATTTCAAATTTCAAAAATTCATGTGATCGTTGGATTGTATCTGTAGGGATGATTAGTGAAGGCACCGACATTCCAAGGCTTCAGGTTTGCTGTCACCTCAGCCGTATCCGTACGGAACTTCATTTCCGGCAGGTGCTCGGTCGGATTCTAAGGCGCCAGAAAGCCGATCCGTTGGAGCCGAATGCTTGGCTTTACGTTTTGGCAGAACCAAGTTTGGTGGAGTTTGCACGCAGAATTGGCGAAGATCTTCCCGGGGAAAAAGTTGTGTCATTTTCCGAAGACTCGGAAACTGGAGGCGATCAGAAATCGAAAGCGTCGAGATTTTACCAGGACGAAGGGCCTGATTTCACATGGGAGATCGCAAAACAAAATTCACTTGAAAGCTCTGTTCAATCCAGCGAGTCCCCAGATGATGAACAAATTGACCTTCGCGTTAGCAGCCAGTACTGGAATGAGGTTCTTTCCCTTTTCGCAACTACCTACTAAGACTCCCAACCTGCGAAAAATGGCGAGTTGATCAGCCAAAGCCATGTAACTAAGCCTAATAGGCCAAGTCGCTACTCTCGACCTTTCAGCGGCTGATCCCGGTCCTGCATGGAATCTTCGGGCGCGTCCTCATCGAAATCAAAATATTCTTCCCAAACGGGGTCGGTTGGCCGCTCAAAGCGTTTCACCGAGCCCTTCAAGAGCTCCAGTGGCGTCAGTTCGTGAGGGAGCGGCTCGACCAGTTCATCCGCATGTGCGCCTCTGGCATCAAGACCTTCCAAGAGTTCTTTTTCTGACAAGGGTCTCTTTGTCATCGTATTCTCCGACAAAATTACCTTTTCATTGTAGCAATCCTCGGAACGTTGAACCGTGCCCTCAGTCGAGGGTTTCTAATCATGCACGGCAATGGGTCAGTCAGTGATCGACTCACAACAATTTGGCCGTCTCAAAGCATAGTTCGACCCGTGTCGAATCCAACTTCTTTGCAATGACGACAAAGCGGTCCTTTTACACCGCCTTGATATTGACTCTGACCCCATATTAAGTCCCCCAAAGGTGTTTTCTAAACAAAAGCGAACATTCAGGGCGCTCACGTTTCGATGTTGCATCTTCCTTTCATTACTCTGGTAGCGATTCCCGAGTCAGATTAAGCCCGAGTCATGCCAAATGGTTCTGCAAACATACTTTTCGGCCACCTGTTTGAAATCTGGTTCACTTGATTTCGGTCAGACCGTCTAGAGATAAATCGATCTGACACCATTCTCAAGGTAAGCCGATACAACTAAGTAGAACTGATGGCAGATTGATCGATTTGCTTGCATGAATAATGTTGCGTTTTAGCTTGGTCTTATTGTGTCTGGCTTCAAGCTGTTTCTGGTCTGGCCATGTTGTTATGGATAACCTTAGGCCCGTCGTTCTTCTGACTAACTTTGATAGACCAGGGATGTCCTGGGGGATTGACTCTGGCGTCGTAGTAATGAATCTGGAAAGTAGGCATGTGGAGTTGATTGAGCTGCTGCCCCAGCCGGAACACGAAGGAGTTCTGTGCGGTGACAAAGAGATGAACCCGATCAACCTGTTTGTGTGCACGGATCAGGTCATTCAGGTACTGACTTATCTGGTGGGCAAATCGGGCCTGCTTATCCGCTGAAGATATCTTATCGTATCCTGCCAGTCCGTCGGAGTAATGCACGAAATAAAGGGGAAGACCCGGGAAGTCTCGTGCCATTGCGTGCCGGTCCATTTTTATGCTGAATTCCAAGCAGACGCCGAATTCCTTGTCTTCCAGATTTACAGCCGGAATCGACTGGAGTTCCAGTTGCGCGTCATCATCTGGTTGATCGTTGTCGTGCCAGGCATCCTTTTGTCGGTCATAGTCGCGAACATGAATGGGAGTTTTGTTCCCCCAGAGGAAACCGGCACAAGCGACCATGGGAACCTGAGCGAGGCCACCGTACATGGGGATATAGTCGTTGGGATCTCCACCTTTTGCAATTTTCTCCCTCAAGTCGGCAATCTTGTACCGGATCCTATTAAGCTGCTCTTCAGGGTTGGTATCACGGCCATCGACGAGAACCACTTCATCGCGGTTCACGCTGGCATATTCCTTGGGAAGATTCTTGATAAAGCCTCGACGTTCCAGATTTGGTAGCCCAAGGTGTTCAATGGGAAGAATGCGTTTCCGTGAGTTAATCTTGACTGCGACTCTACCTATGTACATTCCAAAACCAATCAGGAAAAAACCTGCAACTATAGCGGAAACCTGTGAAACGATACTTGTGTCAGAATTAAGTAGAGAAACGGTTAAGGGTTCCTCCGTCCAGCCGTTTGGGATAAGAAAACTAATAGCGCTTTGGATAGCCCCGAACGGCAGAGCAATCAAAGAAGCCCCTGTAAGTACACACAAAATGGATAAGCTCCATTGGGTCCGCTTCCTGGCCGTATAAATCAACTTCAAAATCGTCTGAAAAATATTCAGCGCCGTCTGCGTTTTCCCCATCACCTAATCTCCCTGGATGACCGCCCCAAAACACCTCATCGTAATTGGCCTCTAGCCTGTTGCCAACTACCCTATACAGGTTGAGAAGATATATCGATTTTCAAAAGCCTACATCTTGCAAGCAAATTTATTGACCCAATATATTGTTTGACACCCAGATGGCGCAGGAGGCCGGATTTGCCTGTTAATTTCAGAACAAATTTTGACAATTTCCTGGAAAAGGCTTGTGAAGAACTGGACATACCTGACGACAAAGCCGAAGAGGCGCGAACGCGCTACAGGTCGGTCGGGGAATGGCTTCGACGGCCGGCGTCACGCGTAAAACGGTACGACCCGGAGATATACTCCCAAGGTTCATTCCGTCTGGGAACTGTCGTAAAGCCCTATAACCGCGATGGGGAGTACGACATTGATCTGGTCTGCAACCTGGAGTCGACAAAGCTTGAGTGGTCTCAGAAGTCTCTGAAAGAGGCTATCGGCGAAGAGATCAAGCTCTACGCCAGTGCCAACAACATGAACAAGCGCCCCGAGGACGGCAGACGCTGCTGGACCTTGAACTATGCTGACGGCGCTAAGTTCCACATGGACATACTGCCCGCAATACCCGATGACGACGACTTTCGGATGACTCTTGAAAGCCAAAATTTTTCAGCCGACGAATTTACTGGCCTAGCGATCGCCATCACGGATAACAAAGCAGTGAGCTTCCCTATTCATGGGACCAGGGAATGGCCGAACAGTAATCCCAAGGGCTACGCTGAGTGGTTCAAGTCCCAGATGAAAGTCGAGTTTGAGCGTGCTCGGAACTTGGTTATGGAAAGCATGCATGCCAGCTCGGTCGAGGAGGTGCCTGATTATAAGGTGAAGACTCCGCTTCAGCGGTCGGTTCAGTTTCTCAAACGCCACCGAGACCTTATGTTTGAGGGCCATGATGACAAGCCAATCTCTATTATCATCTCCACGCTAGCCGCCCATGCCTACGATAACCAAGCGAGTCTCAGCGAATCCTTACAGCACATCGTTAACAACATGGAGCACTACATCGAGGAAGGTCCAGAGGGACCCGTGGTAAAAAATCCGGTCAACCCGATGGAAAACTTTGCGGACAAATGGCCAGAGCACCCTCAGCGCAAGGAGTGCTTTTATAGGTGGCTTGACCGGGTCAAAAGAGACGTCAACGATGCTTTGAATAGTGCGGACGTAAGCCAGGCCACCGAGCTTCTTAGAGAAGGCCTAGGTGATGTGGTCGTGAATCAAGCCAGGAAGAAATCGGGGATTGTGCCATCCGGATCCACCACTAGTTTGGCATCATATCAAGGCATTCCATCGCCTTTCTCTACCCAGGGCGTTGCAGGTTCCCTTGGGATATCTAGCCTTAATGAGTTGAGAAAGAGGAGGCTTAGCCTCTTTGAGGCCCCTCATGTAAAGCAACCTAGCTTTAGTCTCCGAAAGGATCTTGGAGCCCAGGTGGCAGTTAACGCCGTCTTTGAAATTGGCTCTCAGAGAGTTCAGCTGACAGATGATGGCCCTAAAGTGAGCAAGCACGGTGCCATTCAGTTCCAAGCCCACGTAATTGGAGTTGGTAATTTTGACCAGGTTGTGTGGCAAGTAGTAAATACTGGTAGGGATGCTGCCAAAGACAAATGTTTGCGTGGCGGGTTTTATTACCCGAGAAACAATGACTCTAAGCTTGGCTTAGAGAGAAAGGAGAATACGCTATACACGGGCAAGCATTGGGTCAGATGCTTTGTTTTGTATCGAGGTCGATGCGTTACCTACAGCGATCCATTCATCATCAATATCGCCTAGTCAATTTGACCTGCCCCCAATTGTTTAACCGCTCCAGTGTCGGCGACGACTACTACATTGCGGCTGCGACTCCCTCCCGCAGCCGCTGCTTTGGGCGTTATGCTTCCGAGGAGTACATGTCACCGGAATCAATGGAGAGGCTTCAAAAAATCCTGCAACAGAAAATCCTGCAACAGACATTGGAAGTATTTGAGTGGCGTGGGCCAAAACAGCACGGTCCAAGTGCCTGAGCATAGCCAATGCGTCAACGGGACCGCTTTGTTCCGCTGCCGTTCCACAAATCGACCCGCTACGCCGGCGTTATTGCCAAACCTGAATGTTCGCTTTGCGACCGTAGCAGCTAAACAAAAGCGAACATTCGAGTCAGAGCTTTCCTTCACAGACTCCAAGCCAATCACAGCCATCTCATCCAGTATGATTGGCAGAGCAAATTGCAGACGCTGAATGATTAAATGGCAGAAATCTCCGTGCTTGGCTAAGCTATTGTTTTATAGATTCATGTGCAGCGTGATCGATGGTTTAAAGTCAGTGGTCATGACGCAGTCAAATTTCTGCAATGGTAAAGCGCATTGCCCAATCGCTGTAGCACAGAATCGGACTTCTGCCCATGAAGCAATATATGGTAACTGAGCAGTTCAAGGCTGATTGCACCGAGGCGGTTTATGAGAGGCTTGGCCGCAAAGGTCGCATGCTGCCGCCGGGGCTTCACTTTGTGAACTCATGGGTGAACAAGGAACTCGGTATTTGCTATCAGCTCATGGAAACTAGTGACTTTCGATTGTTTAGCGTCTGGACTCAAGACTGGGACGACCTCATCGAATTTGACATTGTGCCTGTAGATGGCTCATCTCAAAGTCAAAAAATTCTTATCAAATAGTTGTAGTACGTTCCGGACCTCGCGGCCCTATACCGGACGCCCTTGACAGGGCACCGCTAAACAACGGCGATAAATCAGGGAGTAGCCATCAATGGAGTGGCGCAAGGACGATTACTTAATCACTGACGATAAGTCCAAGGTGCAACTGGATATCGTCCACCGCTTGCTTGCTGCAACCTATTGGGGTGACCGCCGTCCCCGAGAAACCATAGAGCGCATGGTTGCTGGTTCCATCTGCTTCAGTCTTTACCGGGATGCCACTCAGATAGGTTTTGGGCGGGCAGTCACCGATAGTGCTACGTTTACCTGGGTCGCGGACATTGTGGTTGAGCCGGAGTTTCGGGGCGCTGGCCTGGGACAGTGGATCGTGGAATGTTTGGTTTCGCACCCAGCCATAATGGGAACTCAAATGGTGTTGCACTCCCGCGATGCTCAAGGGTTGTACGAGAAGTTTGGCTTCTCTGGAAATAGTGCTCTTATGAGCACCAAAATCACTGATCTATAACAAGTCGCAGCAATACGCGGCCGATCGCTGCGGGACGCCCTTTCCATGGCTCCTTCGTTGCCATTCCAAGGTCGCCGCTGTGCTTGGGCGTTATAGAGCAATTGAAATACAGCAAGATTCGGGTCAGCAGTAGTCGTTTCGACTCCCAATATGGCATCTGTTCGGGCATGTGCCCTTTTACTAAGGAGAGTGAAGTGCCAGTAACCGGCGAATGTTTTTGCGGTCAGGTGAGATACCAGGTCGATGGCACGCTTCGTGATGCCAGGTCTTGCCATTGCTCCCGTTGCCGAAAAGCATTCAGCTCCCAGGCGTCAGCATATGCGCTCGTGGAACCATCGGAGTTTAGGTGGCTATCCGGCGAGGAATTGCTTACCTCCTACGTCGGCAGCTCATGATCCCTGAGAATGTCTGGTGCCATGGTAGCGCCTTTGTCCACATCAAAGGGCGGCAAAATTCAAATCAGCGCAGTAACTAAAATAGAGATGTCCACGACACAGGGGGCCTCTTCCTTTTGTGGTTTTTTCGTTGGAAAATGGATTATTGATGCCCAGTCGGAGGGATTTGTATGACGGAAAGAAAATCCTACAGCCTGAGTGATCTCGTTGCCCAGTGTGACCCCGACGCCCCGATTCCAGATACGCTTCGAGAATGGGAGCGGATGGTGCCGGTTGGATTGGAACTAGTCATCACGCGGCATGCAGTCGACGTTGTTAATCAGGCGATACGAATTTGGGAATCGAGGGAACGAGCATTGGACTGGCTCCAGCGTCCGATTCCAGCGCTTGAAGATGAAAGACCTTGCGACCTGCTGGGTACCCCTGAGGGTTGTTGCCGGATAGCGTCGGTGCTCCAGAAAATTGAGCATGGTGATTTCAGCTGAACCTACAGATGAATACTCGCTTTTTCATGTTCATCGTGCCCGCCTGTGAAGGCCCTACCCCGAGATTGAGATCTACTAAAAACTGAATAATCCGAAGTGATAAAACTCTAAGCAGGAAATCTTATCAATCGACCCGTTGCGGTGTCCGCTTTGCGACTGTCCCGCATCCAAGCCAAGACAAAAGCGGACATTCAGAAACGATCGAATTGACCACAGAGCACCACGCTCGGCTGATTCAGATCAAAGAAGATCAAGCACATCGGACCCTGGCAGATACTCTGGAATACCTCATCGACCAGGCAGAGGGACAACGACAAACTGGCTAAGCAATACAGCATTGTTCCCAAAAACCCCTTACCCCCAAACAGCCCCATTGGCATCAACAAACAGCACCAGGTCGGATTCCGGTGCTAGGCTTTGAGTTGGTGGGTTGGGGACAAAAAGGTCTCTCTTAGCCAGTTAGAATCCAGGGTCCTTTCTTTTATCCCACGACTCCAGAACGAACATTGCCAAGGTATGAGCACTATGAATTGCCAATCGGGCGTGCCTGGGCTCCAATTTATAGATCTGCTTCCCTGCTCCATGAGCTGAGCTGGCGTGTGTACGTAGCGCCCGAACACCATCAACGATTGAGTGCATCCCTGATAGAATTTTGCGCAAATCGTTGTCTTCTATGCGCTTCGAGTCAAAGTTCAAGTATTCGGCCACTGGCTTCCAGAGGTTTTTCAGATCCTGTTTTGCCGGTTTCTCCAGCATCTCTTGGTCGATCATGATCTTGAAAAGAGACTCAAGAATATTGCATGCAGCTGAGCATGCCTCGCGAGGCTCAGTATTCGTATTGTCTATCGCTCGCTCGAATTCCATATCGATAGAGATTAACTCACGACCTTTGATCAGATCAGATAGGCTCTTTGTTGCACCCTTCATCCCTACAGCCGACTGAACCTTTCCTCCTATTCGGTATACCAGGTTATATCGCTCAAGCACTTCCTTTGTCTTTCTCTGAAAGGTCTCCCGAGACAAAGACCCTGGCGGTGATCCAAACAGCTGCGAGTGATGATCATCCGGAGTCTCCATCTCCTCTTCGATTAATTTCCCCAGAACCGCAAGAGGGGTCGAGGATTCGACGTTGGTGCGCCTAAGCCAGTCCTGGCACTTCATAGGTTTACTGCCCTCTGGAGGGTCCCCAGGAGCGTCTGCGTACATGAACATGCTGTCCAGGTCGGCGTGAGTTTTAACTTGAGACATGTGTTTTGCAATGAGAGCAATAATCGGCGCTGGTATCTGAGTCTTCAAAAGAAAATCCCCTGGATCTATAAACTCAGGGGGCAGTCTACATCAGCTTGAGCTGTGTAACTCGGCGGCGGCATGGTCAACGCCGCCGGATAGGCCTTTAGATTGACACAGCCCCATCGGCCTCGGCCTGTACCTGGAGTTCATTGGCCTCAATGTCGAACCCAGCTCTCAGTACATTCCTGCGCTTCAGTTCGTGCATAAATTCTTCGAGTGATAGATCTCCGAGTAGACGTGCGGTACTCAGCGCTTGCAGTTCTTCAGTGCTCATCGTTACGCCGTAATCCGCATTGATCGACACTTTTGATGACAAATCACACACCAGTACGTACTCAGAGATTATGGTGAATCGCTCTTCTGGAGGGAGGGCAGTAAATTGCGCGCGGTCGACAGTCCATCTTGAGACTGGCAACCATGATTCTTCCTTCATTCTAACCTATCTCGCGTTGGCCGCAGTTCTTAAGGCGCCTCACGATGACATTCGACCCAGTAATTGCTGCGAGCGTTTTCGTGGTAGTCGCCAGTAGGGACGCAGTACCTCCAAAACGCTTCTAGATCCAGTTTTGTTCACTCAGAATCACCGATCCTACGACATTTATGCGCGGTCAATAATCTGAACTCAGGGATCTAGTGGTGCCCCCCTCTCAGAGATGGATTAGACGAAAGCCAGTTAAATGACCAATTTCACAATTCTGCAATGTTTATTGATATACAGTTGATGCATCAATAGTAAACGCATTAAATTTAACGCTCACCAAGTGAGCAATAGATATACATGGAGGTTGGTATGAATCAGGGCTCTGCGACTTCACTGCCCTCTCAATCGCTCGATCCCGTCTCAACAGCTTTATACGGGTTTGTCGGCACTGCGCTGTTGCTAAGTTTTGATCGTCTGCGGGTGTTCGAAGTGCTGGCCCAGCAGGGGCCTATGGTAGCGACAAAACTAGCGGATGACCTCAAACTTAATCCCGAAGCCCTTGAGAGGGCCCTTCAGAGCGCAGAGCGCTGGGGATTAGTCACTCGTGTTGGTCATGCCTACAAGTTGGCGGAGGCTGCCGCGACTACGGTTGACCCAGCCAGCGAAAACTACAGTGGCGCTTTAATTAACCACTTTAGAAAGAACACTGTGCCTGTATTTGCCTTCTTGAATGAGGCGTTACGCGATGGAAGTGCCCAGTGGGCGCAACTTGCGCCGTCGGCAAAAGAAGGCGCGCATGCTTTTACCAGCATCTTCGAAACCGAAGAACATGCAAAAGCTTTTCATAGCGCTATGTGGCGACTGAGCTATGGCCCCTCGGAAGAGCTTATCGAACAGGGATTATTGGATGGCGGCAAAACCCTGGTCGACTTAGGCGGCGGTGCAGGTGCCTTTGCCATTGCGGCGGCTCGGCGACACCAAGATCTCCAAGTGGTGGTCTACGATTTACCCGAAGTACGGCCCTATTGTGAGGCGAATATTCATAAGGCCGGACTCAGGGGGCGGGTTCGGTTCGTCGCCGGAGATTTCTGGCGGGATACACTGCCTCACGCCGATACCTATGCGTTGGGGTACATCCTATCAGACTGGAATGATGCTCAATCCGTCGAACTGCTGAAGCGAGTTCGCAGCGCCCTTCCGATCAATGGTCGAGCGATCATTCTGGAACGCCTATTGGAGGACGACCGTTCCGGGCCATTCGCTGGTCTCATGCAGGATTTAGCCATGATGCTGGAAACCGGTGGAATGCACCGTACAGATGGCCACTATCGCCGATTACTCAATGCAGCCGGTTTTGGAGACTTTCGCACACATCGTTCTTCCGGTGAAAAGCACGCCGTCGTCGGCACACTCTAATAATTAAACAAACAAACTATCCTGCACCTCATAGGGTGGCCATTTAATAAGGAGGGAAAACCATGGACTCTGTAGATCATCACGATTTTATCATCATTGGCGGAGGTCCAGCAGGTCTGCAGGCCGGCTATCACCTTAAACGGGCTGGTCAGAGCTATCTCATTCTAGAGGGTAGCGAAGAACCAGGCGCCTTTTTCCATTCACATCCTCGTCATCGCAAACTGATATCCATCAATAAAGTATACACCGGTTACGAGGACGAAGAGATTAATCTTCGCTGGGATTGGAATTCGATCCTTACAGAAGCAGAGGATAGCCACCTATTTAGCGACTACAGCAAGCGCTATTTTCCTGATGCGAATGTAATGGCCGAGTACCTTCAAGGTTATGCGCGTCGTTTCGAACTTAACATACGGACATCCGCTACTGTGGCGGAAATCCGGCGCGACGACTACTTCCATATAACTCTTGGTTCCGGTCAACATCTAACCGCTCGGGTTTTGATCGTCGCTACAGGCTTGTCACTACCCTGGCTTCCAGAGATTCCAGGAATTGAACAGGTGGATACTTACTGCGAAATGAGCCTGGATTTAGAGCAATACAACAACAAACGTGTGCTTATTCTAGGTAAGGGCAACTCAGGCTTTGAAACTGCAGATGCTCTCGTGGAGCATGCGGCCGCGATCCATGTAAGTAGTCCTCATTCACTCAAGATGGCTTGGTCCACTCACTATGTAGGACACCTGCGAGCCGTCAATAACAATTTCTTGGATACTTACCAACTTAAATCCCAAAACGCCATTCTCGACGCCGAAATTGATCGCATCGAAAAACAATCAGACGGAACGTTCAGGGTAACCTTCGGCTATCAGCACGCGGAAGGGGAGCAGGAGGTATTACTCTACGACCATGTCATTGCATGTACCGGCTTCCGGTTCGACACCCGCATCTTCCACGAAGGGTGCAGCCCGCAACTATGTGATCGCGGAAAACTACCGGTGCAGAAAAGTAACTGGGAGTCGGTGAACGTACCTGACCTCTATTTTGCAGGAACGCTGATGCAATATCGGGACTACCGAAAATACATGTCCGGCTTCATTCATGGCTTTCGCTACAACGTCCGGACCCTGTGTCATCTTCTACTTGAACGATATCAAAACCAAGCCCTCCCTTGCGAATCTTCACCGCTATGCCCAGATGACCTGACTCAAACTTTGATAGAACGTATCAACAAAACGTCTGCCTTATGGCAGCAGCCGGGATTCTTGGCGGACGTGCTGATACTGGACCCACGGAAGGGCAGCATGGAGTGGTACAAAGAGATGGCCGTTGACTACGCCCATGATCGATGGCGGGAAAGTGGCCGAGAATACCTCCTGCTCACTCTCGAGTTCGGTCCCGAGAAATTCGCTAATCCTTTCAACGTTCACCGCATCGCACGCGACAATGTGATGCAGGCGGAGGATTCAAAATTTCTTCATCCCATTGTTCGTCGTTTCCGCGCCGGCGAAAAACTGAGCGAGCACCATGTCATCGAAGACCTCGCGGCCGAATGGTGGGAGCCCGAGCATATCGAACCCCTGCGCGATTACCTTCACGATCAGCTGAACGCTTCCTCCACTAGGACCTCAGAGGCGGCTGAGGCAGCATCTTAACAACAACCACGCGAATTCAAAGGAGCTTTGGGAATGGAAATTATCGACTTTCACGTGCACGCAGGAAAGTTTTCACTACTGCGTGATGATATCCAGGGACTATTGACAAAGTTTCCCTTCGAGGATGATGTCGAAGTTAGCGAAATCTTTTCCGAACCGCACATCCTCAAGTCGTACCTACAGAGGCACGGCGTGACTCGAGCGGTCATCCTCGCTGAATGTGGACCGGGAACCAACTTTTCCATTGACAGCAAGTTGATTGCGGAGTTCTGCTCCGACGACCCCTTCTTTGTTCCATTTGGTAGCATTAATCCCAATCACCACTCTGATCCAGTGGCTGAGTGGGAAAAGGACTGGGAACTTGGTATCTGCGGTTACAAGTTCTACCCGGCTGACCATGACTTCGAAGCCTTCTCGCCTGAGATGATGGCCGTTTATGCACGCTGTAATGACGCTGGCCAGCCCATCATGTTTCACACCGGGCTCACCGCACAACGAGACGCATCCCAACGTTTTATCCGCCCCAGCGAATATCGGGACCTAGTCGAGCGTTTCCCCGACATGACCGTCATCTTTGCCCACGGCGGTAAGCCCAACTGGTATGACGAGGCCCTAGAGATGGCCCTTCGGTATGACAATGTGTATCTAGATACCGCGCTTGTCCCCATTGCCGAGGCGGCTAAATGGTTGAACTACCACCCGAACATCCAACACAAGGTGCTTTTTGGTTCCGACCTTCCTGTATGCGGTGGTTACCAGAAATTGCTCAATCGATTCTCCGATGACTCATTGGGCCGTGAGGCCTGGAGGCTCATGATGAATGGCAACGCCCAGCGCGTGCTCAAGCGCACGCCGATCCCGGAACTTTGCGAAGCCTGAACAAGGAAGGAAAATTTATGTATAGCTCGTACTACCCCGTAACCTATTACTTCTACCCACTGCTTGAGCTGGCACTGGACGATCACCCAGACAAGCAGGGCTTTTTTGATACTTGGAAACGACCCACGCCCAACACTGTGGAAACCCTGCTGTACGTGCATATACCGTATTGTCAGGACCTGTGCCGGTTTTGCCCTTTCCACGTTCGTGTAGACAAGGACTTCTCAGTCTACGAGCGCTATACCCAAGCCTTGTGCAAGGATATTCGGCGCACAGCGATGTCGACTCGGGGCGCCAGTGCGCGTATTGGCGCCCTCTACTTCGGCGGAGGATCGCCGTCAGTATTGTCGGCCGGCCAACTAGGCCGGATTTTCGATGCCATCTACGAATCTTACCAGTTCGTCGATCACCCCGAAGTTACCTTCGAAGGGGAGCCCAAATCTCTGGGAGATCTCGAACGGCTTGAGATGCTGCGATCCAAAGGGGTTGGGCGTCTGTCATTCGGTTTACAGACTTATGACGAGCGTCTCAGGGAAGCGTTCAACATCACGGCCACTCTCAAGGATGTCGAAGTGGTCACTCAGCGGGCCAGGGACCTGGGATTCGATGAAATCAATGTCGATATGATGTTCAACCTACCCGGACAGACCTTAGATCATATCGAGGGCGACGTGGACCGCATCATCCGGGACGGGTACGACAGTGTGGACTACTACAACCTCCACTACTTCGCCTTTCCACCTAAATTTAAGCGCCAAATGAAGGAGGGTAAGATACCCGCCAAACCCTCCGAGGACATCATGATGGCGCTGTTTGAGCAATTGCGTTATCGCCTGATGTCCGCCGGATATCGTAACGTGGCGGATCAGGTTTATAGTCGCAAAGATCAGGTCTGTGAGTATTTCCGATTACTCTGGGCCGGTGGTTACGGTGAGCACAGTGCCGAGACTTTGGCAGTCGGCTGCTCGGCCCGAGGCTATGTCGATGGCACCGCCTTCATGAATCTCGGTAATGTTAACAAATACATGGAGGCCATTGAGGCGGATAGATGTCCGGTGGAAAAAATCTCGAGCCGCCTGACACGGCCGGAAAACCGGGGTGCCGTGATGTTCCCGAAGTTCCTGGGCATCGAAAAGCAACATGCGGCCGCTTTGGAGACAATCCCTAAACAACTGATGAAAAACTGGCTGGATCATGGGCTGCTGTATGAAACGGACACCGCCTATCGGATCTCTGAACGGGGTAAGGTCTGGTCCAACAACATGACTACAGACCTGTTTGAAAATACGCAAAGAGAGGTGGGTGATAAGGCCGTCATCGCGCTTTCGGAGAAAGCCGGGACACGAACAGGATCGTTCTAGGAGGCGGACATGGATCGTCAGAGGCGTATCGGCATCGTGCATGCCTATCCAAATAAATTTCTGACTGACAGCTTATATGAGGCCGGCTACTGCATCGTTTTCATCGGCAATGCGGGCGCCTTAGAGGGCCATCCGGGGGTGGAGGCTTGCCTGGAGGCGCCACTGTGGGATTCAGCGGCAGTTCGTCGGTCGGTGCTTGCCTACCACGCCCAGAATCCGTTCGACGCCCTGCTTCCGGTCAACGAGGGGACTGTGGTTCAGACTGCGGAACTGGCTCAGGAGTTGGGCCTTAGGGCACTGTCGGTACCGGCCGCAGTTAGCAGCCGTAACAAATACTTATCCTACCTCTTGTGGGAAGCCCAAGGCATTCCTGTACCCGCTACCATTCCTGTCCATGATGCGGACGCTACTTGGGCGCACGTCGAGCAGCACTGGAATGGTAAGGCGGTAGTGAAGCTTGTTGATTCGATGAACAGCCAGGGTGTGATTGCGGTGTCTTGTCGAAGCGAGCTCCACGAAGCAGTTCGTCAGCTGTCCGCCATGATCAAACAGAGTAATCAGACTGATCTCAAGATCGACCGTAACCGTTTCGCTTATGGACGGTCCAGCCTTGCCCTGATGGCGCAGTCCTTTTGTGAGGGCATGGAAGTGAGCGCTGATGTCTTCCTAATGCCTCAAGGACCCGACCACGTTCTGGCCCTTTTGGAGAAGGTGCCATCAAATGGACCTTATTTCGCTGAGACAGCATCAATATACCCTACTGCCTTGTCTTCTGCTGAGGCTAGGGAAATCGAACGCCTAGCCATTAGAGCCGCGCGTGCCTTGGGGCTAGAGTTTGGGCCAGCCCATGTTGAAATCCGCTTTCAGCAGGGTGTTGCCAAAGTGCTGGAGGCCGGTTTGCGTCCGGGAGGAGGCTATACAGTCCCATTAATCCAGCGGCTCCAGGGAACGAACGTCTTTGCGTCTCAGGCTCGCCTAGCTCTATGGGAGGACACAAGCTTGACCACGGTTAACCCGGATACGGCTGTGCTGTTTGGCGGTATCCCCTATCCCACCAGTGGCACGCTTCGAGGTGTGGAGGGTCTTCAGATATTCGATAGCTGTCCTCAGGTGGAGCAGTTGGTCGTTCTTAATGACGTTGGTGACCCGGTCCGGGCCATGCCGGAGTCGGCGCAGCCGCACTATTGCTATTACCTACTAACCGGGAAAGGCCGTGCCGAGCTGCTGTCTCTGCATCGCCGAATCTCTGAGTCGGTTACGTTGCATATAGAAGAGGGCTTTCACCATGCCTCTTAATGAAAATACATCGCACTCTGCCGTGCCGTCGCCCTCATCTACGGAGTACGGGGCGGACTGGGAAGCTGGCCTACAAGCACTGACCTGGCTCTACTCATTGCAGGAAGACCCCACACAGTGGCCTTTAACCACCTCCAGCCAACGCGTGCGAGACTGGTTAGAGAATCCAGAGCTCCAGGCCGGTGAAGGTCAGCCGCTTCGGAAGGTCATTGAGGAGGCCATTGAATGGATGGAGCAGGGCATGTGTAACGTGTCTCATCCTCGCTACTTTGGATACATTTCTCCGCGACCACATCCAGCCACCATTCTTGGGGATTTGGTGGGCAGTGCCGCCAACCAAACACCGGGGGCTTGGCGAGCGGGGCCTGCGGCAACTGCCGTGGAAGTGCAGGTTCTATGTTGGTTCCGCGAGCTATTCGACTTGCCGCCACCAAAGGGCCGGCTGCCCGGTGGGGTATTTACCGGTGGCGGCACACTTGCCAATGTGCTGGCCCTAAAACTGAGTCGGGACCAAGCCTACGGCGAGGACGCTATCAATCAGGGGCTCTACGACCGCCCGGGCCGTGTCTACATGTCCAAGGAGGGCCACTTTTCTATCGAAAAGGCAGCCGATCTGATTGGGCTAGGAAAGGCCAACGTAGTTCGGGTACCCGTTGACCGGATGGGTGCCATCCAAGTGGATGCGCTGCGCGAGATTATGGATAAAGATGTACGGGGTGGATTGAGGCCACTTTGTGTGGTTGCGACCGCAGGAACCACGGCTTCAGGGGCGATCGACGACCTACAGGCTATGGCCAGTCTAGCGCGGGCTTACAATGCATGGTTCCACGTAGACGCTGCCTCGGGTTTAGCAATGGCGGCACTGAAGGACGTACGCAGGGCCATGAACGGTCTTGAGTCAGCGGATTCCATCACCTTCGACCCGTGTAAGTGGATGTTTGCGCCGTTCGGAGTCGGATGCCTCCTCGTTCGAAAGGGTGAACTTCTGGCAGATGCCTTTTGGTCTGGTGGGCATTACTGGGAAGAGCACGGTGAACTGGACACCTTCAAAATGAACATCTACGGCACTCGGCAGTTTCGCTCTCTCGGGCTTTGGTGCTATTTACGTCATATGGGTTTTGAGGGATACCGGTCTCACCTGCGGGGTATACAGCATTGTGCCAATGCCCTTCGAACCCTATTGCGTGAGGACTCCCGATTTGAGCTTCTACCTCAGCAGGAGCACATGCCCATCGTGTGCTTTAGGGTGGCAACCGATACCCCGCTGAGCTGTGGTATTACGGAGCAGCTAGTTCACTGGTGCCAAACGCAGAACATCGCCTACCCCACGGTACTGAAGTGGAACGAGGTGTCCTACGCCCGAGTCGCTATCAGCAATTACGCGTCTACACCCGACGATATGGTTGCCGTCAAACATGAGCTGGAAAGAGGCCTGGAGGTAATTAACAGTGCGAAGTGAATCGGAAATCACGTTAATGATTATCCTGCTGGCCTTGGCGGGCATCATTGTACTAGGACGGCTCGCCGCTTGGTTGGCCGACCGCTGTCAACAGCCCAGCGCCGTCGGGGAGATATGCGGAGGGGGCTTAGTAGGGGGCCTAATCATGCATCTTTGGCCCAGCGGCTTGGAAATATGGACTGATACCAAGACCGCTCTGCCCAACTTCGAGGAGCCGCTAATTACCAGTTCTGCGATTCCGCAGCCGGAGGGTATGACGAAAACGACATGACGGTATTCCTGCGACAGAGAAACTTGCGGCCTGAATGCGGTATTGAGCCGCTCAAATTCAAAAATAGATGGACCACTGAGGATATATATAATGCCGATGCGTATTAAATGTCTGTTGGAAAAGGACTATTTCCATTTCTTCGCTGTGCTGCTTGCGCTGAATTCAATCGAAAGTCATGCGGACAGCTGGCGCCATATAGAGCCCGTGTTAGATCAGGACTACTACCAGAGCGGAGCGCCCGACCCCGATAAAGTAGCCTTAGGCCGGCTGCTCTTTTTTGACAAGGTGCTCAGCGGCAACCGCAATACTTCCTGTGCGACCTGTCACCATCCGCTGACGAGTACCGGAGATGGCCTTTCGTTGCCACTGGGTGAAGGTGCGCTAGGACTGGGAGTAACGCGGGCTCCTGGTCAAGTGCATAGCCGGGTACCCCGCAATTCGCCGGCACTATTTAACGTAGGGGCCAAGGAATTTGAGGTTATGTTTCATGACGGGCGCGTACTGGTTGATTCCAGCGCCCCCAGCGGCTTTGACGCTCCCGCCGGTGATGATTTGCCCTTAGGGTTGGATAACGTCTTGGCTGCACAGGCTATGTTTCCGGTCACCTCTCCCGAAGAAATGGCCGGCCAAGCGGGTAAGAACTCCATTGCTGACGCTGCGGCTGCCGGCTATTTGGCCGGTCCGGGTGGCGTATGGGACCTCTTGGCTCGACGGTTGCAAGAGATCCCAGAATACGTGACGCTTTTTCAAGCGGCCTACCCGGACGTATACTCATCTGCGGATATTCGTTTCGTTCACGCAGCAAACGCCATCGCAGCCTTCGAGGCAGAAGCCTGGCGAGCGGATGATAGCCCGTTTGATCGGTTCCTTCGCGGCGAGCCGCAGGCAATGAGTGGACAAGCCAAGCATGGTATGCGCCTATTCTATGGACGTGCAAACTGCGGTAGCTGTCATAGCGGCCCATTTCAGACCGATCACCAGTTTCACGCCATTGCAATGCCACAGATTGGACCTGGTAAAGGAGACGGGCATGATGGTCACAGCGATTTTGGTCGCGAACGGGTGACCGGTAATCCTGAGGACCGTTACCGTTTTCGTACTCCTAGCCTTCGCAACGTTGTGCTGAGCGGCCCCTGGGGGCATTCCGGAGCATTTAGTGATTTGCGCGAAGTTATCTACCACCATGCGCAACCTGAATGGAGCCTTCGCAACTACAACCCTGAAACGTCTGTGCTGCCTTCCAGGCCAGATCTCGATTCGAAGGACTTCGTCGTGATGAGCGATCCGCAGCGGGTTGATGCTATTGCCCAGGCTAACGAATTACCGGAGCGACCGTTATCCGATCGGGAGGTAGAATCTCTTGTAGCGTTTCTAGAGGCGCTGACGGACCATGGTAGCTTGAATCCACATGAAGATGTCCCCCAGCGTGTGCCAAGTGGACTGTCAGTCTTTGACTAAGAGACGTAAGGGCCGGCGGTAAAAGTGCCGGCCCTCTCAATTTAAGGTACGGATACGATCAACGATGTCGATCAGCTCGTCAATCATGGGCTGGGGAATCAAGGCCCGCAAAGCGACATCGGCTTGTTCCATTTCTGATCGTACCTGATCGCGAAGCTTCTCCCCACTTTCAGTGAGATAAACCTGGGTCTGTCGCCGGTTGTCTGGCTCAATCTCTCGTCGCGTTAGCCCCGACTTCTCCATACGGCGTAGCATGGCTGAGATGGCGGAGATATCGATCTCCAAGGCTTGGGCTATGCGACCGACATGGACAGGCTCTACTCGGTCGCAGAGCTCTAGAATATAACTCTGTTGAGCGGATACACCTGTGGGTAAGGACTTACGATAATACTCCGAGATACCTCGCCACCCTCGATAGAAATTAAAGCACACCAATTCACGCAAAAATAATTCGGGATCGAGTTCTTGGCTCATTCATGGTCCCCTTTGACGGCCATCGGGATAACGGTTTTAACGACTGTCCCTGAATTCCGTGTTCTGCGCTGATGCGCTAGGACGCATCTTCTTCCGGCTCCATGACGCGACCAGAACAGGTTAACCTATTTTTAAAAATACATAAACAGTTGATAGATTAACTATTGATACGTTAGTATCCGGAATTCACGAAGAGTACGTGGAGAGTGAGACCTCGTTATCTTCCTAGTACGACATCCGCTGACAAGGAGAGAGTATGAATACCATGCGCATAATTCTATTCGGACTGACCTTCATCATTAGCAACATGGCGTCGGCCGAAATCCCACCAGCGGTTCATCTGACCATCGAAGATAGTTCCTATTCGGAAGGGTCAATCCAGGATCCCATCACCATTGAAGCGAGCCAGTCCTTGATGGGTAATGAATTACCGAATCGAATGGAAATATCCGTGGCAAAGGGGACCGTAGACTCAATCCTGGCAACCCCCTTGGCCGGAACCATTTCGCTTGTGCAGCAGCAGACGAAGTCAGCGGGTGTGCTGGTTGTTGTTGGAGCGAAACTGCATCCCGAGAAGGATGTTGCAGATCAACGACACTTTAAGTCTCTGGAGAGGCCGGTTATCGAGAAGCACCAAGGGGAAGTGCTGATTTCACTGGCGACGTCGCCATCCTCTCAATGGCCTTTTGATATCGTCGAGCTGGTGTCATTCCCTTCACTGGAGCATTACCAGAGGCTTATGAATGATCCGGCTTACGCCCCGGATACAGCACTGGGTCAAGCGATGATGACGACCTACACCCAAGACCTCAGTGTGGCGGTAGCCACAATCGAATAGCCCCCGGTAATTCGCATCGATGCCTGCGTTCGGAGCGGATTAAGTATTTAATCACCAAAAGAGGAATGTGAACAATGAAGCCCCTATACGTAACAATGAAGCACGGAATCCTGGCCCAGTTGCTGCTTCTGCTGACATTTACAGCGACCGTCCAGGCAGAGGAGGGAGTTTGGCAGGAGGTGACTACCGGTCTCACCATGCCCTATGGCGTTCTACTGGTTGACGATAAGACATACGTAAGCACGGTGCCGGATATCGTGAGTGTCAATGAACAGACCGGTGATTTCACTACCGTCAAGACTTTGTCTGAAGCTTCTCCTTCGGGCATGCTGTTGGACGAAGATCGTTCAATTGTTGCCGTCGAAAATGGCACCGGTGCACTTCTGCGTTTTGACCGGAACTTCAATCAAATTGAGGTGATGGCAAGGGGGTTGGGTGACCCTGTTACGGTGAAACGGCATGGTCGGGACTTCTACGTGGCAGACTATGACTTCGGTAATGGCGAAGGTCGTTTGTTAAAGATTGGCCGTTCTGAAAATCCGAAAGTCTATGCCGAACTGGCGGCACCGGGAGGTTTCCATGTTGAAGACGACGGTGTAGTGATATCTGAGTTTGATGCCGGGCAACTGGTCGTATTAACGCATCGAGGCCATCGTAAACAGGTCATAGCCGAGGGATTGGGACGTCCGTTGGATGTGGTAGCGCTGGAACGTGGATACCTGGTGACCGACTTCGGTGGCTTTGACGGGACTCAGGGACGCCTGCTCCATGTGGGAAAAAATGGGCGAGTGACAGTACTGGACGATGCCGAGCTGGGGAATCCTGCTGGCCTGAAAGTTCACGGCGGCGTGGTTTATGTTACTGATCTAATTGGAGGGCGCTTGCTTAAGGCCAATCTCTATCAGCTGTTTTCTCAAGCCGAGTGGTAATAAGCACACCTTCGGTATCCGATATCAAGAAAAACCGTAACCAATAGGAGAAGAAAAGTGACTCAAGCTATCGAAGTGGTGAACTTGCGCCCCAAAACCAATGTAAAAACCAGCGAGTTTGAAGCTGCCGCATCAGCCATGACGGACGTACTGTCTGGCATGGAGGGCTTTATAGCGCGCAATGTCGGGCGCAGGTCCGATGGCAATTACATCGATGTAGTGCGCTGGAAAGATCTTCAATGTGCACAGAAGGCAGCCGACGAAGTTATGAAACGCCCCGAGTGCCAAGCTTTCTTCGAGCTCATTGATGAAGAAACGTTGACGATGACACACTACGAGACTGTGTAAGATAGGAGAGTGGCGCATGGAAAGGAGTGAAACAATACTTTTCCCCCAGCAAATTATCGAGGCCCTGACTACGCGGTTTCCCGGCATCGTAGTCAAACCGAGTTGGGGCGAAACAGCCTTGTTCTACAACCCTGACCATGCGCTACCCAGCGGCGTGTATTTTGGAACAGTTAAGGAGCAAAATGGCGAAAATGATCGGGCCTCCCGACTGGACCGGGCCGGCGTGTTTCGCTTCAACTTCGGTATCGGCACTGAGGCCTACACTAGGCGTTTCGGCCCGAAACCGGCTCGACCACCCAAAGGTCAAGTCGTCGCCACCGGTCATGATTTTTCCGCCTTGGACGTAGTTCTACCACATCCAATTTATGCCTGGATGGGATGGGTTTGTATCCTAGCTCCTTCCAAAGCCTCACTAGAGGGGCTTTGGCCGGAGATAGAAGCTGGATATCGCTTAGTTCAACAGAAGTTCCAGAGCCGTGCTAAGTAGCAATTTCACGCTCGATTTCAGCTGCCGAAGAGCGTTTCGTCGAGATTAGATTATGCTCAAGCTGAGGCTCGCAGCTCCTTACAAATCCGGTGGCGGAACTCAATAAATACTGTCGTAAGCACGGCCTTTATCCAGAGCAGATCGAATCCCGGTGTAGGCCGAGTAGATAAGAAAAGGTGGTGGTTCATGCGTCATAATGGGTTAGGTTTTCAGCACCCGCTGGCCTTCTGGTCTGGTTGTCTGCTCATCATGGTTGGAGTGGTAGCTCACGTTCCGATGTTCATCCATTCAGCAGGAATGGGCTATAGAATGGCCGGAATGGAAATGGACGCTACCATGCTGGTGGGGATGGGAGTCATTCCCATCGGTATACTTCTGGCGTGCTTCGGCCTTATGCCGCGCTTGTCGTTGTTGCGCCAAGACAACCACGGCACCATTAATTTCCACGTCGCCGACAATATTCCTTTGAATGCCGAGCACTGGAAGCTGGTTATAGCCCTTCTGATCGCGGTCATTGCCGATGTCATGAAGCCCGCAACCCTCGGCTTCGTCATGCCAGGCATGACAACCGAATACGGAATCAGCCAAAGCTCTGCGGGAACCTTGGCGCTTATCGCCCTCACCGGGACCGCCCTGGGGTCAATTCTTTGGGGCCGCCTCGCTGATTTGATGGGGCGCCGCGCCGCGATCTTGCTTTCCGCGCTCATATTTATCGGCACCGCCATTTGCGGAGCCATGCCGAGCTTTATCTGGAACCTTGTTATGTGCTTCTTGATGGGGCTTTCCGCCGGGGGCCTGCTGCCTATTGCCTTTACATTGATGGCGGAAGTGATTCCGGCGGCTCATCGAGGTTGGCTTTTGGTGGCGCTGGGCGGCATTGGCACGGCGGCCGGCTACCTGGTGGCCTCGGGAGCCGCGGCCGTTCTGGAACCTCTATTTTCTTGGCGTGTTCTGTGGCTTTTGGGTCTACCCACCGGCCTGACCATCATTTTTCTCTGCCGCTATATCCCCGAATCGCCGCGCTTTCTGGCCAGCGTTGGACTGAAGCGCCAGGCCCAGGCTGTGTTGAACCGCTATAGCGGTGTGCTGGGTCGTAGCCAAACGGCGGACGTAGCTGTTGAGGAAGCCCTTGTCGTGACTGATAAAGGCCTTAAGCAAATGCTAACGGGGCCCTATGCTCCCATCAGTTTGGGCCTCGTTGGCGCAGGGCTGGCGTGGGGCCTGGTTAATTTTGGCTTTTTGCTTTGGCTACCGACAAATTTGCGCGACATGGGCATGAGCCCGGAAGCGGCCAACAGCCTTTTAGCTCAATCGGGTTTTCTCGCATTGCCGGGTATAGTGGCCGTGGTGTGGTTGTACCATGCCTGGAGTAGCATTAAGACGCTCGTTGTGTTTATCGGCCTGACATCTCTAAGCCTTCTAGTATTTTTTGTCCTAGGGCTTTTGGCTATCCAATCCAGTATGGCCATCACCTTGGCAACGGCGGGCCTTCTGATCAGCGCCAGCGGCGTTATCGCCATGCTGATTCCTTATGCTGCGGAAATTTACCCGGTTCATCTACGTGGCACGGGTGCCGGGCTGGTAGCGGCAAGCTCCAAGGCAGGCGGAATACTTGGGGCGGTGTGCGGCGTTATAGGAGTGTTTAGTGATTTGGCTTTTTCGGCCCTAATCATCAGCGTGCCGCTCCTGATTTTTGGAGGACTTTTGCTGAAGAGTGGGATCGACACTCGTGGTCGGCGTTTGGAGGAAATTCACGATGCGGTGACCTTAAAATCGGCTTCGCGTTACTCTACCGTGAATCCCCAAGGAAACGAAGCAAACCTAGTCAGAGGCTAAGTTAGCGGGTTTGTGCAAATGTCCGCTTTGCGACCGAACCGTCACTTTATGACTTCAAAAGCTGGTCACGATATGACGACGCAGCTACCGGCCCGGCAAAAAAGGTCGGCTTTCCAACGATTTCAGAAAGCCGTCAGCTACGGCACTCCTTCAGAAAAGACGTTATCCACCCTGCCTCGGATGAGGAGGGCTGAAGATTATACTGTTTCACAATACGGAAAAATCTCGCTACATAACCGCACTTGGCTGACGGTGGCAACCATTCGTCTGGGCCCTTGGCGCCCTTGCTGCCTATAACAATATAAAATATCCCAAATGATCGTATGAGTGAGTGAATTAGCGTTTTTAGGTTTAGTAAGCATACTAATCTGAAATCCCAAAAGTTAGCTGAAAGAAACCATGGCATGACTTCTGTTCATGTAGTAGCACGCAAAAAAATCACCCCACTTTTGCGTCCACTCTGTTTTCAAAAGCGGACCTTTCTGGACGTTCAGTTAAGCTCAGGCTCTTAAACAAAAGCGGACATTTGCAGCTCTCAGCTTCGAATCGGCTTTCGATTCAATTTTGAAGGCTGGTACCGCTTAATCGGATGCACTAACGATAAAGTGGAATAACTATTCCGACCCGGCGATCACCGATGATATGGAAAATTATGAATAACGCGGTATTTCAGTAGCTTAATTAATTGCTGTATGCATGACATTCATGAGCTGATTCATAACCTCTGGTTTTGCTCCATTTCATGAACCTTCGCTTCTTCTCGCAGCCGGCCATTGTCTGACCGGCTCCAAAAAAAATTGCAATTTATGCCTGCGTGATCAAAGCATTTTCTTCAGTTGTCCGTAGTCTCCACCGGTACGAAGGACGAGAGTAATGTCATTGTCATTCCGGTTTCTGAAGAACCAGCCATGGTTGCCGGTAAAAGCGGCTTCCAGTTGGCCTTCGTCTTCCGGTACGCCCCGGCCTTTCTCGTATGAAATTGACTGGCCGCCTCCATCGCCATGGGTATCAAAGTTGATTGGGCCACCCTCGGATACCCAAGAGAAGCGAGCCACAGCACCTTCTTCCATGGTGAGCTTAAACTCAGTACCTTCGCCAGGCGTAAGAACCACTCGCACTTCGTCCTGCCATTGTGTTTCTGCAGGTGCTGGTTCTGATGCTTGTTGTTCTTGCACGGCCGCAGGTTCTGGTTCTGGCTCTGGGGCAGCTTCCTGAGCGGGTTCTTCGGCTTCAGGCTGTACTGCTTCGGTTTCCTGCTGATCGCTTGAGGATTGCACGGCAACCATCTGTGCCTCCTCGTCAGCGGCAGCTTCATCAGCCAGTTGTTCCTTGATTTCGCCCATTTCGGTCAACCCCAGCAATCTGCCGGCACCGGTCGGGTCCAGGGCGTACTCGGCGGGCATGACCACGGTCACCAGCAGAATCAGCGCCACAATAGCTGCGATGATGGTTGATCGAATAAGTTTGGCAGTGCTGGGCAGTTCTTCACGGTTGGGTATATCGGTGTTGTACATAGCAAATCTCCAGAATCAGGCGACAAAGTAACCCGTGAGCTGATAGCCAAAGAGCAGGAAACCTGCACTCATCATGGCAACGTTGGCTGTATAGGCGTGGCGGAAAAAGCCGTCGGTTTTACGCCAGAAGCTGATGGCAATCAGGATCATGGCCAGGGCGATCAACTGTCCGATTTCCACGCCCACGTTGAAGGCGAGGAGGTTCGGAATCAGGCCGTCCGGCGAGATGTCGTATTCGATGATCTTGGTGGACAGGCCGAAACCATGGAAGAACCCGAAAATCAACGTGGCGGCCTTGGTGTTG